>ERZ1034928.143-NODE-143-length-43255-cov-10.778889_pt1 | contig 43255 bp, 36 predicted proteins | sample MGYA00520627_ERZ1034928 | MGnify/ENA primary metagenome ERZ1034928 (study PRJEB33766, sample SAMN09781755) | gut metagenome | biome: gut microbiome | host: Homo sapiens | place: Madagascar | study: EMG produced TPA metagenomics assembly of the PRJNA485056 data...
TGTTGGGTTAAGTCCCGCAACGAGCGCAACCCCTGCCCCGTGTTGCCAGCATTCAGTTGGGGACTCGCGGGGGACTGCCGGCGTCAAGCCGGAGGAAGGTGGGGACGACGTCAAGTCATCATGCCCCTTATGCCCTGGGCCGCACACGTGCTACAATGGCCGGTACAGAGGGTTGCGACCCCGCGAGGGGGAGCGGATCCCGCAAAGCCGGCCCCAGTTCGGATCGGAGGCTGCAACCCGCCTCCGTGAAGCCGGAGTTGCTAGTAATCGCGGATCAGCACGCCGCGGTGAATACGTTCCCGGGCCTTGTACACACCGCCCGTCACACCACCCGAGTCGTCTGCACCCGAAGTCGCCGGCCCAACCGAGAGGGGGGAGGCGCCGAAGGTGTGGAGGGTGAGGGGGGTGAAGTCGTAACAAGGTAGCCGTACCGGAAGGTGCGGCTGGATCACCTCCTTTCTAGGGAGATTCTAAACGCAAGAATCGGGCTTCACTGAACCAAAGATTCCCAAATCCAGCATCCGGCTCCCGGGGCTCCCGCCCCGAGGCACCTTGACAGCCGCATAGCGAAGCACGGATTTAGAAGATACGCGGGGCCGGGAGATCATCCCGGCCCCCGAGAACGAATAACGAAATCAATTCATAACAAGTTGATTCGGATTCTTCACGATCGCGAAATCATTCAAGATTTACTCGATGTGGTTTACCTTTACACAAAAACAGGAAACACTTCAGGACGAAGATACAAAGGGCGCGAGGCGGATGCCTTGGCGCGGGAAGTCGACGAAGGGCGCGGCAAGCTGCGATAAGCCGCGGGGAGGCGCAAACGGCCATAGATCCGCGGATTCCCGAATGGGGGAACCCAGCAGGGGCAATGCCCTGCTACCGGCCGCCGAATATATAAGCGGCCAGGAGGCAACCGGGGGAACTGAAACATCTAAGTACCCCGAGGAAGAGAAATCAACCGAGATCCCGGGAGTAGCGGCGAGCGAAACCGGGCCAGCCCAAACCGGCGCGCGTGCAAGCGTGCGGGCGTTTCCGCGCCGGTGTTGTTGGGCGGGGCAACCGAGGTCCGCATACCTCGGCCGCTGTTACAAACCAGCCATCTAGGGGAACGGCCTGGGAAGGCCGGCGGAACAGGGTGAGAGCCCCGTACCCGGAAGGTCGCTGGCAGCGGGTCTCCGGCCCAGAGTAGCGCGGGGCACGTGAAACCCCGCGCGAAGCAGGGGGGACCACCCTCCAAGGCTGAACACTCTCCCGCGACCGATAGCGAACCAGTACCGTGAGGGAAAGGTGAAAAGCACCCCGAGAGGGGAGTGAAACAGCGCCTGAAACCGCGCGCCCACGAGCAGTCGGAGCACCTTCGCGGTGTGACGGCGTGCCTTTTGTAGAATGAGCCAGCGAGTCACGATGCGCGGCGAGGTTAAGCTTGGAAGCGAGCCGCAGCGAAAGCGAGTCTTTAAGACGGCGATTTGAGTCGCGCGTCGTGGACGCGAAGCCGGGTGAGCTACCCATGGGCAGGCTGAAGCGGGGGTAAGACCCCGTGGAGGGCCGAACCCACTTCGGTTGAAAACGGAGGGGATGACCCGTGGGTAGGGGTGAAAGGCCAATCAAACCCGGAGATATCTCGTTCTCCCCGAAATAGCTTTAGGGCTAGCGTCGCGCGTTCACCGCCGGAGGTAGAGCACCGGATGGACGAGGGGGCTTCGCCGCCTACCGAATCCAACCGAACTCCGAATGCCGGCGGCCCAGAGCGCGGCAGTCAGAGCATGTGGGCTAAGCTGTGTGCTCGAGAGGGAAACAGCCCGGACCGCCCGCTAAGGTCCCCAAGTTCCAGCCGAGTGGCAAAGGATGTGCGTCCGCCCAGACAACCAGGATGTTGGCTTAGAAGCAGCCATGCATTCAAAGAGTGCGTAACAGCTCACTGGTCGAGTGGACATGCGCCGACAATTCACGGGGCTAAGCGATGCGCCGAAGCGGCGGAATGTATTTAACATTGGTAGGGGAGCTTCCCCTGCGCGGCGAAGCCGGAGGGCGACCGACGGTGGAGCGCAGGGGAGTGAGGATGCTGGCATGAGTAACGAGAGCGGCGCGGGAAACGCCGCCGCCGTAAGCCCAAGGTTTCCTGGGCAAGGCTAATCCTCCCAGGGTCAGTCGGGAGCTAAGGCGAGGCCGGAAGGCGTAGCCGATGCGCAACAGGCGGACATTCCTGTACCGCCTCGGGACCGCTATGACCGAAGGGGCGACGGAGAAGGGTACGCAGGCGGGGTTCTGGACGCCCCCGTGAAAGCATGTAGGCCGCAGGGCAGGCAAATCCGCCCTGCGCATAAGGCCGAGACGCGAGACGAAGCCGTCAGGCGAAGCTGCGGAGCCCACGCTCCCTGGAAAAACCCCTAGGCAGGGCCCGAGGCGCCCGTACCAAAACCGACACAGGTGGGCGGGTAGAGCATACCGAGGCGATCGGGGGAACCATGGTCAAGGAACTCGGCATAATCGCTCCGTAACTTCGGGAGAAGGAGTGCCGCTGCAGGTGGAGGGACCAAGCTCCCCGAGCCCGCGGCGGCCGCAGCGAAACGGCCCAAGCGACTGTTTACCAAAAACACAGGACTCTGCCAACCCGCGAGGGGAAGTATAGGGTCTGACGCCTGCCCGGTGCCGGAAGGTTACGCGGATGCGTTAGCGTAAGCGAAGCGCTGAAGCCAAGCCCCGGTAAACGGCGGCCGTAACTATAACGGTCCTAAGGTAGCGAAATTCCTTGTCGGGTAAGTTCCGACCTGCACGAACGGCGTAACGACTTGGGCGCTGTCTCGACCATGGACCCGGTGAAATTGCACTATTCGTGAAGATGCGAATTACCTGCGGAAGGACGGAAAGACCCCGTGAACCTTCACTGCAGCTTGGCATTGGCCGTTGGCTCGGCGCGTAGAGGATAGGCAGGAGGCAATGAAACCGGGGCGCCAGCCCCGGCGGAGCCGCCCTTGGAATACTGCCCCCTCCGTTCCGGCGGCCTAACGCGGCGCCTTGAACCAGGGCCGCGGACCGTGCCAGGCGGGTAGTTTGACTGGGGCGGTCGCCTCCCAAAGAGTAACGGAGGCGCGCAAAGGTTGGCTCAGGACGGTCGGCAACCGTCCCGAGAGCGCAAGAGTGCAAGCCAGCTTGACTGCGAGGCGGACGGGCCGAGCAGGTGCGAAAGCAGGCTCTAGTGATCCGGCGGCCCAGAGTGGAATGGCCGTCGCTCAACGGATAAAAGGTACTCCGGGGATAACAGGCTGATCTTGCCCAAGAGTCCACATCGACGGCAAGGTTTGGCACCTCGATGTCGGCTCATCGCATCCTGGGGCTGGAGCAGGTCCCAAGGGTTGGGCTGTTCGCCCATTAAAGCGGTACGCGAGCTGGGTTCAGAACGTCGTGAGACAGTTCGGTCCCTATCCTCCGCAGGCGCAAGTGGATTGAGGAGGTCTGCCCCTAGTACGAGAGGACCGGGGTGGACGGACCTCTGGTGCAGCGGTTGTCGACCAACGGCACGGCCGCCTAGCTACGTCCGGCACGGATAACCGCTGAAGGCATCTAAGCGGGAAGCCGTCTCCGAGATGAGTCCACTCTCTGGTAAGGGCCCAGGTAGACCACCTGGTCGATAGGCCGCAGGTGCAAGCGCGGCGACGCGCTCAGCCGAGCGGCACTAATAGCCCGAGCTCTTCGCATCCTCGATGAGAGCACCGAGCGCGATGCGTGATCTTCTTCCGTGCCCGCCATGCGGCCGCCAGGGTCGCCCCGGCAAGGGGTTCCTGGCAGGCTCGAATATCAAGAGCCGCGGGGGAGCGCCCCCCGCGAGCGCGACCACAGAGGCGGGGATCACCCGGTCCCATCCCGAACCCGGCAGTTAAGCCCGCCTTCGCCGAGAGTACTGCAGCGCAAGGCTGCGGGAGGGCAGGGCGTCGCGCTCGCGGAGGGCGCTTTTCTATGGCGCCGAGAAGAGGCCCGCAGGGGGATCGCCCCCCTGCGGGTCTTTCTGCGTTTGAGGGCGTTTCTTGTCGTGCCGCCAGCTCTGCGCGATGACCGGCCCCGATGGCGATCGGCGGCGCGGCGGGCCGCGCGCATATCGCGCTGCGGGCCCCGCGGGGGGAGGTACCTTCGCGGGCCCTATCCGCGTTTGGGGCCCTAGAGGATTCGCGCGAGGATTTCCTGCTTGACTGGCTGCGTAGGAAAGCGGCGCAAACCTTCTCGGCGCATGGGGACAGCACTGAAGGCGAGGCCCAGGTTCCGCAAAAGGGGGTCCCTTGCGGGCCTATTTGCATTCGCGGGTATTTGCTCTCGCGCCGCGCCCTTCACGGTACGAGCATGCGGCGGTGCCGGTGCGTTTTTCGTCGGCTTTGCTGGAGGGCGGCATTGGCGATCGCAAGGGCTTGTTTTGGGAACGGTCGGAAGGTATGCAGGGGGGGGGACGGGATCTGTATGGGGCTATTCGTGCATTATAGTGTGACCGTTTTCCTGCTGTTGTTGGTTTGTGCGGTCGTTTCTGCGAGGGTTCTTTCGGTGCTACACTTTTTGGTGAACGTTTTCGATAGCTGATTTTGGACGCTGCTCTTTGATCGGGGGTTTGCATGACCGCGGTGTCGGATAGCTTTGAGGATGCTGCATTGGCTTTGGCGGACGGCCGAGCTTGCATATTCCCGACTGATACGGTTTATGGTGTGGGTGTTGCTGTTCACGCAGCTTCTGGGCCGGATGTTCTCTTTGATGTTAAGCAAAGAGACGCTGGAAAGCCTGTCGCTTGGCTTGTTGGGTCGATTGACGATCTGCAGCGGTATGGTAAGAATCTTCCCTCTGCTGTTTGTCACCTTGTTCAGCGGTTTTGGCCGGGTGCCCTTACCGTTATTGTTGAAGCCTCGGATTCGGTGCCGGCGTCTTATCGATCGGAGTCGGGCACCATTGGATTGCGTATGCCTGCCAACGAAACCACGCTCAACCTGATTCGCCGCGTAGGGAGCCCGCTTGCCACGACGTCTGCTAACATCAGCGGTAGAGCCGCGGTGTCTCGATTTGAGTCGCTTGATGCGGAATTGCTCGCAAGGGTGGGGTGCGCTTTGCGAGATCCCATTGAATCGTTGCACAGCGGCGTGGCGTCTACGGTTGTCGACTGCACTGGCGGAGGCTTGAGGGTCATTCGCGAAGGCGGAATCTCCTTTGACGATATCGCGGTTCAATCATAAGGATTGCGTGGGTACTGTTTTTGAGCAGGTGCGACAACATATGCGGGTGTACCATCAGCTACGCAGACATCTATCAGTGGAAGGCGTAGATACATGAATATCAGCATTGCAAGCGACCATGCAGGTTTTGATCAGAAGCAGTTGCTGGCTGCGTACTTGAAGGAACTTGGTCATAACGTTATCGACCGCGGGCCGGATTGCGATGATCGCGTCGACTACCCGGATTTCGCCAAGGTCGTTGCCAATGATGTTGTTAACGGCGACGCTGAACGCGGGGTGTTGGTGTGCGGCACTGGCATCGGCATGGCTATCGCCGCAAATAAGGTTGATGGGATTCGTGCTGCAAATATCGTGTCTCCCGCTTTCGCTGCGTTGTGCCGTGAGCATAACGATGCAAACGTCATCACGCTTTCCGGTCGTTTCGTCGATTTGTCGGCCAACAAGGAGATTTTGAAGGCGTTCCTTTCCACCGAGTTCGGCGGAGGGCGCCATGCAGGTCGTGTCGAGAAGATCATGGCGCTCGAGGGATAATAGCGGCAATTAATGGCTTCGCTCGCTGAAAACGGTCGACGTTTCGTCGGCCGTTTTTCCGTTTAGGGTCGTATCGTTACCGGATGATTGCGAGGATGTGCATACCCTGTGGGGTCGCGCGGTATGTGCTAGAGTACGGTTTGTAACGATTCATCAATAGGAAGGGTGTCCTCATGGCTATCGATCATGTGAAGCAAACCGATCCGGAAGTGGCAAGCGCGCTTGGGCAAGAGCTGTCTCGTCAGCGTTCGTCCGTCGAGCTGATCGCATCCGAGAACTTCACGTCTCAAGCCGTGATGGAAGCTATGGGCAGCGTTCTCACGAACAAGTACGCCGAAGGTTTGCCGGGCAAGCGTTATTACGGTGGTTGCGAGAAGGTCGATATCGTCGAGAACCTTGCACGTGATCGCGCTTGCAAGCTGTACGGTGCAAAGTACGCGAACGTTCAGCCGCATTCCGGCGCAAATGCCAACCTCGCTGCATATTTCGCTACGGTGAAGCCGGGCGATACGGTTATGGGCATGAGCCTGGACAACGGCGGTCACCTGACTCATGGCAGCCCGGCGAACTTCTCCGGCAAGTTGTACAACGTCGTTTCTTATGGCGTTGATCCGGAAACCGAGACCATCGATTACGACGAGATGGAGAAGTTGGCGAAAGAGCATCAGCCTAAGCTGATCGTCGGCGGCGCCTCCGCGTATCCGCGCATCATCGACTTCGAGCGCATGGCCGAGATCGCGCACGAGGTGGGTGCTTACCTTATGGTCGACATGGCCCATATCGCTGGCTTGGTTGCTACGGGCGCACATCCTTCTCCGGTGCCTTATGCCGACATCGTCACGTCCACCAGCCATAAGACCCTTCGCGGTCCGCGCGGCGGTTTCGTCCTCACCAACAACGAGGATCTGTTCAAGAAGATCAACTCCGCCGTGTTCCCGGGCAGCCAGGGCGGCCCGCTCATGCATGTTATCGCCGGCAAGGCCGTTGCTTTCGGCGAGGCGCTGCAGCCCTCTTTCAAGGAATACATCGATCATGTGGTGGAGAACGCCGCCGCAATGGGCCAGGGCATGACCGATGGCGGCCTGCGTCTGGTTTCTGGTGGAACGGACAACCATCTGTGCCTGGTCGACCTGACTCCCGCTGATGTAACCGGCAAGGATGCCGAGAAGCTTCTGGAGAGTGTCGGCCTGACGGTGAACAAGAACACCATCCCCAACGAGCAGCGCAGCCCGTTCGTTGCCAGCGGTATCCGCGTGGGCAGCGCCGCTGCCACCAGCCGTGGGTTTACCAAAGAGGACTTCTACGAGGTGGGCCAGTGCATCGCCGCGACCGTGTTCAATGCCGCCGATGAGGCGAAGCTGGCTGATATCAAGAAGAAGATCGACGCCATGCTGGAGAAGCATCCGCTGTATCCGGGCCTGGAGTATTAGCAGTAAGCAAAAGGTATAAATCGACGGCCGGGCAAGGTGTTCTTGCTCGGCCGTTCGTGCATGGAAGGGGAGGGGCCGATGCCCGGGAGCACTGATCGCCGTCCGAGCTGGGACGAGTATTTCATGACGCTTGCCAACGAGGTTGCCACGCGCACCACGTGCCTTCGCCGCGCCGTGGGCGCGATCATCGTCAAAGATCGCAGAATCTTGGCCACAGGTTACAATGGCGTTCCCACGGGGTTGGCCCACTGCGCAGAAACGGGCTGCTTGCGTCAACAGCTGGGGGTGCCAAGCGGCCAGCGACACGAGATCTGCCGAGGATTGCATGCGGAGCAGAACGCGATCATCCAGGCTGCACGTTACGGTATCAATATCACGGGCGCCTCGATTTACATAACCACCCAGCCATGCGTGGTGTGCGCGAAGATGCTCATCAACGCCGATATCGAGGAAATCATCTACTCGAACCCCTATCCGGATGAATTGGCGATGTCCATGCTTCGCGAAGCGGGCATCAAACTGCGTGTGTACGATGACGCTATGCAAAATAATGCAAATGCATAAAAACTGAACACTATCACGGTTTTGTTAATAAGAGAAAAAGTAGAACTGGGTAAATAGCCCGCAAAATCGAATAAAATCACGCCGTTTGCCAACGTTTTGTGGCGATTGCGGAGTTTAGAGGGGGCCTGAGTGGTTCTACGTTATCATTAGCTCTGGTTTTTTATGCGGGAATCTTGATCAACGAAAGGTTTGGGTGAAACGCAGGTAATGGTTGCTGCCATCCTTATCGGTGCCATAACCGGCTTTGTCGGCTTTCTGCCGTTGTTCGCGGCTCTGCGTTTGGCTCGGAAGCATCCTTCGGTATCGATCGCCAATGCGGCGCTTTACGGCCTAGGCGGCACATTCGTGTCTCTTGTGGTCGTTGCGGTCGCATTGATCGTATGCGCGCTCGTCGCACGTCCGTCCGTGTTTCCCTTCGGCATGGCCGAAATCGTTTCGCTTATCGTTTGTACCGCAGCGTACGTGTGGCGTAAAAACGTTGCACGGTAATGTTGGATTCGTTTATTGGAAAGGCTGGGATGATCTGAGATGGGCGAGGCGCTCAACAAGTTCGTCGAAGAGGCACGGCACCTCTCCGAAACTTTCGATTCCCACACCGTATTCTCTATCGGCGGTTGGGACATCAGCCAGTACACGCTGTACATGTTCTTCATTTTGGCGTTGGTGCTGATGGTCGTTCTGATCGGAGGCCGCAAGCTTCAGCTGGTCCCGAAGAACAAGTTCCTGAACACCGTCGAGTATGGCTACGACTTCGTGAACACGAGCATCGGCCAGGACGTTATCGGTGAGGGTTTCAAGAAGCACATCCCGTTTTTGTGCACGCTGTTCTTCTTCATCCTCATCGCTAACGTCGTGGGTCTGATCCCGGGTGCGAAGGCCACCACGGGCACCATCTCCATCACGTGGGCGCTCGCAGCTATCTCGTTCGTGTACTTCAACTTCTACGGTCTGAAGACGCTGGGCGTGTTCGGCTACATCAAGAGCCTCGTGCCCTCCGGTGTTCCCGGCCCCATGGTCCCGATCATCTGGTTCCTGGAGTTCTTCTCCATGGTCATCCGCGTTCTGACGCTGGCCGTTCGTCTTTACGGCAACATGCTGGCAGGCCATATGGTTCTGGCAGTGTTCTCTTTGGCAACCACCGTGTTCCTGCAGCAGGCTGTTTTCAGCATGGACTTCGTTACCGCGCTGCCTGCTGTCGCATGGTTCGTTTTGCTGGTCCTCATGTATGCGATGGAGTGCCTGGTGGCGTTCCTTCAGGCATACGTGTTCACCATCCTGTCCGCATCCTACATCGGTATGGCGGTTCATCCCCACTGATGCGCGGACCGGCGGTCGATCCGCCACCCGTTCTGTTTGGCACCACAGCTGACATGAGTAGATCAGCTTGGGCATATTGGCATGAGCACGGAGAAGGCTCCGGGTTCAACGAAGGAGGTAATTATGGAAATCACGCTCGCTGCGCTGAAGGTCGTCGGCTATGGCCTCGCCGCCATCGGCCCCGGCATCGGCATCGGCGTTGCAACGTATGGCCTGTGCGTGTCCGCTGCACGCCAGCCTGAGATGAAGGGCACCCTGATGGGCTACTTCTTCATCGGCGCTGCTATGTCCGAGGCTCTGGCACTGCTGGGCCTGGTCCTCTTCTTCATTGGCTAACAGGTTTTCGACTCAAGCAAGACCTATAAGCTAAGGAAAGGAGGCAAGCGAGTTGAACGTTAAGAACAAAGTGCTCCGTGGTTGCGGCAGCGCAGCCGTCGCATTCGGCGCGGCAAGCGCTATGCTTCCTGCTCAGGCATTTGCCGATGAAGGCAGCGGCGTTGCGGCTATCCTGCCGCAGATGGATGAGTTCATCCCCATGCTCGTTGCGTTCATCATCTTGTGGATCATCCTGGCGAAATTTGGTTGGCCGCTGTTCGAGGGCATGCTTGTCAAGCGCGAGACCACCATCAAGGACGCTCTCGAGCAGTCCGAGAACGCTCGCGTTGAAAGCGAGCGCGTGCTCGCCGAGTACAAGCGCCAGCTGGAGGAAACCAAGGCGCAGTCCGCGCAGATCATCGCTGACGCCAAGAAGACGGGCGAGGCCGTCAAGGCCGATATCACCGCCAAGGCTCAGGCTGAGGCTGCCGGTATGATCGAGAAGGCCCATGCCGCCATAGAGGCTGACAAGAAGGCCGCTATCGCCGAGCTCCAGGGTTCGGTGGCCGACCTGTCCGTCGCTGTGGCTTCCCGCCTGATCGGCGAGGACCTCAACGATGACGAGCACCGCAAGATCATCGAGCGCTACGTGAACGAGGCGGGCAGTTTCAATGCCAACTAACCGCCATGTTCAAAAGGAAAAGGTTGCAACCTATGCATCCGTCCTACTGGATGCCGCTTTGGCGGCCGGTGGTCAGGACGCGGTGCTGGAGGTTCGCGATCAAGCCGAGCGCATTATCCGCATTATGCGTTCGAACATGGATCTCTCTAGCTCTTTGCAAGACAGCTCTTATACGCCCGAGCAGAGGAACAGCCTTGCGCGCAACGTGTTCGCGCAGGCACATCCGGTCCTTATCGATGTCTTGGCCGTCATGGCCGAGCGCGGGGACTTCGCGTTGCTCTCGCGCGTATGGGAGAGCTACGGAGAGCAGGTCGAACGCAAGCTGAACGTCACTGTGGTCGACGTAACCACCGTCGTGCCGCTCGACGATCACCTGCGCGAGGTTATTACGAAGAAAGCCGAAGCCGACTTGGGCACCAAGGTCGTTTTGCGTGAAAGCATCGACAAGTCCCTGATCGGCGGCATTTTGATGAGCGCCAACGGCAAGCGAATCGACGCCAGCATGACGTCGCAGCTTGAGGCCGCTCGCAACGTGCTGAAACATTCCACAGATGGAGGTGAATGCTAGTGACTGAAATCACCGCACAGTCTATTGACGCGGCGCTGCGCAAGCAGCTCGATGCGCTGAACACCAGTGTGGAATCCCGTGAGACGGGTTCTGTTATCCAGGTGGGCGACGGTATCGCTCGCGTTGATGGCCTGAAAAATGCGATGGCAGGCGAACTTTTGGAGTTCACCAGCTCTACCGGCCAGGTTGTCTACGGTATGGCACAGAACCTCGAAGAGGATGAAGTGGGCGCCGTTTTGCTGGGCGATGTCGCAGCAATCAAGGAAAACGACGCGGTCAAGACCACCGGTCGTCTGGTTGAGGTTCCGTCCGGCAAGGCTCTGCTCGGCCGCGTTGTGAACCCGCTGGGCATGCCGCTTGACGGCAAGGGCGAGATCAAGGCCGAGGGCACCCGCCCGGTCGAGTTCAAGGCTCCGGGCGTTATTCACCGTAAGCCCGTTCACGAGCCGATGCAGACCGGTATCCTGGCCGTCGACTCCATGATCCCGATCGGCCGTGGTCAGCGCGAGCTGATCATCGGCGACCGTCAGACCGGTAAGACCGCCATCGCCGTCGATGCCATTCTGAACCAGAAGGGCAAGGACATGATCTGCATCTACGTCGCCGTGGGCCAGAAGGCCTCCACGGTGGCCAACGTGCAGGAGACCCTGGAGAAGCATGGCGCGATGGATTACACCATCATCGTCAACGCTTCCGCTTCCGATTCCGCTCCGCTGCAGTACATCGCCCCGATGGCCGGTGCTGCAATGGGCGAGTACTTCGTCTACAACGGCGAGGACGGCAAGCCCGCCGGTCCGGAGAACCCGGGTCGTCACGTGCTCATCGTCTACGATGACCTGACCAAGCAGGCCGTGGCTTATCGACAGATGTCTCTGACCCTGCGTCGCCCGCCGGGACGCGAGGCTTACCCGGGCGACATCTTCTACCTGCATTCGCGCCTGCTGGAGCGTGCTGTGAAGATGAACGAGCAGAACGGTCTCGGCTCCATGACGGCTCTGCCGATTATCGAGACCCAGGCCGGCGACGTCTCCGCCTACATCCCGACGAACGTCATTTCCATCACCGACGGTCAGATCTACCTGCAGACCGACCTGTTCTTCCAGGGTCAGCGCCCTGCAGTCGACGTGGGCATCTCCGTGTCCCGAGTCGGCGGCTCTGCGCAGATCAAGCAGATGAAGCAGGTTGCCGGTACGTTGAAGCTCGACCTGGCCGCGTTCCGCGAGCTGAAGGCCTTCACCCAGTTCGGTTCCGATCTGGACAAGGCCACGCAAGATCAGCTGACCCGCGGCGCTGCCATGACCGAGCTGCTGAAGCAGAACCGCTTCTGCATGATGGACGTCTACGACCAGGCCGTTGCCATCTACGCTGGTGGCAAGGGTTACCTGGACGATGTCCCGACCGAGGACATCGTGCGCTTCCGCACCGAGCTGCTGGAGTTCCTGCATGCTTCCAAGCCGGAGGTGTTCGACGAGCTGGCCAAGGCCGGTAAGTGGACTGGTGACGTCGAGAACCTGACCAACGCTGCGATCGAGGCTTTCAAGCTTCAGTTCGCTCCCACGGCGTAAGGTAGGTAGAGATGCCCAACCTTCACGACATTGAAAGGCGTATCGGCTCCGTCTCTTCGACGAAGCAGATCACGCGTACCATGGAAATGGTTGCTGCTGCGAAGATCCGCCTTGCCGGTGAACGCGTGGCGGCGGCTACGCCGTACGCCGAGTCCATGGTCGAAATGTTGGCCAACGTTGCCAAGCGTGTAGGTGGCTCCGAGAATGCGCTGTTGCGCAAGCATGACGAGGTCAAGAACGTGCTGATCGTCGTCGTCGTGTCGGACCGTGGTCTGGCCGGCGGCTTCAACAGCAACGTGCTGCGCCAAGTCGATCGTTTGATGAAGAGCAAGCAGGCGGCCGGCGCTGAGGTCAGCGTCGTTGCCTGCGGCAAGAAGGCCATCGGCTATTACACGTATCGCCGTGTCGAGCCGGTTCTTGCCTTCGCTGGCCAGTCCGCCGACCCTACGGTCGAGGAAGCGGACGAGATCGCCGCGTATGCGGTGGATGCTTACGCCAACGGATCGATCGACGAGGTCATCGTGGTGTACAACCACGCTAAGAATTCGGCAGAGCAGCAGCTTCGCGAGGAGTTGCTGCTCCCCGTCGACACGTCGGCCTTCGAAGCCGCTAAGGCTGAGACCGCTGACGAGTCCGCGGGCGAGAAGCTTGAGGGCGATGTGATCTTCGAGCCGAGCCCTGAAGCTGTTCTTGACCAGCTGCTGCCGGCGTATGTTCGCACTACGCTGTATCATGCGCTGATCGACTCGGCAGCTGCTGAGCAGGGCGCACGCCGCAACGCCATGATGTCGGCAACGGACAATGCCACCGAGATGGTTAACACGTTGACCAGATTGTATAACCGCGTACGCCAGGGCGCTATCACGACCGAGATTTCGGAAATCGTCGGTGGCGCTGCTGCTTTGGAGGATTAAATGGCTGAACATTTGTTTACTAAGGAGGAGGTCGAGGCCAGCAAAGGCGCCACGGGTCGCATCGTGCGTATCGTCGGTCCTGTTGTTGACGTTGAGTTCCCCCCTGATCAGCTGCCGGCGATTTACAACGCGCTGACGGTTGACGCTAAGACCGAGGCGGGCGACCTGCACGTCGTCCTAGAGGTCGAAACCCACCTGCCGGGCAACATCGTCCGCTCCGTCGCCATGAGCTCGACCGACGGTCTGATCCGTGGCCTGGACGTCCTGGATACGGGCCATCCCATCATGATGCCCGTCGGCCAGGAGACCCTGGGCCGCATCTGGAACGTCATGGGCGAGCCCGTTGACGAGAAGCCCATGCCCGAGGTCACCGGTTACATGCCCATCCATCGTCCTGCTCCCGAGTATGACGAGCTGGTCACGAAGACCGAGATCTTCGAGACGGGCATCAAGGCCATCGACCTGATCGAGCCGTTCGTCAAGGGCGGTAAGACCGGTCTGTTCGGCGGCGCCGGCGTTGGCAAGACCGTTATCATCCAGGAGCTCATCAACAACCTGGCTCAGGAGCACGGCGGCACTTCCGTGTTCACCGGCGTTGGCGAGCGTACCCGTGAGGGTACCGACCTGTACCTGGAGATGAGCGACTCTGGCGTTATCAACAAGACCTGCTTGGTCTACGGCCAGATGAATGAGCCTCCGGGAGCCCGTCTGCGCGTCGGCCTGGCTGGTCTGACCGAGGCCGAATACTTCCGTGATCAGGGCCAGGACGTTCTGCTGTTCGTGGACAACATCTTCCGCTTCACGCAGGCCGGTTCCGAGGTGTCCGCACTGCTCGGTCGTATGCCGTCCGCTGTTGGTTACCAGCCCACGCTGGCAACCGAGATGGGCGACCTGCAGGAGCGCATCACGTCCACGTCCACGGGTTCCATCACGTCTGTGCAGGCAGTTTACGTGCCCGCCGACGACTTGACCGACCCCGCTCCGGCCACGACGTTCACGCACCTGGACGCGAAGACGGTTCTGTCCCGTTCCATCGCCGAGCTGGGCATCTACCCGGCCGTCGACCCGCTGGAGTCCACCTCCCGCGCTCTGGATCCCGCAATCGTGGGCGAGGAGCACTACCGTGTGGCCACCGGCATCCAGGAGCTGCTGCAGAACTACAAGGACCTGCAGGACATCATCGCCATCCTTGGTATGGACGAGCTGTCCGAGGAGCAGAAGCTCACGGTTTCCCGTGCGCGTAAGGCTCAGCAGTTCTTCGGCCAGTGCTTCCACGTGGCAACGCAGTTCACGGGCCTGCCCGGTAAGTACGTCAAGATGGAGGACACCGTCCGTTCCTTTGCCGCCATCCTCGACGGCGAGTGCGATGAGATCCCCGAGCAGTGCTTCCGCCTGAAGGGCGGCATCGACGACGTCTACGCTGCTTACGAGGAAATGAAGAAGGAAGAAGCGTAGTATGGCTAGCTTCAAGTGCGACATCGTCACGCCTGCCGAGAAGCTTGCAGCTTGCGAGGTTGAAATGGTCGTCGTCCCGGGCGTCGAGGGCGAGATGGGCTTTCTGGTCGGTCACGCTCCGTTGGTGTCCGTGCTGGCTGATGGCGAGATCCGCCTGACGCCTGCAGAGGGCGGCCCCGTGCAGCGCTACGAAGTCAAGGGCGGCTACGTGCAGGTTACCGACGACAAGGTGATCATCCTTGCCGATAGCGCAACGCCTGTTGCTGCATAGCCTGGGTGTTGGCTTGAGCATCTGAACCCGCGGCCGCTGGTGCGACTGCTGGCAACGCGACGGTCGTATCCATCGGCTGTTCACCTGAAACGGCTCCCGCCGAAAGGCGGGGGCCGTTTTGCATATGGCCGCATGAAACCCCGCGTGAAATCCATCGTTTGTTCGAACACGCGTGCGCTAAAGGCTGCTATGATGGGGAACCGGAAAACCCTGCTTCGGTCAATCGGCGCCCAGCCTGACCGAAGCGCAGCACATCACTTGCGAGAAGATTCGAGGCGCATCTATGGCGTTCGTTCATTTGCATAACCATACCGAATATTCGTTGCTTGACGGCCTCACGCATATCAAGGATATGGTTCGTCGTGCGGCGGAGCTTGACATGCCTGCCGTGGCCATTAGCGATCACGGCGTTATGTCGGGCGTTCCCGAGCTGTGCGATGCCTGTGCCGCCGTCGAGAAGGAAACCGGCAAGAAGGTCAAGCCGATTTACGGTTGCGAAGTATATTTCACCACCGACGAGGAGCTTCGCAAGGATGTGAAGCCCAAGCTTTACCACTTGCTGCTGCTCGCCAAAACCAACGAAGGCTATCACAACCTGTTGAACCTGGTCAGCGAATCTCATGTTGACAACTTCTATTACAAGCCGCGTACCACGTTCAGCATGTTGCAGAAGTATGGCAAGGGTATTATCGGCTCGTCTGCGTGCATCGCGGGTATCATCCCGAAACTGCTGGATAACCGGCAGTTCGATGAGGCGGTTGAGTGGGCCAACAAGTTCGCCAGCTGCTTCGAGCCGGGCGATTTTTATATCGAGCTGCAAAACCAAGGCATCCGCACTGATGGCGGTCTTACGCAAACAGAGCTGAATCATCAACTTACCGAGGTTGCGCATCGTGCGGGCCTGAAGACCATCGCAACGAACGACTTCCACTACCTGTTGCAGGAAGACGCGAAGGCGCAGGACATCATGCTGTGCATCGGCACGGGCTCGGCTGTCAACGATACGAATCGTATGAAGTTCGAGAACGACCAGTTCTATATGAAAACGGAAGAGGAGATGCGCGAGGCGCTTCGCGATTTCCCCGAAGCATGCGATACCACGGTGGAGGTTGCCGAGAAGTGCAACGTCATCCTTGAGCGCGATTCCATTCTGCCGAAGTTCCCGCTTCCTGAAGGAGAGACGGACGAGAGCTGGTTCCGTCATCAGGTGCTCGAAGGCATGAAGAAGCGCTACGGCGACCCCATCCCCAAAGAGCCGCTTGATCGTGCCGAATACGAGATGAGCGTCATCATCCAACAGGGCTTCCCTGCGTACTTCCTGATCGTGCAGGAATACTTGGACTGGGCGCGTAGCCAGGGCATCGGCGTTGGGCCAGGCCGTGGTTCTGCTGCCGGTTCGATCGTTGCATATGCCATGGGTATCACCGACTTGGAGCCGCTTTCCAATGGCTTGCTGTTCGAGCGATTCCTTTCCCCGGAACGCGTGGAGATGCCCGATATCGACTGTGACTTCGAGGATGAACGTCGCCAGGAGGTTATCGAGCATATTCGCGAGGTGTATGGCGCCGATCATGTTACGGGCGTTATCACGTTCGGCAAGCTGCAGGCGAAGAACGCTGTGCGCGATGCTGCGCGCGTGCTCGATTATCCCTACAGCGTAGGCGACAAGATCTGTAAGATGATCGGCGATGAGCTGGGCATCACTATCCAAAAAGCGCTGGACACGAACCCCGATCTGAAGAAGGCCTACGACACCGAAGAGGATGTCAAGGCGGTCGTAGACGCGGCGCAGTCCATCGAGGGCCATGTGCGCGGCGAGGGCGTGCATGCGTGCGCAACCATCATCTGCCGAGACCCTATGGCCGACCATGTGCCGGTCAAACGAGATACCAAGGGCGGCGGCATCATCACGCAATACGACGGCCATTACACGCCGGACTTGGGCCTATTGAAGATGGACTTCCTTGGCTTGCGCACGTTGGGCGTGCTTTCGCGCGCGTGTCGCAACGTGGAGATGACCACGGGTCGTAAGATCATCCCCGAGGAGATTCCCACTGACGATGAGGCGGCGTTCGCCCTCATGCGTTCGGGCAACATGGACGGCTTGTTCCAGGTTGAGGGCGGCTTGTACGTCAGCCTGTTCGCGCGTCTGCCACCGAAGAGGTTTAGCGACATCGTCGCTTCAATCGCTTTGAATCGTCCGGGCCCGTTGGAGTCCGGCATGGTCGATGACTATGTCAAGGTTGCAAGCGGCAAGACGCCTGTGCACTACTACGACGAGCGTCTGCGCCCGGTGCTTGAGGAAACTTACGGCACCATGGTGTACCAAGAGCAGATTATGCAAGTGTCCATGGTCATGAGCGGCTTTTCCGCCGGCAAGGCAGATAAGCTGCGCAAGGCAATGGGTAAGAAGAAGCTCGACATCATGCGCATGCTGCAGGAGGACTGGAACAACGGCGCGGTCGAGAACGGCTACTCGCTCGAGATCGCGAAGAAGATCTGGGACGACGCGGAGAAGTTCGCAAAGTACGCGTTCAATAAGTCGCATTCGGCTGCGTACTCGATCCTGGTCATGCGTACTGCTTACCTGAAGGCGCATTACCCGAACGAATATATGGCTGCAGTGCTGTCCAGCTACATGGGCAACACCGACCGCTTGATCCGCTATATCTCCAGCTGCAACCACAACGGCACGCCCGTGCTGCCGCCTGATATCAATTCGTCGAACGCCGAGTTCACGCCGGTTGAGAACGGTATCCGCTTCGGTCTGGTCGGCGTACGTGGTGTTGGTCGCAACGTCGCCGACGAGATTATCGAGGAGCGCGAGAAGAACGGCCCATTCACAAGCTTGCACGACTTTGTGAACCGCGTCGATGCGAAGTGCTACAACCGAAAAACGCTCGAAGCCCTTATCAAGGGCGGTGCATTCGATTCAACAGGGTACACGCGCAAGCAGCTCATGTACTTCATCGAGGAGACGCCGCTTCTGGAAGGCGCGGCGAAACGTCAGAAGGACCGCGATCGCGGCCAGGTGAGCATGTTCGACCTGTTCGCCGATGATGCGGATTCGGGCTTCCAGGAAGATGTGCCTAAGCCCGATGGTGTGGAGTGGCCGAAGCGCCAGCTGCTGACGTACGAGAAGGAGATCATGAAGATCTACGTCTCGGATCATCCGCTCACGCCGTACGAGAACTACATCTCCCGCATCACGAAGTGGCAGCTGGGCGATTTAGCTGAGCGTACGAAGGAGATCAAGTCCGCGGTGTTCGTGGGCATGGTGTCCAACGTGGTGACGAAGCTGACGAAGCGCGGCACGAAGATGGCCACGTTCGACCTGGAAGACACCACGGGCCACGTGGAGTGCATCTGCTTCAAGTACGAGGAGAATGCCGAGGCCATCCAAGAGGATGCCATCGTCAAGATCAAGGGCAAGTTCGAGCATTCCGATCGCGGTAACCAGATCATGGTGTTCGAGACGGAGACGCTTGAGCTGAGCGAAGAGGACGCGAAGCCTCGTCAGCTGCGCCTGAGCGTGCCTATGTCGGACTTCGACCAATCGAAGTCCATGCGTTTGAGCCGTATCCTGAAATCGTATCCGGGGCGTGATGGTGTGGTGCTGTTCGTGAGGCAAAACGATGGGCATAAGTTCCGAGCCGAGCTGCCGGTAACGGTTGATGCGGAAAGCCCCATCATGCGCAGCGAGCTGACGGACCTGTTCGGGTATAACGTGCTGACTGCGTAGCGGGTGCGATTCGGTATTGGATATCCCGTGGGACCCGGATGTGAATCCGGGTCCCATTTCTTTTGCCGGCGGTTGTCGCGTATCATGGACCGCATGGATAAAACGATGGAACATAACGAGCGGGGGGCGCAGCCGGAAGTTGCGGCAGTGCGAGCGAACAGCGTGGTGACGCGGGCGGAAACTGCGGCGGTGCAAGCGCACAGCGAGGCGGAGCAGGCGAAAGGCGAGGCGGTGTACGCCGATGCCGCGCGGGCGAGCGATGCTGAGGGCTTCAACCGCGAGGACGCCGAGCGCACCTTGTCGTTGGCGGTGTCCTACAATGGCGGGCCGTTTTGCGGCTTCGCACGCCAGCCCGGCAAGCTTACCGTGCAAGGGGAGCTTGAGCAGGCGCTTTCCATGGTCATGCGCCGGCAGGTGGAAGTGGTGTGCTCGGGCCGCACCGATGCGGGCGTGCATGCGCTCGGCCAGGTGGTGAGCTTCAACGTTTCCGCCGATGAGCTGGAAAGCCGCAGCCTGCACAGCCTGCGTCGCAGCTTGAACGCGTTGACGCATGAGGACATCACGGTGCGCAAGGTCGAGGAACGCGATCCGGGTTTCAGCGCTCGGTTCGACGCGCAATGGCGCGAGTACCACTACCATATCTGCCTAGATGACACGCCGCCGCTGTTCATGCGCGATTTCAGCTGGTTCGTGCATGCCGATTTGGATATACCGGCGATGCAACAGGCCGCGCGCTATCTGGAAGGCGAGCACGATTTCAAAAGCTTCTGCATGGCGGCCAGTGCCGTTGGCAAGCCCACGTGCCGAAACGTGCATGAGATCTCGCTTTCGCGCGAGACCATCATGGGCGAGGAGGTGCTGACCATCAAGGTGGTGGGCAATGCGTTCCTGCATTCCATGGTGCGCACCATCGTGGGCACGCTTGTCATGGTGGGCCGCGGCCTGCGCAAGCCCGAATGGGTGCGTGAGGTGCTTGAGGCCCGCGATCGAACCGCGGCGGGGGAGAACGCCCCGGCAGCCGGCCTGGTGTTTTGGAGGGTGCAGTACTGATGGCGGACAATCAGAAGGCCAAGCGTTCGGAGCGCAAGGCGGAAAGAAAGCGCCATCTTGCGACGTTCACCCATCTGTACGAAAGCCGTGATAAGCGCTTATGCGTATTCGAGGATGAGCACGGTCACCTGACGAGCGTTCGCGCGTCGCGCTTGGCGTGACGAAGGGCTTTGCGAGTTATGCCCTACTCAAAAGGGTGCTTGTTGCGTATACCTGCGACATGCGCATGCGGCGGTGGTTTCCCGGCATCGTCCCATCGACAAAAGAGGCCCCTTGCAACCTGGCAGGTTGCAAGGGGCTTCAGCGTTACGGCGTTGCGTCGACTAGCGGGCCTTCGGCTTTTCCGGCACCGTTTTGTCCACGAAGTAGATCTTGTACCACATAAGGAACATGTAGACGATCCAGATCTTGCGGCTGCGGTCGGCGCCGGCTTTGTGCTCGTCAAGCAGTCGCACCAGCTCATCGGTGTTGAAGAACTCGCGCGCGATGTCGCCGGTGAACCATTCCTTCACCTGGTTGTAGTAACGGTCCTGGCGCAGCCAGTTCACCACGGGGACGGGGAAGCCGAGCTTCTCCTTCTGGGCCCAGTCTTTCGGGATGGTGCGCTCGGATGCCTCGCGCAGCGTGAGCTTGGTTTGCGTCTCGTTGGCCTTGAGCGGCGTGGGGATGGTGGCCGATACGTCGAACACGCGGCGGTCCAAAAACGGTACGCGGGACTCCAACGAGTGGGCCATGGACATCTTGTCCGTTTTCAGCAGGATGTCGCCGACCAGCCAGAAGTACAGGTCCACGTACTGCATGCGCGTGGTTTCATCCAAGTCCTTGACCTCGGCGTATACCGGGGCGGTGAGCTGCTGAGGGGTGGGGGCGTTGCAGCCGCCGCGCAGCAGCTGGGCGCGCTCCTCGACGGTGAAGGCAACGCCGTTGGCGTTGGTGTAGTACCAATCCTCGGGGGTTTCGCTGGCACGCTCAAGGTAGTTCGCGCCGCGGATGCCCAGCTTGCGCATGACGCTGGAGGCGCCGCGCAGCAGGCCTTTCGGGGCCCAGGAAAGCTTCGCGTTGGAGAACGGCGTTTGGTAGATGCGGTAACCGCCGAAGAACTCGTCGGCTCCTTCGCCGGAAAGCACCGCCTTGACCTGCGTTGCCGCGATTTGGTCCACGAAGTACAGCGCCACGGCGGAGGGGTCGGCGGACGGCTCGTCCATGTGCCACTGCACGCGGGGCAGGCTCTCCCAGTACTCGTCCTCGCCGATGTACTTGTTGGTGTTGGCGATGTGCAGCTCGTCGGCAAGCTCGTGAGCCCACGAGATCTCGTCGCGCATCATGCCGCCGGCGCCCTCGGCGTTGTTGGCGGCGGCGTTCTTGTAGCAATCAAAGCCCACGGTGAATGTTTTGATGTCAGGGTTTTCCTTGGCCAGGCAGGCTGCCATGTAACTGGAGTCGATGCCCGAGGACAGGAAGCTGCCGACCTCGACGTCGGCCACGTTATGGTAGCGCACGCTGTCGCGCACGGCTTCGTCGATGGCCTCGACGGTGTCCTGACGGCTGCGCTGCGCATCGAAGTTGTACTCGGGACGCCAGTAGCGGCGCTCGGTGATGGACCCGTCGGCATGCACGGTCATGCAGTGCGCGGGAGCCAGCTTGAAGATGCCTTTGAAGAACGTCTCGGGAAGGGCGCTGAACTGGAAGCACAGGTACTGCTCGAGTGCTTCGCGGTTGAGCTCGCGCGTGTAGTCCGGATGCTCGAGGATGCACTTGATCTCGGAAGCGAAGATGAAGCGGCCGTTTTGCTGCGTGTAGTAGAACGGCTTGATGCCGAAGAAGTCGCGGGCACAGAACAGCTCGCGCGTATCGCGGTCCCAGATGGCGAACGCGAACATGCCGCGCAAGCGGTCGAGCACGCCTTCGCCCCATGCCAGATAGCCCGTGAGCAGGACTTCGGTGTCGGAGTTGGTTTGGAACTGCCAGCCTTGCGTCTCGAGCTCGGCGCGCAGATCGCGGTAGTTGTAGATCTCGCCGTTGAACACGATGGCGAAGCGCCCCTTGGCGGCAGCCTGTTCGGGCGTGCCGCATGGGGTGCCATCAAGGCGCAGCGCCGGCGAGGTGATGACGGCGGCGTGGTCGCCCGTGGAGCGCACCATGGGCTGGTTGCCGTTGGCAAGGTCGATGAGCGAAAGACGGCGATGGCCCAAGGCGATGCCGCTTTCGGCGTCGATGTACTGGCCTTCGCCGTCGGGCCCGCGATGGGCCATGACGTCGCACATGGCTTTCAGGGTGGGCAGGCTTGCATCATCAGCCTGCGTGAATCCGCAGATACCGCACATGGTGAGGCATCCCTCCAATCGTATATAAAGGTAAGGTTCATCATAACGAATGGGGCGGACGGTGGCACGCCTCCCGCGAAAAGCGCAGATTTTCCAACGAGCCCGCGGCGAGCACGGCGGCGGTTGCGCGGCGCATGCTACACTGCGGGGAAAGGATCGCTTGCGCGAAAAGAGCGCCTGCGCTAGTCGGCTGAAAGGGATTGCGGGAAAAGGCTCGCCTGAACCGGTGGCAGATGACGCTTGCGGGGAAAAGCGCGCTTGGAACGAAAGGGATCGCCGGCGGGAAGGGCTTTCATCGCTCGCTCGCCAGCGTCTTGTTCGGTCTGCTGGGACGACGGCGGATTGCTCGCAAAGGCGTTCGCGACGTTGAAAACGTTGATGGGGAAGGAGCATGTCATGAAGGTGCATGTGGAGTTGGATGGCGGCCTGTTGGCGGATAGATTCGGGAAGTATGCGCCCGAGCCTGATCGGCTGGAGGGTTTTCCCGTGCGTTCGTTTCCCATCGAGATAAACGATGTGCCGCAGGAAGCGCGGACGCTTGCCCTGGCGTTCATCGATTACGACGCGATCCCCGTGGGCGGCTTCTGCTGGATTCACTGGACCGCGTGCAATCTGCCGGCGACCACCACGCTTATCCCCGAGGACGCCAGCCGCACGGGGGCGGTTGATATGGTGCAGGGCCGCAACAGCAATTGGTCGCCCATGGCGCATGGCAGCGACAACCCGCAGGTGCATTCCCGTTACTGCGGTCCGCAGCCGCCTGATGCCACGCACAACTACACGTTGAGCGTGTACGCCCTCGATTGCGAGCTGGGGCTGCCGGAAGGCTTCTATCTCAACGAGCTGCGTCGCGCGATGAACGGCAATGTGCTGGATCAGGCGTCCGTGGAGCTGCCGAGCCGCGCGTAGGGTCGATGCGGTGCGCAGCTCCTTTTGCTTCGCCCGATAAGAGGGATTCTTACAGTAATGAAACGGATTCTGTGGTTTGGCGTTGTACGGAGTAGCGCTACAGGTGGGGTATTTTACAATGACGGGTACGCAATAGGGCGCCGGTCGTCTTGACGTTTGGGCGTGGGCGGTCTGCCGTGGGGTTGGCCGCCCGCGCTTGTTTTCGCGATGGCGCCGCAAGGTTATGAAACCGCGCTCGATAGCGCCGGCTATGGAAGAGGTACCGCCTGCTATGAAAAACGTTTTGCACGTGCTCGGCCGCGACCTGCTGCGCCTTTTGAAGGCGCCGGCTGCCCTGGTGGTGGTCGTGGTGCTGGTCGTGCTGCCGTCAACGTACACGTGGTTCAACGTCATCGGCTTTTGGAACCCCTATGACAATACGGGAAACATGCGCGTATGCGTGGTGAATCAGGACGCCGGATCCGAGAACGACTTGATGGGCCAGATGAATCTGGGCAACCAGATCGTGGACACGCTGCACGAAAACCATCAGCTGAAATGGGAGTTCACCGATTACGACGACGCGATGCACAAGGTGGAATCGGGCGAGGTGTACGCGGCGTTCGTCATCCCCGAGGATTTCACCGCCAACCTGTTCACCATCGTAACGGGCGATTTCCAGCAGCCTAACCTGCAGTATTACGTCAACGAGAAGAAGAACCCCGTGTCGCCGAAGGTGACCGATGCGGGTTCCTCCACCCTTGATGAGACCATCAACAGCCAGTTCGTTTCCACCGTCAGCTCGGTGGTGGCGGACACGCTCAACGATAAGGTCGCCGAGGCCGAACAGAATCTGAGCACCGCGCAGAACAGCTCTGCCGCGCAGCTTTCGCGCGCCGTCGATTCGGTTTCCGATGCGCGTGCGACCGTGAGCGGGCTGGCGGCGTCCACCGCGGAGGCCGACCAGAAGGCGCAGTCGGCGAAGGGCCAGCTTGAGCAGGCTCGTGCCGACGCTCAAACCGTGCAGGACCAGTTGCAGCAGGTCAGCGACCTTTCCCTGACGCTGCAAAACAGCTTGGGCACGTTCACGTCGGTGGCCATGCCCGGCATGTCGAACACGAACCTGATGCTGTCCCAGGTCGCCTCGCAGGCGGCTGGCTCGATCACCGATGTCTCCAACGCCATATCGGGTGCGCAAGGCACCGTTGATGCCGCGACCGATCGTGCCCAAGGCGTGTTGGATATGAACTCCGCCGTCATCGAGCAGCTACAGATCGTGCATGACCAGATGCCCGACTCCGACCCGAACAAGGAGCAGCTGCGATTCGCCATCGATTCCCTGACCGCCCGCAACGCCGAGCTGCAGCGCGATTTGAACGACCTGAAGACGCTCGGCGGCGACGTGGACGCCACGGCCGCCAGCGTCGCGGCCGCCGCCAATACCGTCAACGCCGCTGCGCAAAACGCCATCACCGCTTCGGGGGCTTATCAGCAGCAGCTGTTCGGTAGCGCCTTGCCGCAGGTGAGCAACGGCATCTCCCAGGTCGGCATCGCCGCCGCCGGCTTGAAGGGGGCCATCTCGAACCAAGGCTACCTGATCGACGAGACCTCGGGCGTGATCGACCAGCTGTCCGGGACGCTGCACGTGGCAAGCGATGCCATGGCGCAGACCGACGTGCTGCTGTCCAGCCTTGAGGGGACCATGCGCCAGGCTCGCAACGACGTGTCCCTGCTGGGAACGTCCTCAGCGGTGTCCGAGCTGGTGGACAACGGGCGCATCGACCCGGAGAAGATCGCGGAGTTCATGCAGGCTCCCACGAAGGTGACCACTGAGAAGCTGTATCCGCTCAACGCCTACGGCTCGGCCATGGCCCCGCTGTTCATCAGCTTGAGCCTATGGATCGGCACGTTGATGCTGTGCGTCATCTTGAAGCTTGAGGTCGATAAGGAGGGCGTGCCGGGCTTGACGGTGATGCAGGGCTATATCGGCCGCTGGCTGTTCTTCGCTTTGCTGGTGACCCTGCAGGCCGTGGTGTGTGTGGCGGGCTGCCTGCTCATCGGCGTGCAGGCGGCATCGGTGCCGGCGTTTTTCGCAACGGCGGTTTTGCTGTCCCTTTCCTACCTGTGCATCACGTACACGCTGTCGTCGTCGTTCCAGCATATCGGCATCGGCCTGTGCATCATCATGGTGTTCGTGCAGATCCCGGGCGGCACGGGTTTGTACCCGGTCGAGATGACCGATGCCTTCTTCCGCACGGTATACCCCATGTTCCCGTTCACCTACGGCATCAACGCCTTGCGCGAGACCATCGGCGGCTTCTACGGCACGCAGTGGCTGGGTTATTGCGGGGTGCTGCTGCTCATTGCGCTGTCCATGGCGCTGGTGGGCCTGTTCGTGCGACCGCATCTGACCAACCTCAACCGTTTGGTGGCGAAAGAGATTCAGCAAAGCGACCTGCTCAACGTCGAGGAGGCCTTGGTTCCCGAGCGACGTTACCGTATCGGGCAGCTCATCCGGGCTTTGTCCGACCATGACGAGTTCCACAATGCGGTGCGCCAGCAGGCAGATACGTTCCTGAGGCATTACCCTCGCTTGAAGCGCGGCGCGCTCATTTTAGGCATCGCCGTGCCGGTGGCGGTCTCGGTGGTGTTCGCCGTGACCACTACCGAGAAGGTGGTCATTCTGACGGCATGGCTGATCTGGTTGGTCATCCTTATCGGCTTCTTGCTGAGCCTTGAGATGGTGCGTGACAACCTCCAGCGCCAAGCCTCCATCGACGGCATGAGCGACGATGAATTGCGCGGGCATCTGGCCGATCGGGGCAAGAAGGTGGTCAAGGAATTGGTGCCTGCTGCTATGTCGACAGCACGCGTTTCGGTACCCGTCGATCGCTCCGCCCGCGCGGCGGGCGTGTCCGTGCCGCTGCCGCCTGTGGGCGTGGCTGCCGACGACCTGGCCGATCAGCCCGTCTCGGCGCACGGCGCCGAGGATGCCGGGCGGTGCGCTGCCCGCAAGCCGAAGGATGCTCCGGGTAAAGGCGCATCGCTGATGGACTTGGCGGCAAAGGGCAGACCGGCGTACTTCGACGGTCCGTTTTTGACCGACGAGGAGGCTCATGGTGAAAAGGGCGAAGACGGCAAGGGCGATGAGGAGCTGCTCGAGGCGGAGGTGCCCGCTCTTGAGCTGAGCGCCGAGGACCTTGAGGCGCTTGCACAGCGTAAAGCCGAGCGCGGCAAGCACGGGAAGAAGCAAAAGAAGCATAAGAAGAAGGGCGATTCGAAGAAGGGGGGCGGCCATGCGTAACGTGTTCAAGCTGTTCTCCTACGATATCAAGCACCTGTTCGGCAACGTGATAACCGTGGTCATCGTCTTGGGCCTGGTGTTCTTGCCGTCCATTTTCACGTGGTACAACGTCATCGCGTGCTGGAACGTGTTCGACAACACGGGCAACCTGAAGGTTGCCGTCGCCAATTCCGACGAGGGATATCAAAGCGACCTGCTGCCCACGAAGATCAACGTTGGCGACAGCGTGGAGTCGGCGTTGCGCGCCAACGACCAGCTTGACTGGGTGTTCACCGACGAGGAGGACGCCATCGACGGCGCGCGATCGGGCAAGTACTATGCGGCGGTGGTCATCCCGCAAAGCTTCAGCTCCGACATGATGAGCTTCTACTCCGACGACGCCGAGCATGCCGAGCTTATCTATTACGAGAACGAGAAGAAGAACGCCGTGGCGCCGCGCGTGACCGATCAGGCGTCCAGTAAGGTTGCCGCCCAGGTGAACACCACGTTCGCCGAGACCATCTCCGATGTGGCCCTGGGGCTGATCGACTCGTTGGGGGCGGTGGCCGACGATGCCGATGCGGCGGGGCAGGTGGCCAAGCTTTCGGGCACAATATCCTCGTCCGCCGACCAGATGCGCACCGCCGCCGACGTGCTCGAGTCGTACGCGAACCTGGCGGGGACGGCGCAGGCGCTCGTAGGAAGCTCCACCCAGCTTCTGGGCAATGCGCAAAATGCGGTGAAGGATGCGCAGCAGCAGGCCTCGGGGGCGAAAAGCGGCGCCGAGACCATCGGCGATGCGCTGACGACGTCGGTTTCGTCCTTGTCCGATGCCCTGGCCCAAAGCTCCGACGGCTTCAACCAGGTGCCTGCTGCCATCGATAAGGCATATGCGCAGGTGGATACCGATAAGGCAAACGCCGCGCAAAGCCTTCGCGACCAGGCGGCCGACGTGGATTCCCAGATAGAGCGCTATCAGCAGCTCGTCGTGGTGCTCGAATCCGTCAAGCCGCAACTCGACGAGCAGTACCGCCCCGCGGTGGATGCCGTGATGTCGCAGCTGAACACATCCATATCCTCGCTTGGGAAACTGCGCGACAGCTTGACCTCGGCGGCGGACAAGATGGCTACCGGCAACGATCCGGAGTCCTCGGCCCGCGCCGATATCCAGGCGAAGCTCGACGAGGCGAAGGCGAACGCCGACAAGCTGAAGAACGATTACGAGAACAACCTGAAGCCGGGCCTTGAGAGCTTGGCGAGCTCGGTGGCGCAGGCGGCCCAATCGCTTTCGGCGCGCGCTTCGCAGCTTTCCGGCGTGGGCGATGATTTGAACGGCGCCGCATCCTCGGTTTCGTCCGACCTGGCGGATGCGCAGAGCGCCATCCGCGCCATGTCAGACGAGCTGCATGGGTCCGCTGACAAGATGTCGGCGTTGTCCCAACGCGTCAACGAGGCGTTGGCCAGCGGAAACGTGGAGCAGCTGAAGCAGATCATCGGATCGGATCCCGAGGCCCTTGCCAAGGCGGTGTCCGCTCCTGTGGGGGTGGAGCGCATCGCCGTGTTCCCGGTTGAGGACTTCGGCTCTGCCATGGCGCCGCTGTACACCACACTTGCCTTGTGGGTGGGATCGCTTCTGATCATGGTCCTGTTGAACCCGGTTCCCTCCGAACGCGCCAAGCGCGAGGCGGGGCTGGTCGAGCCCAAGTCCTGGCAGCTGTTCTTCGGGCGCTACGGCGCGCCGTTCGTTCTGGCATTCATGCAGTCGACGGTGGTATGTCTGGGCAACATGTTGTTCGTGGGGGTTCAGGTTGCCAATCCGCTGCTGTATCTGCTGTGCTTCTGGACGGCGGGCTTCGTGTTCAGCTTCATCATCTACACGCTGGTGTCGCTGTTCGCCAACCTCGGCAAGGCGCTTGCCGTGCTGCTGCTCATCATCTACGTGACCGGCGGCGGGGGCAGCTTCCCCTTGCAGCTGCTACCCGGCTTCTTCCAAGCCGTCAGCCCGTTTTTGCCGGCGACGCACGTCATCAACGCCATGCGTGCGGCGAGCATGGGCGTGTACCAGAACGATTTCTGGGTGCAAATCGGCATAACGCTCGCCTTCATCGTGCCGTTCGTGATCATGGGCATCCTGCGGCCGGTGCTCTCGCGCTTGACATATTGGTTCGTGGAGCAGGTGGAGAAGTCGAAGGTGGTTGCCTAGCCGGCGACCGACGGAAAAGCTGATTTCTCGGGGCGCGGTCCGGTTTCGGGTCGCGCCCTTTTCGCGTATGCGCGTGCGTTTACGCCCCGTTCGGCGGTTCGCCTTGCCTTGCGGCGGGGTTCCGATCGCGGGTCAGCGGCCCATTGCGCGCTGCATGGAGTATAATCATGAGCAGGTTCAACACGGTGCGTTACCTGCTTGAACGACGGCAACGTAACGGTTGGGTCCGAAAGCAAGGCGCCAAGGGGCAAGCCTTGCGCATCCGGCGATCGTCCGCCGGTTTCAAGCCTGCGCGGTGGGGTGCCGCCGGGCGCTTTTGAGGGAAGGAGCCCGTTATGATGTTCCGTCATGTCATGGTCCCCTACGATGGGTCCGATCACGCGAAGAACGCTCTGAACTACGCCAAGGACTTGGTTGCCGGCGATGCCGACGCCAAGCTGTCCGTGGTGCATGCCGTGCCGTCCAGCTACATGGGCGTGGACCGCATGGGAACCGACGGCGCGCTTGACGGCGTGCCCTACGGCATGCTGGATTACGAGGAGTATCAGGGCGTGGTCAAGCGCGTGCTCGACGAGGCGCAGAAGCGCGTTGCCGAGGATCTGGGCGATGCTCTGGCCGATCTGGGCGACCGTGCCCAGGTGGAGGCCGTTGCCGGCGCTTCTCCGGCAGATGCGCTGTCGCGCTACGCCGAGGAGCATGATTGCGACCTCATCGTCATGGGCCGTCGCGGCCTGGGCGCCATTCGCGGCATGCTGGGCAGCGTCAGCTTCGGCGTGCTGCGCGCCACCGATGTGCCGGTGCTCACGGTGAAGTAGCCTTCGCTTGTTGTTTTGGCCGATAAGCCGTCTGCAACGCTTGCAGTTGTGGGCGGCTTTTTCGCGTTTCGAGGCGTATGGCGGGGCTCGAGCGTCTGTCTTCGAATCGGGCGCGTCCGACGTTATGGCGATACGGCATTGCTGAACCGTGTCGGGTGCCGGGGCGTTGCGGAGACGGGGTGTTGAGGTTGCATGTCGGCTTGCCTCGCGATCGGCGCTGCCGTTGCGCTAAGCCGCTTGCGCCCCCAGCGCCCAGCGCACCAGCATCTTGCCGGCGACGACGCCCAGCACGCATGCGGCCAAGCTGCCGAGCGCATAGGCGCCGCCTATGGCGTATTCGCCGCGTTCGAGCAGCCCGAGCGTTTCAAGCGAGAAGGTGCTGAACGTGGTGAAGCCGCCGCACAGGCCGGTTTTCAGGAACAGCACGGCGTTTGCGGGCAGCATGTCGGGACGGATGCTGGCCGCCTCCACCACGGCGCCGATGACCACGGCTCCCGTGAAGTTGATGACGAAGGTGATGAGCGGGAATTGCCCCTGATAGGGGAGCAGTCCAAGCAGATAGCGCGCGATGGCTCCGCAAAAACCGCCTGCTCCGACGCATAATGCCGCGATCATGGCACATCCTTTCCAATGCGTGTTCTTCGGGTTCGTATTGTAGTGCAACCTGCCGTTGCGAGCGTTGGTTGCTAGACTGGACGGGAACGAAAGGAGCTGACCATGGCGGATGAGATGATGGATAAGGACCCGGCTTCGACGCAGATGGGATCGGCGGAGGCGAGCATCGCCTTGGCAGATGTGCGTGCGGCGCATGATATGGCGGCGTTCGTGCAGGAGTGTCCGAGCATGTTCCATACGGCGGCGGCCGTGCGGCGGCGTTTGGATGAGGCCGGCTTCGCCTACCTGCCCGAAAGCAAGCCGTGGGAGGTTCGGCGCGGCGGGCGCTACTACACCGTGCGCAACAACTCGAGCATCATCGCGTTCAAGGTCGGCGCGAAGCTTGATGCATATCGCTTCCAGCTTACGGCGTCGCATTCCGACTCTCCGACGTATAAGGTCAAGGCGGCCCCCGAGCTTTCCGGCCCGTCGGGTTATATGCGCTTGAATGTGGAAGCGTACGGCGGCGTGATGGATCACACCTGGTTCGACAGGCCCTTGTCCGTTGCCGGCCGCGTGCTGGTGCGCTCGGGCAACCGTGTGGAAAGCCGCCTGATCGCGCCCGATGCGGATCTGCTGATCGTCCCTCGCGTGCCCATCCATCTTGATCGCGAGGCGAATTCCTGTTTCTCCCCGAACCGCGCCGTCGACCTGTGCCCGGTCATGTCGGCGGGGGAGCTCGGGCCTGGGTCCTTCGATCGGCTGGTTGCCCAGGAGGCGGGCGTCGCGCCCGAGCAGGTGCTTGCGCGTGACCTGTTCTTGGTGAACCGTCAGCAGCCTTCCGTGTGGGGTTGGGGTAACGAGTTCATAAGCGCTCCGCGTTTGGATGACCTGGGGTGCGCTTACATCTCCCTTGCCGCGTTCCTGACTGCGGGCAACGATGATGCCGTCTCGGTGTTCTGCTGCTTCGATAACGAGGAAGTGGGCTCGAACACCAAGCAAGGCGCTATGTCGACGTTTTTGCGCGACTGCCTTGAACGCGTGAACGCGGGGCTTGGGTTCACGTCCGAGCAGCTGCGGTGCGCGCTGGCGAAGAGCATGCTGGTAAGCTGCGACAACGCCCACGCCGTGCACCCGAACCATCCCGAGCTCTACGACCAGGGCAATCGCGTCATGCTCAATCGCGGCCTTGCGGTGAAGGAGGCAGCGAACCAGAAGTATTGCACCGACGCGTTCAGCCGTGCGGTGTTCTGCGCGATATGCCAGGATGCGGGCGTGCCCTTGCAGCGCTTCGCGAACAGAAGCGACATGCCGGGCGGGTCGACGCTGGGGAATCTGTCGAATATGCAGGTGAGCATGCATGCCGTCGATGTGGGCCTGCCTCAGCTGGCCATGCATTCCAGCTACGAGACGGCCGGCGTCGCCGATATCGCCTTGGGAACGGCAGCGTTGGAGGCGTTCTACAACGCCGATGTGCGCATCGAGGACGCCGATTTCGCGGAGCTGTGCTTGTAGGGGCGTAGGATGCGCGGCTTGATCGGCGGGCTGCAAGGATGCCGATTATGAGGTGGTAGTTGCGTTAATGGACATATTGCTGCAATATGGGGTGTTGCGCGTGAGCGAGACAGGTTCGCGTGCAATGATGCGATTCGCAAAACGATAGGAGCATTTTGCAGCAGCGATCAACCGGCGCCGACGCGCCTTGCGTGCATATCATTACCGATTCTGCCTCTGACCTGGTACAAGGCGAGCTTGACGGCGTAAGCGCCGTCGTGCCGCTTTCCATCGCGTTCGGCGATAAGGAGTATTTGGATGGCGTGGACCTGTCGCATGACCGGTTTTACGAGAAGCTGGTGGAGTCCGATGAGCTTCCGCGCACCAGCCAGGTGTCGCCGTTCGCGTTCTCGCAGACGATCGAGTGCGTGCTCGGCGCGCCCGACGCCGGCGGCTCGGACGAGGCGGTGGTCATCACGTTGTCGGCGAAGCTGTCGGGCACGCACGAGAGCGCGCTCGCCGCGGCGCAGGCATGGGGAGGTCGCGTGCACGTGGTGGACTCCACGAATGTGACCATCGGGCAGAAGGCGCTCGTGGCGTTTGCGGTGCGCTTGGCGAAGCAGGGCATGTCGGCGGCTCAGATCGTCTCCGAGCTCGACGATGCGAAGGGCCGCATCCGCTTGGTCGCGCTGCTTGATACGTTGGAGTACCTGCAAAAGGGTGGACGCATCTCCAAAACGGCGGCATTCGCCGGCGGCGTGCTGTCCATCAAGCCCGTGGTCGCCATCCAAGACGGCGCCGTCGCGGTGCTTGGCAAGGCGCGCGGTTCGAAGAAGGGCAACAACCTGCTCATCCAGCAGGTGAAGGAGGCCGGCGGCATCGATTTCGACATGCCGTTCTTCCTGGGCTATACCGGCTTGGGCGATGATCTGGTGCGCAAGTACATCGAGGATAGCCGCGAGTTGTGGGAAGGCCACGTGGAAAGCGTCGGCTATTCCACCGTGGGCGGCACCATCGGCACGCATGTGGGGCCGGGCGCCGTGGCGTTGGCGTTCTTCGCCAAGCAGTAGCGCATCGCCGGCAAGCGTTTCGCCCCGGCATCGTAACCGAGCGGTTACGATGCCGGGGCTTTTTTATCCGCGGTCGGGCGCGGAATGCGATCGACGATAGCCGGAACCTTTTTGCGCCCGCTTTGGTAGCATATGCCTTCATACGCGTATGACCTGCAGTTTTAGTGGTATTGCCCACGATATTCCGTATGTTGTGCGAAGGGGTTGCAATGAGTCCGAGCATCGAGCAGCTTGATCGTTTCGTAAGATCGGCGCGTGCTGGTTCCTACAGCGCCGCTGCGCAGGAGCTGTACGTTTCCCCGCAAACCGTTTCGAAATCCGTCCACGACATGGAGCGCAAACTCAACATCGTGTTGTTCGAGCCGACGGGGCGCCGTCTGCGTCCCACCGCCCGCGGGGCGCAGGTGCTCCATCGTGCCTCCAAGGTCCTCGAGGGGGTGGACGATATCCGGCGCATCTGCGGCGACGGCGGCCTGTCGGGCGCGGCGGGGACTTCCCGGTTGCGTGTTGCGGTGGCCAGCTCCCCTTTGCGTGGCAGTGTGATGGCCGAGCACGGTTTCCGCGGTTTCCGGCGCCGCTGCCCGCATATCGCACTCGACGTGTCCTTCCTTTCCAGCGGTTCGTGCTTGTCGGAGCTGGAATCCGGTGCGGTGGACGCGGCGGTAGTGGCGGGACGCCCGGGGGCCGAGGGGCTTGTGTCGGAGCGCGTGGGTACGGTCGAGCTGCGCCTGTTGGTGTCGCGCGGGCATGCGCTTGCCTCACGCAAGTCACTTGTCCTTGCCGACTTGGAAGGCACCCTGCTTGCCGAGCCGTATGATTCCAGCTTTCTTAAGGCGATGGTGCTTGAACTTCTTTCCCGGCACGGGGTGCGTCCGCGCATGGCGTCGCTGGAGATGTCGGCGGCGCGGCATCATGGCTTTCTCCACGAAGACGGAGGGGCGGTGCTCGTGGTGTACGATGGCCGCTATCCCGATCAGTTCCCGGATGTGGAGGCGGTGCCGTTCGCGGAAGGGGAGGGCATGGAGCTGCCCGCGTTTCTTGCATGGCGGCAGGAAGCGGCCGCTGCGCGGATGGGCGTGCTGGCGGAATGCTTGCGCGGCTCGAGGTAATGACCCGGGGAGGGCGCGCCGATCGGGTGCGCTCGCCCCGGGTTTTTCGCGTCTTGGAGGCGTATGGCCGCGGGGCGGACGGGCGCCGGCAAGGCGGTTACCTTGGTTGCGGCGTTTTCCCTTCCTCATCGGCTATTGTGTCGGCAAACGGTCGAAATGGCCTCTTCCCCGGGTAAATAGGGCGGTTTAACGAGCAAATTACACTATCTGGGTGATGGAATACCCCCGTTGTTTTCGATATGGTTACCGTCAGAAAGCAAGAGAGGAACGCTTAAGGAAAAAGGGAGGGCCTGTGAATACGAAGACGAAACGTCGCATGATGGCGGTAACCGGCATCATCGTCATCGTGCTGGTCGTGATCTTGGCCGTCGTCGGCGGCTCCGGGGCTGCGAAGTCCGCTACCGTCGCCGATGCCGTTGCAGGTAAGTATGCAGACCAGAAGATCCAAGTGACGGGCAACGTGGTGGAGAACTCCTACGCCACCAACGACAACGTGCTCACGTTCGCCATCTACGACAAGGACGGAAACCCCGGCGATCGGCTCGAGGTGCGCTACGAAGGGGGCGTGTCGGCCACGTTCGGCAACGATGTGACCGCAATCTGCACGGGCAAGATCGCCGACGACGGCGTGCTGCATGCTACCGAACTGGTGACGAAGTGCCCCTCGAAGTACGAGAACGCCTCGAGTGCGTTGAGCGTCTCCCGTCTGCTCGAGTACGGCGATGAGGTCGTCGACAAGCCGGTGAAGGTTTCCGGCACCGTGCAAACGGGCTCCCTGAAGGCCGCCGGCGAGGGCGATCGCTTCGTGTTGGCTGACCCTGACTCCGGCAAGACGCTTCCCGTCGCGTTCGACGGCGCGCTGTCCGACGAGATCGCGGAAGGCAGCTCGCTCGTGGTCACCGGCAGCTTGTCGGCCGATGGCAAGTTCGCCGCCACCGATGTGGCGCTTGAGGGCTAGAAAGAGGTTTCGCGCATGTCGACTATCGGCCTTATGGGCCTGCTGGTGGCGTTCGCCGGCGTGGCTGTATCGGTATTGTGCCTGCTTGCGGGCGCGATCTTGGGGCGCAAGGGGGAAAGCTCGCTTGGCGAGACCCTGACATGGGGCGGGCATATCGCCTCCATCCTGACCACGGTGGCGCTCACCGTATGCTGCGGCATCCTGGTGTACTGCTTCTTCGCGGGCGACTATTCCATCGAGTACGTGCTCAAGCAGCACAGCAGCGCCGAAGGCACGCTTGGCTGGCTGTTCAAGCTTTCTGGCTTGTGGGCCGGCCGCGAGGGCTCGCTGCTGTTCTGGGCGTGGCTTATCAGCGTGTTCAATTCCGTGGTGGCCGTCCGCGATCTGAAAAGCCCGCGCAAGCTGGATTCCATGGCCCTTATGGTGTCGCAGCTGGTGTTGGCGGCGTTCGTGGGCGTGCTGCTGTTCAGCGAGAACAACATGCCGTTCACGGTCACGCCGCAGAAGTACTACAACGCCGACGGCACGCTGACCAATGCGGCCAGCATGCTGGGTATGAACTCCCTGCTCGAGCATTGGGCCATGGCCATCCATCCGCCCACCTTGTTCGTGGGCTATGCAGGCCTGACCATCCCGTTCGCCTATGCCATCGCCGCGCTCATCGTGAACGACCCGTCCAGGGAATGGGTGGTGCGCAGCCAGCGTTATGCCCTGTTCTCCTGGTTGTTCCTGGGTATCGGCATCGGCCTTGGCGCCGTGTGGGCCTACGTGGTGCTCGGCTGGGGCGGCTATTGGGGCTGGGACGCCGTGGAAAACGCCAGCCTGCTGTCATGGCTGGTGGGCGTGGCGCTCATCCATAGTTTCACCGTGTACCGCCAGCGCGGCGCGTTCAAGCGTTGGAGCGTCATGTGCGCCTGCATCACGTTCGCGTTCGTCATCGTGGGCACGTTCATCTCCCGTTCCGGCCTGGTGCAGTCCGTGCACGCCTTCGAGGGCGACCCGGTGTCGCTCGTGCTGTTCGGCGCGCTCATCGCCGTGGCGCTGCTGGCCGGCATCGTGGGCCTGGTCGTTCGCTGGAAGAGCTTCGGCCCGGCAGCCGACGGCTCCGACGAGGTGGAGAACCTGCTGTCCAAGGAAGGCGCCTACTACTTCAACAACGTCATCATGGTGGTGTTCGCCACGCTGTTGGCGTACCTGACCGTGTCCTCGGCGTTGCCTGAGTTCCTGCCGTTCGGCGGCCAGACCGTGTCCTCGGGCACGTTCAACGCCATCGCCCGCCCGTTGGGTGTGATCTATCTGGCCATCCTTGCGGTGTGCCCGCTGCTGGCCTGGGGCAAGACGCTGCGCTCGAAGTTCCTGAAGCAGGCGCGCATCCCCGCCATTTGCGCGCTGGTTCTGTTCGCGGTGCTGGCGGTGTACTGGGCCACGTACCTAGTGCCCAGCTACAACGCCATCATCGCCGCAGGCGGCACCGCCGCCGAGGAGCTGGCAAGCGATGGCCCTGCTTGGTACTACAACGGCCTTGCGCTCGTGGGCTTCTTCGTGGCAAGCGTGCTGCTGTTCAACTCGTTGTTTATGTTGGGCCGCATCGTGCGCTCGTACAAGGAGTCGCATAGCTGCGGCGCCGTGGCAGCCTTCGGCGGGTGCCTGCGTAACCGCCCCGCAAGCTTCGGCGGCTTCCTGTCGCATGCGGCCATGGCCGTCATCCTGGTCGGCCTGATCGGCTCGTCGATGTACGTGACGGAGAAGGTCGCCTACATCGGCTACGATGAGGCAACCGACACCGCGTCCGAGACCTTCCAAATCAAGGACTATACGCTTGAGTACGTGTCCAACTCCGTGACGGAGGTCAATGGCGGCGACACCATCATGTACACCGTGAACTACGATGCCTACAAGGACGGCGCCTTCATCGGCCAGGTCAGCCCGAGCGTGCAGCTGGCACAGAAGACCCAGCAGCAGAAGCTGGTCGCCAGCGTCATCTCGCTGCCCACCGAGGATCTGTTCGTGGTATACCGCGGCGTGAACAACGACGGCGCGTTCTCCATGGATGTGCGGGTCAATCCGCTCATCTCGCTGGTGTGGGCGGGCTTCGGGCTGCTTATGATCGGCGTGTGCGTGGCCACGGCGGGCCGCAGGCGCGCCAGCCGCAAGCTCACCGACGCGCAGCGTGTCGCCGCCGATGAGGCATTGGGCGATTCGGCGGCGGGCGCGGCGTAGGCGCCCAAAGCCGACGCGGTCGCTCGCGCGGCGATCGTCATTTGCGTTAGACTGGCGTGCAAAGGGCTCGCACGCATCCAAGATGCAGGGGAAGGGGGGCCGATGGAGGAAACGGCTGCCATCAGGACAAGGAAGCTGTCGAAGGTGTTCGGCACGCGCAAGGCGGTGGACAAGGTGTCCATCGAGGTTCCGCAGGGGGCATTCCTTTCCATATTCGGCCCCAACGGCGCCGGCAAGACCACGCTGTTGCGCATGCTGTCCACATTGACGCGCCCCACGGACGGCTCGGCAAGCCTTATGGGCATCGACCTGCGGGAAGACCCCGAAGCGGCCCGCGGGCGCATCGGGCTGATCTCGCATAACGCCATGCTCTATCCCGACCTCACCGCAGAGCAGAACCTGCTTCTGTATGCGAAGCTCTACGGTTTGGTCGATCCGCAGGCGCGCGTGATGGAGCTGCTCGAGGCAGTCGAGCTGAAGCACCGCCGCCTTGACGTGGTGCGCACGTTCTCGCGCGGCATGACGCAGCGCCTGTCCATCGCCCGCGCTCTTATCCACGACCCCGACGTGGTGTTTTTGGACGAGCCGTATTCCGGCCTGGACCCGCACGCCGTGGACATCTTCGATCAGCTGATTGAGAAGCAGCGCGAGGGTCGCACTTTCGTCATGGTGAGCCATGACCTGCGCAAGGGCTTCGATATGTGCACGCATGCGCTGGTGCTGGCGCGCGGGCGCGTGGTGACGTTCGGGGCGAAGGATCAGCTCGATTTCGACGAGTTCTCCGAGCTGTACCGCTCTACGGTGGGAATGGGGGTGTCGTAAATGGCGTGCAAGCCAAGCATGGGCGCCGATCGGGCGCGCGCCGGCCAGGTGGCGCTGAGCGTGCCGAGCACGTTCGCCCAGTATAAGACCTTGCTTGCCAAGGACCTGCAGCAGGAGTTCCGCACCAAGGAGATGCTCACGTCCATGGGTATCTACGCGCTGCTCGTGCTCATCGTCTACGGCGCGGCGCTCGGGCAGACGGCGCAGGCGACCGACGTGCTGCAGCTGTCCGGCGGTCTTTTGTGGGCGCTCATCGTGTTCACGTCGCTGCTGGGATTGAACCGCTCGTTCAACCATGAGAAGGAGCAGGGCTGCATGGAGGGCATCCTGCTCGTGCCTATGGATCGCAGCGTGATCTTTCTGGCGAAGGCTACGTCGAACCTGCTGTTTCTGCTGGTGGTCGAGGTGATCGCCGTGCCGCTGTTCTGGTTCTTCTTCCTGACCACCGCCCAGCCCGGTCCCGGCTTCATGCTCATGGTGGTGCCTCTTGCGGTGGGCACCATAGGCATGGCGGGCATCGGAACGCTGCTGTCCACCATCACCGTGAACACGCGCGGCAAAGACGTCATGCTCGCAGTGCTGTTCGTGCCGCTGATCTTCCCGCTGCTTTACGCATGCGCGTCGGCGACCACCGCCGTGGTGGTGGGTGCCGAGGGGTATCTCGACGTGTTCGCGCAGTCGATGGCGCTTGCCGGCGGCTACGACGTCATCATGCTGCTGGTCAGCTGGGTTCTGTACGATTTCGTTATCTCCGCATAGCTTTCAACCTGCGATCTTCATAAGGAAAGGAAACCAATGACGAACAAACCGGTGAAGCTGCCCGAGGCAGGGCAGTGGCCCGACAAGGTGGCGCCGTGGGCGCTGCTGGCGGGCATTGTGCTCTCCACGTTGGGCTTTCTCATGGCGTTTCTGTACGCCGGGCCCGTCAACGGCGCTGCCGTCGACGGCGTGGAGCTGATCGGCGGGCAGATGGTGGCGAACAAGCTGCTGCTGTCCCAGAAGATCTTCTACTTCCATATGCCGGTGGCCTTGGTGTCGTTCTGCGCGCTGGCGTTCGCGTGCTATTACTCCGTGCGCTTCCTGGCCACCAAAAACCAACGCTTCGACACGTGCGCGAAGGTGTGCATGGAGATCTCGCTCGTGTTCGTCATCTGCACCATGATCACGGGCGATCTGTGGGAGCGTTTCGAGTGGGGCGTGTGGTGGACGTGGGAGCCGCGCCTGACCACCTATCTTATCCTCATGCTCATCGTCATCGCGTATTTCGTGCTGCGCAACGCCATCGACGAGCCGGAGCGCCGCGGTGTGTACGCTGCCGTCATCAGCATCATCGCCATGGTGGACGTGCCCATCTGCTTCATGATCACGCGCCTTATTCCCTCGGGTGTGCATCCCGTGGTCCTGCGCGAGGGCGGAATGTCCGGCGATATGGGCATGACCGTGGCCGTGTGCTTGGCGGGCCTTATGCTCGTCGGGTTCGCGCTGTACCGTTTCCGTTTCCGCCAGGTCCGCTTGCAGGAGCGCCTGCAAGCTCTCAAAGACGAGGTTGAGGTTTTGGAGGAGCGGCGCTAGGCGAAAGCCGGTCGAGCCCCGTTTCCCGTTAGCAAACGTTCGCGCCCCGGAGGCGCTTGATCGAAGGAGCATCCCATGAATCCCGTACTTGCCGACATCTACAGCACCGTTATCCCGTCCATGCCGTTCATCATCGCAGCTTATGCGCTTTTGTGGGCTGTGCTGCTCATTTACGTGTTCGTCTCCATTAGCGGCCTGAAGAAGACCGAGAAGCAGATCGCCGTGCTTGAAGAGGCTGTGGCGGAACTGAAGGGCGAATAGCCTGCGTGCTACAATTGCCGAAGCGAATCGACGAAGCGCCGCGTCTCGCGGCGCTTCGCGTCTATTCCCCCGAAGAAAGGTAAACCTTATATGAAGGCTATCATCCCTGCCGCCGGCCTCGGCTCGCGCTTCCTGCCGGCCACGAAGGCCCAGCCCAAGGAAATGCTTCTCGTCGTGGACCGTCCCGTCATCCAGTACATCGTGGAAGAGGGCCTGGCATCGGCTGCCGACGAGGTGGTCATCGTGAACAGCCGCGAGAAGAAGTCCATCGAGGAGCACTTCTCGCCGAACCCCGAGCTGGTGTCCATGCTGCGCGAGCGCGGCAAGGACAAGTACGCCGACGCCGTGGAGCATGCCGGCAACCTTAACGTCAGCTACGTGTATCAGGACGAGCCGCTGGGCTTGGGCCACGCCGTGCACTGCGCTGCTGAGAAGACGGGCGACGAGCCGTTTTACGTGCTGCTCGGCGACGTCCTGGTCCCCGACAACAACATGCTGCCCGCCATGCAGAAGGTCTCCGACGAGCACAACGGCGCCTCGGTCATCGCCGTCATGCCCGTGCCCGATGACCAGGTCAACCGCTTCGGTGTCATCGCCGGTTCCGCCATCTCCGATGAGGTGTGGAAGATCGACAGCCTGGTGGAGAAGCCTGCGCTCGAGGATGCGCCCTCCAACCTGGCCGTGTTTGGCCGCTACCTGCTGTCCGCGCGCGTGATGGAGCTTCTGGCTGAGGCCAAGCCCACCGTCGGCGGCGAGATCCAGCTGACCGATGCGCTCGACGCGGTGCTCAAGGAAGAGGAGATGTACGCGCTCGTCATCGATCCGCAGGACGGCTTCGACACCGGCACCGTGGAAAGCTGGCTGGAGACGAACAACGTTCTCTATGAGCGCAAGTACGGCAAGAAGGCGTAAGGTCTTCGGCGAAAACCTGTAACGGCTGGGCCGCCTGGTGATGCACCGGGCGGCTTTTTCGTTGTCAGGGCTTGGTGCGGCTGGGATTGTGCCGTGGGCGTAGCGGGCTCAGAGGGCAAAAACGCAATCGCGTTGACGAATAGGGCGGCTATGGAGCGCGGTGGCGGCTTTGAGCCCGGAAGCCGTGCTTGGGACTGGGATGATCGCCTGAAAAAGGAGCGGCCCCGGCAGGAAGGGGAACCTGCCGGGGCCATTAAGGAGGGGATATACGGCGCCGGTTCGTTGGCGCCGATTAACTGCTTTTAAGGAGAAAGCAGAGCGACGGAGGAAGGAGGGGAACCTTTCCGTTCGCTGATACGCAGTATAGCCATCGACATTGAAGGCGTTATGGCAGCGGCTTGCGCATTTTGTGAAGCAGCCGGCGGTCTCGTTACAAGTTGGTGAACAACGGGGCGCGACAGGCTTATCCAATGGAAAAGGCGGGGCTCGTCAGGGTGGGATGTCGGCGCCCTGGCAGGTAAGGCGGCTTGCACGGATGCGGTCCGATATGCTCTTCCGCTTGCGACGTTGCGCGAAGACCGGCTTCTCAGCGGCGCGGTTTCATGCATTGGCGGTTTTTGCCCAAGAAAAGGGATGGGCCGCAAGTGAAAAGGGGGAAACTTGCGGCCCGAAAGGAGGGGAGGAACGATGCTTTAGCATCGCGATCTGCTATGGGGAGCAGACAAGCGGTGGAAAGGGGATGTCCCGCTTGCAAGGTTTACTATACCGGCCGATGTTGAAGCGGGCGTGTCCGGGGAGTGGCTTTGGGGTGATGCGCTCGTGAACGGAATGTGAATGCCCAGGAGACGCCGTTACCTATCCGTTGCCAAGCAGATGGGAGCAGGGTGGTAAAACAGCTGTTTCACCAGGTAGAAGCTTATGTTCTCTTCCCGTAACCTTATGGAGCGCGGGTGTGGGCGGCGCTTGTGTGCCTGCGATGCCCCTTTGCCTGGCTCCTTGGGCCCTTTGGTATCATGTTCAGGTCGAAAGGAAACATCCATGCCTGATATCCAGCTGCGGTTCCACCGCGATATGCTCGTGCTGTCCAGCCCCATCGCCCCCGTGCTTGCGCGCCAAGGGTTCGAGCTCGACGGCGATGTGGAATATGCCACGCTTATGGAACCGGAGGCCGTCGAGGACGCCCTTCGCCTGAACCTTATGGCGGGCGTGCAGTGCCTTGTCACTGAAACGGCCGGCATGACCCCGGCGCGCCTGGCGCATCGGGGCATGGCCGAGCGCCTGCCCGAGCTTGCCCGCGCCGCTGTGGCGTGCGCCGCGAAGCTGCGCCCCCAGCATGTGCTGGTCGAGCTTGGGCCGTGCGGTCTGCCGCTCGATGTGTCCAGCAAAGCGTCGCTCAACGAGAACCGCGACCAGTACGCCCGCGCGGTCCGCGCTTTCGAGGACCTTTCCCTTGACGGCTTCTTCTTGAACGGGTTCACCAACCCAAGCGACCTGAAGTGTGCGCTCATGGGTCTGCGCCAGGTCAGCGGCCTGCCCGTGTTCGCTTCCGTGAACGTGGGCATCGACGGCATGCTGGCAGACGGCCGCCACGGCTTCGATGAGGCGCTCGACGTGATGGCAGAGTTCGAGGCGAGCGTGGCGGGCTTTTGCACGCAGGCTCCCGTCGAGCGCGCCTGCGAGCTTGCGCGGCAGGCGGCGAAGCTGCCCTTGCCCGTGCTTGCGCAGCTCGACGTCGTGGAGCACAACCCCCGTCAGCGTCAGGCAACGCCGGAAAACCCGTATCATCGCCCCGACGTCATGATGGAGGCGGCCCAGTATCTTCGCGCGGCGGGTGCGCAGTTCCTGCGCGCCAACGGTCAGGCCACGCCCGCTTATGCCGGCGCCCTGGTTGCGGCAACCGAAGGCCTCGATGCGCATCGACCCGACGTGGAGGCGTAGCCGCTATGGCGAAGCTTGCGACGAACACGCGCCGCAGCGAGCATTACGGCCAGCTGCAGCGCGTCGTCGATTCGGTGTTCGCCGACGGCGGGAAGTTCGTGCGGCGGCTTGACGTGGTGGTCACGGCCGAGTCGTTCGACCTGCCCGACGACCTCGACGAGATCATCGCCTTGTTGCCTCCGGGCACCTATACGCGCCAGCGTCTGTGCGATCAGTTGAACTCGGCTATCGGCGGACATGCCTGGGGCCAGGTGTACGGTACGGTGGAATAACGGTTCTTGCGGGGCCGCGTCCCGCCTCGGGCGCGGCCCTGTGGTTTGAAGCGGGTCATCCCGCAGAAGGGGCTTTCCTTATATGGAAGATTTCGAGCACGGCATCATATCGGCGGTGGGCAACGCGTGGCTGGGCACGCTCATAACCGCCGTAGTCATCATCGTGGTCACGGCGGTGATCGGGCATCTGCTCACGAAGTTCCTGCGCCGCGTGCTCAACTACTCCGACGAGCTGCCCTCGTCGTCGATCTTCATCAACATCGGGCGCGCCATCGTGTGGGTGGTGGGCGGATCGGTCGTGCTGTCCACGTGCTTCGGCGTGGACGTGTCGGCCGCTATCACGGCGCTGGGCATCGGCGGTATCGCCATCTCGCTGGGCTTCCAGGACACCATCTCCAACCTCATCGGCGGCGTGCAGGTCAGCCTGCTGCGTATCGTATCGCCGGGCGACAACATCTCGGTCGGCGGCGCTGCGGGCGTTGTGAAGGACGTGAACTGGCGCCATACCACTATCACCAACTCCAAGGGCGAGACGGTGGTCATCCCTAACTCCATCATCAACAAGACGTCGCTCGTGCACTTGCCGCCCACGGGCAAGGTGACGCTGTCCCTGGTGGTGGAAGGCGGCGGCGAGGATCTTGACGAGCGGGCCGGGCGCATCGAACAGGCTGCGCTCGCCGCGGCGCGTCGGGTGGGCGCGGTGGAGGCGGCCCCGCGCCTGTGGTTCACCGAGGTCGTCGACGTCGGTTTCGCCGGGTCGCTCATCTTCACCATGGCAAGCGGCGAAGACGCCACGCCGGCGAAGGACGCCGTGTTACGCGCTATCGCGCCACTGACCAGGCAATAGACGGATATCGTATACGAACGGGCCGAGGGCCTCGGAGGCGGATGCTTCCGGGGCCCTCG
>ERZ1034928.146-NODE-146-length-42861-cov-34.384642_pt1 | contig 42861 bp, 72 predicted proteins | sample MGYA00520627_ERZ1034928 | MGnify/ENA primary metagenome ERZ1034928 (study PRJEB33766, sample SAMN09781755) | gut metagenome | biome: gut microbiome | host: Homo sapiens | place: Madagascar | study: EMG produced TPA metagenomics assembly of the PRJNA485056 data...
GAGACATAGTATCACTCCTTTGAAAAATTTTTATTCATCAAATCGTGGCCACGATAAGATTCCTGTAAATAAGCAAACTCTTTGCTAATTTGTTTGCTTACTGCATCAGACTTTGAAACTGCTTTGCCATCTGCTGAAGCTGGTTGAGCTGCTGCTGGTTCAGCTTACCGCTCTGCAAGAGCTTTTCGACCTCCGCTTTGGGGTCACCCTTGAAATTTGCTTTGAACTGGTTGAACTGCTGCATCATGCGCTGGAACTGGCCTACCGGTCCGGGCATCTGCCCGCCGCCGAGAGCACCGAAAAACGGATTATTCATCGTCTTCGTCCTCCTCGACCTTGCGCTTCTTCTTGCCCTTTAATTCGCCCACAAGCGCCGCCAGACGGTCGAACTCCTCGCGGGTGACAAATTCCACGCCCGGCTTTTGCGGCGCGTTAGAGGCCGTTTCTGCGCGTTCCACGAGGTCGTAAATCTTGAGCGTCGGTTTTCCGCTTGCGTCTGCCTGCTTGAGGTAAACGGTGGGGGCAGTGGAATCCCACAGTGCTACGGCAGAGTTTGGCGCGATCAGATAGCCCCTCGCCTCCTGCTCGCCGTTGACCCATTGCACGCCGCCCTGCGCGATGGGGTTCTGTTGCACTGGCTGCGCCATAGGCTGCTGCATGGGCTGCATCTGTGGCTGCTGCATCTGCCGCATCTGCATGAGGTTGTCCGGCATCGGCTGCGGATAATAGGGGTTGAAATAGGGATATGCCATGTTCATTCCTCCGTTTCTTTGTCCCAGAAATAAAGCGGGATTTCGTTCTCGCTGTTCCAGCTGTCATAGATGGTCCCGTCCTGAACGCACACTACATGCCCAGAGAGGGCAAGAATATACGTCCCGCGCGGGTGCTCATCGGCAAACCTGCCGACCGTGTAACAGTCCGGGCAAGTGTCCGGTATGATGTATCTCCGGTAGCCTAAGGACCGCAGATACGCGCCCCAACAGGCGTTTGCATTGGGCAAGTCGCCGTCCAAGTAGCCCCGCATGCACAGCCGGAGATAAACCTCGCCCCAATCCTTTCCAGTGGCCTTACAGATCGCACGGACAGTGCAATCGGATACGTTTTTCCCGCAGGGATTTGGATTAAAATATTCATACATGATTGCAATTCCTATATAGGCTTTCAGCAATTTCCACATACGCTAAAAGCCCCCGGGGATCGTCTGCGTACAGAATGCAAATATCCTGCGCCATTTGCTCCGTGTAACCGCAGGCTATAAGCCGTTCGTACATTTTGCCACCTTCTTTCTGCTTTTATGGTACAAAAAAACAGGCACCCGAAAGTGCCTGAAAAGTGTCAAAAAAGCAAAAATCCCCCCGCCGGTTAAGGCAGGGGGATAAATAGTTCCTGTGCAATTTTATGATACGCTCTGCATCTGTGCCTCTTTACGGTTTCAACGGACATATTCCGCTCTATAGATACCTGTACACAACTTTTGCGGCGCACATCGCATTCTATAATCACCATCGCTTCATTGTCAGGAAGCAAAAAAGAATCAACAAAAGCAACGGCTCGTTTCGGCGGCAGATTTGACAGAAAATCCCTTACGGCCTTGTGGTTTCTGTTCATACACAAAACAAATAGCCGTGGAGGTGCGGATGCTTATGCACGGGCGTTAGGTCGGCGTAGCGGTGTCCTCTGCGCCCTCCAGTGGGTTTATTTTACCCCTTATTTCAGCAGGAAATTCCAGCTGGCGGAGCCGAGGATGCCGTCAGCGCCCAGGCCGTTTGCCTTCTGCATCTTCACAAGGCCCTGCTCCATCTTCGGGCCAAAGGTATGATCGCCGGTGACGTCGTAGGGGTAATACCCCTTGTCCTTCATCAGCACCATCGCAGCATGCACGTCGTTGCCGGTCATGCCGCGCTTGAGCATACGCAGTTCCATGTGGATCGTGTCCTCCTTCGTCGTGTTGTTGGTCTTGGTCGGGGCTTTCGCGGGGGATGTATTCCCAAGCCGCTTGTTGACTTCTGCGGCAATGCGGCTCATCCGTGCATGCAGGTACGGGCCGGGGCAGGTCGTAGCCATGAACATCCGGTGTTCCGTCAGATTGCCCTTTGCGTCGCCTGTATAGTTCAGGGCCTTGATGCCGTTGCGCTGGCAGATGTCCACGCACAGGTCGATCAGCTTGTTATAGGCGGCGGAAGACACCGGCCAGTCGCCACCGGTGGAGCTGTTGGCCACCTCGATGTTGACGGCTCGGTTGTCGTTGCCGGGAGACGCAGATGCCCATGCACGGTCGCCCTCGTCCACATAGAGGCCCACACGTCCATCCGAGCCAATGCCATAGTTGGCGCTGGCTTCCCGGGAAGAGTTGGCGAACACGCTGCCGCAGGTCTCCACGGACAGATTCCCGGCCATGTGGTGGATGGTGATCTTGTCGATTGTGTGGTTCCTGGGGTGGCTGCGGTTGGGGGAAATTCTGGTGTAGTCCACAAGGGCGGAATTACTCATTGCCGCTGCCCCCTTTGTTGTATGTGGCCGTGGAGATGCACAGCACAGCGCCCAGGAAGGTGTCCACGGCGGTGATGGTGGTGACGATCTCTTCCGAGTAGGGCCAGGCCCACACGGCAGACAGGGCCGCGTACAGCGTGGCAATGGCCGGCAGCACGATAATGACCACCCACTTGAGAATGTCGTACAGCTTGTCAGGGATTTTCATGGTTTGCTCCTTTCCGTGCCCGATTCGGGCACATACAAAAATGTTGATAAGTCTTTGTTTATCGGTTTAGTCGGTATTGTACATTCACTGCCGTCTCCTCTCTTTTTTTAATTCTCAGTATAATCGTAAATGATGGTGGCCTTGCTCGCACCCCAAGGGGCATTTGCTACTTGCCCCTGCGACCACGGAACATAAATGGTGGACAGGTTTGGGCATCCGGAAAATACTCCACCAGGAATTGAGGATACCGTACTCGTAAATCTAACCGTTTTTAAGCTAGTACAATTGGCAAATGCATAATCTCCGATTGTAGTGAGTGCGGGGGGAAGGGTTATTGATGCGAGACCTGTACCCTGCTTAAATGCATAAGCTCCAATCGAGGTCATTCCAGAAGGGAAGGTCGTCAATGCTAGCTTTGGGCAGTACTGAAATGCGGCTATTGGTAATGAAGTAATTCCAGAAGGGAGTTCTGTTAATGCGAGCCTTGGGCAGTTGTTGAATGCATACTGTCCGATTGAAGTAATTCCAGAAGGTAGGGTTGTCAATGATAGCTGGTAACAATTGAGAAACGCAAAATCTCCAATTGAAGTAATTCCAGAAGGAAGACTTGTTAATGCCATCTTTGAACAATTTCTGAATGCATACGGTCCGATTGAAGTAATCCCAGAAGGGAGACTTGTCAATGAGAGACTGAAGCAATCCCTAAATGCCTGGTCTCCAATTGAGGTGATTCCAGAAGGGAGGCTTGTTAACGCTAGCTTTGAACAATCAGAGAATGCAAAATCTCCGAGCGAGGTAATTCCGGGTGGGAGACTTGTTAATTGGAGCTTTGGGCAGCGATAAAAACCATTATCACCAATTGCAATTACATTGTCTGGCATATCTACTGATGTCAATTCCGCCAAATAAGCGAATGCATACTCTGGGACAAGTGTTCCTCGAAATTTAGCAGTAAACACTCTACCAGAACTGTCGAGGGATGTATACTCTATATAAGGGCCTGTCGGTGGTGCCTCAAGGACACCGGTCACGCCGCCGATCACCACATCCTTTTTGATGTTCTCGGACAGTAGGGTGTTCGGTTTTTGAATCGTCACCTTACGCATGCCTTTGCTGCTGGTGGGCAGGATGACCTGATTGCCGGAGGGCATAGACAGCTCCACCGTCCGCTCCTCGGTAGCAAGCACCTCTATCACCTGACCCATATCAACATCCAGGGGCACATTTTCCGCGAACTCCACCTCCAGCTCCGCGCCGGGAGAAAAAGTTACCGCAAATTCGATCATAACGCACCGTCCCGGAGAATACGCTCCACAGGCACCGTGAATACCTGGGATGCCATGCGCTGCGCCCCAACGCCCACACGGAGCTGTATCTTTGCGTCAATGCCTCTCCCGGCAGTAAGCGACAGGGTCTCTGCTTCCGTCAGCGTGCAGGAGACAACATTCCCGTCCAGCTGTACATCTGACAATACTTTCTCGATTTTAACCTGTCCGGCCTGGGCCACGGCAACGGACAGCACCGTGATGTTTCCCGTGTCGATAGGCAGCCGAAATGTCAGCGTGGGGGTCGTACCTCGATACATACATATCCCTCCTCATACTTTAGATTCGCGATGCTCAGTGGTTGGGCAATCTTTCCAAATCCTCTATCCTGTGATTGGCAACCTTGATCTGCTCTTTAATAACAGATTGCTCTGTTTCCAGGTTATAGGTTCGCTCAATAACAGAATTGTGTTTGTTTACTTTCACCTCAAGCTGCTCTAAGCGATATGCAATAAGGGCGGTGTTTTTTCTGTTTGCCCAATACGATCCAGCCAAAGTTCCCACGAGGGAAATAACTGCAACAATAATGGTTTCGCTCATGTAATTACTCCTTGTTTGCCCAATATTTTTTCATGGACTCGCTTCTCTTTTTGTTGGATTTGGCAGAGACGAGTTTCGGACTATTGCAAGACTCCACCTTTTCGCTGAGTCGAGCGCCATCCCACGCATAAAGCCATATATACCCTCCCGCTGTAAGCTGGTTAAAAGTGCAACATTTTACAATTCCTGTATAATTTACGCCGGTTTTTCGTTGCGCCTCAGTTGTTGCCTTATATTCGGCCACAAACTTACCGTCTTTTGTAAATTGTTTTACAGGCTTTGCTTTTGCGCTGTTGCCGCCAAGGTTTATACTTGCATTTTTACCCATCATTGAAGCTGATTTTTTCCGGCGTGTTTCCTCGCTTACCTTTACGCCGGTTCCCCCGTGCTCGCCACCGGAAGATTGGTTATACCCATAATCCGGTGCATTGCTTTTGTGCAAACTTATAAGAGCGACTTCTTTTCTGCAAGCTTCGTCTTTTGTTAGGAAACAATCTATAATTTCGTGTCTTACATTGTCCCAGCCATATTTTTTCAGTGCTCTTGTAAAAATTTTGTTGTCAGAATATCCCTTTCCGTTTTTCCATCTGACACACGGATATTGAGATGTAATACCAAAGTAAGTTTTACCGTTTGGGAATATGTGTTTGTACACCCAAAACCTGTGCTCCCGTACCTCCCGGGTCAGCTCCTCCAGCTTGGTATCTGTGACGGCCTGCTGCGTGTCAAGCTTGGCCTGCACATCCCGGGTGGTTTTGTTGCTGGTGATGATTACCCCCAGCAGCGACAGGCCGCCTGTAATCAGGGCCACAATGATAGTTTCCGTCATGTTCATTCCTTTCCTGCCGCCAGCACGGCAGCGCACATAAACCCGGCACTCGCTGATACTGGGATGATTAATAAAAGCCACAAGGGATTCAAAAACTACACCTCCCTATCCCGCTATCCACATTCCGGCTATGTAAATGTCATAACCGGCGGCAACGGCCACCTGGGGCCGAATCTGCACCATGCCGGAGCTGCTGATCCGCGCGACAACCTGCTTGCCGCAGTACACATTCAGCGCATTAAACGCACCAGGTAAATTGCTGGAGATTTTCGCGACATTATATGTCGATCCAGCTGTGAGCGCAACGATATTATTCACATACACCCGCAGGACTCCTATCCCCAGCGCCGGGAAATACTTAGCTGTACCTCCGTATTGCGTACCACCGGTATTACTGAAATTCGCTCCACCGGCATAGGTAATGGGTAAATCGACCGGAGCCAGTCTCATATCCGAAACAAGCTCGGAAGGTGTTCTGGAATACACCCATCCTCCGCTATCCAAAACAGCCACTTTGGAGGCAGACCTTCCAAGATCAGTAACTTCCGTGGTCTTCAGCCACGTTCCGGTCAAATACTTGCCGTCAATATTCCCGGCAACATCCATATTCCCGTTCGCGTCCCACTTGGTAGACTTGTCCCAGTTCGGCCCAATAGCAACCTTTCCGCTGCTCTTTACTGCCTGTAAATACCAATCGGTTGCGCCGTCATTCAGATGAAAATACGGGTTCCCGTCCTCGGTCGTCGTTATCGAGTTGTTCACCCGAAGTGCCCCGTCAATGTATGTATCCCATGCCACATCCAGCCGTTTACCGCTGCCGTAGGCGTATCCCCCGATGCCCACCGATGTGCCGTTTTTCCCCAGATGCAGGGTAATGGTGGCGGTAGGGATCAAATACTCCTGGATCGCGGACGTTGTGCCGACCAAATCCACCGCTTTCAGCTGTACAAAATAGGATTTCGTTGTGGCAAGGGTTACGCCGCTTATGTTACCGGCATACTCGGTTCCGCTGCTATCTGTTTTCAAAAGCGTTGTCCAACTACCGTAGGTGCCGCCATCCTCTTTATACCGCATTTGCAGGCTGCATTTGTTTTTGCCGGAAACAGAGGAAAAGCTCTTTCGGGCGCGGATGTACAGATAAGTGCCCTTGTCGGCTGCGTTTCCCGCAGAATCGGCTCGGCGGCACAGAACGGTGGTGGTTCCGCTTTTGGGCACCACGGCAGGGGGTTTATAGGGAAGCACATTAAATGTTGTGCTTCCTGTGGTGCTTTGAAACCCTCGGCTGTCTGTTACATAGTATTTCAGCGTCCGTGTTCCCGTAATGGTCAACACTCCGCTGGTAACAGACGAACCAGTATAGGTGTTGCCGTCCGTGACCGTTGCCTTGTACGTGGATATAGTCGCGCCGTATTTCCCGCTCGCCGTGTGGGTGATATTCAGCTTGCTTTTACCCTGAATATATAGGCCATTAAACGCTGAAGACAGGGAATGTACGGGAGTCAATGTGATCTTGTCTGTGGGCTTTGTGCTTGAATTATTGGGCACGGTGGCTGTAAAAGACACGGACTTCGTGCCGATCAGCGTACTCCCGCTGTAGGTCTTGCAGGTGATGGTGCCGGTGCCGCGGGATGCATCGGGGATTTGATTTGCCAGGGTCAGAGAGGGTGTCCAACTGTAGGATTTTCCCGCCCCGGTGGCGATGGTGCCTGAAGCGTCCTTAAACGCATATGTCAGCGTATGGGTAAAAGAGCTTGATGCCCGAGGCAAGCTAATTGTCACGGCATTGCCGAGGGTCACAGCTCCTATGGACGGCTGCGTTGCCCGGGGGATGGTTTTTAGCGTGACTTCTTCGGACAGGGACAGGCTACTGGGTGTATAGTCGCTGGTAAAGCCTGAATGCCACTCGGCGCTCAGGGTAACTTTCCCACTTCCGTCGGCATCATGCGAAACGGTGACAGTTTCGCTGCCCAGTTTCTTCCACCCGATAGAGGTATATGTGTATGGGTTGTATGTTATCGTTCCCTGGATCTTATAATAAGCCTGGTTTTTGTTTTCGTTCTGGGAATACCCAGATCCATCGTAGACATACAGTGTAAGTGCCAGTGTGCTTTTGTTGTCTGTGACAGACTGCGACACAGTGTAATCTAACCGCAGCTGCCATTTTTTGCTTTTTTCGCTGTAAATAGACCCCATAGAGATCAACCTCCTGTCCACAGAAAACCAAGGCCGTTATTTCTCTCCAGCTTATACCCACCCAGGTTCAGGTTTTCCACGATAGTACCTTCGTTGATGTAAAAGTTCTGACCGGAGAAGTAACTGATTTCGTCACCGGTTGCATTGTAAAACGATATGCGTCTCGGAGTGAATCGGGCAAACGCCTGAAACTTATCATCCACCGACTGGCCGACTTCAACGCCGTATATATCCTCGTTCTCATCAAGTTTCCCGGTACGAACATACGCCTCGATGGAATTTACCTTTGAAGACGCAGCTTGCGCTATCTCGGAGGCTTTGTCAGCCGTTTCCTGCGCACTGTTTATTGCTTTTGTAGTTTTCTCAAATTTTTGAGTTACGGAATCGGAAGTTTGCGTTATTTTAGTCTCCGTATCCTCCGAAAATGTGGAAAACTCACTTTTCTCCACATAGCTTTTGCTCACATCGGCCACAAATCCGTCATACGTTTGCCTAAAAGATGATGCAGTCTCTGTGATCTCGGTTATCTTCGGCTCGATGGATTCTTCCATCGCCTTGCTGATGCAGTATGCGCCAGTGTAAGCGGTCGTCCCGTTGGAATAGGTAATTTTCGTCCGGCCCCAGAGGTAAGTACTCTCTTTGACCTCGGGCGCGGTGGACTGCCATGATCCGCCGGAAAGTTCCGTGGAAGAGGTGGAGAGGTAATACTCTACCTCCGTGCTCGTCACAGAAACACCGTCATCGCCCTTGGTTCCAGGCTTGCCGTCCGCTCCTACAATGCGCACGGGCGTTCCCCATATACCGCTGCTGGCGGACGTTGCCACCTTTTGTGAGAGCCATACCACAGCATCGGTCAGGTTTGTGTGCCAGCCATTTTTTGTGCCATCCCCTGTGGGGGCAGCTGGGACAGCCGTGCCGTCGTGGTAGGTGATAAACACCGAGGCACCGGACGGGCCGGGGGTCAACTCAATATTCTTAAGGTCGGTTTTTGTGGCATAGGTTTTCTGGGCTTCTGTCTTGCTGATGGTGGACTCAAACTTTCCGTCAATGGCTATGAGCTTTTGGGAGAGTCCGGAAACCGCATCCTGACTAACAGAGCCTATGGCAAGGGCCGCACCGTTGATCGTGCCCTCCATCGTCAGGGCTACTTTACTGATGGTCTTTCCCCCGTCAGTAGAAAATCCCAGGCCACCGGTGGACATGATCCACATTTTGGTATTGTCTTCCACCTGTGGTGTATCCCGAAGCTGCCAGCCAGAGGGATAGCCGTCTTCGTTATAGGTAATCTCAAAATAGCCGCCCTTGGCACCGATGATCTTCTCTGTGGCATCCTGAAACGACTTGAGGACATCATCGTACATACGTTTAAATTTCTGCTCCGTAGGAGACCCCACCGCATAATCGTCGCTTCCCGTGCCGTAGCAGGTGGTGTCTGCGCTCATTCCGCCCTTTACCGTCAAACGCTGCTCCATGACGTAGACCGTCAGGGATTTCCCGTCCTGGTCGGTCACGGAAACACTGTCCCCAGACTCCACAGCGGGGTTGCCGCGCCACTTGACCTTGCAGGGCGTGAACTGCTTGCCGGAGATTTTCGCAAAAATGCTCTCCGCCACTTCAGCGGTCATGTATGGATCGGTGGACGTGATGCCCGTTCCCGATCCGACACTGATGGGGTTGTTCTCTGTGCCGGTCAGTAGGCTGTTTATAGTAAATGCACCGTCGGCAGTTAGCTCCAGGCCGTCCATATACTGGACATCGCGGCTAAGCGTCAGGCCACTGTCGGCATACCAGCAGAACGCAAGATTACCGGTAGCATCGAACTTTGCGTTGCAGCCTACCAGACCGGCCAGCCAGCCCAGCTGCTGGCGCAGAGTGCCCGTGTAAGGCGCAGCAATCTGAATACTCGGCATAGTAACGGCAGGCGGTGTTACACCAGCCTGTTTGCAGACATCTGCCAGCACTTGCGCCGGAGTAGCCGGGAATGTGATGGTGGGCACATAGTCCGCCGTCAGCCCTGCCATGCGGTCATAGCCCGTGATGGTCAGCCACAAATCCCCCGTCTTTTCCACGCCGTCTGATGGGATGTAAAACTTGCCCTTCGGCACAAACTGCGCCGCGCCGTCCACCATGATCCCGGCATAGGGGGTAAAGTTTCCGCCGGAGAGCGGCAAAGCAGGTGTTTGCTTGTAAATGATCACCTTGCACTGGCTGGAAAACGCCGCACCGATGGTCACTCCGTCTGAGGAGCCGAACTGCTCTGTTATGCTGATTTCCTGCACCTCGGAGGCGGCCAGTTCTGTTGTGCCGTTAAACAGTATCTTGCTTGTGATCTCCCGCCCGGGCGCTGCACAAGCGGCGTTAAATGCGTCTGTTACAGAGTACATATGTCACCTCTCGATGAAGTTCATGGACATTTCGCCCCATAGCCACGTTCCATCCGCCTCCGGGCGCAAAATGGGCGCAGAACGATCACCCACATAGCAGGTGATCGTTCTATTAGTCCCCGTAAGCGCATCTGGGTATGTAAGCTTGAAAAACGGACCGCTGACGGCTGCCAAAAGCGCTGCCATTTTTGCGGCACTCATTGGGAGCCAGGAGCACTCGATTTTCCTCTTGACCGCCACGCGGTCCCGGAACAGGTCGCCGTTTTGGTTCCGCCCGCTGCCGTCGCCGTCCAAGTCAGAAATGCTCCATTTTATCTCAGCGGGAGCAGGCAGATCAACGACCGTCCCGTCATTCTTGGTAACTTTTAACACGTCCATTTCTGCTCCTTACACCACCAGCGGGCTTGCGCCGGTGGCACGCACCACGGCGTTGTTTTCCTTCACAACAGTGTCAAATATTTTCTTCCCGTTAACGCTGTCCAGCACGATTGTGATATGATTTCCTACGCCGCCGCTGTTTTTGACTTCCTCCCGGACGATCTGGCGGATCAGATCGGCGGGTGCCTCGATGTTCGTGCCGCGCTTCTGGTCGCCCAAAACGGCCAAAAATTCCCGGTTTGCTGGAATCACCGCGCCCTGGGCCAGGCGAGGAATGTGGACATTCCCCCAATTGACCCGTCCAATGTTCACGCCGGGAATCTTGTTCAAGATACCCGTGATGCCATTCACCATATCGCTTACGCCGCCCAGCACCCAGTTTATGCCCCGTTCAATACCCGAGATCAAGCCGTTCATAATGGTTTTGCCGAGGTTTGCCCACCACTGGGATGTAAAAACGGGCGCAATATAGGCGTTCCAGAAGTTCTTAATACTCTGCCACACTTCTTTTATTTTATCGGTAATATAGCTCCAGTTTGGCGCGATCGCAGCGGCCAAGCTTGCGCCGCCAGCCAGCAGCAACCCGATACCAAGCGGGATACCAACGCCCGTAAAGAGTAGCATAAGGCCGAGTATCACAAGAAACCCGCCTATCATGGCAAGGGTTTTTCCCAGTGGACCTTGCAGCGCCTGCGTAATACTGTCCCAATTTGGAACAATCGCCGTCGCAAGCCCAACCGCTCCAGCAGCCATAAGCCCAAGGCCAAGAGGGACATTTGCAAAAGTAAACAGCAATGCGGCGCCAAGCACAAGCAACGCGCCGCTCAAAATTGCAGTTACTGCGCCAATAGGCCCTTTCATTGCGTTTTGGATTGCTTCCCAATTAACGGTTGCAGATGCCGCCAAAGATGCAGCGCCAACCAAAAGCAATCCTACTCCGAGCGGAATATTTGCGCCTGAAAGAGCAAGTATGGCGCCAAGTACAAGGAAGGCGGCTCCAACAATACCGGCAATTACATCTATGTTGTCACTTATAAACCCTGTTATGGTATCCCAGTTGACGGCAACAACGGCGGCCAAAGATGCAGCGCCAGCTATAATCATGCCAATTCCAAGCGGGATGTTTGCGCTTGTCATAACAAGGATTATGCCAAGGGCAAGCAAAGCTCCGGCTACAATAGTCACTATAACCGCAAGTGATCCTTGCAAAGTTTCTGCAATAAGACCCCAATTTTCGGAGGCGGCACCATATACCGCCAACGCACCAGCAACCATCAGAGCAATACCGATCGGTATATTTGCGCCAGAAAAAGTCAACACTGCGCCCAATGCAAGAAGGGCAATTCCGGTAAACAAGGTTGCAACGGCAGTCAATCCGCTGCTGACTGTGCTTGTGAAATCCGGTGCGATTCCACCGCTTGCACTTGACCCTCCCGAGCTATCGGAATCTCCGTTCATTGTGTTCAGCTCATCGAAAGGTGCCAGATATTTACTGGCTTTCTTCGCGGCAGAACCAACACCATCAATCGCTTTTTGCTGGTCATAAAGGCTTTCAGCAGCTTTCTGAGAAGATGCAAGAGTGGTTCCAAACAGTGCAGATAGCAGCCGAGCAGCTGTATTTACCACCGTTGTAAGCACATTTGCGAGTAGCGTAAACGCCGGGATAACGATGTTTACAATCGGCTGGGCCAGTGTGCGCAGCGCACCTTTAAGCTTGGCAACCGACGCCATTGCATCGGTGTTTGTCTGGATCGCCGACCACATATACTCCCTGATTTTGCGCAGTGCAGCTGTAATCAGCGTAAAAACAAACACACGCCTTGCAAGCCCCTTGATTCGGTTTCCAAGCTTTGTGAATCGCTTCCCGGCTTCCTCTGCAGCGGGGGACAACTCTCTTGTGCCATTTTTTGCTCCAGCAAGCTGCCCACTGAGTTCTCCCGCCTTTCTCTTTGCATTGTCAAGAGACGCAGCGGTTTTGTTGATTTTTGCATTGATCGTTTCCACCTTTAACGCCGCCGAATCAAACTCTTTCTGCATGGCGTTCACTTGTGCTTGCTGGTTTGCAATCGAGTCGGATGTAAAAAATTCCGCTCCGCTTTTCATATGTTCAAGAGTTGCTTTTGCCGCATCGAGATTTGCGCCGAGCTGTGCCGACTGCTCTACCAGCGGGAGCTTTTCTCTTTCCAGATCATTTAGTTTTTCAGATAAACCAGAGATTTTCCTTGTAAGTGCATTGAGCTCTTTTCGCGCCTGCTTGTCGTCAACGTTTACTTCCACCACGACAGACCCATCCGCCATTGAATCACCTCATTTCGCTTGACTTTTTGCATTTTTTAGTCATAATAAAGATATAATTGTTTATAGGAGGAGAAAATATGGATGCTGTTATCGGAGTATTGAGTGTTATAGGCTTTATTGTTTCTCTTGTTTTGATTGTTGTATTTGCAATCAAAAAAAAGAAAGTTCTTCCGCCATTAATTTCGCTTGTGTGCTGTTTTACGATATTTGTGGTTTGCGTCGCATTGCCGGATAATTCTTCGCCTTCGCCTGCGCCGAATACAGATAACAAGCAGAGCGAACAGACCGATGAGGAAAAGGCCAAAGAAATGCTAACAAAGGCCAGCAATTCCTTTGAAAAAGGCGATTACATTGATGGCATTTCTACTTGCAAAAGTATTCAGGAATCTTATCCTGATACCAATGTTGCTGCCGGTGTGCAAGATTTTCTTGCGGACAAATTTGCCCAATACCAAAATTTTTCGGCAGAAGACCTAATGAACGAGTATATTAATAATGTCGTAAACGCAGATAAAAACATCACGGGAAATCCTGTAATTGTTTCAGGCGTTATTAGCAAAATAGATAAAACGGATTCAACCCTTGCGGTTTTACTGCGTTGCGATCAGGTCTTTTATGCAATACAGCTTAATTTTAGGGGCTCTGATGAATCCGCTGTTGCCGCATTAAACCCGGGAGATGTGATCAAGGTCATCGGAAAATGTGACGGATTAAGTGGAAAGATTCTGCTTGTATTTGATAATAAAACAAATGTAATTTTATCAAACTGCTACATAATTGATTGATTTGCAGCCGCCCCTTTGGGGGCGGCTTTTATCATGTCCACTTGATGATAATGTCCTCGTCCCGCTTGGTATATTGCCGCTTGAAATCCACAAGATGCTTATTCTGCTTGTAAAATTCCTGATCGGATTTATCCAGCTTTTGATTTTTAAATTTCTTTTTGCGGATGCTTACCACTTGGGCAAATGTGCAATCACCTATTTCTTGGTATGCGGCTATAAATGTCCACCAGTGCAGATATTCAAAGGAGCGGATTTCCGTGCCAAGCACGCGATTTATGGGGCTTGCAATCATCGGGAAGTCCTGCTGCCAATCCATGAGCTTAGGGCGCTTTTCATCCCGGCATTCTTCCTCGCCGCAATTTATAAAGGATATGCATTGCCGCACCGCGTTCTCGTATTCCGTGTATGGGATATCCTCGTAATCCGGGTAAAACATTTCCATCACTGCCTCTGCCTTATCGGCGCTGTCCAGCTCCGGATCAGAAAGCATTTCCAAAATGTCCAAAATGTCCCGGTAATCAGACCGAATGGTGTATTCCTTCCCGCCCAGCTCCACGGATTTTGGCAGGCTGTATCTCATTTGTGGTACTTCTTGGTGTACTTGCTAATGCGCGGGTTGGTAAGCTTCTGCTCCCGGGCATACGCAGTATCCATTTCGTCCACCAGCGCAAAAAGCAAATTTGCCCAAATAGGGAATCCGTTGGCGAGCGCGTAAAGATTCAGCTCACCAAAAAGCGGGGTGCAGATATCAAATCCGAATACTTCTCCGTTGATGATTTCCCGCATTTCCCGGTCCATCTTTTGGCCAATGTCAAAAATTTCCTTTTTATCGGCGTTTTTTTGCACTTCGTCCTTATAACCCTCGTTCATCTTGTCGAGTTTTTCAAACGCGGAAAAAAGCCGGCGAGACAGGCCCATATCCAGCGGGTTAAACGCAAATTCACATTCTTTCCCGTCGGTAGTCACAAAAGTTTTAGTGACTACGCCGGTATCAATTTTGATGATATTTTCGCTCATGGTGTCCTCCGATTTATTTGTATATTGCGTGATAATGGGGCGGGAAACCCCGCCCCTATTTTTTACTGTGCGGCAGTAAACTCGATCTTGCCGGAAGTGCCCTTCGCCACGGTCCCCAGAGTGCGGGTCCCGCCGTAGGTAATCTCACTGGCGATGTTTAGGGTACCGCCGCCCTCTCCGCCGATGGAGGTCACGGCAATGGCGCAGGAATCATAACGCTCGGCAAACTTTGCATCGCCGTTGGCGGCGTAGAAGTGGCCGATCATCATATCCTGGTTGGCCAGCGCCTGCGCATCGTGGTCTTTTACGGCCAAATTCCACATCTTCACGGCTGCCGCATCACCAGCATCCAAGGGGATGGGGTCAAAGGTCTGTGTAATAACGGGCTTTTTCATGGTCGTGAATGTGTTCCCCAGCACATCCTGCTTGCTCTCTTGGCTCCAGTCCATTTCCTCGCTGGCGTCCTCCACCCGCTTGCCAATGGCGCTCCAGACAGGGGTTTCGGATGTCCCTGTATTCAGGTATGCAATCAGAAGTTCGCGGTCAATGGTCTGGCCTTCCGGTGTTGTAAAAGTCAAATCTGGCATTATGTATTCACCTCGTAATTCATTTTCATTAAGATTTGATGATCTTCGTCGCCGTTTTCATACACAGCGAACAAAGAAGATCGCGTAGTGGGCTCCAGGCTTACAACGCGTTTCCCGGTACCAATGTCGGGGCGCTTGCCGGTCGCCCAATCTCCGATAGCGTTTAACGTTTCATCCGCTGACAGCCGTTTGTCCATGCTGTTGCCCGGCTTAACCCGGTAAATGATTTTGAATTGGTATTCCGCTTGGTAGCCCCCTAAAACATATCGTTTAACGATATAGGCCGCCTGGATGGTCGAAATGGCCATTGCAGATGTGTCGGCGGGCAGGAACTCAAATCGAATCAAATCCACCGGCAAATCCGGATATGTGTTCAGCCAAACCAGCAGCTTGCGAGATACCTTGTCCTCCTCCGCTGCCGATACGGTTTTTTTAACTTTGTCCAAATTTTTCCACCGCCTTTTCTGCAATGCGTATCCATTTATCCAGGTTCTGCGCTTTGGAAACCTCAAACCAATGGCTCTGTGCTTGCGGGTGCATCGCCTTGGAAAATACAAGGTCTCGGTTTGTCAAAACCTTCGTCCCGCCCTTTGGCGCAAAGGTGCTGCCGGTTTGCGGATCAACCATGACTTTGCCGTAGTACAAAAACCGCGCATAAGGCCCGGGGTAAATAATTTTGTTGCCGTCTAACCTCGTGCGTATTGTTAATGATCCTGTAAGCGCAGGGACAAACGGCGCGGTGTCTTTTATGACCTGCTGCCCCACAATGCTTTCAGCGCGGGTACAGCTCTCATCCAGTTTGTCCTTGATGGCCTCCATGCCGCCAAAATGCATTGAAAAGGTAACGCCCACTTATTTCCCACCCACTTCCCAATGCTGCATATCTGCGCTGCCAAAGTCTTTTGCGTCAACCTTAGTCACATTCCAGCAATTATCGTGCGCCAATGCCACGCCCTCGTTGTCCGTTACAAATTCGCCTTTGACGAAAAATGTATCGCCACCGTTGCCGGTGGTGGATAGCGTCCATAGGCCCGTCCTGTCGCTTGAGGCAAAAAATGCTTGCGGCTCTGTATATTTCTTGGGCTTTCCGCTAAATCCATCCACAGCTTTTACCGTAAATGGGATATACAGGTTTACTGCGTCGGCGCCTTCCAGCCCGCTTTTGCGCACGTTAACGCCCTTTGACGCCTCGCAGAATACGCCATCAAGCACGGTTACATATAGGTTTGTGACATCTTTTAGCGTGGTAGGGTCCGGTTCGCGCACAACGTTGTAAACCGTTACCGTATGTGGCGTGTACATGCGCCGCACCCCCTTCCGCGATACAACAAGCCCGTATGCGCAAGGTATTCGTTGCACGTTTCCGCCAGCAATTTTCTTGCGCCGTCCGTGGCGCTCAATGCAGCAGCGGCGCTTTCTCCGCCGCTGGCCAGTGTGCGAGAATACCCGCCTACCGTTTCACTTTTCACGTCACCGCCGGTAAGCGCCGCCGTCAGCCTGATTGTGGCAAGTTGCTGCGCGGTCTCTATCAACTGATACTTGTCCACCAATGCACAGCAACACATCTTTACAGCGTCCATATCAGCGTTGTCCTTTGCCCGGTTCTGCGTGTAATAATCGAGGAAGGAGCTGGCCCGGACAGCCAGACACGGAAAATCTTTCTCGCTCACAGAACCCATATAGATTCCGGCGTAGTATGTATAATCAGCGTATGTCATACGGGTCAGCTCCTTTCAGATCAAGAAACGGTAACGGTAGCAGTGCCGGTCTTGGTGCCGTCCTGCTTGGACTTGGCCGTGACGGTGATACTGGTCTTAGTCTCAGCGGAGTCGATAGTCAGCAAGCCGTCTTCGCTGATCTTGGACTTTGTGCCATTCTGACTCCACTCGACTTCGCCGTTGATAATGCCCTCGCCGGTAACAGCAGCAGTAAACGCCTTGCTGTCGCCCTTTGCCATCGTCACGGTAGCGGGCGAGACGGTAACAGCGGAGATGTCGCCGCCCTTTCCGTACACGGAGAACGGGAACGGGTCAGCCTTGTCCACGTTGTAAGCGTTAACGGGATTCGCGATCTCCCAGCCGAGACGCATGACCGCGCGCAGCGCAACCATGTCGTTCTGCATCAGGTTGTAGGTGATGGCCTTGGTGGTGGGATCCTGGATAACGCCCTCGGTGAAAATCTTGAACGTCATGTCCTGACGGATGGCGTATACAAGCTGGCTCCAGTCACCGACAATCATCTGCGCCTGCGCGGGATCGAACGCGCCGTTCATGGGGAAATACATATCCATGCCGTCAAGGCCATAGCGGGTAGCGCCCTGCATATCGGTCTTGAAGATAGGCTGGCCGGTGGTGTCCTTCAGACCGCGCAGCTTTCCGCGCATCTGGATGGCGGACATAACCCCGTTTGGATTGAAGCCGTCCAGCTCGACCTTGGCGATCAGGCCGTTTTCGCCCATGATGTCGCTGAAAATGTCGGAGCTGATGGGCACACCGTTGCCGGCAGCGACAGCAGCAGGAACAACGCCAGTGCGCCAAGTGCTCGGCTTGTTCGTGCCAAACAGGATAGCCGCGTCGATGACCTTGCCGAAAGCCTCGGTCAAACGGGGCTTGACCTCGCCCCAAATGTCATAGTCCGCATCGTCCAGAGCGGCTTCAGGGATGGGGACGATAACAGCGATCTCCTCGGCGTACAGCTTCTTCTTGTCCCACGCCATTTTGGTGGTCTGCTTGAAGGCGTCGCCAGCGCCGCTGTCGGTAGCCTCGCCGTTGACGAAATACGCAGAGGGAAGCGCGTCGAGCACGTTGATGGTCTGCGTCTTACTGGACATATTTGCCAGTCTGCGGCCCATGCGGAGAACTGCGGATTCCGCGATAGCGCCCTGCATGATTTCACGGGTTACGGGTTCCGGGATAAGACCGGAAAGTGCGGATCGATCAATAGTTGCCATTTTTAAAACTCCTTTTTACTTTAGCGCGCTGCGAATCAGCGAGTTCATCGCAGCATTGGTTTCAGATTTTTTTTCGCCGCCGCCTGCAGGTGCCGTCCAATCAAACGTTACCTTTTGGCGGTTTTCCGTGAGCTTATCGACGGCTTGCTCAAAAGTGGTCTTATCGTCTACCATCTTTAAAGCCTTGAATGCGATAAACTCCGCATCATCGCCGGTCAGCCCTTTGGAAAGCACATATTTGTCGCGCTTCATTTGCTCGATCTCCGTCTGTGCGGCGGTCAGGGCGGACTTGCTTTCCGCAAGCTCTTTGTCGCGCTTTGCCTGCCGTTCCTGTTCGGTTTGCTGCCCGTCTTTCCATGTGCGGTATGCGGTGATTTCTTCCTCGCTGGGAATGCCCTTCATTGCCTTTGCAAGGCGCTTGCCGATCATGGCATCCACTTCCTCCTGCGTGAAGGTCTTCGCAGGTGTGGCCTCCGGCGCATTGGCCGGGTTCTGATTGGTATTGGTGCTAATTTCGCTCATTTGATTTACCTCCGTTTATTTTCTGGGCCGTCGCCCAGCGGTTTAACGCCTCTCGGCATGGATCACAAAACAAAAAAGAGCCAACCGACTACAAAACATAGTCAGTTGGCTCTTCGTGCCACTTCCGCGCGCCCAATTGCGCTGCGGGAATGTTATTCAGTTTGGGTTATTATGTCATGCCACGCCCAGGAACAGCAAGCGAAATGTTTCTCTTCCCTTCGGCGTGATAAGCGTCTGCGCACCGCTCCAATTCGTCTTTTCATTCACCGATTCCTTGACTTCAAACAAGCCATCGTTCTTGTGCTCATACGGCAACAGCTTGCCCTTCTTGTCGCGGTAAATATATTTCTTTTCCAGCAGGAAAGAAACAAACTTCTTGGGCGGCACATCCAGTGCCTTTGCGGTCTCCCGGAAGTTCATCAGCGTGTTCCGCTCCACAAGCTGGTCGAAATAATCAGCTTTCGGAATCATAATCTGATTTTCCACAGTCAGCGCAGAAATACGGGCGTCACGCTCGGCAAGCGTTTTCTGCGCCATCAGCAACGCCGATGCCATCAATTCCTCCGGTGTCATGTTCTCCTGCCCGTTGATGTAGCCGCCATGCTTGCGGATATTAGGGATAACTTCATCAAAAATCCAGTTTTCAAACTTTTCCGCACCGGGAAGCTTGGAACGGGCAGCAAGCCGATAGAGGTCGCCCTCGGGAATGAAAGACATTTCCGCTGCTTGCTTTGTAGTCTTGCCGTGCTGGTTGGTGGTCAGGGAGACCCCGTCGCGTTTCACGACTCCCTTGCAATGGCGGGAAACGGCGTCGCGAGGGTTGCTATACCCCAAAGCCCGCGCCACATCGGTGCCGCAAAAAAGAACGCTGCCGTTCTCGTCGATAGTACGGATTTCCCCAAATTCGGGGCTATTAAAAATCATCAGTTCGTTCATGCCATGTCCTCCTTCTTCACCGGGCGCATTTTGACCTCAAGTTCAAAGCAGCCCTCTTTTCCGCAAAAAATATTCTTCACGATGTAGTCCCCAAACACTTCGACCATAACATCGTCATAGTCGGGTGCGCCGTTATGGAAAAGGGAATATGCGTTTCCATTCACAGCAACATCAACCTCTTTGGGGTTGTTGATAAGCGTGCAGGCTTCTCTAACGGTTAGCATGGTAAAAATCTCCATTTCTCTTGATTTTCACCGAAGAGGAGGTTATAATAGATTTAACCTCTGCTTCGGTGGTGGTGAATTAGGGTGTTGGTGTGGTTTGTGAGGCCGCCAACACCTTAATTTTTTGCCAAAAGCAGATGAACGCCCCGCCTAATTGCCTCTGTTTGGGTAATCCCGTGTTCTCGACAATAGGAAACAAGTTTTTCGTGCGTTTCCTTATCAAATCGGACTTTAATATTTATGTCCTTCGGGTTTTCTGACTTTGGCCGTCCTGTCCTCGGAGACATTTTTTCACCTCTTTTCGTGTTCCGATAAATCAAATATAATTCACGGAACACAAAAAGTCAAGAGATTTTTTGAAATTATTTTTTCAGTTCTTCCGCCTTAATGATCTGCGCTTTTACGCTGCCATCCTTCATGCGCTTTAGCTGCACCCGCAGGCCGTTTTTTAGTGCCTGTTCAATGGCGGCTTTTAGCTTGTCATCAATCATGCAACACCTCTATTTTTTCAATCTCATTTTCGGCGAAGCCGATTAAAAGACCTTGCTCGTTCTCGACATCAAGTTCCAGAAATTCATTTCCGTTATCATCATAATCGTAGTCATATCCAAAAAGTTCGCCGATGGTCACAATCCCGTCCGAAAAGACTTTGATTCTCTTTCCGAAATAGATTTCAGGATTATCTATTTTCATTTCTTCCACCTCCCAGAAAACGGAACAGCGTGAACGCCAGTCTTGCTATAATGGATTTTAAGGCTTTTTGTTTTTATTATAACACCTTTTCCGTTTATTGTATATCCGATTTCTTTTCCAGCGTAAATGATTTCGGTGCTTTTCCATTTTGACAAGTCAGCAGTCATAATAATTTCCCCGCTGCCAGCATTTGACTTGATTATACTTTGTAGCTCCTCCATCGAAATGGTGACAACGCTTCTTCCCTTAATTTCTGTTCCTGCCATGTGTTTGGCCTGTTTTTCGGGGTTGATTGTCAGCGGGTAGTCTCCGGCTTTAATTGCCTGCCTAATGGGTGCTTCGGCATCTCGGCGCACTTTTAATCCCTGTGCGGCGGCTTCGCTTTCCGTATCACTATGTAGTACATTCAGCCGCTCTCTCTGCTCCGGTATCCCCGCCGCCTTGCTAAACTCCTTGTATTTGGCGTTTAAACGTCGCAGTTTGATGTTTGCGGTGGTGGCGTCGCCGGTAAGCCCTGCGGCCTCATATGCAGTTTTAAGACGCTTTTGCTTGCGTATGGTGCGCTCTATGCGGCGCTGCATCTGCGTGGCCTCATATGCAGTGTATTTTTTGCCGTCGTACTCGCAGCCAAGTCCGTCATCAATGTGCTGTAATTGCTCGTCTGTATAGGTGCGCTCCGACACGCCCTCCACCCAGGGATAGCGTCTATGGCGGCAGTTTGCGCCCTCCAGCCCGTCCACAGCGCCCAGACCGCAAACCTCGTAGATGTTCGGGTAGATGTCGCCGCTGCGGGTGGAATACACTTTGCCCTGCCACTCCTTGTGCGATGACCACGGAGACGGCCCCGGCTTATCACGCGCGCCGGAATGGGCAGAAACCTCAAAATATGGTGTCTCAAGATATTCCGCAGATTGCTCCGTGTACTTTGCGCAGATTTGCGAAACGCCTGTCATAACCGCCCGCCGCGCCGCCACATCGATTTGGTCTCGATGGCCACTTTCATAGTCAACTACCTTCAATCCGCTGTCTGCAAGCTGCTTTACTGCCGTCTTGATGGCCTGATTGTAGTTGATGGCGCCGCTCTGCACCTGCATCGCCGCATTATCCAGCGCCCATTGGTAAGCTTTGGCAGGGGAGAGCATCGTGCGCCCTGCGTCCACCAAAAAGCCCATTGATTGGGTTATATTGCGCAAGTCCCGCTTTGTCTGCTGGTATATGGCCCAGGTGTCCTCGATGCTTACCAGCGTTTCCGGCTGCGTGATGTGCGCAAGGTCAATCAACTCGGTGTAATACTTCTGGTTGCGCTCTACTACATCGTCTATCAGCTCGTTTAGTTTTTTCTCGCTGATACCGGTGGCTTTTTGTATGGCTTTCTCAATCTCTTTCAGATCGATGCCGTGTGACCGCAGCGCCTTGATGTCCTGCACCGTGACCTCGTTCAGTTCATCCGCAGATTTAAGTCGGGAGCAGATTTCTTCCAGCAGCGTTTTTTCAAGCGCACGGAACAGCTCTGCCAGTTCTTCCGGCAGCGCATCCAAAACAGGAGGGGAGAATGGGTATTTCGGCACTGCCCGTCACCTCACTCCACTTCGTTCTGTTGCTCTGTAGTCATGTCCTGCATCTTCGGCAGCGCCGCCTTTGCGGTTGCCTCGTCCTCGTTCATCCAGCGCATGCGGAACTCCCAGTCGTTCATGACGCCCGCCTGCAAGAGCTGCATATCGCGGGCAAAATCGGTCTGCTTATCCTCAATAATGCTGTCATCAAAGTCGATGGAAATCTCCACGTCCTCATTTAGCCCCGCGTTCATGGCCGTGTTGCCCAACCGCAGAAGAATACGGCACAGCTCCGTCAATGCCTGTTCAAGAATGATTTCATGCTTTTTGATCGTGCGGAACATGGTGCTGTTCTCGCTGATGACCTGGGTCGCCGTGGCTACGCTGCCGCCGCCAAAACGATAGTAAGTTTCGCCGAAGCCGCATTTACTGGATAGTATATTAAGCTGATCCTGTAGTCCGACGTTAAGCTGCTGTGTGCGCAAATTCGGGGAAATAGTTTCCACCACGTTTCCCTGCTGCGTATCTTCCGGTAAAAGGTAAAAACGCCGGTCGCGGTCGTCAAGTGTTGGCTCTCCGTCCTCGTAGTTTGTAGCTGGCATTTTGACCATCATCATCATGGGGCCGTTCTCAAACTCGTTGACGTAGCAATCATAGGCACAATCTACGCCGCGAAGCACGTCAATCGCGTTTGCATAAACAGGTAGACCAACGGGCAGGAGATAATTATAGTTGTTTGCGATGTTAGGCCTGTCAATCACAAACTGCCGTTTATCGCTGCCGGTATGTATTACGGGCGGAATTCTTTCAAACCCCTTAACATTGGTTAAAAGCTCGTCCGTCAACTGCTCATTTCTGTATCTGTATATGCGATTTTCGATACTGTAGATCCCGGTTTCGTCTTGCCGGTGAATTTGCAAATACAAATAATCTTCCCCGTCCCGCGTCACCACGGATGTAAATGCGCAATCGCTGATATATCCATTTTGCCATGCCAACGGATAGATATTTTCGATGGTGACATAATCAAGCGCAATGCCAAATGCGCGACCGGGAATTACTTCTCCGGTTTCGCTTACAGCCTGGCCAATTACGCGGGGGATGTATGCCACAGTTCCAAGTGCAGACTTCATTTCCTGCATCTCGTTCGCCTTGACAGTAAAATTGTTCGATTCTAATATATAGTCGATGAACTCCTGCTCTTTCTTTCCTTCAAGCGTGATTTGTACTTTTTCGTTCATGAGCAGATTTGCCCAATCTTCGCACACCTTTTTACCCATCCCCAAGGAAGCGCGGTCGCAGTTTGTCCATTTGTGCCCGTTGTATCGGCGGTAACGGTGGAATCCTTTTACCTTGCCAACATACCACGATTTCCACAGGTCAACCCGTGTATAAAACTCCTCCGGGATAGTGGCATATCCCAACTCCTTCAATTTTTGAATAACAGCACTGCTCATGCAATAACTCCCATTTTGCGGCTGACAGGCTCTAACGCATATCTCGTTGCGTCAATCAGGTGATTGTTCGCGTCAGGGTAGCCGCTAATAATGTCGCCGTCTTTGTTTCTTTCGTATTCGTACCCCACAAATTCATCATAAGCATGTGGGGTTCTCTTCCTGTCTATCACGATCGTGCGCCGCTGCAAAAATTTCATGCCATATTCCACAGACCCGGGGCCCTTTACCGCCTCAAGTGCCGGCAGCCCCATCGCGCGGAAGTCTGCCACGCTCTTAGGCTCTGCACTATCGCAAATAGTCCGCACGTTTTTATATCCTCGTTGCTTGATTATTGTCGCGCTTTGCTCATTGGATAGTTTGTTTTGGTAAATTTCATCCAGCAAGTAAATGGTTTCGTGCGCCCGGTCGTAGTGCAGCCGGATAAAAGCAAACGGATCGGGAAACCACCCAAAGTCAACGCCCTGGTAAATCTTATCGAATCTTTTAAATTCGTCGTCCGTGATTTCCCGCAGTTCCAGCTTGTCGAACACGTTTCCGCCCGTACCCACAGGAATGCCTAAATACTCATGCTGGTACGCTCTCTCGTCTGTGGCCTTGAGATGTTCCGCCTCTGCTAAAAACTGCTCACCCAGCCACTCAGGCGGTGCTTGCAGATACGTTGACTTGTGGCACAGCCGGTCGTCGCGTTCCTCCAAACTGTCTTTGTTCGCCCAGTTATCGCGGCTTATCGGCGGGTTGTAGCTTTCAAAGTTCCAATACTTCGACCCGCCGCGCATTGTGGACTGTAAAATCGTTCGTATTTCGGCACGACCGGCAAACTGGTCTTTTTCTTCAAAGTGCGTCACGGCAATGTAGCCAAACGGCACCTTAATAGACTTGATCTTCATGGGATCGTCAGCGCCCCGGAACATGATCTTCTGACCTGTAGGCTTATAAATCAGCTCCATCGGGGAAACCTTTGCTTCCCAATACGCCGCCATACCAAGCTCACCGATTGCCCAAATGTACTGGGCATAGACGCTATCGCGGATCGTATTTGCCACCTTCCGCAGCACGAGCGCGTGTGTACCCGGGTTGTTTATCAGCAGCAGGGGGACGAATACAGACACCGTGGAGGACTTCAGCGAGCCGCGCCCGCCACTAAAATCGTAGTGCGTATGCCCGTGGTGGAACACATCATGCGCCACTCCGTAAAACGCAGAGCCAATTTTTTTAGACAAGAGAATATCAGACATCAATAACCACCTTGACGGAATCCGTGCTTATTTTTGTCTCGCTCACTTCACGCCAACCAAAATTGCAGCCAAGCGAGAATTTCGCGCCGTTCGCTCCATCTTTGTCGTAGAGCCGAGATTCGGCATATTCTTCACATCTGGACTTTGCGCGCGTAACCGTGTCCGCAAACTCTGGCCTTGCTTGATAATCCAGCAGTGCTTGTCTTCCTGTGAATCCAAGCGCCAATGCAAGCCCTGTGATTGTCGGGGGCTTTGCATTGATGATAATCGGCATTCCGTACTTATCGCGCACGGCACAGCCGTCATCTCCGATAAACGGTTCGCCTTCGCACTTTTTGAAGTAAGCGTCAATGGCTTTCTGCATCGCGCTTACGCTTTTCCATTTTCTTGGCGCTCCGCCAGCCATGCGCTCACTTCCTTTCGTTTTGCTACCAGCCCCCACCCCTTGGCTACAGTAACAGTCTTTCCCCTCCCATGCGGCCTTCTGGAAGCTCTCAAACATGGGTTACACAGTTTGCCCGCAGGGGGCAATGTCTTTTCCCCGTCCACTTTACGCAGACAGACGCTTTGTGTTTGTCTGCATAATGAACTCTTTTACTTGGTCATATCCCCATCCGCAGTCTACAAGACCGCTCACAAGGCGTTCCATAGACTGCACAGCAGACAGTTCATCGGAAGAAAAGCAATCACGCGGATTCCCTTTTGTATCAAGGCCGTATTCCTCCCGCAGTTGTTTTGCGTCCTTGCCGAATAACGCCTTGTAAATACAGTTCGTATAGACGGAATATGCGTGCCCGTGCATACGGTCATTTTCTGCGGACTGCTGCAGTGCTTTTGTCAGAGCATGCCGTACCGCTACGCCTTTTTCTCTTTCGATCAGTTTCCCGCGCAACGCAGCTTCCATCGCATTAAACTGCTTTATGTACGCTTCCTTAAATTTCATGGCAAGATCACCGGTATAACTCATCGCGAGAATGGTAAATCCATCCCTTGTCATAAAATACATCGGCTGCTTTTTACCTTGCGCGTTATCGTAGAAGGACTGCCCAAAATTGGACAGTCGAAAATCTTCACTGCAGCCCAATTCGCGTATGTCTCTTAAAACATGCTTGTGTTCTTTGCCAAATGTTTCAGAAACATCAAGGCTTGTACACACCGCGCGATCTTCCTTCCCGACTTTCATAATTTCTACCAGCATTTTCATCAATCCTTTCTCGTTGATTTTTGTTTGGCAGACTATTTTGGACGCATCCCTTGTAGCGGTCTGCCAGCGCATAGCCGCACTTTCGGGCAGGCGCTATGCCATTTGCCCACGGCAGCGGCTCTCCGCTTTTGGAGCGGCGGTGCGGTTTTGAGCCACGCAAGATTCGGGATGTTGTCTATAGCCATCCCTTCTCTATCCCATCTGGGCGCCGCATATTGGCCGTCTTCCCGCTTAGATTGTCACACGCTCATGCCCGCTTGAGGCCCCGCAAGCATCTCAAGCGCCGCTGTTCGGTCATGGCAAGGAGGACGCATCCTCACGCGCAGTTTTCAGCGAGCATTGTTATTTTCATGTGAGCCACGACGAACGGTCTCACATTGTCCGGGTGCGACCCGGCCTCTGGTGCAGACGGCTGGACTCGAACCAGCGACCAATGGCATTCAATCGCATATCCATTTGCGCGATAAAGCTCTACCGACTGAGCTACGCCTGCATATAACAACAGCCCATAGGTTTCCCTACAGGCTGTTTGTGCCGGTATGACCTTTCGGTGCCAGAAGGTGCGCCCAATACCGGCAGCGCATAGAAGGGAGGAAAAGTGATGATTGGGAAATCGCGTGAATGACCATGTCCTATCATCCACTGTACCTATTGTAGCACATCATTAAGTGGAATCTGTATCACCTTTCACGAGTAACCCTGCATATTTCGCTACATCATGCAGGAATCTTTCCTTCCTCCGGCTGAATGTTGCCTCGCTAATCCCAGGAATCACGATCTTGTTGCGAGAGTATTTGTGCTTACCTTGGCAGTTGCGCATAATGCCATATATTAGCTGCCGCCGGATTGTATCGCTGCCGATATCTCTGCCGCAGCGGTCTATAGCGTATTCCACCGCCAGCATCTTCTGCGTCTCTGGCCATCGCTCTATGGCGGCAAGCTGCTCCGCCTTGCTCTCGGCGGGTCTGCCGGCGCCTTGTCCTCTTGGCATGCCCTCCGTAGCGCTATGCGTCCCGTCCATGATCTCCGCCCGGGCCTCGCGATACGCCCGCACCCGGCGCGGATACCCACGCACATAAGCAATGCACTCCAACCGCACATCATAAGGCAGCGTCGCCTTTTTGCTCATTTGCCCTCCTTTACTCCGCGCTGTTTACCATCTTATATTCGCCACGCAGGGCCTTTTCGATGTCCGCCATCTTGATATAGCCGTTGTTTTTGGCCTCCACCAGCTCCACAAGGCACTGCTGTAAGTATTCCAGGCTACGGGTGTCGTGGCTGTCCGGTGTTTCCTCCAGCACATGGAATCCAAGCTTGTCCAGCAGCACACAGGAAACATTGTCCATGCATTGTTTGGTGCCATCCAGGCGGCCCAGCTCGTAGGCCTTAGCCGGATTATTTGGCACCGGTCTGCCGTTTACCCTTTTGAGCATCGCTATTCCCCCTTTCCTCGTATTTGCATACGCCCGGTGTATTTGCCACTGGGCAATAATCCGCACACGCCGGGCAATCTGCGTTGACGCAAACCTCGTCTTGCATCCACTTGCATTCATCAATCATCGCCGTCACCGTTCTCCAGATATTCGCACCACGGAAAACACACCACATCTGATAATAATGCGGGACATTCCAGTTCGTTAGGGCAAGCGCAAATTAACATTCCGCACCTTCCTTCCGTTCGCCGTAGGAGCAGAATTCGTCATATCCGCCGGCAACCATCCGGCAACCGTATGTTTTGAACTTCCGGCAATCGCGGCACCGCACCACGGGGACGGCGTCCACGGTTTGCATTGCTTTTGCCCAGCAATACGCTTGCCTGTCGCATTTATCTCTGCAAACGCAATCTGCGCACACTTCTGCTTCGATGTCAACCAACCGCATTTTCAATCCCTCCGTTCATCTTTGCTTCTCCTTGATCTTATCTATCAGCAGCAGCCGTACCGCTTGACAGAGCGCATATATAAGGCTATTCTGCCAAATGCTACGCCGCTCCTTAATGCGGCACATACCGTTCTCGATCTCCTCCAAGGATTCCAGCATTGCGTCCTTATTCGCCATCGCTTGCCCTCCGTTTGCCATATACGCAGCCATAATCTCCCGGTACGATGCAGTCAATCGGTGGGCCGTATGTGCAGCACAATCCTTCCAAATCCGCATAGCTGTACTTGCAGTCCTTACACCTCACCACGACCTCTGCGTCTACAGTGGGGAGCTGCTCTGCATACTCCAACACCGTCTCAATGCCATTGATAAAATGCTTGTTGGCGTGTTCTTTGTCACAACGGTTCGCCCGAATGGGAAACTGTTGCAGTTTGTCAGCGTCAATCAGCCGCATTGTTGTCACCTCCGTCCATTATAGCGCCGCAGTTGGGGCAGTAATTCCAATTTCCAATATCGAAAAATGTAAAATCCCACTTAACCATCACGCCACACTCTGGGCATTTGAGATAATCATGATCCTCAATCCATTGTCCATGTACCACCGGGGCCACATCAGCGGTGGGAGCATCGCTTACTTCCCGCAACACTTTGGCAGCCAGCAAGTACGGGATTTCCTGTGGGCTCTCCGAGAACACATCCTTGGTGTAAACAACACCGTGATAACGCTTTGTGTTCTCGATTGCCCTCGCACCGGCGTTCATGGCAAGTATGAGTTCTTCCGTGCGCTCAATGTATTCAGCCATTGTCGTCCTCCTGTTCTTCCTCCCCGTTGGATACAGCCGCGCCCTCGTTTTCTGCAACACAGCAATCTGTGCATACGCTCTCTCCGTTTGGCAAGCCGTAGCACTTTTCGCCCATTTCGATGCGTTTTCCGCAGAATGCGCACAAATTCCATAGCCGGCTCATTTCATCGCCTCCAATGCTTTCTCCGCCTCTTCGCGGGTCAGAAATACGGTCTTGCCTATGCTCGTGCCATCGTTACGCAAACGGTACGCACAATACCCATCCGGCTTACGATTACAAGTTGACATACATAAGTTGTCCTCGTCCGTGCACACCGTTCTGATGTCCGGCGCTTCAAGCGCCATTTCTCGCGGCACATTGTCTCGTCCGATTACCCATAGTTTTTCGCCCACCTTGCATGGCAGCACCACCAGCCGCCCTTCCATGTCGGCCTCTGCCAGTTCCCGCAGGCGGGCGATGCCGCCACACTCTCCGATCACCGTGCAAAGGTCGCTCCACTCTTTAACAATCGCAGACACCTCCCGAGGTTCAAGCCCCGTGTCCTCGTAGGCGGCAAGACGCATTATAGCTTTGTCAAGACCACCCGTTGGGATTGCGTGTGCGTGTCCGCCCACTATTTCGTATTCAGTCAGTCGTTCCATCACTCCACCTCCTATCTCATGTGCCGTTTTCCGTCCTTCGCGTATCTGGTGCTCTGCCGCACATAGCGCTCCCGGGCGGCGGTGTTGGCCCGATCCACCCAGGGCTTTTCCTCCAGCCGCTGGGCCTCATACGCCCGGAAAGCCTCGCAGCTCTTCCGGCAAGCCCCGCATGGGAGCCTGTCCGGGCAATCTTTTACGCAGGGGCTTTTCACCTGGCCCACCTCACGATCTTTTCCCGCACACCCCATTGGAGTGCATCATCGTGGCTGTCAAAATACAGATCCAGCCGATTCCCGGCAATGGCTCCGCCGGTGTCCTGCACGGTGTATGTATGTCCATCAATCTGTATCTCCGTGCCCATCGGCAGCACGGCAGGATCTGCGGCCACCGTCACGCCCTGCGTGGCTTTTGCGCCCGTCGCTGTATAGCCGTTTGCGTACGCTCCACAGCATTTTTCACAGGGGCAGTACGCAGTGACAGTGAATGTCTGTTCCTGCGTCTGCGCGGCATCCTGTTGGCGGGTTTGTGGCATTACTCCCTCCATCTGCGGCAAGTCGGCGGCCTTAGCGTCTTTTGCGTCTCTGCCAAGTTGCCAACCAAACAAAAGACAACACACTGCAAGTAAGCCAACCGCCAGCCCCATCAAGTATTTCTTCATGTTCTGCCCTCCATTGCGTCAAACAGCGTTATTTCATCACTTTCGAAAAGCATCTTCTCCTGAGCCAGCTTGTAAAAATTTCGGTCGATTTCAAATCCATACGCTTTTCGGCCCAGCTCAGCAGCCGCCCGAAGTGTTGTTCCAGACCCGGCGCATGGGTCTATCACTACATCACCTGGGTCCGTAAATATCTCAATCAGCTTTTTAAGCACCTTGACGGGCTTCTGCGTTGGGTGGATTCGCGGGATTTCTTTCCCGTCCCGCTCCCATGAGAACCAGTCAAAAACCATCTTCCCGGTTCCGCGAATGGTCTTGCCGCTTTCGTCCAGCTCCCGCCCGTTGTTAAATTTCGGCAGCTTATCCCGGTAAAGTACAACCGCAAATTCCGTTGCGCCTACAATCCGCATATTGGCTTTAAGCACTTGTGCGGAATAGTTTTTGCAGAAGAAAATCGGATACCAGTTTTTGAAACCGTACCGCGCTCCGTACTCCGCTACCGTGTGGATTTGGTCAAACGCGCAAAACACAATCATTGCCGGGGCTTTACCTCTCTGCTTTGGCTCAGGCTTTAGCAGGCGGGAGCAGAAATGCATATATTCTGCGATCTTAAAATATCCATCGGAATTAAAAAAACGACTTTTTGCAAATTTGCTTTCTCCATTGGCATTGTCGCCACCGTTATACCACACGGGGTTGCTGCCATATGCATCTGTACCAATGTTGTATGGTATATCCGCAATCACAAGCTGTGCCTTTGGAACCCCGTATTTTTTGTAATTTTGAAAATTATCGTGGTAAAGTTTCACCATTTTCCCATCATTCCGTCCTTTCGTCCACCTCAAATCCGCAAGAGGGCGGGATGTGCTGCTTTCCTGCAAGGAAATTTTCATACTTCACCATTCCACCGTCACCTGCCCTTCATCCGGCAGCAATACCCGCAGATTCGCCAGCAAGGCTTCCCGGTCTCCGCTCATCTCCAGCCGGGCATGCAGCAGCTTTGCGCCCATCTGCGGATTGCCTGCTTTCGGCGGTGCATCGTTGGCAGCGTGCTCCTCGCTCTGCGCATCTGCCGTATGTACGGCCACCGCATCCGCGTTAGCCCACTCTGCAACTTTGCTCTGCCACATTTTTTCGTTCCGGCCACCGCGCCGGAATGGAGCACCTACTAATTCCGCCTCGCGGCGTATCGTTGCATCACAAGCGCCCATTTCCTCCGCCAGCCATTTGGCCGTACCACCGAAAGATTGCATGTTGCGGAAAAACTCACGCTTCAGATCATCCGGCATAGCCTTAAATTCATACCACGGCATAGGCCGCGTGATATTATAGCTTTTCACTTCTCCGTTTTTCTCCTTTCTCTGCTTTTCGGTGAGGGCATCGCTGGGGAGCAAACACCCGCCGCGTTTTCTGTTGATGTGAGCAAATGTACCCCTCGCTATGCGTTTTTTCTGCATGCAGTCGTAATCAAAATCATTCACTCGCACGGCCTCCTTTCGTCCGCCTCAAACTCCGGGCAGCTTAGCACCAAGTAAGACTCTGACTTGCGGCCTGGCATGCCGGACGATTTTACCGCCACCCATCCAGGCACCGGCTCAAAGCGCACATTTTTGGAGCTATCCAGCTCCGTCCAGGCGCAGCGCCCAACAGCTTTTTTACATCTCCAGCAGAGCGTCCCCCTGCTTTCCACGTTGTTTTGGTTTGTGAGCCTCTTTTCGCTTATCCGGCGCATCTTTCCGACGATCGCCTCACACTGTTTGCAAGTTGTCCTCCACTTGTTTTCACCTTTTTTGTAGTAGCTTGTGATTGGCTTTTCCATGCCGCAGCGCTTACATACGCGCATCTCGGGTTGTCGCATCCATGTCCTCCATCTCCCGGATAAACAATACTGTCCGTGGGTTATCCTTGTCGTACAGCACCCGGCTCCCGTCGTGGCTAACGATAATGCCGCTGTGGTCGTCCTTAATCACACCGGCACTCACCAGCACATCGTCGATGGATTCCAGCAGATTGGTCAAATCCACTCGCCGCCGGGTAGGCATATAAAACAGGCATTTGACCTCCACAGGCTCATCAATGGGGCGTTGCACTCTGGCCTTTTTGCAGTGCCATACAGCTTCCGACTCGTAGTCCTGGTACTGCTTGGACGGCATGATAAACGGCTTCCCCGTTTTGCTGCTATGCATAATCCGCATATGGTTTTTCTTTGTGACGGGTGCCAGCGGCACCGTGATCTCAATCATCGTCTCCCTCCCCTATTGGTACGGCCACATACTTGGGCCGTCCCTTAGCTCGTTTGCCGCCGTACACGGCCCGGTAGATTGTCCGCCAGCTGACGCCGCAAATGTTGGCCAGCTCTATGATGGATTCGGACACGGCATCCGGAAGCTCGTACTTGTCGCGGCTTACTCGCATGTACACCGTCATACGCCCCTCGCTCTCTCCAGCAGCTCCTCCACGGTCATCTGACCCGGCACCTGCATGGCCTTTGCAAGCATGCTGTATGTGGCCAGCTCGTCCAAAGCCCGCTTGCGGTACATGGCAAGGAGCATCTTCTTCTCCTCGTCCGTCTCCGCCAGTTTGTACCCGCCATCCGGCAGAGCCACAATGGGCACCCCCTGCCGCCGCTGGGATCGGATCATGTGCCTGTTTGCTCTATCAGGCATCCCGGTCAATGCTTCAAGGTTTTTCCGGGTGTATGTAATGCCGGGAATCATGCGTAATGTGGTCATTTCAGCCTCCAATTCTGCTTTTTGCCGATGTTCAGCATATAATCCCTCGCCCGCTGGTTGATTCTGCTCCCAATGGCTTCATCCCAGCTCAAAATGCGGTCAATGGTCAACTCCGTGGAGATGATCGTGATTGCATCCGGGTCAATATACCTGGCATTCAGCAGATCAAAGGCGATGTTTTTGTCGGCATCTGTAACGCTGCCCTTTAGAAAATCGTCGATATACAGCGCACGGACGGTTTTCAGCGGGTGCATGGCTTCGGCGTATGCTTCCGCATCGTTTACCTTTGCCTTAATTGCCGGAATATCTCCCCGCCATTGCACATACCGCACAGGGATTCCGCCGTCCATCAGCTTGGCACAAATCGCCGTACACAGGTGGGTTTTCCCAGTGCCGGGAGAGCCGCCGATGAAAAACCACTTGCCCTTCCAGTCGGTCAAATACTTCTCCGCCGCTTGCTTTGCGGCCTGTTGCCAATACTCCCGCGTTTGGAATGCCTCGAATGTACAGTTATCCAGCAGACCGGCCAGCCCGGAACGCTCCATGCGAATTCTGTTTTGCCGGATGATCTCGCATTTGCAAGTGCTGCTCACCAGTTCGCCGCTTTCCGTGCGCCGGACGGTGTAGCCCAGCCCGCCACAGATGTCACAGCCATGTTCCGACATGGTATTCTTGCTTTGTTGGATGTTCACCGGCTTCCTCCTTTCTGCGCTGCTCCCATGTTCTGACGGCGGCCTTCCAGTCCTTCATGCGATTTTTGCCCACCATCCATCCCTTGCTGGCGTAGAAATCGACGAACTGCTGTGCGTCAACCGCAGACCCCCGTTCTGCGATATAAGCCTGAACCTCGTCCAAAGAGGGCGGAGAGAAGCGCGCCTCGCGCGCATTATTCTCGCTTCTCGATTCTCGTATATCGATTCCCGATTCTCGATTCTCGAATACGGGAACATCTGCATTCATTTGTTTGCAAATGATTTCATCTGCTTGCGTAGGCTCTACAGGCTCAGGATATTTGCTTTCCTTTGCTCTCTGGTTCTGATACTTACCCCATGTTGGTAGGTAGAGGAAGCGCTTGCCCTGTGAAGTATAAAGGGCAACCAATCCAGCACTCGCCAATCCATGAAGGGCGTTTTCTACAGTTTTCAGAGTAAGATTTTCTTTCAAAGGAAATAGCCTGTTTTTGATAATTGCGGCCCGTCCGTCATAGCGTCCGAAATCATCGCAAGAAACAATCAGCCGATAGAACAAGACCTCCTCGAACCACGAAAGCCCATCTATGCTGTCGCTGGTGCAGATGCTCTCGCGTATTATTCTGTTCGGCATCGGCGCACCACCTTAGAACGGCAAATCGACGTCGTCCTCGGAAATCTCCTCGAAGGTCTGCGTAGGTTTCTGTGTAGCGTCCTTGCTGCCGCAGAAATGCACCTTGTCGGCAGTTAGCTCCACCACGGAGCGCTTGTTGCCGACCTTGTCCTCATAGTCCCGGCTGGAGAGCTTGCCCTCCACGATGATCTCCTTGCCTTTGGTAAAGTGGTTGCAGATCAGCTCTGCCGTTCCCTGCCATGCCACGCAGGGAAGAAACAGCTTTGTTTCTCTGTCCTTTACCTTCTCGCTCCACGCCAAGCGGAAACTGCACACCGTTGTCCCGTTCTGTGTGGCTCTGCGTTCGGGGTCAGAGCAAAGCCGCCCCTGCAAAATCGTTCTGTTTACCATCGTTGTCCTCCTTATTTCTTAGCGGCGTTGGTAACGACAATTTCAGTCAGTTTCCATGCCTGTTCCTCGGTGAAACCAGCCGCGATATAGCTGCAGTACATACTGCGCAGGTCATCGGCCATTTCATCATACTTTTCAGCCTTGAGGGCTTTATCCCGCTCTTTCTCAAGAGCGCTCATTTCATCGACCTGCTTCTTGTGGAGTTCTATGACCCGTTCTGCCAATTCCTTGCTCTTTACCATGATTTTTCCTCCCTACAAATAGCTTTTTCCAAATTCACGCCGGAAGTCATCTTCCGTCCACCCCTGCTCCCGCATGGCCTTTAACTGACCATATCGGCGCAGCAGACGCATTTGATTTCCGTTGCGGTGTACAGCGTTCCCACCGTTCCTGTGGCACTTCTCACCGCATAGATCCACCACAAGGCCGTATTTCTCGCTTTTGTTTCGGTATGCGCCGCCAAAGATGTGGTGCCGCTCCAGCGGGTCACTTGCGCCATTTCTGCCGCACAGGAAACACCGTCTCTCGTCAGTCACCTTTATCACCCCCCAGCGGCTGGGCTTCGCCCCAGCGGGATTTCAGCGCATCCAGCTCCTGCGGTGTCATAGTCTCGATTTTAGCCTCCCTACAATCGGAAACAATCTGGTCAATCAGTCGTGACATCTGCTCTGTGTCGTAGGTGCTGGAGCCGTACCAGACGGTCACATTCACGCAGCCGGGAATTTTGCTCGGCCCTTGCTCTGCCATCCAGCCCGTTCCCTTGGATTCCCATTTTCGGCAGAACTCATCCGCCGCCTTTGACACAATGCACAGAACATCGCTTACGCCACCGATGATCTTGATTGCCTCACGATACACATCATTTCTCGGAATCCCATAGTGCGCCGCCAGCTTGTCCAGCAAAACCCACGCATACGCATTTGCGTCAAGGCTCCTGCCCTTGCGCTTGATCTGCGCCACATACTGCTTGTCCGGCTGCAGCTCGTCGCACACGGCCATTGCCGACTGGGGGGACTGCACCCGAAGGCACAGCCACGCCCCATCGCTGTCCTGCTGCCACCGGGCGGCATCAACGGTTATTTGCTGCATATTACCTCCTCTAACTGCGGCCACTTCCCGTGCTTTAAGCATTTTGCCAAATATCGCAGGCGTGTGAGATACTGCGATTCTACCCACTCGCTGTCATACTCGACCTTGTGAACGGAAAGCCTGTTCATGTCGATCGGAAGGAAAAAATTCTCATATTCTGCCGGTGTCATCCGATATGCGATAATTTGGCAGGCTTTCCGCTTTCTAAAGATTCCGCATCCGCTGGCGTACATCTCCACTTGACACTGCATCCAATATCCCTTGGTGACCTTAAAAACGGGCTTACTGTGCGTTTTGACCTCATGTATCATGTCGCGGGTTTCCCCGTCGTAATTCACGCGCAGCCGCAAACGGCGCACTTTTATCTGCCTATCTCTCGTTTGGACATTTGCGGCATCCAGTATCTTGTGTTCGTATGCCGTTCCGGCCTGCATCGCCGCACTGGCAAAATGGTCTTTCCGAATACCAAGCTTTACAGCCCACCATCTGCGGAATGTTTCTGTGTCCCACGATCCCATAATCGCAGCCGTGTCCGACGCTCCAAACCATCCGCTCCTATCGTGGTTCCGTATCATAGTTTGCTGACCGCCTTTTCAAGCTTGTCAATCGTCGCGAAATATCCCATAAGGTTATTTAGCTGCTTGTCGCTAATGCCAACACTGGCGAGCAAATCTCGGTGGTCAAGGCCGTTCTTTTCCTTGATGGTGATGAGCCTTTCCAGCCGCTCTTTTATTGCCCAAATGCTATGGCGGCTCAAATCGTCCTCGCCATCGTCGGTATCTCCCTCTGCCCACAAGTCAAATCCAAGCCCCGTGCGGACGGCCACGCCCTTCACAAATGCTCTCGCCAGGGCATTGTTTATGCGGAGCTGGTTCAGCGTATCGGTGTATACAACAAGCGATCCGTTCAGCAGCGGGGTGTCATAGGTGTATTCCATGCCGTCAATGTGGATCAGCACCCGCACAAACCAGCACTCGGTTTCCCGCCCCTTGCTCGTGACTACTTTTGCCTGCGGCCAAAGATAGGTCTTTGTTTCCGGGCATTCAACGGGCGCATACCAAACGGATTCCGCGCCGTTTTCGTGCAGCAGTTTCACGCACTTTGCCCAGCTCAGATAGGGGACTTTAATCAATTTCCCACTTTCGTCCTTTGCATCCCGCACATCGCAGTAAGGACGCACATCCAGTTTTACAAGTTCATCAAATGATTTAAGCATTCCTTTTCCTCCGTTATCGCTCATTCCCGCGCCTCCTCGATATACTCCTCATTGTTGCTGACGCACTCGCCACAGAGCCAAAACCCCTTGTAATGCAATGCACAATCCTCTTGGATAGGCTCCCCGCAGCAGTCGCACATGGGGCGCCGGTCGGTCTGCCTGTCCTGCTCTGCGGCGTAACACTCCGCGTCCCATACCGGGTCAGATGTCCACATCGGATGCATCCTCCTTTTCCGGCTCCAGCTTCCACACATCCCGTGTGACCTTGGAAACCTGGGGAATATCCCCCGCATACAAGGCGTTCAGAAAATCGTCCTCACTGGTTCCGCACAGAACAAAGTGTGGCTCTGTGATGACCTTGTACCCGGAATATACGGTTGCCTTATTGCTGCCGCTAACCAGGTCGCCCACCTCGGCCACATCGCACTCCGACCGCATAGCTACCCGGATGCCGCACCTTTCAGCTACGATGGCGTAGTAATGTCTTTGCATCTTCATTCCTCCCAAATTCTCACTTGCCGGGTCTGTCCAGCTTGTCCACCAGCCGCATAAACCAATGGCTGACCGTAGCCGCGCCGATGATCACCAGCGTCAATGTATATCCGTCCATCAATTCACCTCCGCAGCGCAAAGCGCATCGCACATACCCTTGCAGGGGCAGGCCGGACAATCGCACTCCAGCGGGTTCTTATCTTCGCACAGCGCATCGTGCCGTGCCAGAAAAGCATCCTCCAGCGCCCTGTATTCTTGGTTGGTCATGTTTACTCCTCCCGCTCCGCAATCCACGCATCCAGCTTCTTTTTGAAAATCTGAAATACCCGGCTGCGGTCGGTGCGGATGCACACGCCGAAGGGGTACACGCCCTGCTCCAGGCCGTCGGCCAGAGTGTCAGAACAAAGGCTCAAGCCTTTATCTCTAAGATACTTCGATGCCTGGTGCAGCGTCATGGTTTCGATCATTTGTCAGCCTCCTTCTTCAACAGCTCGTCCACCGTGCAGCCGTACAGCTCGGCGATCTCCGGCAAGCGGCTGGCTCTCGGTGCCTGCGTGCCGGTCTCCCACATGTAAACCGCCGCATCCGTCACCTTTAGTTTCTCGATTACCTGCTTGACACTCAGACCAGCGGCCAATCGAGCGCTGCGAAAACTCATTCTTTCACCTCCAGTTTGCATTTACTTAGTTTTCATTGACTGTGGCGGGGGAATTTGTTATACTGCCTTTAGCCCTTGCGGCAAATTTAAGGAGGTGGACTTTTTGACCAACCTTTTGACTTTGCCCGTTCCAGACCGAAGTACCGGCGCAATGCGATAGGGTCAGGCTGCCCCAGAACTGCCAAAGTGAGCGGTGCGTCACAGAAACGGAAGTCCGTTTTTCGTCAGACTGGCATTTCCGAGCCGCAAGAATGACGGCTTGGCCATCGGCTAAGGATTGCCGGTGAACAGTCTGTGCAGCGCACTCTGGTAACAAATCTGGGAGGAAAACGCCCGCAAACGGACTGCGGGTGTTTTTCTTTTCACCTTTTCCTCCTATCCGCAATCAACAAAAACTAAGTTTTTCTTGACAACTTAGCAAACTGTGGTATTATGGAAGTGCCAACAACCCTTAATATTTTCCGCAGTCCGCTAAGTGCAGGGGGGCTTGGTTTTGTATTGCCTCCCGCCGATTCTTATTATAACTAATTAGAAATTATAAGTCAACCACTTTCTATTAGTTTTTATTAGTTTTGGCGAACTGCACAATATCCACGAGGTGCAAATGGACGCTATAGACAAAATCAACTTTTACTTGAGCAAAAAGGGCAAAAATGGAGCCGATTTAAGCCGCGCATTAGGGCTATCAAATAGCATTTATAGCCAATGGAACACGCGGAAAACTAAGCCGTCAAATGCTCGCCTTCCCGCTATTGCCGAATATCTCGGCGTTTCCGTAGAGGACATTATGCCGGACGATGTAGCCGCCCCCGCAGCTTCGGAGGGCGCAAAAAAAGCCCCCGATCCGGAGATCGAGGGCGTAATGGAAGATGAAGATTTGAAAGAAGCTGTCGAGCTTTTGAAAAAAATGGATAAGGAAACCCTGCGGATTTTTATTAAAGCCGCCCGCGGGGCTTTGGAGAATTAATTATGAGTATTTCGTGGGGTGAAATCGGCGTTTCCGCCTTTTCTGTTTTGGCATCCGCCGGAGTGTCTGTCTACATTTCTAAGCGGACAGCAAAAGCAGAAATCGAAAAGCTGCGGGCAATATGGGCGCACGAGAAAGAGGCCGCTTGCGATTCCGATTTTGATGCGATGGTTGCCGCCGTTTCCTTATATGCAAAGTATCCGGCTCCCGCAAACTTTCAGTCCGCTACCAACGCCGTCGGCATTTATCGCGCAAAAGCCACGGGAGAAACGGCGGAAAAGGTTGACGAACTCAGCCGTTTAATCGTGAGGGAATGCCCAAATCGTGCAGCAGTATCCGACCAGCTGCAAGCCGTAATTGAGTGCAAGCGTAAAGCGTAGCTTTAAAAGGTCGCCTTGCCCTGCTCTCCCTCTTTCCAAAACATATCAAGTTCACCGGCAAAAAGATTCCTGGCAATTTTGTAAAGCTCATTGATGGCTGTTTCGCGGTCAACGCCGTCCAGCTCAAGGCCGATTTCGCGCTCGTACCCGTTTTCTTTACTGATAGCCCAAATTTTCATTTTATCGCCTCCATAATTTTATCAAACTGATTGCGGGTCATTTTACTCGCTAAAGAAATCGCCTCAGAAAGTAACGCAATATGCTCTGGATTCTTTATTATATCACATTTATTTCCCGTTTCACAGCTTAAAAATTCCAGCTTTATACTTTTCTGCTTCCAATCCACATTATTTCTCCTTTCGGTTTATCTACCTATAGTCAAAATATGGCATTTGTTGCACAGTTTAGGGCAACAAGGCGAAAAATTTTAGGGGAAGTGTTTGCTGTGATGATCTTATGTGATTTATCCCCACCGCCCCCGCACCGGACGGTGGGGATTTTTTGCCGCCTATCGCCGTCACCGGCTCTTGGCCGCATAACCACGGTATCAGTTTGCTGTTTGGCAAGTCAATACAAAAACCGGATAATATCCGATTAGCCGATAAAAACAAGCGGAGATGTTTGCCCGAAATAGGGCAGGAGGGGAAGAAATGGAAAAAACTTTGCAGGATATTTGCAGAGAGGCAAAAGAGGACCAGCATCTTACCACGCAAGACTTAGCCGATTTAACAGATCTGTCATCGTCCACGATCAGCAATTACTTTTCTGCTTCGTCAAAGGATCCAAGCCTATACAAAATGGGGCTTATATGCGCCGCCCTCGGTGTGTCTATAGATGAGTATTTTGGTATCGTAAAGAGACCAACCACGGAGGAGCAGCTGGCAGAGGCACACAGAGCAATGGCCGATGCAGATGCAAAGCATAGCGCAGCCCTACGCATTGCGCACTTAGAGGGCGGCATGGAGCAACTGACCGGATCAGTGGCAAAGCATGAAAAAAAGGAGCGAGTATTGCAAATTTGGGTGTATATCCTGGCACTTTCGCTGTCGATTTCCGTATCCATAATATTTGGATATTTGGCGTTTGACTCAAGCGTCCCGCAAACAGGGCTTATCCGCAACGGGAAGATTACATCACTCGGCTGGATGCTATTTGCGCTGCTTGCGGTAGGCGTCGGTGTAATCATTGCTGCGCTGATAAATGCACTGCGATATTACAGGCGCCATCAAACCGATAAAAATATAGGGCAGGAGGATAAAAATGGGAAAAGCAATGAGGAGGGCCAACGGAACCGGGACGGTGTATAAGCTCGCCGGCCGCCGCCGCAGGCCCTGGGTGGCCGCAAAGCAAAAAATCATTATAGGATATTACCCCACCAAAAAAGATGCTATAGCGGCGCTGGAACGTCTTGCAGGCAAGGATTTAACGGAGCGGTACAACATGACCTTTGCCCAAGTGTTCGACGCTTGGAAAGTGGAGCATTACAAAAAAATAGGGCCAATCGGTATAGAGAGCTATGACGGCGCATTTAAAATTTTTGCGCCGCTGCACGACCGGAAGTTCCGGGAATTAAAAACGGCAGATTTCCAAGGCGTGCTGGATGCCCATATGCATAAATCCCATAGCACTGTGTCCAAGTATAAGCAGCTCATAACGCAGATGTCCACATGGGCCATGCGCGAGGAGATCATCACAACAAATTTTGCAAAATTCGTCCAGCTCCCCGAAAACACAAAAAAAGAAAAAGAAACATTTACCGATGCTGAAATAAGCAAGCTGGAGGCGGACGGCAGCGACACCGCAAAAATTATCCTCATGCTGATTTACACAGGCATGCGCATAGGGGAGTTGTTTTCCCTCCCGACTAAAGACTATCACAAAGATTATGTGATCGGAGGCGAAAAGACGGAAGCCGGGCGAAACAGGATCATCCCCATCCGCCCCGAAGGGCTCCCATACTTTGCCTATTTTGCAAATAAGGCCACCGGCCCGCTGCTCATATCCGGCTATGCTGGCGAAAAAATCCCAGCAAACTTCCGCCGTCGGGATTATTACCCGCTTTTGGAAAAATTAAAAATCCAGCGCAAAACGCCGCACTCCACCCGGCACACCTATGCGAGCTGGGCGAGAAAAGCGGGGATTGCTCCGGAGACGCTACAGAGGATCCTCGGCCACGCCAACTACTCCACTACCGCAAATATATATGTCCATACGTCAGCGGAGGAATTGGTGCAGGCCGTTAAAAAGGCGAAAATTTGTTAGTAGTTTGTTAGTTACCGACGGGAGCCAAGGCAGGCCTGTGCAAAATTACTCGGCGAAAAGTTGCAAAATCGCAACAAATGCTGTTGTTTTTATTAACTTTTGTGCTTATATATTCAGAACGGGTATATTTGACGTGCATGGGGTCACAGGTTCAAGTCCTGTACCGCGCACCAAAAAGTCCAGGAATCTCAATGGTTCCCGGACTTTTTATTTTTGCCAAGATTAACTTTGTTAGTAATGTGTTAGTAGTAGCGATTTAGGTTAGTTTTTTTAGGACGCTGTTATAAGCTTTCTCATTGACGATTTTTAGGGTGTCCATAAGCTCGTCCATGACTTCCCACGCCCTATCCTGCGCCACATTCCCGACCGCTTCCAAAAATTCACTGCCGGAGGGTTTTATTGTCTTGGCTGGCGCAGGCTCTGCGGAATACAGCATTGGGGGCACTTTCGCCTGCAGTTGCTCCCCGCCGTGCTCGTTACGGATAATGTAGAGAGCCGCCAGTTTCTCATAATTGGGCCAGCTTGATTCTTCTGTTTCCAGCCGTGCGATCCATAGTTTCAGCTCGGTTTCATCGATCATGGGGAATCCCCCTTTAATTCTCCATAAGGCTGACAGCGCGGCGCAGGGCCTCCCTGACGCGCTCGTCATCCGTTTCCCGCATCATGTCGTTTAGCTGGGTGCGCAGATGCTCCGCGCCATCCGCGCGGCTGTAATGTCCGCGCACATAGTGCGAACCGCGCCGCGCGTAGGAGCTGCCCCGGCCATAGGCGCCGCGCATATCCGATTCCCAATCAGCGCCGCCAGAATAGCCGTCTGATTCCATCATGTCAATTTTATCTATGTTCTTGATGGTTGCTGTCAGTTTGTGGGCAATTTCCAGGTCACCCGCACCCAATTCGCCTTTTCGGGCCAGTTCGTCGAGTTCGTCGCACAGCATATTGCGCAGATCATACATTGCTTTCTTGCTCATGTCCATTCTCCTTTCACGCGATTCTCTCAACCGTCAGGTTCGAGTTGGCGAAGTTGACGGCCTGAGTGCTGGTGTTTTCCATTGCGACCGTCAGGCAGCAGCCTTTCGGAACGCAGACCTGTGCGGAAACGTAAATGTTAAAGTAGTTTTCTACCGCCGCAGGCGTGACGGTAGCCGTTGCACTGGTCAACGGCTCTCCGTTGATGGCAAGCGCCGCCGTGATGGCCTCAACCGTGCCTCCGGTGGGAATAGCGATGTTGCCGCCAAAGGAGACCCTGAACAGAGCGCGGTTTTGATTGGTGATGCCGCGCAGCGTGACAATGCCTGCGCCCTGACGATGCACGATACAGGGCTTGCTATTGACCGCAGTTTCGGTCAGGGGAATGTTCTGGCCTGCGGCTACGCTCACAATATTCGCGTTTGTGTACTCTGCCAAAATAATCAGTCCTTTCTAAAGGGGTCGATTTCGACCCGGTTAAAATACAGCGGCGAGGCAATAGCCCCGCCGCGTTGTCGTAGTATCGGCACGGGGCCGAACATTTTGTTGACGTCAACAAAACATCGCCAACAAAAAGCTATGCTATGCAGTTGT
>ERZ1034928.150-NODE-150-length-42428-cov-149.479244_pt1 | contig 42428 bp, 71 predicted proteins | sample MGYA00520627_ERZ1034928 | MGnify/ENA primary metagenome ERZ1034928 (study PRJEB33766, sample SAMN09781755) | gut metagenome | biome: gut microbiome | host: Homo sapiens | place: Madagascar | study: EMG produced TPA metagenomics assembly of the PRJNA485056 data...
CACGAGGGGCGCAGCATCCGCCACCGGCTGGAGTGGCGCAGCATCCGCCACCGGCTGGAGTGGCGCAGCATCCGCCACCGGCTGGAGGGGCGCAGCATCCGCCACCGGCGATAGTGGCGCAGCATCCGCCACCGGCGATAGTGGCGCAGCATCCGCCACCGGCTGGAGGGGCGCAGCATCCGCCACCGGCGATAGTGGCGCAGCATCCGCCACCGGCGATAGTGGCGCAGCATCCGCCACCGGCACGAGGGGCGCAGCATCCGCCACCGGCGATAGTGGCGCAGCATCCGCCACCGGCTGGAGTGGCGCAGCATCCGCCACCGGCACGAGGGGCGCAGCATCCGCCACCGGCTGGAGTGGCGCAGCATCCGCCACCGGCAAACACTGTGTGGCTATGACAACCGGCTTTTATGGCCGCGTAATGGGTGATCTTGGAAACGCTATTGTCTGCGTAGAGCGTAGGGATAATGGAGAGATCGCCTCCATCCTTGCTGGCATCGTGGATGGTGAAACGCTGAAACCCGGCGTGTGGTACACCGTTAAGAACGGCCAATGGGGGGAGGTACAGGAATGAACCGATTGAAGGAACGGCGATTGGAGCTGGGGCTGACGCAGGAGGCGGTAAGCGGCATTCTGAAACTGGCAGACGCACGGATGGACGTGAGCATGGTGAGCCGGTTTGAAAACGGCGTGTGCCTGCCCACAGAGGAGGTCACCGAGGCGCTGGAGGCGGCGCTGCGGGCCAGCAGGGCGTATCTGTTCGGCGAGGACGAGAAAGCCGACATTCCCCAGCGGACGGCGGAGACGGAACGGATCGCCGGTCTGATACCCAGCGGGCGCAGGAACGCCATCAGCCGGGAGGATCTGGCGGCGGCGCTGCACACCACCGACCGGAAGATGCGAAAGGCCGTTGCGGAAGCCAAGATGCAGGGCGTTATGATCTGCAACGACGGGGACGGGTACTACCAGAGCGACGAGCTGAGCGACCTGTGGCGGCAATACAGGCGGGAGACGGCGCGGGCTATGTCTATCCTCAAGGCGCGGAAGCCCATGCGGGACGCGTTGAAAGCGGCTGGGAGGCCGGTGTGATGCGAGTTAAAAAGAAAAGATGGGAGCGCATAGACACCGGCGTTTTGTACATCTGCGATGATTGTGGTGCGGAGTTTGAAGACCCGGCCATGTGTACCTACAAACAGTACCCGGACGGCGAGTTCGGTGAGGAAATGACAGAATACCAATGCCCGTATTGCGGCAGTGAGTATGTGGGAAAGGCGGAAGAATAATGCTGAAATCTTTTGACGAGTTGATACAGGTGGATGTAAAGCCGTTTTGCGATTTACGCGACGCAAAGGACGAGAAGGGTAATGTTATCAAGGTCCCTTATTTGAGCTGGGCAAAGTGCGCCAAGTTGCTCCACGAAAACGGAGCATCCAGCGTGTGGTATGCTCCTCGGAGGTGCCCGGAAACGAATACATACCTGTGGCCGCAGGCCAAAATTACTACCAGTAAAGGAAGAACTACAGAATGCTGGTTTGTGTCTGTTGAAATCCACATTGACGATTTGGAGTTTTCCTACGACATGCCCCTCTTGAACGGATCTCTTGTGGTATATGAGGACACGCTGAACCAACTCCGCATAAACAACGCGCTTGCGAGAGCTTTCGTTAAGGGTGTTGCCGTGCGTACCGGCCTTGGGTTTGACCTTTGGGCAGAAGGTGACGGAGACGATGGTGAGGACGATTTGAGCCGTCACAGTATCTTTGCCATAAAGGAGAGACTTGAAAGGCTAATCACCATGAAAGAACGAAATGGGCTTGACCACAACGACCTGCTTCGGGGACTTGGGATCAACGAAAAACAGCTTGTTCAGTTGATGGGATATTTTTCAAAGCTGGACGCGCTTGAAAAGGCTGTGAGTAAGCTATGATACGAAACCACGACAGAAGCGGGTGGTTTGGCGCAAGCGACACCTCCACCATCATGGGTAACTGGAATACAGATACGTTTCGAAGATGGTGGCTGGTGAAGCTGGGGGTCGGGAAGGACAGGTTTATTACGCCGGCAATGCAGTGTGGCACGGCTTACGAGCACAAGATACTTGATGCGCTGCATGTAAAGACACGAGACAGGCAGATACGCATTCGTTTGCTACGTTTGCGCGTGAACTATGACGGGGAAAGCAGACAACTCATTACCGAAGTGAAAACGCATAGCAAACCTGTATTCAAAGTTACGAAAGCGTATTGGCAGCAGTGCCAAGTGGAGATGTTTGCCAGCGGATGCGGGTTGTTCCGAAAGAGAAAGTTTTGCAGGATTGTGGCATACCGCGTTACAGAAGACGAATTGTTTAATTTTTTTCTGCCAATAGACGAAAACAGGTTGACACAGCACAAGGTTGATTATGACGCGGATTGGGTCGAGGGGTGTTACCTACCTCGTCTTAGGTATTTGGCAAAATGCCTACGAACAGGGCATTGGCCGCAGGAGGAAGAATTATGCAGCAGGTGACAGTCGATGGCGCACGGTGGCAGCAAGACAGCGAGGGCACATGGCTGGCGCTGCGGGTGAAGTCACAGCAGACCGCGATGGACGTGTGCGACGCACTGAAGCCTGGCAAGGAGTACAACGTGACCATCAAGGGCAAAGGCCGGAGCCTGGATTCCAACGCCTATTGCTGGGTGCTGCTGGACAGACTGGCGGCACACTACGGCATCTCCAAGCAAGAGGTTTACCGGCAGGAAATACGGAACATCGGCGGCGTGAGCGAGGTGCTGTGCCTGCAGGAAAAGGCCGCGGATGCGTTCTGCAAGGGCTGGGAGCGTAACGGTCTGGGCTGGATGGCCGACAAGGGCGTAAGCAAGCTCAAGGGCTGCGTGAACGTGACGGTATGGTACGGCAGCAGCACCTACGACACGGAGCAGATGTCGCGGCTGATAGATGCCGTCGTGGAGGATTGTAAGGCGGTAGGTATTGAGACGATGACTCCGGCAGAGCTGGACGCGCTGGTGAGCCGGTGGGGAGAGGAGAGCGCATGAACAAACTGCACATACAGCCCTGCTGGACGTGCAAGAAGTGCTACGGCGATTGCAGCTGGTCGAGGAAAGGCCCGGAGCCGGTGCCAGGATGGGACGCTACGCCATTCACAGCTGCCCGGAATATGAGTGGGACGGGACGGAGGAAGCGCATGGAGAGTAAGAGATGCTTTTTGTGCGGGGCGACCGGCGGGGCGGACCCGCTGGATCGCCACCACATATTCCCCGGCACGGCAAACCGGAAGAAAAGCGAGAAGTACGGTCTGGTGGTGTATCTGTGCCATAACCGGTGCCACATCTTCGGCAGGCGTGCCGTACACAACAACGCAACGACCATGAAGCAGCTGCAGCGGTACGGACAGCTAAAGGCCATGCAGGAGCAGGGCTGGACGGAAGAGGACTTCCGGCGAGAATTTGGGAAATCATATTTGTAAGGAGATTTGACATGGTAAACAGAACGATTTTGCAGGGACGGCTCTGTGCGGATCCTGAGATGCGGAGAACCAGCAACGGTACGGCGGTGTGCAGCTTCCGCGTGGCGTGGAGCGAGACCATCAAAGACCGGGAGACGAAGCTGTTCCTGAACTGCGTGGCGTGGCAGGGCACGGCAGAGATGATCTGCAAATACTTCCGCAAGGGCAAGGAACTGGCGGTAGAGGGCAGACTGTCTACCCGCGAATACGACGACAGGGACGGCAACCGGCGCAGCGTGACGGAGCTGACCGTGGACAGGGTACACTTCTGCGGCAAGAACGAGGACGCGCAGGGTATGCCGCCCCGGACGGACGGCAAGAGCCAGTTCGTGGAGATGGACGAGGATGACAGCGATCTGCCGTTCTAAGGGGGTGACGTGAATGGGCAAGATGCAGGAAGAAATCAAGGCGCTGCGGCGGCAGAACACGCATTTGCAGAACGTGGTGCAGCGACAGCGGGAACGGCTGGCGGAGGCGGACGAGGCCATTAAGGCCTTTAGCGACATGGTGGATGCCCACTACGCCGCCTGCGCTGTACAGTTCGGCGAGAAACGCGAGGACTGCGGTGTGCTGTGGGGCTACCATCTGGAGATCCCTGCGGAGCTGGTGACGCAGGCACTGGCAGACTACACCGTGCAGGTGGCGTTGGACAAGGAGCGCGGCGTGTACGTCATCGGGGCGATGAAGAAGGAGTGAGGCGGTGTGAAGCGCAAACAGTTTACGTTTTACAGCTCCTATTGGGAGGCGATACAGCCCCTCCCCAAAAAGCAACAGGCGGAGATCCTGCTTGCGATCTGCGACTATGCGCTGAACGAAACGGAGCCGTCCAGTACCCTCTCCCCCGCCGCCAGTGTTGCGTTTAATCTTATCCGTCCGACCTTGGACAGCGGCAGGAACAAAGCCGCAAACAGGCAGAACAAACCGGAATCAAACGGATAACAAAAGCGGAACAAACGCAAAACAAATGCGTAAGGAGAAAGAGGGGGAGAAAGAGAGAGAGTAAGAGAACGAATGTTATATATTACGGCGGCGGGAGTATGTACTACCGGAGGAGGAAGAAATGGACAGAAGCGAAGTCGAGAAGCTTTTTACCCTGTTTTTGCAGTTCTGGCCGAACAAGCAGGTCACGACAAAAATGAAGCTGGCGTGGGAGATCGCCTTAGAGCCTTACAGCTACGCGGACGTAAGAGCCGCCGCCGTCGCCTATGCCAGACGCAATAAATTTTTCCCCGATGTGGCCGATATCACGATGGGCATTGAACCGCAGGAGGAGAAGACGCAGGAAGAACAAGCACAGGACACGATGGAGCGTTTCGCATGGATGCGGGACTACGTCCACAAGGAGCGCAAGCTGGGCCGTATCTCCCGCTGTGCACGGGAACACGGGATGACGTGGCAGGAGGCCAAGGAGGCGCTGGATGGATAAAGGCATCTGGCGCGTGGCCAGAGCGCGGCTGTGCGTGGCCTGTTTGCAGGAGATGGCGGCGGATTACATCATCGAGCCAGCGTTCCACGGATGGGCGCAGGGCGTGTGCCAGCGCTGCGGAAAAGCGCAGAAAATGACGACGGTCAAGCGCTACACCATGAGCAGGCGTGGACTGGAGAAAAGAGGGTTGTTGAATGAACAGTGAGGATCTGATGCGGCTGGGGCTTGCGGCACAGGAGCAGGTCATGGAGAAGATGCGCAAGCCAAGCAAGTACAAGGCGCAGAAGACGCGGCGCGGCAAGCTGACCTTCGACAGCAAGAAGGAGGCGGAGCGCTACGACGCGCTGATGATGCTGCAAAAGGCCGGGGAGATACGGGGGCTGAAATTGCAGGTAAGATACTGCTTGCAAGAGGCGTACACGACGTTTGAGGGCGACCGGGTGAAAAGTATCGACTACGTTGCGGACTTCGTGTACGAGCGCCGGACGGTTCCTGACAGCTACGGCCAGCGGTATTGGCTGCCGGTGGTGGAGGACGTGAAGGGGATGCGGACGCGGGAGTATGCCATGAAAGCGAAGCTGTTCCGCAACCGGTATGGATACGCCATCCGGGAGGTGTGAGGAGGAGAGCATGATGTACGCCAACCAGCCGCTGACGAGTGAGGCGGCAAAGCAACTGATGGCGTTGGATCTGTGGGACAAGGAGGTGCTTACCTTCGAAAAGCTGGGCGAATGGTACATCGCATGGGGCGGTCAGTGCTATGTCAGCTTTTCCGGCGGCAAAGATTCCTAGGAGTGAGGTATTGATATGGGCAAGCAGCATTTGAGCCGGGACGACCGGATCTTTATGGACGGCAAGCGCAGAGGCACACAGGAGTGCATGGACATGGTGGCGATGGCGCTCATCGACAAGTGCGGCTGGCACGTCCAGGAGGAGACACCGGACAGCCGCGATACGCACAGTATTGCGTACCTGTACAAATGTCTTGAGAAGATCACACAGGAGATCAACGAAGGCCGCATCAAGCGGAAGCACATCAAGGACGTGCTGAAGGACGAGTGCGGCGTTGTGTTTGGAGATTAGGAGGTGATTTAGGTGAAACATTTAGGCGATATTACGAAAATAAATGGGGCAGAGATTGAACCCGTTTGGTGTATTACAGGTGGTTCACCTTGTTAGACAGGACCTTAGCATCGCCGGGAAACGCGCCGGTTTGGCGGGAGCGCGAAGCGGCCTGTTTATGGAGCAGGTACGCATCGTAAAAGAAATGAGGGAGGCGGACAAAAGGAATGGACGGACAGGTGACATGGTCAGACCTCGGTATCTCGTGTGGGAAAACGTGGTCGGCGCCTTTAGCAGCAACAAAGGAAAAGACTTCGCAGCCGTGCTCGAAGAGATCATCAAAATCGTCGAGCCGGAAGCCCCCGGTATTGAAGTGCCTGAAAAGGGCTGGCCTACCTGGGGGGGCTACCACGATGAAGTGGGAGGACGATGGAGCGTGGTGTGGCGAACTCACGACGCGCAATACTGGGGAGTACCCCAACGCCGCCGTCGTATCTCGGTTGTCGCAGATTTTGGAGGAGACGCCGCATCCGAAATACAATTTGACCGCGAAAGCGTGTCTGGGGATATTGCGGAGAGCGGAGAGGCGGGGGAAGGATTTGCCGAAGCTGCTGAAGCAGGTGCTTCTTATGCAGTCCGCATCAGGGGGGGCTGTGACGGAGGAGGAAAAGGCGCGTTAGTGCAGACGGAGAAAAGCGGAACGCTGGGCGCGGGGAACGATCAAACGATTTTCTGCATGGCCACACAGCAGGGCGGTGCGGAATTGCGAACAGACGACCGCGCGCCAACATTGACCGCAGCGGCGGGCATGAGCGGGAACAATCAGCCGGTGGTGGCTATCCCTATCAACGACAAAGCCACGCGCTGGCAGGGCGGAGGAGAGAGCCGCAACCACGATGGCAGCGGAAACGGTCTTGGCATTGGGAAAGAGGGCGACCCGTCTCCTACACTGACCGCCGGCGACCGCCACGGGGTAATGTGCATGACACCATGGGACGCACAGAGCCAACGCGTGTACGATGGGGACGGCGTTTCGCCTACGCTCAGCTCCCGTGAAAACAGTGGTCTGAACCGCGAGGCCGTACTGTGTGCCGGTTTTAAGCTGGGCAATAGTGAACAGGCGCGGAGCATCGGCTATCAAGAGGAACTGTCCCCTACACTGAACGCCGAGTGCGGCGGGAATAAGCCTGCGGTGGTGGCTCCAGCGGCGATGACCTTTGACACCACGCAGATCACCAGCAAGGAGAACGGAAGTCAGCCTGAGTTTGGCAAACCGTGCCACACACTGAACGCGAACGCTCATGTGCCGTGCGTGGCGCTTGACATGACACACGCCTGCGACGTCATCCGCGAGTGTGGGGAGCAGGTCCCGGCGTTGCAGGCGCGAATGGGGACAGGCGGAAACCAAGTGCCGCTGACATACCAGATGAATGGTTTTGGAGATTACCGCGCCGCCGAGTGTGCAAGTAGCTGCAAACAACGCGACTTTAAGGACAGCACAGACCTTGCCATCACACACATGGTCGTGCGCCGCCTGACACCGATGGAATGCGAACGGCTGCAAGGTTTCCCAGATCACTGGACGGACATCGGAGAGTGGATGGACGAAAAGGGAAAGAAGCACAAGGACGCGGACAGCCCACGGTACAAGGCACTGGGCAACTCTATCGCCCTGCCCTTCTGGGACTGGATGCTGCGGCGCATGGCGCGGTATCTGCCGGAGGGGGCGACGCTGGGAAGCTTATTTGACGGAATAGGTGGGTTCCCGCTGTGCTTTGAGCGCATACACGGCAAAGGCACGGCGCGGTGGGCAAGCGAGATCGAGCAGTTTCCTATCGCTGTGACGAAAAAATGGTTTGGGGAGGAATGACATGACAAGAAATGAGATCGTGACCGCGCTGCGTTGTTGTGCAAGCCCGGAAGTGGATTGCAAGGGGAATTGCGCGTTTTTCGGTATGAGCAGCCCCAACAACGATTGCAGTCAGAAGAAAAACGACGCTGCTGCTGACCTGATTGAGAACCAGCAGCGGCACATCGAGGCACTGATGAAAGCCAACGACAGCCTGAAGGATGCCATTGCGCGGCGTGACAAGCAGATAGAGGACATGAAGCAGGGGATGGCACAGCTGGCAAAGGCTGTGGCGGTGAAGGAGGAGATGGAGTGGTGGAACGACTGACACAGCGACTTAGAACTGGTGAGGTTCTTATGGCATCAGATTACGAGGAGAAATACACGGAACAAGAGTGGATCAGTGTGCTGCAAGACCGCCTTGCCGCCTACGAGGACACAGGGCTTGAGCCGTTGAATGTGAACAACATGAAGGTGGCACATGGCAATGCGCTTTCCACCATTTCGGAGTTGAGAAAAGCATTGGTTGACAAGCGCGAGGAGTTAAAAACCGCTTGTAACAGCATTTCGCAGTTGGATGGTGCCAATAGTAGTTTGATAGCCGCAAACGAGAAGCTGGCCGCAGACCGGAAAGACCTCATCAACGAGCTATGCCAATACTGCGGGAAGTACAAACAAGCACACGAGGGTGCCTGTGATGGGTGCAGATGGAGGGATATGTGATGGATGCGTTAGAATTTTTAAGAGAACACAAAAGAATGTGCAACCGCTACGATGGTTGCTGTGACTGCCCGCTTGAAGTGTCTATTTGTCCTGGCAGCAGCACCATGCCTGATGAAGATTACAAGAAACTCATAACCGTCGTCGAGCATTGGTCTGCTGCACATCCGCACAAGACGCGGCAGAGCGTGTTTCTGGAGCAGTGGCCGAATGCGCGCCCTGCGGATGATGGGGTGTTGACTTTTTGCCCAAAAAGGTTTGACTTTCACATTTCATGTTTAGCAGAATGCCATTCTTTGAAAAAGTGCAGTGATTGCCGCCGCGAGTTCTGGATGCAGGAGGCGGAATGATGGACAACTTCTTACAGAACCTTGCTTCAGCGTTATGGATTGTGATAGGTATTCAGACACTTGTCTGGTTGAAGCACTGGAACAAGAAGTTCAGTGACCTGTATGATGAGCTGAAATGGGAGATGGGGAGATGGAGTGATGACTGAATATATTAAAAGAACGGCAGTGTTTGAACAGTTCGACAATGCAGATGCGGATGTGTGCGAAACAGATGACTTCGGTGGAGTTGACTATGGGTTTGGCATGAAGAACGTCAAGGAACTCATAAACGCCATTCCCGCCGCTGATGTCGCCCCGGTGGTGCGTGGGGTGTGGGAAAAAGAGCCATCATCTTATTGGAGGTGGACGTCGTCTGGTGCGGTAGCGGTTACGCGTACTACTTACAGATGCGGTCTCTGTGGACGGGGAACCGCCGTAAAATCTAACTACTGCCCCAACTGCGGCGCGAAGATGGACGGAGGTAACAGCGATGCGACTGATTGACGCTGACAAATTGGAGAGGCAAGAATATTGGGGGAATGAACGGTGTTTTGACTATGTAGATGCAGAGGACATAGACAATGCGCCGACGGTGGATGCGGTGCCGGTGGTGCGCTGCAAGGACTGCAAGCATAGCTGGGAGGATTTAGGCGGACTGACGTGTTCGCATGGTGTCTGCGTTGACTGCGTTGTTTTGGGGGATTTTTATTGCGCTAATGGCGAGAGAAAGAAGGGCGCGGACAATGGATGATATATCTATTAAAGAACTTGGACCAGGTGTAATCCTTGAGGGCACAAAGCCAGACGGAGAAAGATACGGATACAGCATACCGACATGGCCCCCTGGTGATGGCGGACCGGGGTATAGAGGGCACGAACTTGAGATAGACGTATTCTATGGAGGCGGAGGCGGCGATGCAGAAAGGTGACACGATCAAGGCGCGGTTTATGACGCTGCCGAGCGAGTACCCCGGTTCCGGTGCCAACGATGAAAAGCGGTTTCCTGTTCGCAAGGGAACGGTGGTGTATGTGCATCCGGCAGGGCGGTACATCGTGGCGGAGTGCGGCGGGGTGCGGGAGACATTCTTCCCGGAGGAGGTGGTAGGGTGAAAGAGCAGACGGTTGAATACTTAAGGCTATATTTTGAGTGCGGCTGGCGCATGAGCGCGATTGCGCGGCATTTCGGTGTAAGCACATCCACTGTATCTCGCTGTATATCCAGAGCAGAACGGCGCGAGTGCCCTTTTGCTAAAAATTGCCGGTTCTGCCCGCTGAAAGAATGTGCGATAAAAGAAGAGTACGCGCCGTATGTAAACGCAGAAATTAGGTGATGTTGCACAACGAAATGCAACAACAAAAAAAGATGTGATAACGTGGGGGTGCAGGGGCAAACTCTGCATCTCCATTCTTTTTCTTTTCCCCCTTCTTTCCTGATGGGCGGGGCTTCGGCTCCGCCCGGATGGAGCAATATGCCGCAGGCCGATGCCACCCCACATTTCGGGGGGCGGGAGGGCGCACCTCTCATGCGGCGCCAGATGAAAACGTTGGATCGTTTTCACCCGCAAGGGGCTTTCTTGGGGCGTATGCCCCACACGCGGCATAGGTGCCCCGTAAGGGAAGGCCACAGCGAGTGACGGGGACTTTCCCCGAAGCGCTAAAGCGGGGCAGGACTGCAATGCCGTACCAGATGTATGCTACCGCATTGCGGCACCACGGAAGGGTAAGACCGCTACAAGGGGCTTGCCTGTGCGCTGTACGAAAGCGGCAGGACGAAGTAATTTATTTATTTGGCTGGCTCCGGCTATGAATAAAGAAACGGATGCGACCGACGTACCGGCGCAGGGCTGAAAAGTTCCGTGGTTGGTTCGGGTGCCGGCGTGTGCGGCGAAAATCCGAGGCGAAACCAGTAGATGTGGAAGCGGCGTGGTGGCGGCTGCCTTTGGGCAAGGCCGTCGTGTAGGTCAGTAGCCATCCGCACCGGCACCCGACCGATTGTGTATAACAACAGGCGATGCGCTGGCAGACCACTGTATGGGATGCGTCCCCAATAGTCTGCTTACATAAAACAGGACTTCCCGCACCTCTTTGTAATGTGTCCCAGGGAAGACATGAATACAGGTGTGGCGAAAGCCGGGGAAGGACGCGGCAATGACAAAGGTCAGTGGTGGGAGGCCGCTTCGTCAGGAAAGGAAGACTTATGGTTATCCATAACAAACCGATTGCAGATATTATTCCGTATGCATCCAACGCAAAGAAGCATGACAGGCGGCAGATTAACAACGTTGCGGAGAGCATCAAGCAGTACGGCTTTGTGCAGCCGATTGTGATTGATCGCGACGGCGTGATTGTAATCGGCCACTGCCGCGCTATGGCGGCAAAGAAGCTGGGCATGGAAGAAGTGCCGTGCGTCTGTGTGGATGATCTGACACCGGAGCAGGTAAACGCCCTGCGGCTGGTGGACAACAAGAGCAACGAGAGCGATTGGGACTTTGACCTGCTGGCCGATGAACTGCCTGGGCTGGATTTGTCGGCGTTTGACTTTGATTGGGGGCTGCGTGATGAACTCGACACGTCAGTTGTAGAGGACAACTACGATCCTGTTTTACCGGCAGAGCCGAAGAGCAAACTTGGCGAAGTGTACCAGCTTGGAGACCATCGCCTTATGTGCGGAGATAGCACGTCTTTGACAGACGTACAGAAGCTCGTAGGGGGGGCACAAATGGATTTGCTGCTCACAGACCCTCCGTACAATGTGGACTATCAGGGCACCGCCGGGAAGATTAAGAACGACAATATGGAGGATACGGCATTTAGACGGTTTCTAACGGATGCGTTTTCCAATGCGGCGATGGTTATGAAACCAGGTGCTCCGTTCTACATCTGGCACGCAGACAGCGAGGGGTATAACTTCCGAGGCGCGTGCAGAGATGCGATGCTGCGTGTCCGGCAGTGCCTGATCTGGGTGAAGAACTCCCTTGTGATGGGGAGACAGGATTTCCAGTGGAAACATGAGCCTTGCCTGTATGGTGAGAGCGAGATTGAAGAAGAAGCACACGAACCTTGCCTGTACGGCTGGACGGAAGGGAAGAAGCATTATTTCTTCAAGAACCGCAGGCAGACAACCGTGTTGAATTTTGATAAGCCTGTCAAATCTGCGGAGCATCCGACCATGAAACCGATTAAGCTGTTTGATTACCAGATGCAGTGCTCAAGTAAGCCGGGTGAGAATGTGCTTGACCTGTTCGCTGGGTCTGGCACAACGATCATGGCAGCGGAGCAGAATGGCAGACATGCTTTCTGCATGGAGTATGATCCGAAGTATGCCGATGTCATTGTTGACCGGTGGGAGAAGTTTACGGGGAAGAAAGCGGTGTTGCTGAATGACGATTGAAGAAGCACAGGCGATTATTGCCAAAACCAGCAGCCCGTATTTGAAGCAAGACATGGAGAAGTTTATTAAACGCCAGCAGAGAAAGGAGGGCGCGTATGGCAAGGCCAAGAAAGGAAATAGACCAGAAGCAGTTCGAGAACCTCTGCGGCCTGCAATGCACGCTTGAGGAAATCTGCGGATGGTTTGACGTGACCGATAAAACATTGGATAGTTGGTGTAAACGCACCTATCATGCCAGTTTCTCCGAGGTATTTAAACAAAAGCGCGGAGCGGGGAAAATTTCACTTCGGCGGAGCCAGTGGCAGCTTGCGGCAAAGAACGCAAGCATGGCCATTTGGCTTGGGAAACAGTACCTTGGCCAGCGTGACGTTGTGGAGATTGGCTTGCCGACTGACAACACGCAGGAGGACGCTTTGAGCGTAAGCCTGCGCGAAATGGCAGAAGGGTTGGAGAGCGATGATTAGCGCAAAGCAGCAGAAGATCCTTGCCTTTCCATATTCCAAATACGACGCGCTGATATGCGACGGCGCTGTGCGTTCCGGCAAGACCTCCATCATGATGTGGGCGTTTGTCCGATGGGCGATGGAAAATTTCAGCGGTCATCGATTCGGCGTGTGTGGCCGCACAGTTGACAGCTGTACAAAGAACATCATCGTACCGTTCACGGCGATGAGCCTTGCAAAGGAACGTTATATCGTCCGCTGGCGGCGCGGTGACAAGGTAATGGAAGTGCGGCGCGGAGCCGTGACAAATTACTTTGAAGTGTTCGGCGGCAAGGACGAGGCAAGCTACACCCTGATTCAAGGCCGCACGCTGGCGGGTGTGCTGCTGGACGAAGTGGTGCTGATGCCGCGCTCGTTCGTGGAACAGGCGCTTGCACGATGCTCTGTAGACGGTGCAAAGCTGTGGTTCTCTTGCAACCCCGGAAGCCCGCACCACTGGTTTTATCAGGAGTGGATTAAGCGACACCGCGAACGGAACACGCTATATCTGCACTTCGAAATGACCGACAACCCCGGTTTGAGTGATAAGACGCTTGCGCGCTACAAAAACATGTATGCTGGCATATTCTATGACCGGTATGTGCGCGGCCTTTGGGTGGCGGCGGAGGGCGTTGTCTACAAGGACTTTGCAAACAACACCGAAAAGTATTTGATTGGGGATCCTTTGAAATGGGCAGAGGAAAACGACACCAAGTTTTCCGTCATTTCCATTGGCGTTGACTTTGGTGGTACAAAGTCCGCGACAAAGTTTCAGGCGACCGGCATTACAAAAGATTATCGTGTGGTCGCGCTGGAAGAAGAATATATCAAGAACGAAGAGGTTGATCCTGATGCATTGAATGGGCGTTTTGCTACGTTCTGCCAAATGGTTACGGCAAAGTACGGATACAGCCAGACGCGGGCAGACAGTGCGGAAACGGTGCTGATTCGCGGGTTGGATCACACCGCGCAGAAGATGCACCTCGGGACGCAGGTCAAGAATGCAATGAAACTGCAAATCACAGATAGAATCCGGCTGGTGGTGCTGCTGATGAAGCAGGGACGTTTTAAGGTTTCTCGCAACTGCCCGCATCTCATCGACGCACTGCAAACCGCGATTTATGATCCTGATAAATTTGAGGACGAGCGCTTGGATGACGGCACGTCCGACATTGACAGCTTGGACGCCTTTGAGTACAGCATTGAACCTTATTATAAAGACCTGGAGCGTGCCGGTCACATGATGGGACGGTGAGAGAGTGGATATCCGCAGAGCATTGAAAGAATTGGGCTTTGATACGGTCGACAGTAAGTTTTACTCGCTGATCGATGTGTGGAAATCGTGGTATGACGGCGATGTAAAAGACTTCCACAGTTATACGGTCTGGAACGGCATCGAAGAGCTGGAATGCCATCGGTATTCCGTCAACATGGGCAAGAAAATCTGCGAGGACTGGGCAAACCTGCTGATGAACGAGCGCGTGAATATCACGCTTGAGGGAAAGAAGGAGCAGGAATTTGTAGATGCGATTCTTGCTGATAATAACTGGGAAGTCAAATCAAACGAATCTCAGGAGCGTAAGGCGGCGGTAGGCACGATTGCCTATGTCCCCATCGTGGAAGAGATGGGAGTTGACCCAGATACCGCAGAAGTCAAAGACACTGGTAAAATCCATATCAACTATGTTACGGCCGCAAACATCTATCCGCTGACATGGGACAACGGCGTTATACGCGAGTGTGCGTTTGTGTCGAGAAAACGAGTTGATGACAGAGAGTACACATACATTCAGGTGCATAGGCTGAATGGCGGGGAGTACGACATTGAAAACCATTTGTATGACGCAGAGGAAGTCCCGCTGACAAGCGTAAGAGGATTTGAAACAATTCCGCCTGTCGTACATACGGGCAGCGACAAACCGCAGTTTGTCATTGACCGTTTGAACATTGCGAACTCTGACGAAGAAAACCCGATGGGCGTTGCAGTGTTTGCTTATGCCATCGACCAACTCAAGAGCATTGACATTACATACGACAGCTATGTGAATGAATTTGTGCTGGGTAAAAAGCGCATCGTGGTACAGCCGGAGGCAACCAAAGACATCAATGGAAGACCTGTCTTTGATAAGCGCGAAACAGTTTACTATGTGCTGCCGGAAGATCGCGCAGCCGATGGGAACATCTTGCAACAGGTCGATATGACGCTTCGCACGGCAGAGTTTAACACCGGTATGCAGGATATGCTTAACGTATTATCGAGCAAGTGCGGATTTGGCGAGAACCATTACAAATTCGACCAGACGAGCATTGCAACGGCCACTCAAGTCATCAGCGAAAACAGCACAATGTTCCGCACGATCAAGAAGCATGAAATTCTGCTCGAGCAAGCAATCACGGAGCTATGCAGAATCTTGCTCCGTATGGGAAACCATTACTTGGGTGCGGGACTTAACGAAGAAGTTGAAATCAGCATTGATTTTGATGACAGCATCATCGAGGATAAAGGACAGGATTTCAACCGCGATATGCAGTTGCTTGGTGCTGGCATCATGAACGATTGGGAGTTTCGTATGCGCTGGATGAACGAAGACGAGGCGACCGCAAAGGCGGCGTTGCCGAAGATGCAGGACATGGCAAAAGAACCGGAAGAAGAAATCGAGTGAGGTGACGGTGTATGCGTCCTTACCCTTTTAGCCCAGCCTTACTTGATGCGCTGCCGGAAGAACTGGCGGAACTGTTCCGGGCGCTTGAAATCACACTTTTGGAAGAAATCTGCTCCAGGCTGAAAGCTGCGGACGAGCTGAACGAGGTAACGGTGCAGGCAATCCGTGCGCTGCGTTCCCACGGAATTGATCTTAAGGAGATTGAGAAAGCAGTTCTTGAAACTTCAGGCATCAGCAAAACAAAGCTGGATAAGCTGCTTGATGATGTGGTAGAGCGTAACCAGAAGTATTACACAGAGCTTATCAACCTTGCGCACATCACACAGCCGGGAAAACTGGTTGACGATACGGAAGTTGCGGCAATCAAAAAGCAGACGATTGACACATTTCGAAACTTGACCGCTTCTATGGGATTCCTGGTGGACGCTGGACGCACGATGCTTCCGCCTGCCAAAGCATACCAATGGGCGCTGGATAATGCAGTAATGCAGGTGCAGAGCGGCGCGATCAACTACAATCAGGCAATCAAGACGGCGGTAAAGCAGCTTGCAGACAGTGGCTTGAAGGTCGTTGACTACGAGAGCGGCCATCGAGATCATATCGATGTGGCGGCGCGGCGGGCGGTAATGACAGGCGTTTCCCAAATCTGCGCAAAGTACACGGAGCAATCCGCGGAATATCTTGAGACACCGTATTTTGAGGTTTCTGCCCATTCCGGCGCGCGCGACAAGCCGGGGCCGTCTCCGTGGTCAAGCCATAAGAACTGGCAGGGAAAGGTTTACAGTGTCCGCGACGGGGATATTTACCCGAGCATCTATAAGGTTTGCGGTCTTGGTGCTGTTGATGGTCTGGAAGGTGCAAACTGCCGACACAGGCGGTTCCCGTGGGTGGAGGGTGTTTCTGAACGTACATACACTGACGACCAGCTCAAGCATATAGACGATGGACTGGGATGCACCTACGACGGAAAAACATACACAGCGTATGAAGCAACGCAAATGCAGCGGCGTGTGGAACGGGAGATTCGAAAGCTCAAGCGCGAGAAAGCCGCCTACAAAGCCGCAGGATTGCATGAAGACGAGACAGCGGTAAACATACGGCTACGGCGGCTAAACGCTAAATACAAGGCGTTCAGCGCGGAAGCTGGACTGCCGGAGCAACCGGAGCGGATGCGCGTCTATTTTACGGATGACGCAACAATCAAAGCGGCAAATTCCATAAAAACGCAACGAGCAAAAGTGGCAGCGGCTAACGCTAAAGACGATAGCGACACGCTTAAGTTTTTCGGCGCAGACGCAAGAGATAACTTGAATTCTATTGTGAAAAGACGTACAATGAAGCTAAAAAATGGCTTTGCTTGCTTCCCGGACGGTGACCCGCTAAATAAAAACGTTAAAAGGGTAAAACCTCTTAAAACGTATTTTGACGTCGCTATGCACGGAAGCCAGACGGCAGTCGGATTTGGTACAAAAGAACTCAATATGTCACCACGCTTACTTGCCGCAGTCATTCGGCATAGTAAAGGGTGGAATGGCCAGAAAGTTCGTTTGCTATCTTGCAGCACAGGCGCACGCATGGAAAACGATTATTGCTTTGCAGAAGAGCTGGCAAATGCACTTGGCGTTGAAGTGAAAGCCCCAGACGATGTGCTTTTTATTTCCGGTGCTGGCGTACTGAAAGTAGGAACACATGGGGAAGGAAATATTTTGCCGTTTACCCCAAATCAAAGAGGAAGGAGAAAGTGACATGGATTTCGGTTTTTTTAAAGGATTGCCATACAAGAATTCTATTGAGAATTTTGAAGACTATAAGAAATACAAAAATAGTATCCCAAAAGAAGCGATTTTAAGCCACATTTCCTCCCTCGATGCCGGGCTGACATCGTTGCCCAGTTTTGATATGTTTACTGGCGAAGAACTTCACGCAGGTATGTTTTGGGACGGTAAATTCACCTTCCCGTATGAGTTTCTGCATTACTACAAGAATTATGACATTGGCATCCCCTATGAGTATGAAGCGTATTTGAAAGAAATCGGGGTGGGCTGATGGATGATAAACTGATGCAGACCATCGAGGCTATTATCCGGCGCGGCAACGATGTGGAGATCCGGCGCAAGGGTGACGGTTACATCGTGTTAGAAGTCAAAAAAACAATCAAATATTCAGCTCCCGCGTAATTGGGCGTGGGAAAGGGCAATAGGAGCCAACTGACTACGATTTGTAGCCGGTTGGTTCTTTTGTTTAAGTAAAACCCGCGAAGCACAGCGGTTTTTATAAAAACTATCGTCCGCGAAGAAACGCGGCCAAAGAAAAGGAGATAGTGTCATGGCACTTACACGCAAACTCTTGAAGGGTATGGGTCTTACCGATGAGCAGGTGGATACCATCATCGAAGCGCATACCGACACTGTGGACGGTCTGAAAGCGGACGTAAGCCGCTATAAGGCCGATGCGGAGAAACTGCCCGGCATCCAGAAGCAGTTGGATGATCTCAAGGCAGCAGGTGACGGCGGCTATAAGGAAAAGTACGAGAAAGAACATTCGGACTTTGAGGCTTATAAATCCGGCGTCACGGCAAAGGAAAGCAAGGCGGCAAAAGAAAAGGCTGTGCGTGCTTACTTTGAAAGCAAAAACATCACCGGCGCGAATCTCGACCTTGCCATGCGCGGATGTGGCGAGGAAATGGCGGCGCTGGAGCTGGACGGTGAAAAAATCAAGGACACTAAGGCCCTTGATGCGCTTGTGGATGGCACCTATAAGGGGCTTGTTACCAAGGCATCCGTCCGCGTGGACATGGGCGGCCGTCTTAACGGGGGCGGGAAGCCGATGACCAAAGACGAGATCATGCAGATCACCGACAGAGCGGAGCGGCGTGCTGCAATCGCCGCAAATATGGATTTGTTTAGAAAGGAAGAATAAAAATGGCTGTTGATCCTAAGCTGATTAAGAAGGAAGACCTTGCGCGTATCCGCGAGATCGAGTTTACCGAGATGTTCGGTTATTCCATCAAGAAGTTGATGGAAGCTCTGGGCGTTACCCGCAAGATCGCCAAGCAGGCCGGGACTGTGCTCAAGAGCTACAAGGCTACCGGCACGCTGGAGAGCGGAGCAGTTGCAGAGGGTGAAACCATCCCTCTGAGCAAGTACAAGACCGAGCCTGTGAACTATAAGGAGATCACGCTCAAGAAGTGGCGTAAGGCCACCTCTGCCGAGGCGATCACTGATCGCGGCTATGATCAGGCCGTGGAGATGACCACCGACGAGATGCTGAAGGATGTACAGAAGGGCATCCGCAAGGAGTTCTTTGACTTCCTTGCTACCGGCAGCGGCGCTGTGAGCGGCGCGACCTTCCAGGCGACCTTGGCGCAGGCGTGGGGTAATCTTCAGGTTCTGTTTGAGGATGACGAGATCGGCGCAGTGTATTTCATGAACCCGCTGGATGTTGCGGACTATCTCGCAACCGCCAACATCACCCTGCAGACCGCTTTCGGTATGACCTATGTCGAGAACTTCCTTGGCCTGGGTACCGTGATCCTGAATTCCAGCGTTCCCAAGGGCAAGATTTACGCCACCGCCAAAGACAACATCGTCCTGTACTACATCCCCGTGAACGGTGCTGACCTCGGCGAGGTGTTCGACTTCACCACCGACGCCACCGGTTACATCGGCATCCATGAGGAGCCCGATTATACCAACATGACCGCATCCGATACCGTTATCAACGGCATGGTGCTGTTCGCCGAGCGCATTGACGGCGTGGTTGTCGGCTCCATCACTCCGGCAGTGGGGGGCTAACTGAACTGCTGAATGAGCCTGACCCTGACACCCCGGCTTTCTCCGGCATGACAAAAGCTGAAATGCTTGCGTATGCCGATGAAAACGGGGTGAAAGGGGTCAGCAGTTCGATGAAAAAGGCTGAAATTCTCGCAGTTTTGGAAGGAGGGCACTGATGACTTACGCAGACTTTGAATACTACTCTGGCACTTACATGGGCGCTGTGAGTGAAAATGTCTTCCCGCGTCTTGTTGTCCGCGCCAGCTCCTTCCTCGATTACTACACGCGCAACAGAGCGCAAGACAACGCTGATCTGGATGCGGTAAAGATGTGCTGTTGCGCGCTGGTTGACAAGTATGCGGTCATCGAGGCGGCGCAGGCGCTTGCCGTGAAGAACCTTGCAACCGCTGCGGCAAATGACGCGGAAGTCAAAAGCGAAACGGTAGGCAGCTATTCCAGAACACTTGCAACGGGCGGGGAATCCGCCTTGTCTGCACTCAATGCGACGGACGGGGCAAAGAAACTGCTTGCGGAAACGTGCATGGAATACCTTGCTCATACCGGGCTGCTGTATCGGGGAGGGGGGTGCTGTGGTTGTACGCGCCCCACACTATAACGGTCTACAACTCCGTGCAGGAGACTGACCCGGCGACTTTTGATGAAATCACAAAGCTGTATGTGACCATCCTGCGCGGTGTTATGCTGCAAGCCAGCAAGGCGGTCAACGTGCGTGAAAGCGGACTTGAGAGCGCAGACGCGGTAAACCTGTACATTCCGTTTTCCGTGAAAGCGGTGGACGGCACGACAGGCAAGGCCAAAACTTACGCGCCCCCGCAGGCGTTTCTTGCGGCGGCGGACAAGTCCGGGCTGTGGACTTTGTCTGTGAACGGTAACGGCGGGCTGACGTTCTTTGTAAAAGGCGAGTTTGTCACCGACAAAGAGGACGTGGCTATGGCACAGGACGGCTGCTACAACGTAACCAAAGTGGACGAGAAAGATTTTGGCAGCGTGGATATGCAGCATTGGGAAGTCGGAGGGGCATAAAATGTCGCTCAAGTTCTCTGTTGACGTGTCCGGCATGGACGAGGTAAAGCGGCAGCTTGCAAGGGCCTGTGGCCGCGCTGAAAGCGTTTTGGCGCAACAGGTGATGAAAGACACCATCCCCTTTGTGCCTGCGCTTACAGGCTCTCTGACGCAGAGAACGCGGGTGGTCGGCAACGAGGTCATTTACCCCGGCCCATACGCCCGGTTCCTGTACTACGGTAAGGTGATGGTAGACCCGGCGACCGGCAGCACATACGCCCCAAAAGGCGGGCACAAGGTGGTCACAGACCGAAATCTTGTATTTAACACAACAATGCATCCACAAGCACAGGCACATTGGTTTGATGCTTCCAAAGCGCAGAACATGGAGAAGTGGGTGCGGGTGGCAGATAAGGCGGTGAAGAAATTTGGAAAAGATTAAAAAGGCCGTGTCAGCGGCGGAAGAGGATCAGGTATCGCGCAAGCTGCTTGTGTGGCTGAACACATACCCGGAGCTGCCAGTCGACCTTATCCGCTTTGAGTTTCTTCCCGCCGACACTTCCGCTATGGCGATGTCCACCATTCAGGCGGCGTATATCGTGCGGAAGTACATCACCGGCGGTTATGTGGCGGAGTATCAGTTCAAGATCATCTACCGCGTGAAGCCGGGAAACAGCAACGACAAACGGCTCAAGGCTGACGAGATGCTGAACGCTATCGGGGATTGGGCAAACGGCCAGAAACCCGACATTGGCGATGACAAGCGCGTTATCAGCATGGAGCCGACCACGCGATCTTCCCTGTTCGCCATGTACGAAAACGGCGACGAAGATCACCAAATCCTTATGAAACTGAATTACGAGGTGAATGTATAATGGCAGATTTGGAATTCAACACCACGGCAGGCCAGACCATTGACCGCGAACTGCTCATTGCGTACCTGAACACCGGCACCGCTTCCGCCCCTGTGTGGAGCGCTATCGGTAAGCGCGTTGAGGACAGCAGCGAGGAAATGGATTGGAGCACCGATACCAAGCAGGACATTCTGGGCCACACCTTTACCACCATGAAGAAGCCCACCATCACGCAGACCTTTGACCCCATCCCCCTGGATGCCGGTGACGCTGCGGCGGTAAAGATGTGGAACCTGGCCGTCAAAGACCAGGATGCTCAGGCGCTGGCAAATCAGGACATGATGATCGGCCACTTCTACGCCACCAGCGGCGAGGCGATGTTTGCGGAGCGCTACGACGCTTGCGCTATTGCCATCACCGGCATCGGCGGCGAGGGCGGCGGTACCTTGAACATCACCAGCGAGATCACCTATGGCGGCACCCGCACTGTGGGCACTGTGAAGAAGGGCAGCAGCGGCGCTATTGAGTTTACTGCGGCCTAAATAAAGGGGCGGGCAACCGCCCCTGTTTTGGAGGAAACACATGAAGGAACTGAACATTACCACCGGCGCACAGGAATACCGACTGAACGACAAATGCACGGTGTTTTTTAACCCCAGCGATCCGGCCTTTGCGGATAAGCTGTACACGGCGTTTGATGCGCTGAAAAAGAAGCAGGATGCGCGAGACAACAACGTGGAGAAAATGAGCGCCCGCGAGATGTTTGACTGGCTGAAAGAACTGGACACGGAAATGCGTGAGACCATTGACGGCGTGTTTGACCAGCCTGTGTGTGATCCGCTGTTCGGCAACGTCAGCGTGTATGCCATCGCGGACGGTGCGCCGCTGTGGATGAACCTGATGGTAGCTATCATGGACGAGATGGACGAGGGCATCAAGCGCGAAAAGGCATTTCACAGTGAGAAGTTGGCGAAGTACACCAAGAAATACAACCGATGATGTACGACCTGCCCAAAAGCCTTGATGTGTGCGGCGTGGAATACGCGATAGAGACTGACTTCCGGGCGATACTCGACATCTTTTCCATCCTGATAGATGAGGACTTGGACGCGGAGGCAAAAGGTATCGGGGTGCTGGGCATATTCTACTTTGATTTCAGAGACATGCCAGCGGCGCACATACCCGAAGCACTGAAAAAATGCTTTTGGTTTATCAACTCCGGGCATGAGGAAGAACAGAAGAAAGCGCCCAAACTGATGGATTGGGAGCAGGACTTCCAGTACATCGTGGCACCTATCAACCGCATAGCGGGGCAGGAGGTGCGGGCGCTGCCGTATCTGCACTGGTGGACGTTCCTTTCGTACTACGGAGAAATCGGCGACTGCTACTTCGCGCAGATCGTGCGTATACGCGACTTAAAAGCAAAAGGCAAGCTGAAAGACAAAGCCGACAGGGAGTTTTACCGCAGGAACCGCGACGCTATCGACATCAAGCGGCGGTACTCGGAGGCGGAGGAAGAAATCATTAAAGGCTGGACGTAAAAAAGCCGCCCCGGAGGGCGGCTGCGTAGCGGTCATTGATTTGCAATAAATGTAATGTCGTTTCCAGACCAAAAATCCGGGGTAAATCTGATTTCAAGCGTTTCCCAATCTGCTGGGACTTCGTAGCCTATTACGCCAGACATCTTTTTCCCGGCTGCAACGGTGCCGTCCATTTGGCCTTTGTCTGCGGCTAATGTGCCGGTCATGCTCATGTTTGTAGAGTAGTCATCGACATATGCTTCAAAGGACATTATAGAGCTTATGGAAATATCTTTGCTGGATTTGTTTTCAATGGCAAATTCGCAAAATAGAAACACGTTGCCGCTGTCTGGTGTGTAAAACCCTTCTCCGCTTGATTGGGTGCAAGACACAAATGTGACTTCAATGTCTTTAAGGGAGACAACGTCACCAACTGCAAATTCCGTTTTCTGCGGAGCAGTTGATCCGTTTCCGCCTTTTGCGTCTGTATCCCCCACCTTTTCTGGGGAACTCCCGCCAAGCGCAGTGCCAATAATGCCGATAGCAATAAACACAGCTATAACGATCAGCACGACCGGCTTTTTCTGTTTGGCTCCGCAGGCGGGGCATACTTTCGCGGATTTTGCAATATCTGCGCCACAGGTCTTACACTTAGTCATTTTATCCATTTTCTTCCACCCTCCAAGAAGTTTTTTGTGGTTTGTTTATAGTACCACATAAATACCATAAAAGCAAGTAGGTGATTGTATGGCAAACGCGGACGGCTCCGTCATTATCAAGGCCAACATTGACGATAAGCAGGCGCAGAAAGAACTTAATGCGCTGGAAAAGAAAATAGAAGCGCTGCAGGAAAAGCTCACCAACAAGAAATCCGCGCGAGATACTTTGTTTAACCAAGCTAACAATTTGGGCGCACAGCTTGACGAAGCAAAGGCAAAACTGGCGCAGATGAAGGGCGGCGGCGAGTTCTTTACCAGTGATGCTATCAAACAGCAGGAGGCCGCTGTGGCGTCTATGGAAAAAGAATGGAACGCCATGAATGACAAGTTGGACAAGCAAAACGCCGCTATCCGCGAGGGAGAAGCGAAGCTTGACCGAATGAAAGCAAAGGCCGGTGAGTTAGGTAAGCAGCTTGGGAATACCGGCAAGAACGCAGGAAAGATACAAGAAGGGTTAGACAAAGCATCCAAGGGCATGGAGGCATTCACAAAGCGCGTAAAAATGCTGGCAAAGCGGGCACTGGTCTTTACCATCATTGCCCGTGCGTTGGCGGCACTCCGGGATTGGCTGGCGGACGTGGTAGCCGTAAACGGCGAAGCACGAGACGCTATTGCGCAGCTCAAGGGTGCGCTGCTGACGCTGGCACAGCCGCTTGTGCAGATCATTATCCCGGCGTTTACGGCGCTGGTTAAGGTACTGGCTACGGTGGTTTCGTTTATCGCGAATATTGTATCCGCCCTATTTGGAACAACGGCAAAAGAAAGCGCCAATGCGGCAAAATCCCTGAATGACCAGAAAAACGCATATAAAGGCGTGGGCGGCGCGGCAAAGTCTGCCAGTAAGCAGCTTGCATCGTTTGATGAGATCAACAAGTTAAGCGGTGAAGGTGGCGGCGGATCCGGCATTATTCTACCGGATTTCAGCACGGCGGCGAATTTTGCATTTCTTGATAAAATCGCAGACAAGCTCAAGAAGATAGGGCAGGACATTGTAAACCTGTTTAAGGACGTCACCGGGTTTATCGGAAATGTATTTTCCGGGGATTGGGGCGCGGCGCTGGACAACATTATTAACTTTGTAAAACACGCCTACACCTTGCTTGCTGATCTCCTGGACTTTGTAGGCTATATCTTTGGAGCGATCATAGACACCATCATAGAAAAGTGCGGCCTTGCCGGTACTCCGGTAGGAGATATGTTGACTGGTATCAAGGACATTGTGCAGGGAGCGTTGGGCCTTATTTCCGGCATCCTTACGCTTGACTTGGAGAAAATGAAGCAGTCTGTCATTCAAATGCTTACCGGCGTAAAGACATTTGTGCTGGGTATCTTTGACTGGTTCAAACTGGGGCTGACAAGTTTGCTTGACTGGCTTGACGAAAGCACAAACGGTAGGTTCCATGAGTTGATCGAGCTGGCGAAAACTTACGTTAATGACGTAGTCGAGGGCATGAAACAGATTTTTAGCGGCCTTATTGAGTTCCTGACCGGCGTATTTACGCTGGACTGGAAAAAGGCGTGGGAAGGTATCAAAGAGATTTTCCGGGGTATTTGGAATACCATCGTAGGCGTTTTTGAGGCGGCTGTAAACCTCATCATCAAGGGTATTAACTGGCTTATTGACCAGCTGAACAAGATCCACTTTGAAATCCCGGATTGGGTGCCGGGTATCGGCGGTAAGTCCTTCGGCATCAACATTTCCCGCGTAAGTGAATTAAGGATCCCCCGGCTGGCGCAGGGCGCGGTTATTCCGCCGAACCGGGAGTTTATGGCGGTGCTGGGCGATCAGAAGTCCGGGACGAACATCGAGACACCGCTGGCCACGATGGTGCAGGCGTTCAAGCAAGCCCTTGCGGAAAGCGGCTATGGCGGCAGCAATGAAGCCGTGCTGGTGCTGGACAAGGAAGTGCTTGGGAAGGTCGTGTACCGGCTGAACAAGGCTGAGGGTACGCGCATCGGCGTTAATCTGTCGGAGGTGCAGGGATGAATTACATCAAACTGAACGGCATTTCCTTTGACGCCGATGTGGCTATCTCCAAGTACAACCGCAACTTTAACGTGCTGGACGGCGAGAACGCGGGGCGCGTAATGACCGGACGCATGGTGCGTGACATCATCGGTACATACCTGGGCCACAAACTGACGGTGTTTCGGCGCGGAGATAACTACAAGGGGCTGGACGAATTCTGGGACTACCTGTACAAGCACAGCGTGGATGACTCCATTATGCTGGAAGCGGCAGACGGGCAGACCACCATTGCTTATGAAGCGTATTACACCAGTGCGTCACAGGACTTGGAAAAGGGCGATGGAGGCGTTAACTATTGGGGCGAGATCGAAGTGAACTTCGTCCCGATGGACGCGCAGCTCCGCCCCTAAGAGGTGGCCTATGTCGAAAACGACTATTCTGTACAAGGACATAGCCCCCGGCGCGGCGGATGATGCGACCGTGACGGCAACCGGTGGAACAGGCGACCTTGCCCAAATCCCGCACGGCGCGGAACCGGGAAAGCTCATCACGCTGGAACGGAGCCGCTGGGTGCTGGACGGCACCTTTGATAACGTGTACGCGGAGGACAAGGTAGGCTTTTGGTCAACGGAGGTTTCCGGGGACAGCGGAGAGTTTACAAACCCGCCCAAAATCACCATGACATTTACACAGCAGTATTCCAGCATGGGCATCCAACTCACCTTTGACGAGGATACCGGGGAATATTGCAGCGAGGTGGAAATCTCGTGGTATCAGGGCGCGGTGCTGCGGCGGGCGCAGTCGTTCCAGCCGGACAATGCGGTGTACTTCTGCGATTGCCGGGTGGAGAGCTTCGACAAGGTGGAGGTCACGTTGAAAAAGACCGTAGTCCCCCATCGGCGGGCGCGGGTCAATGAGATCGTGCTGGGCGTGGTGCGTAAGTTCGGCATGAACGAGATACGCAACGCTTCCATCGTAAACCAGGCGAACGAGGCCGCCGTGGAGCTGCCGGTGTCCACGCTGAACTGGACGCTGGACAGCCTGAAAGACGTGGACTATCTGTTCCAGCTGAAGCAGCCGGTGGAGGTGTGGAACGACAACAGGCAGCTGGGTACATACTACATTAACAACTCGTCACGCACATCTGCAAACGTGTATGTGGTGGAGTGTCAGGACGCGCTTGGAGTGCTTGAATACACGCCGTTTGCTGGCGGGGCATACCTTGATGGCATAAGCGCGAAAACGCTCTTAGAAACGCTTGCAAAGCCCTTTGAGGTGGAGTATGCGGGCGATGTGGAAGATACCACCCTGAAAGGCGTACTTGTCAAGGGCACGAACCGCAGTGCCATCCAGCAAGTGATATTTGCATGGGGCGTGTGCCTGGCAACGGACGGCGGCAGCAAAATCCGCGTGTTCAACCAACCGACAAAGCCCATTCTTATCCCGCGCGGGCGGACGTTCGTAGGCTCGGCGGTCACTACCGGGGCGGTGGTCACAAAGGTAAATGTGACGGCGCACAGCTACGTGGAAGCCAGCAACGGCAACGTGACCATCAATGGGGTTAAGTACAAAGACACACGGACGGTGTACAGTGCCATCAACCCCAACGTGACCGCATCCGACCGGGAGAACGTAAAGGAAGTCACGGCGGCAACTCTTGTATCTGATGAGATTGGACAGGCGGTGGCGGACCGGCTGTACAAGTATTATTCGCTGCGTGACACGAACACGGCGACCGTGGTATACGGTGGCGAGAAGCTGGGCGACTGCGTAAGCATTTACACGCCGTGGGGCCTGCTGACCACAGGCAATCTTCACAAGATGGAGATAAAGCTGTCCAACACGGTGGTGTACAACGCGGAAGTCACAGGCGCGTGGATTATCAGTCCGTACTTCTATTACAGTAACGACCTGTTCTCCGGGGAGGTGTAACCGATGGCGGAATATACAGCTAACTACGGTATGCTGTCCCTTATTACGGACAGAACGCAAGCGGACGTAGACGGTGTTATAGCCGCGCTCAGTCGAATAGAGGCTGGGCGCGGCACCCCAGCGGACGTGCTTATTCTAAGCGACAACAAGGGGTCGTACAATTACACTGACCTGAACCGCGTGGCTGGCGCTGTGCTGTATGTGGCAGAGGAGTTAGCGGCCAGCGGGTACAGCGTGACGGTGACGGCAAAGCAAGGGTGGACGGAAACGGACATTCCCACGCAGGCGGACATTGACCAGTACCTTGCGGACATCGCAGAGATACGCGGTGCGCTGCCTGTGCCAGCCGGTGCCCCGGAGGTGCCGGAAATGCCGCTGGACTATCGAAAGGCCAACGATATTGAAAGCATACTCATACTGGTAGACCAGCTTGTGCAGAACATAGCCAAGTCGTGGTTTTACTCGGGAGACTTGTACTCCAACGAAATCAAATAATCAACGTTACTCCCGGCCAATCGGGGCACGGGAAAGGGCAATAGGAGCCGACTATGGAAACGTAGTCGGCTCCATCTTTTTTTGGAAAGGAGCAGATATGCAGGACAGAATTTCCCTTTATCCTGGCCGCGTCAAGCTCACGCCTGTTTCCGGGCAGGACAACGTGTACGACATGACCCGGCAGGACAACCCTACCACGGAGGGCACACCGCTGAACAAGTCCACGCTGCTGACGGACGAGGTGGCGGAAACGCTTGGGCTTGACCCGGCAACGGCCACCCCCTCTCAGGCCATCAACGCCGTGGCGGGCAAGGCAACGGACAAGAAGCTGACGCTGACGCTGCTTGCGGCAAGCTGGACAGGGAGCGCAAGCCCCTACACCCAGGGCGTGACCATCACAGGCGGAACGGCCACCAGTCAGGTGGACATTCAGGCAGACGCAGCGGCGATACAGCAGATGCTGGACGATGGCACCAACGCCATCTACATCGCCAACAACAACGGAACATTCACCGCCTACGCGGTGGGAGAGAAGCCCACCGCTGACCTGAGCGTTCAGGTGACGGTGTACGACGTGAAGGAGGTAAGTTAACGATGGTAATTATCGGTAGGTCGCAAATAGCGGGGGGGGGTGGTGTAGCACCGGATATTGATTTCGAGTATTCCGGGCAGTACATCCGCCGCGCAGAGGATAACGTTATAGAGTTTTTGTCTACCGGCGTGCTGACCATCAAGAAGGACGTGTACACGGACCTGTTTCTTGTGGGCGGCGGCGGTGGAGGTGTAATGAACTCCAACATCAATAATGGCGGCGGAGGCGGCGGCTACACAAAGACGGTTTTGAACGTGCTTCTGAATAAGGGCACGTACAACATCGAGATCGGCGCGGGTGGTGCTGGCGGAACTGGCGGAACTGGCGGCAACGGTGCTGACGGCGGCGCTACGTCCATTACGGGCAACAACGGGCTTTTCGCTGCCGCTGATGGCGGCAAGCACGCACCATCAACTAATACCGGGTCAGGCGGCAACGGCGGCTCTGGTGGTGGCGGCGGCAGCTATGCAAGTAGTGCCCAAAGGATACCTGGCGGTGCCGGTGGTTCAGATGGTGCCTCCGGTGGCAGCGGGCGCAACTCTGGCGGAACCGGACAGGGCACAACTACAAGGGAGTTTGGCGAGACTACCGGGAAATTGTATTCCGGCGGCGGCGGCGGTGGCGCTACATACGACGACGGATATAATGCAGACTCCGGAGCCGGTGGCGCAGGCGGCGGCGGCAATGGTGCAAAATTCCGTGGTTCTGCTGGGGACGGAACTCCTAATACTGGTGGAGGCGGAGGCGGTGGTTTTAATTACGCCTATTCTCCCAGCGACAGTACCTCGGGCGGAAACGGCGGCTCGGGCATCATCTGTATGCGCGTACACAAAGAATAAACGCGGCCTCCGTTTCGGAGGTCGGGAACGGAGGTTTATATGGCAATTACAGGCAGAGCGGTGACAGCAGGGGGAGGCGGAATTGCCAATCGGCTGGATTTCACCTACACGGGCGGTACATTCAATGAGCGTACCGCAGACGGTGTAGTGGAGTTTTTGGAAACCGGTATCCTTACGATGAAGAAGGACACGTATGTGGATGTGTTTATGGTTGGCGGTGGTGCCGGTGGTGTGTCTATTGGAACATCCAGCAACGGCGGAGCCGGAGGTAGCGGTGGATACACAAGAACTATTGTAAACGCTTTGTTGCGAAAAGGGGTGGCATACCAAGTTGTTATTGGCGCGGGCGGCACCGGTGGTGGCAACTCCGGCGGGGAGACTTCGGCTTTTGGCTATACGGTTTCAGGTGGAACTGTTGCTAACGGCGGCTCCGGCGGCGGTAAAGGCGGCGTCGCCGCAAACGGGCAGACGAACGCCGGAGATGGCGGGTCAAATGGATCGGATGGTGGTAATGTCGGATACCCGACAACCGGAAACCCCGGAAAAGGACAAGGCGCTACTACGCGAGAATTTGGAGAAGCAACCGGAAAGCTGTACGCCGGTGGCGGTGGCGGCGGTCAAGGAATATACGGAAACTATGGAACTGCGGGAGCTGGCGGTGAAGGGGGCGGCGCAAATGGAAATTCCACAACTGACGCTACGGCTAATACCGGCGGCGGTGGCGGCGGCGGAAAAGCGTTTGCTGGTGGTTCCGGCACCGGCGGTCAAGGAACTGCTGGCGGCAGCGGTATCGTGTGTATTCGTCTGCATCAAGACGACCCAACTGAGAACGTGCTGAGTGGAACGTGGAAGTTTAATGACACTCTTACCATGCCGAGTACCTTTTTTACAGAAAACTTCGATTATGACGGGACATTTGCCTATGCTGGCTCCAGTCTTTATGGCGTGATGGGCGTGCAAGAACTTTCTTCCAACAAAGAACTGTGCTTTGGGCATAACCCAGGCGACTTGTCATCAAATTATGTAGAAATATATAGTTTTACCTACAACACATGGCGACAAGCAACAGCAAAAACCATAAAATTCTGGAACCGCTATCAGGTAGTTTCCCCGGAGTTCTACGCATGGTTCACCGCAAACGCCACCAAGATTTCGGATTAAGGAGCGTGAGATATGAGATACGCATTGGTTGAAAACGGTGTTGTGACCAACATCATCGAAATGGACAAGCGGAACGAGCAGTTCTTCCCCTCCGCCGTGTACACCGGGGACAGGCCGGTGGGCATGGGCGACACGTACACAGAGGGCAAGTTCTACCGTGACGGCAAAGAGGTGCTGACGGCACTGGAGGAAGCCAACAACGAGATAGACAGCCTGACACAGCAGTTGGGCGAGGCTGTGGAAACCATCTATCAGGCGGATATGGAGGTTATCGGATGAGCATGATTATCGGTAAAGCGTTAATTGCGGGGGGGGGGTACTGCTAAACGGTTAGAGTTTGAGTACACCGGGACGTACAACGAACGCCTTGATGATGGCGTGGTGGAGCTGCTGACCAGCGGTGTGCTGAAAGTCGCAAAGGACACGTACATTGATGCCTTCCTTGTAGGAGGAGGTGGGGCTGGAAACGGGGCTGAAGGCGTTAGTGGCGCTGCCTCTGGTGGCGGCGCTGGTTATACAAAAACTCTTACAAAAATTCTTCTGCAACAAGGCACAAGCTATCCGATTTCTATTGGTGCCGGTGGTGCTCATAGTACTACGAGTACATCGTATTTCGGCCTTGGTGGAGGAAATACAACTGCCTTCGGTGCTACTGTAAATGGGGGCCAGCCTACTACAAGCACTGGAGCTGGTGGAAATGGTGGTTCCGGTGGTGGAGGGACTATATGTCGGGGCGGTTCTGACGGTTCAAACGGTTTGAGTTCAGGAGCCTATATCGGCGGCAAGGGACAAGGTACTACCACTCGTGAATTCGGTGAACCTACTGGTAAACTATATGCTGGTGGAGGTGCTGGTGGTATTTCTGACGACACCACTATTGGCATTGCTGGTGGTGACGGTGGAGGTGGCATGGGTGGTACCTATGCAGTAAATGGCCATGATGGTGAAGCAAACACTGGTAGTGGTGGAGGCGGTAAAGGCAGCAATAGAAATTTACATGCTGGCTCTGGTGGTTCTGGCATCGTGTGCATAAGGCTGCACAAAGAAGCGTAACAACAAACTGAAAGGAGAACGACTATGTACAACATTATGACGAAGCTCATCGACAAGCGGTTCTACAAGACCCGTGAGGAGGCGCAGCAGAAGTGCGACGTGTTTTTCGCCGTGGGGCGCATCACGGACGAGAAGTACACGGACCTGTGTGCGCTGATCGAGAGCGTGTACGCAGAATAAGGGGCGGGGAGAATTACTCCCCCCGCTGGATGTAGGCTTCTTCGGCATTGACCTGCGCCTGTTTGAGCGCGGCAACGGTTTGCTCAAGCTGGCTGATGACGTCGGTGACGGCGTTGAACAGGGTGAAATACTCGGGCATGGTAACACCTCCTTTCTGTAAGCAGGATAGCACAGGGAGCGTGTCAGAAACGGTCGAAGGGTGTCGAGGGTGCAAAAATAATTTGAGAGGAGAACGCGGCGAATGGAACCGTGGATGCAGGAGGTGCTTTTGCCCATCGTTTTGGCTGTGCTGGCAAGTAACGGGCTGTGGGCACTGATAGGGAAGCGGCGGGATAAGAACGACGTGGAACGGAAGATGCTGGTAGGCCTGGCGCATGACCGCATCATCCATCTGGGCATGGTGTACGTTACACGAGGGTACATTACGCAGGACGAGTACGAAAACCTCAATGACTATCTGTACCAGCCGTATGAAAAGATGGGCGGCAACGGCAGCGCAAAACGGGTCATGGAGGAAGTAAGGAAGCTGCCCATCAAGCGAGAGGCGTAAAGCCGGAAAGGAAGAATTATGAAGCTGAGCAATCGTATGTATGACATTATCAAGTGGTGCGTTATCATCGTGCTGCCTGCTATTGCGGCGCTGTACTCCGGTCTGGCCGGCATCTGGGGCTGGCCCTATGCGGAGCAGATCGTGAGCACCATCTCCTGCATCACCGTTTTCCTCGGTGCCGTGCTGGGCATTTCCAGCGCCAGCTACAAGAAATCTACGCTGGATGAGGAGGCTATGTAAATGGCCGCCCCGAAGGTCTACCTGTCCCCGGCTATGCACATGGCGAACCCATGTGTATATCCCCGCCCGGACGGGAAACAGTGCTATGAGGCGCTGGAGAACAACGAGTACATCGACATTTTAGAGCCGATCCTGAACCGCTGCGGCATTGCCACTAAGCGCGGGTACCGGCGCACCCCCATGAATGGCGACAACGGCGACGCCATCATGAAGCAGAACGTGAGGGAAAGCAACGCATGGGGCGCGGACGTGCATTACGTCAGCCACACCAACGCCATCAGCAACGGCGCGGAGCAGACACGGGTGAGCGGGTGCAACCCCATGTACTACACTTATTCCAGCAAGGGGAAGAAGTTGGGCGAGATCATGGTGAAATACCGCAAGCAGGTGTACCCCGGCAAGGTGACGCTGGTGCCAAACGCCAAGTGGTACGAGCTGCGGGTGCCGAACGCGGTGAGCTACTACGAGGAGCACGCTTTCCACGACAACCCCAACGACATCGGCTGGTGGCACGAGCACATGACAGAGGTGGCGGAGAGCGCCGCCAAGGGACTGTGCGAGTGGTTCGGTATTCCGTATGTGGAGCCGGAGAAGCCCGCGGAGCCGGAACAGCCGGATGATCCTGTTGTGACCGAAACGTACACCGTGAAGGTGACGCGGAGCGCGGACGGGAAAAGCGGCACGTGGGAGATCGTGAAGTAAAATAAATCTGCTGGGCGGGAAAGAGCTACGACAAGCCGCCTCTTTCCCCGGCGTAAAGTCCCGCAAGCTCACGGCTAAAACCGTGTTATGGACAGCTACCACAAGCAGATACGGCGCAGATTGCAGAGCATGGCACCAAAGCGGGCTATTGCGTATGTGATGAGTGTTCAGTTGCCGCCTGACGAAGCAGCGTGCGTTATTGAATGTGACGTGAAGCGAAAAAGCTATTGTGAAACGGCGTTCCTGCTGAATGTTTCCCCGGAAACGGTGAAGCGGTGCCGCAGGAGAGCGTATCAGAAATTTGCAGACGAACAAAGAAGCCGCACCATTTAGGTGCGGCTTCTTTGTTTACGTCCGGCAGGGGGAAAACCGGGCATAATGAATGGGGAAGATGCCCTCCGGAAGCATTCCGGAGTGGCTAATTTTATTATACACCGTTTCTGCGTTATTGTACAAGTAAATATTCCGCAAATTAACGGCCTTTTTCTGACCTTTAACTGCCCCTTTGCGGGGGCAGTTTTTTGTTACGCTTATTACAAGAAACGGAGGTGCTTGCATGGTCGAAAAGTTGGTGTCGTTGGGATTTACACAGCAGATGGCGGAAGACATCATTTGGGCGTATCAGGATGACCTTCCGGGGCTGAAAGCCTATGTGCGGGTGATAGAAATAGTGGCGGCGCATGTATAGCTACTTCAACGAAAACCCACACGGGAAAAATGTGGGAGATTGCACTGTGCGGGCGATCTCCAAAGCCACCGGAAAAGAGTGGGGCGAAACGTACCTTGCTATGGCAGTGGAGGGGTATCTGGAAGGTGATATGCCATCCGCAAACGCCGTGTGGGGCGCGTATCTTCGGCGGATAGGCTACCGGCGGTACATGGTGCCGGATACTTGCCCGGATTGCTACACAGTCGGTAGGTTCGCCGATGAACACCCGGAGGGGACGTTTATCCTTGCGCTATCCGGGCACGTCGTGTGTGTTCAGGACGGCGTGATTTACGACAGCTGGAACAGCGAAAACGAAATTGTTTTGTATTACTGGCAAAAAGAAAGTGAGGCGTAACTATGGCATTTAACCCGTATTTCAACCCTTATTACCCGCAGCCAATGCAGGACAACCTTGCCCAGCTTCGGCAGCAGCAGATGCAGACCATGCCGCCGCAGATACCGCAAATCCCGCCCATGCAGAACCCGGTGGCGCAGGGCGGCGTACAGTGGGTAGCTGGTAGGCCAGAGGCGGAGAACTGGCTGATTGCGCCCAACTCCGCCATTGCGCTGTGGGACAGCACGGCTCCCGTGGTGTACCTAAAACAGGCCGACGCAAGCGGCAAGCCTACGCTCAAGACGTATGACCTCGTAGAACGCCTTGCAAGCGCTCCTGACGCGCAGAAAACTCCCGCCCCGGAATATGTGACCCGTAAAGAGTTCGACGCGCTGGCGGCGCTTGTGGGCGAAATGAAGGGCAAGAAGAAGCGCAAGGCGGAGGAGGACGAAGACGATGAGTAACAACCCGTTTTTTAATGCGCTGGGCGGCGGACAGATGCCGGGGCCGATGGGCGGCTTTCCCCAGCTATTGCAGCAGTTCAAGCAGTTCAAAGCGAACTTCAAAGGCGACCCAAAAGCGGAAGTAGAAAAGATGCTGCAAAGCGGCAAAATCTCACAAGACCAGTTGAACAAGATACAGTCAATGGCAAACCAATTTCAGGGGCTTTTTAAGTAATCAAAATCGTGGCCACGGTTTGATATAAATATTTTTTCAAAAGGAGTGATACTATGTCTCTTTCCTCTGACGGCACCATGCTGACTATGCCTGTGGCTCCTGCCAACACCGGCAACGGTAACGGCTTCGGCTGGGGCGGCGATGGCGCGTGGTGGATCGTGCTGTTCCTCATTTTTGCCGCATTTGGCGGCTGGGGTAACGGCTTTGGTTTCGGTGGCGGCGGCAACGGCGTGATGGACGGTTATGTTCTGACCTCTGACTTTGCCAACATTGAGCGCAAGATCGACAGTGTAAATCAGGGACTTTGCGACGGATTTTACCAGCAGGCGCAGCTTGTCAACGGCACCAACATAACGATGGCAAACGGCTTTGCACAGGCCGAGCTGTCCCGTAGCAACCAGCAGGCGGCGCTAATGCAGCAGCTCAACGCCATGCAGATGCAGGCCGCAAATTGCTGTTGCGAAAACCGGGCAGCTATCGCCCAGGTGCGGTACGACATGGCGACGCAGGCTTGCGATACCCGCAACACGGTCAACACCGCTGCGCGTGACATCATCGACAACCAGAACCAGAATAGCCGCGCTATCCTTGACTTCCTGACGCAGAACAAGATGCGCGATCTGGAAAGTGCCAATCAGGAGCTGCGCCTTGCCGCATCTCAGGCTGCGCAGAACAACTACCTGATTTCCCAGCTGCGCCCTTGCCCCACCCCAGCTTACATCACTTGTAATCCTTGGGCGGGCAGCAGCTATGGCGGATGCGGAACCGGCTGCGGCTGCTGACAACTGCATAGCACCAGCTGTTCGGAATTTCCGAACTGTTCAGCCCCGTGCTGATACTGATACCAACGCGGCGGGGCAATAGCTCCGCCGCTTATTTTAACTGAGAAAGGAATGATTTTAATGGCAGAATTTACTTCTGCGGCAATTCAGACCGTTGCTGCTGGGCAGAACGTTCCCTTGACGGAAACGGCGGTTAACAACAAGCCCTGCATCGTGCATCGTGAGGGCGCGGGCATTGTGACGTTGCGCGGCCTGACAAACCAGTGCAAAGCTCGTTTCCGCGTAGCTTTTGGCGGCAACATCGCTATCCCTACCGGCGGCACTGTAGAGGCTATTACCACCGCGCTGGCTATCAACGGAGAACCGCTGACCAGCGCCGTGGCGACCGTCACGCCTGCGGCCGTGGAAAACTACTTCAACATTTATGTCAGCGCCATTGTGGAGGTGCCGAAGGGCTGTTGCCTGACTGTGGCTATGGAGAACACCAGCACACAGGCAATCAACTTCGCCAACTCCAATTTGACCGTTGACCGCGTAAGCTGAAAGGAGTAAATTATGAGTATGAAAGCAATGTATGATTTGCGCGATATGCTCTGCAAGGAGCTGGACGAAATCGCCCGTAAAGGAGAGCTGGGCGCGGGGGATCTGGACATCGCGCATAAGCTGGTAAGCACCATCAAGAACATCGACAAAATCGAGTTGATGGAGGGCGAAGAATACAGCCGCGACGGCGACTACTCGCAGCGGCGTTATTCCCGTGACGGCGATCATTCCCAGCGCGGATATTCCCGCGACAGCTACGGCGGCGGCAGTTCCTACGCACGGCGCGGCACCCATTATGTGCGCGGCCATTACAGCCGTGATGGCGCAAAGGATGACATGAAGCGCCAGCTGCAAGAGATGCTGGACAATGCGGATGATGATACTATCCGCAACGCCATTCAGCGGTGTATGGATGCCGTGGAGGGCTGAAAGGGGGTAATTCCCCTTGATCGACGAAAAGGAACTTAAAGCCTGGATAGCCAGACTGGAAACGGAACAGTCAAGCTGGCCGAACTACGAGAAGTTGGCTGCGTTGTACATCATACAAAATCAGCACGGAGGGCAGAGAAGCCCTGCACCGGTGGCTATGTATTCCAGCGCATCGGCTCCTGATGTGGTAGACGGTGACAGTGACTTTATGCAAGCGGTATCATCCCGCACACCGGAACAGGCGTGGACCATAGTGGACGAGTTGATGGACGCGCTGAAAGTGACCAACGCGCGGATGTATGATAACGTGATGCGAAAGATGCGAGGATAAAGTATCCCCCGCCTGTTTTGGCGGGGGATACTTCTGTGTACTTAGTTTGCTGTAACCTAAAGGTTTATATAAACTAAGTACTTACAGAAAATCAAATTCAATCCGGCGGTCTTTGTATAGCCGGATTTCTTTTATTTTGAGTTTCCAAAATGTTTGTTTATTTTCTTTGTTAAGTTGTTTGTATATTTCTTGCCATCCAGCGGAAAATAAGGTTGCAATTTCTTCTGGTGCGCGGCTTTGTGATTTTACTTGTGTAATCTCATCCATTTGTGATGTCAGTTCTACATACTTTTTTGAGTAGTCCGCCTTTGAAATCATGTCGTCTATATATAATTCTGACAACTTAGATAGTTTCTTTTGTAAAACCTTTAATTGCACATCTTGGTTTGCTTTAGGTTCTTGCCGCGGCTTGGCTTGCAATTTGATCTGTATCTGCTCGTCTATTGTCGACAAGAGATAATCTTCGATTTTCCATTCGACAGTAAAATTACCGTTGTTGCAGCCTTTTCTCTGGGCAGACCCTTGACAATAGTAAGAGTAAGAGCACGCCCCGCTTGGTCGTGGAGACGGATGCCCTGTCATTCTGCGTCCGCATTCCCCGCAGACTATTAGCCCCGAGAAAATATACGTTCGATTGTAAGGGGATTTTCGCGTTACTCTGGTGCGTAAGTCTTGCACACGCTGGAATTCCTGCGGTGTTAAATACGGGGGTAATTTTATCCCGTGCCAGTCTCCCATGTATCCGGGGTTGTCCAACATTTGGCTGGCTGTTTGGTATTTAAGTTTTAATTCCGGTACTGCGTCCATAGCTTTTGTTATGGAGCCGGTTTCCAAAAATGTAGAAAAATATCTCCGTATAACCGGCTCCGCTTCTTTGTCTATAACAGCAAATTTCCCTTCGATTTTGTAGCCTTTCGGCAGATGACCGGTGCAAACCTCATTTCGATCTTTTTTTGCATCAAGCACTTTTTTTATGCGTTCACTGGCACGGTCAGCTTCGTCCTGTGCTACGGCAAGCATGATGTTGATCTTCAACCGGCCTGCGGCTGTGGATGTGTCGTAGTCCTCATAAATCGTTTTCCACGACACGTTGTGGGCTTCAAGTATTTCTTGCACCTTGTAATACTCGCCGATGTTGCGAAACCACCGGTCCAGCTTTGTGACAAGAATAATGTCTACCTCATCACGCTTTACGGCTTCCAGCAGTTGAAGCATGGCGGGGCGCTTTTCAATCTTCTTTCTGGCGGAAAACCCGGCATCCGGGAAAACGCCTACCACCTTCATATTGTTGGCTTTGGCGTATTCTTCGAGGTCGTTCTGCTGATCGTGAATAGACAGGCCGAACTTTGCCTGCTCTTCCGTGGACACACGCGGGTATAATGCTGCCCGCAATACTACACTCATTGTTCATCTTCTCCCTTATCTGGCAACAATGTATACTTTTTTGCATAGCGCAAATACATCATCAAAATAGCGGCAAAAATGCCGATACCGGCGGCAAGAAGCAAAAAGACGATCCATGCAAATACACCCGCTTGCCCGCCCTGAATAAGCCCTTGGTGGGGGACACGGTAGTCAAAAAAGATATATCCCACGATAACAGCCATAAATATGGCGCACAAAAGCGTAAGTCCATAAATAGCAAATTTTGTGTCTCGCGATTTCTTGCGCTGGTAGTTAATAGTTTTTGCCATCTGCTCCATGCTGCCCTCAAGATGGGCTATTTGCACATCGGCATCATGCAGCTGCTTTTGGTGCTTCAACTGTTCATTGGCTTTCGTCAATTGATCTTCCGTTGTCACTTCTTTTTCAATCCCAAAATATTCATCCATCGAAACGCCAAGAGCGGCACAAATAAAGCCCATTTTGTACACGCTCGGTTCCTTTGATGATACGGAGAAAAAATTGCTTATTGTCGATGCCGAAATATCCGTCATGTCGGCAAGGTCTTGTATAGTTAAATTTTGCCGGTCTTTTGCATCTCTGCACAAATCCTGTAATGTTTTTCCCATTTTCTCCCTTTTCCCCTTTTTGGGTAGGAAAGTCCTAATTCTGTTGTGCCGGAAACAGCAATTATCCTAATCTGGTATTGACCTTCCAAACCCTGATTTGTTAGTGTGAACGTGCAGCCGGAAAGCCGAAAGGCCACCGGCGAGAATAGCCCCGCTGTCCGTTGCGGGAGCAGCGGGGCTATTTAACAAAGGCCCACATATAAACACTTCCCCCTGAAATATTTTTTAATTTGTTGCCCATTTGTGGGCAACAAACAGCTTGTGCGTAACCATAAGTGTACTAACTTAGTTGTACACCGAGAAAATAATATGTCAAATTAAGAAAGGGGAGAGAAATGAGTTATTGTACAAATGCCAACGTCTGGGGTATAATAAAAACAGATGCATTGGCGCAATGTGATATTGAAACGTTGCGAAGAATAGCCCTTAAAAAAATTGACCAGCTTTCCGATGAGGACTGCGCTGATATTATGAGTACGTTAAAAGAAAGAGGTGTGCTATGAGCAAGGACTACGAGATTTACATTGATAGGCTGGCAGAAAACAGCATCATCATGAAAGGCCAGATCAACGACGTTGTGTTTGGCCTTAAGGGAATTACAGACAAACTTGATACGCTGATCGCGCTCAAGCAAGTTGAATTATCACTCCTGCAACAGCAGCGATTGCCGCAACAGCCGAAAGAACAGTTGTAATAATAAACCGCGTTTTTTCGCGGCGTTCCTTGTCGGCTTTTTCTTTGCGTTCCTGTTCCTTGTCTTTCCGTTCCGCTTCCGTTCGCAGCCAGTCTTGCGGATCGGTAGGATATAGTGTAGGCATTACTCCAGCTCCTGTAGTTTCTTCGTGGCTTCGTTGATAAGAGCCAACAACGCCGCACGATCATTTGTAGATTTAATAAAGTTTGATGCAGCTTCTTTTGAGCCCTCGCCCTTTGTGGCGGGGGCTTTTTTTGCGCCCTCCGGCGGCAGGACGGGCAGTTTGTCACCGTCCAGCTCCGCAAGAGTGATGCCGAAATGCTCAGCAATCTTCTGGCGCGTCCCGTAATGGGGGATTGAAGCGCCGGTTTTCCAATTAACAGGGCTTTGAATATTGACGCCAAGAATTTTTGCAAATCTGTACGCAGAATAATTGCGCTGCTCCATGCAGTAATTAAAGTTTTCGGTAAATCCCATAAAATCAACGGTCGAATTTTGGTTAAATTGATGGTCGAATTACAGTTGATTTTTGGTTGAAGTTCGACTATAATTAGACCGTGGACAGGCAACAAAAACCTGCACCACCCCGATAAATAGGGCTGGCGTGATAGGAAAGTTTGTAGCAAAACCAAACTATCACAAATACTCTAATTTGTCAAGAAAATAATCTAACTTTGGAGGTGATATTTTGGGATTTGGTGAAAACCTTGCACGGTTGCAGGAGGAACACGGCGAGACGAGTTACCGACTGGCAAAGGCTATCGGCGTACATCAGACGTCCATTACGAACTGGAAGAACGGCATCAAGCCGCACCCGAAGCACGCGAAGCTGGTAGCGAAGCACTACGGCGTGAAGGTGGAGGAACTGATGGGGACGGGAAAGGAATGAAAATGAAAAAAGCAATTGCTATTATTTTGGCGGCAATTATTTCACTTTCTCTTTTGGGATGTGCTTCAAAAATTACTTCTGGCGAGGTCATTAATAAGAGTTATACAGAGGCTCATACGCAAATGATGCTTATCCCGGTTGTTATATCGAATGGGAAAACAATGTCCACAATTTTAGTTCCATACATTTATCATTATTCAGACAGATGGGATGTAACTATTCAGGCGTGGGATGCAGCGGATAAAAAAATGAAGTGCGCAACTTATAGGGTTACAGAAGATGTCTATAATTCGGTAGATATTGGTGCCGAGTTTGTGTATGACAAATCAATGCAACCGGAAGAGCCGGAGTACACAAGGGAGCGGAGTAGCGAATAAAAGTGCAAATGCAATTAGAAAAAGCCCCGCCCAGTGGTTGCGGCACTGGACAGGGCGTCTCCGAAACATCTACCAAAATGTTCTGCGGATAGTATACCACGACCGCAGAGGAAAGGCAAGAGATTATGACGTGTGCTGAAATTGCCGTGATGTTATGGGCACGGCAGAACGGAATGGAAATTATCGAGGTCGAGTACATTCGACAGGAGGAAACGACATGAGTTGGTTTACATGGGCGCTGGCGTTCATTGGCGCGGCGTGCCTGAGCTGGGCTATCGTCAAGGGCGTGGAGGCGCTGGGGAAATGAGAGAGCGGAACAGGCGGGCGCGGGAATACTCCCGGATGTGCCGCACCAGGAGATGGTGCAGGCGGCTGTGGGTGGTGGCAATCGTCCTGTGGGTGATGCTGCTGGTGCTGGTGGCGTGGAGCCTGACGCTGCCGCCGGTGCAGGAGGACGTGGTGCAGTCACCGCCCACGGCGGAGATCGCGGAGCCGGAGCCGGAGAACCTGCTGGTATGCGACATCACTGGCTACTGCGCTTGCTGTACCCCCTACGCCCACATGAACCAGAAGGACGGCAAGGTGCTGACGGCCTCAGGCCTGTGGGTGAACATCGGCGAGGCGGTGGCGGTAGACCCGGACATTATCCCGCTGGGCAGCACCGTGACGCTGGGCGGCAAGACCTACATCGCCGCGGACACCGGTGTGTACGGCTACACGGTGGACGTGCTGATGAGCCACGAGGACGCGGCGCAGGCCGGTGTTGTGAAAGCGATGGTGAAGTGGGAATGATCGGGCTGGTGACCCGGACGGCCCCGCCCTGCAAGGGCTGCCAGCGCAGACACGAAAGGTGCCACGGGGAGTGCGAGGACTACAAAGCGTTCCGGCGGGACGTTGAGGCCGACAAAGCAAAGCGGTACGCATCGTACAGCGAGGCTGATTTTTACAGCATGAACAGCGCAAGACGAGAGAACGCCAAAAAGGCGATAAGAAAGAGGGATGGAAAATGAAGGTTTACAAGGCTACGGATAAGGATATGAAGTGCCGCGGCTTTCAGTATGAGCTGGGGAAAACGGCGGAGGTCGATGGTGATATTGAGCTGTGCAAGAACGGCCTACACGCCTGTGAGATGCCGCTGGATGTGCTGGGCTACTACGCGCCAGGTGACGGTTCTCGGTACTTTGAGGCGGAGCTGGAGGATGTCAGCGACGAGAAAGGCGACGATACAGAGCGCTTCGGCAAGAAGCTGACATTAAGCGCGGAGATCGGTATTCCGGGGCTGGTCAAGTCCCAGGTTGAGTACGTTAAGGCACAGTGCGGTTTTGATAACGCAATCAAGAAAGCGAACAACGAAAAGAAAAACCACGCCACCGGCGAGAGTGGCGCAGCATCCGCCACCGGCGAGAGTGGCGCAGCATCCGCCACCGGCGAGAGGGGCGCAGCATCCGCCACCGGCTTGAGTGGCGCAGCATCCGCCACCGGCACGAGGGGCGCAGCATCCGCCACCGGCTGGAGTGGCGCAGCATCCGCCACCGGCTGGAGTGGCGCAGCATCCGCCACCGGCGAGAGGGGCGCAGCATCCGCCACCGGCTGGAGTGGCGCAGCATCCGCCACCGGCGAG
>ERZ1034928.151-NODE-151-length-42422-cov-342.061628_pt1 | contig 42422 bp, 47 predicted proteins | sample MGYA00520627_ERZ1034928 | MGnify/ENA primary metagenome ERZ1034928 (study PRJEB33766, sample SAMN09781755) | gut metagenome | biome: gut microbiome | host: Homo sapiens | place: Madagascar | study: EMG produced TPA metagenomics assembly of the PRJNA485056 data...
TCAGGTCCGCACCGCTCAGGTTCGCACCGCTCAGGTCCGCACAGCTCAGGTCCGCACCGCTCAGGTTCGCACCGCTCAGGTTCGCACCGCTCAGGTCCGCACAGCTCAGGTCCGCACCGCTCAGGTTCGCACCGCTCAGGTTCGCACCGCTCAGGTCCGCGTAGCTCAGGTCCGCACCGCTCAGGTTCGCACCGCTCAGGTCCGCACAGCTCAGGTCCGCGTAGCTCAGGTCCGCCTTTTCGCCGCCTTCCTCGTTATTCAGCCACTTCTTGTGTTTTTCAAGAATTTCTTTAATTTTCGCCTGTTCCATTTTTTTATCCTTCCTTCCGTGCGCTTGAGAGATACTCCGCAAACGCATATGAATTTCCGCTTTCCTCGATAACGCCCATCAGCGCATAAAACTTAGCCCTTGCCCGAAGTGTGTCGGGATCGCACGCGCCGTCAATGTCGCGGCACTGAACATACTCGTTCAGACTTTCCGCCGTCGCGTCAAAAAACGCCTGTTGCAGCGGCTTGTAAATTACGGTTTTCATGGTTTCACCTCCTGACTGTCATAGAAAATCATCTGCACGGAAGCGTCCAACAAAATAGCTATTTTTACCTTGATATCATCACGCGGTATTCTTTTTTCGGTTTCGTACTTCGTCCACGCAGAAAGTGTAACACCTATTTTTTCGGCTGCTTCCTTTTGGGTTATACGCTTCTTTCTGCGTAAAACCTTTATTTTGTTTCCATATGCCATCTTTATAGCCTCCTCTCGTTTTGAACTTAGAACACTATCTGTGTTCGAATTACAAGAATATTGTACACAATTCGTGTTCAAACTTCAATTGTGAGATATGACAATATTATGGTAAACGATTTGTGTACTTTTAACAGAAAAAGTAAAAATGATGTTGACAATAAACACGGTGCGTGTTATCTTATTCTTTGTCGCAAATCCAATAAAATGGTGGTGGTGTCGATGGCTTCGTTTGCCTCTCGTTTGAGAGAGTTGCGAAAAGAAAAGGGATTAAGTCAAAAAGAATTATCGGCGACATTAAATGTTACTAAGGGCTGTATTGCAAATTACGAACAGGGTCAACGGGAACCGGCATTTGAATTTCTGAATGTGATTGCCGAATTTTTTGATGTCGACATGAACTATCTGCTCGGTACATCAGATAAAAGAAAAGAGTCCGGACGCGAGTCCGAACTCAAAAAGAAAGAAAATGAAGAAGAAGCACTCTTTCGCCAACTTATGGAATCTCTTCCGGCGGAAAAACAACAACAGGTGCTTGACTATGCTCTTTTTCTGCTTTCACAGCAAAAGCAATAAGCCTATTTTTATTCATACTGTTAAGCTGTGAAAGGATATGTATAGCTTGCGTGATAACATCGGGAGGTTTGCAATCGTGTGTGTGCTTGTTTTCCATAGCTATTACCACAACCTTTGTTTTATTAAGCATACTAAAACTACGCTTTGTTGTTTATGATACCACTTATAAATAAAAAATCAAGTGTAATTTGTCAAAAACATCAAATTATGTTTATATTGTCGGGAAAAATATAACTAAAATTGATAGTATAATATAAAAATCATTGTTTTTGCCTATCAAAATCGAAATATGAAGGAGATACATATGAGAATCTTGATTTACTTTGTTTCGTTTTTTGTTGTCAATTTGATTTTTAGAATAATAAGTCCGACCTTTCAGTATATGGGGAATACCTATCGTGTTACGGGAAGCATTTTTACACAGATTCTCGGGGGAATACTCGGAACATACCTTTATAAGCTGTACTCAAAAAGAAAGATAGCTGCCAAAGCGAAAAAAGAAGAAGTGAAAACCTTCGACGCGATAAAGGATACAATTCCGGAAACGCTCTTAGAAGAATTCGAAGAATGCCGAGGAAATGCCGATCGTCTGTGGAAGAGTGTAAAATATTGGCGTGACCAGGGTAAAATAGACGGCGTTCAGGCTGAAATCATATATTCCGAATTCAAGAACCCGGCAGAGCCGCAAGTATCGGAAAATGAAGATAGTTAAAACGACCGCGCTGTGTTTGTTCGTTTTCCTTACAGTCATTGCCTTGGCTTTACCTGTTCAAGCCCACTCCGGACGCACTGATTCAAGCGGCGGACACTACGACAGCAATACCGGCAAATACCATTATCACCACGGGTATCCCGCACATCAACACACTGGCGGAGTCTGCCCGTATGAGTCCAAAGACAAAACAAGTCATTTTTCCGGAAGCAGCTCCGGCAATTCAAGCAAAAAATCGGAAGAGACTTCTCCGCAACAAAGCAGTGTTGAGAGTACAACAGCGGTCGCAAAAAAGACTGCGCAAGCAGCGAATAGCGGAATAGGACGCGCAATAGCTTTCCATATAGCGTTTGCGTGCTTTACCATAGTTGTCGTTATCTTGTTCGTAAAAAAGACGGGAATGTCCCCACTGAAATAAAAGACCCCACCTCGGTGGGGTTTTTATGCAATATAAGAAGGGAGATAACAGGAATGGCAAAAAAACGAAATACCCAACGCAGCGACGGGAGATACGCAGTATCGGTTTTTGTAGGCACTGTTGACGGCAAGCGAAAGTATAAATATGTTTATGGAAAAACTCAAAAAGAAGCCGACCAAAAAGCCGAGGAACTGAGGATATCCATGAAAAAGGGAGTCGACATTTCCGTTGCCGGAGATACATTCGATGAATGGGCGAAGTATTGGCTTATAGGAAAGAAACAAGACACATCTTCCACGCAGTATAATTTGTTGAATTCACGCGCGAGAATTTGGATAGAAGCGCTATCCGGAATGCCTATAAATCAAATTAAGTTTTTTCAATTACAATCTATTCTTTTTACTATCGTCGACAAGAATCCATATACAGGAAAGCCTATGACAAGAAAAACCGCAAAAGACTATATACAGGTAGTAAAGTCTATTTTTGAATTTGCAATTGATAATAGGGCAGTCGAGTTTAACCCTACACGGAAACTTCGACCACCACAGGAAACAGTCGAAAGCAAAACACGCCGCGCGTTAACAGAAATTGAACGCCAATGGGTAATGGAATTTGAACATCGCGCAAAACCGTCCGCTATGCTCATGATGTTATCGGGACTTCGCCGTGGCGAGGCAACGGCGTTGCAATGGTCTGATATAGATTTTGAAAATAAAACAATATCCGTATCTAAGTCATACAATTTTAAGACAAAAAAAATGAAGCTGCCCAAGAACGGAAAAGCAAGAATAGTGGTTGTTCCGCAAATTCTTATAGATTATTTGAAAACGCTCCCGCGTGATTCTGTTTTCGTGCTAACGACTAAAAGAGGTACGATGATGACGGAAGTCGCCTGGAAGCGTTTATACCAGTCATATATGTCCGATCTAAACCTACACTATGGGTTACACGATGAAATAAGTAAGTACGCGCCGGAACAAAAGCCGATGGTAATAACACCGTTTACACCGCACGAATTACGCCATACCTTTTGCACGATTCTTTTCGAATCCGGGATTGATGTGTTGACAGCACAGAAACAGATGGGACATTCTGATCCTAAAATTACGATGGATATTTATACGCACCTTTCGGAACAATATGAAGAAAAGCAGCTCAGTAAATTAGATTTGTTCTTAAATAATGCAAGTCAAATGCAAGTCAACTAATACGAACAAACCTCAGAAAATGGCGGGTTTACGGCGTTTATGTTGCGGACTCCAAAACCGCGTGCCGAGGGTCCGAGTCCTTCTGCCCCTGCCAAACAAAAAACCCCCGAAAACCGCAGAAATGCGAGGTTTTCGGGGGTTTTTCATATCCTTTTTTGACCGTTCATTTTCTGTGAAAACGGGTCAAAAACGGGGAGTCAACTTGAAAAATGCAAGTCAGATGCAAGTCAAAATACAGTTCGATTTTCCCATCAGAGCTTCTGCATATTCATGCAAATTTCATTCCACTCGTCCGGGGTCAAATTCTCTTCCAGCATTTTCATTAGCCGGGAAGCAAGGCGGTTGTTGTCGTTCTCTCCGAAACGGCTGTCACGATAGCTGTTACCGTTATCGCCGCTATGACCGTCACCGTAACTATTGTCCCGTGCATATCGACCGAGAGAATCGCGATGTGCATTCATGCGTCCGCGTCCGCGCTGGGAATAATCGTACCCATCGCGGTCACTGCGTGAATATCCGCCATATTCTTCAAACATCACGATTTTATCGAGATTCTTTATGCTGTGTAAAAGTTTGTCCACCGTATCAAGACTTAATGCTGTCATGCTGTCCTTATCGACAATGTCGGCAAGTTCCTTGCAGAGCATAGAGCGCAGTTTGTCTAATTTTTCAATCATCATTACACACCTCCTATGCTACCCGTTCAACGATTATGTTCGCGTTCTGCACAACAATACTTTGCGTGCTGGTATTCTGTACAGATATCTGCGTGCAGCAGCCGCGAGGTACAGTCACAAAAATGGACTCGTACACATTACCGAACTCGTTTACCGCAGCAGGTGTGACAATGCTCGAACTTGTAGGGACAGCCTCGCCGTTAATTGCAAGTGCCGTGCTTATTGCTCCCGCTGTGCCGCCTGTCGGAACGGCAATGTTCGCACCGAAAGATATTTTGTATCTCGCCGAACACGCCGTCGAACAGTTGACGATACCTCTTAAAGTAATCACACCCGCGCCCTCGCGGTGAATTACATAACCTTTTGTGCAGGGGACAGCCGTTTCCGTGTACAGAATATTTCCGCCAGCCGTTACGGTCTGTGCTGCATTAGCTGTATATTCAGGCATTTTTACTCCTCCCTTATGAGCAGCTTCCGCACCCGGTGTTCGAAGAACAACAGTTCGGATTCTGCACAACATACGCAGGAATGGGAGTCGGGTTGAGAATTGCCGTCTGCGCGTTAAGTGCCTGACCGATAAATGCATTCTGTGCAGTCTGAGACTGTGCGAAACGCAGAGCATTTATTTCCGCAAGCTGATCCGCATTGCGCTGTTTCAAGTTGTCAATCTCATTCTGACACATTTTATCAAGGATGGCGCGAGTGCTCGCCGTCTGTGCGTCGATAATATCACGCACACCGGAGGAAATCGCCGCTCTGTCTGCACAGTTTTCTGTTGCCATGGTGTATTTCAAGTCAGCGATTGCCGCCTTGTTGTCACAGCAACACTGCTGCGCCTGCATCTGCATAGCGTTAAGCTGTGCCATAAGATTGTTGTTGCCGTTCACCCTACTGAGTTCAGCGCTTGCGAAGCCGTTACAGATACCCGAAGATATTGCATCGAGCTTACTCATGGTCGCATTCTGATCGAATCCACGCTGCAAATCACTCTGAGTCACAGCACTTGCAACATACGGGTTAACGCCGCCGTTGTTGTTACCCCATCCGTTACCGTTAAAGGCGAACAGGAAGAGGATAATTATCCACCACGCGCCGTCTCCCCACATTCCGCCGTTGTTGCAGCCGTTTATAGCTGCGTAATCGGCAGGGGACATTCCCTCATTTGTCATTTTTTTCACAACTCCTCTGTGTTAAAATTTTTTATCTAAATCGTGCACACGAATTTAGCCTATTTAAGAAACGGCATTAGCTGTGAAGCCGTCTGCTGCAGTCGATTAAACTGCTCCTGTGACATTTGCCCCGAGTTCAGAAGCCTTTGCACCTCTTGTTTAGGGTCACCTTTGAAGCTGTTACGGAAGTTGTTAAACTGCTGCAGAATCGTCTGCATATTGCCGAAGCTTCCGCCGCCCAAAAGATGGAATAACGGGTTACTCATTGTTTTTTACCTCCTCGTTCATATTGAATTTTGCCAGAACTTCTTCAAGCTCTTTTCGTGTTACAAATTGGCTTGTATCTATCTGGGGTGTGTTTGCTGCGGTTTCTTCCGAGTAAGAGAAGATTCTTAACGGAATAGGCATACCGCTTGCGTCGGCAGATTTTATGTAAAACTTATTGCTTTCGCTGTCCATTAACAAAACACTTTTTCCGGGTGCAACAAGATATGCTTTTGCCGCTGCCTCACCCTGTACCCATATGATGCCGTTGTCATTTTGCTGCGGCTGCGTTGCCGTGTTGGGCAAAACTGCCGGATTTCCATACTGCTGACCAGTAGTATATATCTGTGGGTAATTATACGGATAGTTCATCGTTCTGTTCGCCTCCAATAGTAGATGGGTTTTTCATCCCCCGAGTCCCATGTGTCGTAATAGTCGCCGTTTTTAACGGTGACAATGTGTGTTGGCAGTGCAAGAATGTATGTCCCTTCATCAAATTCGTCACAAAAATCTTTAACCGTGTAGCAGGATGGGCATATGTTTTCGAGAGTACCGCGTACAAATCCCTGATCATAGAGAAATGTACCCCACACATCATTAGCAGAAGGCATATCTTTAAGTTTGAATCCCTCCGTAAGAAGCGCACAGTATACGACATCCCATTCTCGGTCAATTGCTGCACATATCGCGCGTATAACACAATCACCTACGCGCTTTTGTTTCGGATTAGGATTGAATTCTCTGAACATTGCTTTTCACTCCTTTGCCTGTCAACAACATGATAGCAAAAAAAGAGTCGGCATTCCTGCCGACTCTTTGCCATGTTTTCGCCATATTCATGCTTTATAAGAGCTTAATGCGAAAGTTCCGTTATAATTTTTCTCTGCACAGAGGATATAAGCCTTGATATAGTGCGCTCAGAGCAATTCAGGACAAAAGCCATCTCAATGATTGACTTTGATCTTCGCCGCATTTCGAGCACGCGGAGTTCTTCTTCCGTAAACGGACACTTGTTTAACAACTCAGTATAATCTGCGTAGCAATAGTCAAAGCGTTGCACTTCTTACCTCGCCTCCCTCCGCCTTGTTTTTGCCAAGTGGTTGGTACTGCGAGCTTCCCCCCTGTGCGTTAAGGACAATAGTTACTTATCGTCCTTACCGGCAAGCTCCGCCGTTTCATTCTGCTTCTTTTTAAGCACAGATATCGCGTTGGTTATCACTGCCGGGATAGGCACACCCATAAGTCCGGCATTTTCTGTGATTGATATAACCTCATTCACAATAAACGCGATACACACACCGTCGCGAAGATAGGTTGTCCCGATGAGCAGGTCAAGCCGCACCGCCACGAAGACGATAAGCAGCGTTACGCCCTTTCTGCAAAGACCTTTCCAACCGGCGCGGGATTCAAGTCCGCCGTTTTCGCTTTTTCCGGATTTCTTGAACACACCGGCAACGACAAGACCCGTTATGTAGTCGATAGCCATAAACACAATAAGCGTTACCATAGACGCGTCCCACCCCCCGAACAGCCAGGCAATTCCGGCACCGACTGCACCGAGTACAGCACATAATGTTTCTTTCATCTTTTTCACCTCCTTCCGTTATTTATCAAGCCCGGTCGCGGTGCGAAGAATATCCCTCGCATCGTTTACGGTTACTTTTCCGTCACCGTCAGTGTCTGCGCGTTTCTCCGCGTCGGGAGATAGCTTTTCAAGCCCTACGGCAGCCCTGAGAACGGTTCTTGCATCGTTGACATCAACTGTACCGTTTCCGTCCACATCGCCTTTACGGACATATTTAAGCCCAGTATTTGCGCATAACGCTTCGACAATCGCGTCAACCATAGCGTCAAAAGTTCTGTCAAAAGCAGCATTGTCTTTGTCGTTGTCGACGAAACCCACCTCGACAAGGCACGAAGTCATTTTTGAATCGCGGTTTACCGCGTAATCTCTGTACTTCGGCGCGCCGAGCTTAACGCCCCTGTTTTTAAGTCCCGTGACCGTACTCAGAGCGTCAACAATACGCTGCGCTTTTCTGTATGCGTCGCCGTTTATAGCTGCTTTTGAGCATATCCACGCTTCAATTCCGCTTGCCTTGTTCGGCAAAAACGCATTGCGGTGGATACTGATGAAATAGTCTGCCCCCCAGTTGTTTGCTTCGCTTGTCCGTGAGTCAAGCTGCGGGTCGGTGTCTGCCGTACGCGACAGCTTGACCGCAACGCCCGGAACGGCGGAAAGCCTGTCCGCGACCGCCTGAGCAAGTGCAAAAACATCCTCGCTCTCTTTTCTTTCGCCGTAGGTCGCGCCGGGATTCGCTCCGCCGTGACCGGGATCAATGTAAATCTTTTTCATTTGTAATCACTCCTTTTTAGCTTGGCAGCATAAGCCAAATCCATGTAATTGATTTTACCAGCATTTTGGTAGTATCTGTGTAGTTAAATATCCAGCCGTTAGGCGTGCAGCCTAAGATATCACCGTTTGCATATCCGCCGATACGCTGTGCGGTATACCCGTCGGCAGTCGGCGCGGACCCCTGATAGCTGTTCGTCGCACTTTTGCCTGATATATTTTCGGTCACTGCGACATTTGTCGTTGTTATGTACGGTTTGTTTCCGTCGCAGTAGGTTTTTACAGCCTTAGGCGACACAGCCATTGTATCCGATGTGCCGTCGGCTGTAATATCCGTCGATATCGCCAGTTTTCTTTCTATTAACATTCCCTGACCGTCGCTCGTTATCATAGCTGATTTGAATATCTTGTCGGCGTTATTCGCCATACTCACGGATTTAAAATACAGGCAAGGAGATTCGAAGCGGTCAAACACAAGATATTCATAATCCGATGCCAACTGTGATATCCCCCTATGTTTGAGCAGTATGGTACGGCCGTTTGCACACTGTTCCTTTATCTCTGTAAGCACACTCGAATCGATACTAAAAGATTCGGCGTATCCGGACACAACGACCTTCCAGTTTTGCGGGTCGATGATATACGGTCCCAGTGACTCATCGCTTGCACCCTTCGGCGCGACAATATTGTAGGTACTGCCGTCAGAAAGAGCTACCGTGTAGATATTTCCGCCCTGAGCGTCCTGTCCGTTCGGGGATATTGACACTATGCTTACGCCGTCTGTTCCCGGATTACCCGGCGAGCCGGTATCGCCTTTTTCACCCTTTAAGTCGGCGGACGATGTCCCGGAAGCCGATGTGACCGAAAGTACGGTCCCGTCCCAGATATGCGTGCACGGCGTACCGGGTTCGCCCTGAGGACCCTTCAACGCGGCAAGCTGTTCAGGCGTAAAGTCGGAATACTTGAAGGCTTCACCCGTTTCGCCCTGTTCCCCACGGTCGCCTTTGTCGCCCTTTTTACCCTGAATGCCCTGGATGCCCTGCACGCCCTGAATACCCTGCGGACCGGTATCACCCTTGTCACCGGTATCACCCTTGTCGCCTTTTTCTCCCTTTTCCCCTTTTTCACCGCGAGGAATAGTAAATTTGTAGGTAACAGTGTTTGAATCTTCGTCGTACGACCTTACAACAGACGCGTCCGAGCCTGCCGAACCTGTTTCTGTTTCGGTCACAAATACGCGTGAAGCGATGGTATTTACGCGCTCGATGAGCTTTGTCAGCGCGTTATACTCGCTGCTGCTCACCACCTTGTCCTCCGTTGTGCCTTTGTATACGGCTTCTTCAACGCGCATGAAGAATTTCGGCGATGTTATCAGCTTGTTGTCCGCGCCGTACAACTTGATTTCACAGGGCATTATACCGGCTGTGACAGTCGTCTGAGCGGTAAAGGCATAGATTACCGTGTTGTTCTCTATCACGCAGTTGTTCAGGATCACTTCGTTGTCCGGTTTAAGTGCCGTAAACACTGCGTAACAGTCGGAAGCGATAGTATACGGCTTGCCTGCGTCGGTAAGCGTAATATGGAGCACACGCGCAGTATCGTACTGTTTTACGGCAATCGTCTGCTGCAGCTGCTTGTTTTCGACATCGAGCAGAATAGGCGTTTTAACTGTTTCCATTTCTTTTTTCACCCCCTTTTCTCCGAGCATAGCACAAAGGGGAGTGCAAGTGCGCACCCCCCTTGGCGTGTTTTTTTCTTTTTCTCAAATTTTTACGGTACTTAGTGCCACGGAGCGTCCCCGATGGTCGATTTGCCGTATCCGTTAAGATAAAAGAGAGTGTCTTTTTGGTCGCTCGTGAGCGGAAGTTTGTTGATAGCGGCAAGCACTTTTTTCTTTTTTGTGCCGCTGTCTGCTTTGCCGTCGCCGTCGAGATCATCACCGGTCAAGCCCTTTACAGCCTTGTAGTACGCTTCGTACTGCGAGGCGGTTATTTTACCCTTGCCGCCGTTAACCTGACCGCTTGCAGCCTTGTTTCTCCATGACTGCCAGCTCATGTACGGCAGGTCGCTGTCCGGATTAAGCTCGGAGAAGTTAAACCATGCAAGCGCTTCCTTTACCTCATCCGTAGTAAATTCGGCGTAGTTCCTGAGAATCTTCTCGGCTGCCGTGTGGTCGCCGTCCTCGTAGTAATTTTTTGCAATACTCTTGATAGCGGATTTTATGTTTTCGTCGGTCTTTTTCTCGACCTCCTTCAACTTCTCCTTGATATCTTCGACCGCCTCGGCATTGTCCTGTCTTATGGCATCTTCAAGCATTTTCGTGGTGTACAGGTGCTTATCGGAAGGTTCTTTTGCTTCTTCCTTCGGACGCATTTTCCCGACAAGACCCTCCACGGCTGCGAGAATATCGTTTTTGGCAAAGCCTTCCTTTTCGATTTCCGCAACAAGACGCTCGTAGGTTTCGTAATCACCCGAATAGTTCGCAGTCGCTGCTTCCTCAATACGGTTTATCGCCTTTTTGTCAAGGTCACTGCCCTTGTCGTACTCCTTCAAGCCTTTTCTGACCCATGTTTCCCAGCTGTCGCTTGACTTCATACGGCGAAGTACCTCTTGCTCGTTGTTCTTTACGGCAAGATACGCTTTCAGCGGCTTGTCCTGCTCAAAGCCGATGCCTTCTAAAAACGCGTCCCATGCGGTATATGAAGTGGTTTTGAACTTCATATCGTCGCGCGTGGCGTGGAGGATTGCATTTTCAAGCCCCTTTACTTCCTTCGCAACGGATTTCAGAGGAATGGGAGAGAGGTTTGACAGCATTATCACCGCGTCAAAGATGTTTCCGAACAGCTGTTCCTGAAAATGGTTCAGACCGGTGTACTTGTCAGACTTCTTTTCCGACAGCTTTTCGGCGTTCTGCGCGGTCTTTTTTATTTTGTCGTACAAATCTGCGACCTCCGAGAGAATCTCCGTGTCGCTGCGGTTTATGTCGTACCCTTGCAGCAGTGACAGCGCGTCCTTTATTATCGGCAGATTGTTAAATACATTGAATTCCGAACCGAGAAAGAAACCTGTGCTTTTGGTGCCGATAAGGGAAGAAGTCACGCTTTTTATGTACCGTTCCCAGTAGCTCTCGTCGTCTTTGTCACGCCATGCGGCAACAAGACTTTGCAAAAGCGTGTTGAGGATTACCGCCGACGCGAAGGCGGCTATTGATTTGCCCCTGCTTATGGTGGAATTGCTGCGGAATGCGTTAAGCACCAAGTTGTACGAGAGGGTCGGTTCAGCCATGAATGCCATTACGGATCTTACGAACCTTGACTTGCTGCGCATGAGCTGACTTTTTGACAAAACACTGTCATAAACCTGCGTGAAGTCGATAACATCACGGAATTCCTTTGCAACGAGAGAGAAATATTCCTGTGAGCCGATTTCAAGATTAAGATTGTTAAGCTCAATGCGTTTGTTTATCTCTCTCTTTTTCGCAAGCCAAATGTTTGTCCATGTCGCTTCGTCCGCTTTTTCCGCAAGAATGCCGAGTTTCTCGCTTGCCTTGTCGAAAAAGCCCTGTTTCGCTCCGGTCATCCAGTCTGTAACGGATGTACCGATTCCCACATCAAAACCGCCGAGCTTCTTGATACCGGCAACAGCCGAATACTTGTACATTTCATCTCTTGCCCGTGTGTATGCCGTATTCCGCTTACCGTCCTCGTCGGTGGATATCAGCCCTTCACCGTCAAGCAGACGCACTCCCATAAAATACCGTCCGTTCATCACAGCCTGCGCACGCATTATCGCGGACGGCTGCTGGATAGCTACGGAGAGGTTGCCGAGGACGGCGTTTCGCTTAAAGTATTTTGTACCTATGTCGAGCTTGCTTTCGAGGCTGTCTGCCTTTATTCCGCCGTTTACGGCGCGCATAAAGTCCGCAATGTATGCGTTCGCCGACTTGCCGTAAGCGTTCGTAACGGCATTTTTAACGGACATTCCGCGTACCTTGTGACCGTCCGCGTCGATACCCGCAGCCTCCTCATAGTTATATACTCTTGTCATGTTCTCGATAGGCACGGCAAAAGAAGAATACAGCGCCATCTGATTTATGTGCCGCGCTGCCGTTTCCGTAAAGCCCGATATTACTATCGGATTATTCGCACCGTGTGTGATCTTGTGGGTAAAGCCCGTATGTTTGAGCCGCGTATCGTCCGACACCGCAAAACGGGTATACAGATAGTTCTTGTCGCTCGTTATCGGGAAGTAGTACGCTTCGTTGAACTTTTTGTAGTTGAACAGAGTCATACTCGTATCATTGCCCCATCCGCCGACGGTCGTCGAAAGGAAATCGACCAGCCCGTCCGCATATGACTTTTGTTCATCGGTCAGCTTCAAGAGCATTTCGTACAGCTCAGTTACCGTAATGTGCTTTGCTTCGCTGCGGATGTACTGTTCGGTCTGTTTTTTGTCGGTCTTGCCCTTTTCCGCTTTCAGCGCCGCTTTTCTCGCGGTTTCCTCTATGTCGGCAGCAAGCGTAATGCCGCCGGAGAGAAGGTGCTCGGTATCCATTCCGTTCATCTGCTCTCTTTTCGCGGTTGCATAGAGGGAGAGGAGCGCTTCTGTTGTCAGATTTATCTTTTCCCCAGAGGACAGCTCGAAAGAGTACACTTCCTCCGACCACTTGTTGTAGTTGTACTGCTTCTGCAAGCCGGCTATTCGGCTGCGTGCTTCGTCGCACTTTATGTACCAGCTGTCCTGACCGTCCCGGAAGTCGTCGTAAAGCTCCCTGAACGGTCCGCCTAACTTCTGATTAAAGAAGTATATCGGCGTTGCCATTTCATCTACGGCAAGGTCAATGGCGAAGTCAACGGGCGATTTGCGCTTCTTGCGCTGCTTTCTGTCTTTCAGCTCCGCAATAGCCTTGTTGCCCAGCTCACTGACGGTGGTAGTTCTGTTCTGCACCGCCATTTTGTTGCCCTGTTTTACAAGTCCCGATATGTTCGATATGATTTTGTCAATAACCGAGAGTTCTTCGGCGGTAAGTGCGCTCAGGCGTTTTCCGAGCATTGTTCCGCGCATACTTTCGAGGTCGCGCAGAAGATCGCCGTCTATGTTTCCGGCGAGATTTCTGTACTCCGCATTGAGTGCGCCCGTGTCGTCCGCATCGCCCTCGGTGGCTCTGTATATGTCCGTCAGCATATCGTGAAAGCGCATATACCGCTCGGCATTCAGACCGTTGTCACCGCCTGTACCGAATACGGAGGAGTTCTCAGTGAACGGCAGAAGGAATTCACTCACGATATTTTTCATTCCCTGAGGGATATGCTTTTGGTCGCTCTCGTTTACAAGCAGGTTCGTAAGGTTCTTTACCTTACGGGCGATGGCAGTACGCTGCTTCGCTCTTGCGGCAGTATTTTCCATGTCCGTGCGCTGCTGCTTCATGCGCTCGCGGTAGACCTGTCTGACTTCGTTTACGGAATCCTGTATTTTACTGTTCTTTTGGTCGCGAAGATCTTTCATCTTCTCGCGGTTCTCGGCTCTTATCTGCTCTACACGCGTTTTTTCCTTCGCGAGGTCGGCTTCATACTTTGCCTTCTGCGCCGCGTTCTTCTCGGCAAAGCGGTCTATCATACTGCGGTATCTGTCCGCCTTGGTAACAAGGGGAGAAGCCGCCATTATCTCACCGAAAATGTCGAGCGCTTCTTCATTGACTTCGTCCGCAAGTCTGTCCTGAACAACAAAGCGTTCCTCGTATGTTTTTGCACCGTTCAGCTCGTGCTGCCAATAGTAGTGGTACACCGGAGGATGGTTCTCGGCGATGTCGATAAGCGCCATGATGGTCTCATACTCCGCGCCCTCGCGTGCGTTTTCCGAGTAGTCCGTGCCGTCGTAGAGGTAGGCGGCATTGCCTGCTATCTCCGCTCCGGTCGTTGCCCACGGAGTACGCTTGTGCGCAATGCCGGTCTTTTCGCCGGAGATGGTAAAGCCGTATGCGTGACTCAAAATCGCATTCGCCTTTCTGATGTCATACCCGTTGTCTTTGAGCTGTGAGGCGACCTCATCCGAAACATAGAACCTTCCGCCGGAGGTGTACTCTTTAATATCGTCAAATGTTTCGGTGCCGAGGACATCATAGGTGTTGAGCTTCGCGTTGTAGAGCGTGTCGGACAGGAGATTCAGGAGTGTATCACTGCTGCCGACACCGTTCATGTAGTCGGTCATTATCGCCATGATGTCATCCGTGAGCGCCGCGTTCTTTATTTCGGAGAACTCACCGTTGCGGTTGAACTTCTTCACGATTTTCTCGATTTTTGAGCGCTGCGGCAGAACTCCGCCCGTTTCGGTCATGTTGAGCTTCGCTTTTCCTATCTCGCTGCGGGCGTATTCGAGCACATCTTCAACAAGCGTTTTCGCGTCCTCCACCGCGTCTGCAACGGTCTGATTCTTGCTCATGCTTTCGAGCTTTGAACGGATATCGGGGAGTTTTCGCTGAAATTTTTTTTCAGAAGTCATATTTTGGGGGTTGCTTTTTTCAGATAAATCGGATATACTACTATTAGGAACTGTTGTGGACTCTTCGTCCGCTACCACAGCAAGTAAAGTCTGTGGGGCAGTTCCTTTTTCAATTGAAAATGAATAGAAGAAATTTCCGGAAGGATTTTCTTTTACATCAATATTCATATGACAATCCATACGATTACCATCAGCATCTTCATATACAAGGTTTGTCACAAAATAGTGCCAGTCGGTCACTCCGTTATGCGCCGGATTGGTTTTACCTTTTTCTGATAAATTTCCCGTATTCTTCGATTCTGTCGCAATCTGATAAAAATCACTCGATAAATCAAGAGTCATTCTTTTTTCGGAGGCAGTTCCTTTCCTATTTCCGTATACAATTTTCGCAAGGTCACTTCTCTCACTTAAAGTTGGGTCAAAATTAGCCGTTATCCTTCGGCTTGTATTACCCTCGGTAATATACAAGGAGATAGGTTTTTTGCTCCAAACATTTTGGACAATGTCGATAATATCCTGTTGTTTTACACTTTTTGGAGTGTTCTTTGCGTAGTTCGTCTTATATATCCCACGCCCATCTTCGGTTTTCCCGATTTTAGCCTGCTTTTTCACACCGCTGTTTTCAGCGGTGTTTTTCGTTTCGGTGCTTGTTTCCGTTTTTGCCTGGTCGAGGATTCTTTCAAAGTTGTCCACGAAGAAGTCGAGCATTTCCGTGTCCATGTCAAGCGCTGCGTCGTAGATAAGCCGCTGACCGCGAAGATTTTGCATTATCTCTTTCAGCTCCGCGACTATCTCCTTGACCTTGTCTATTACCTTTTGAGTAAACGACTTGTTCAGCTCTGCCGACTTGACCTGACGCTCAAACTCCTTTTCCGTGACCGCTGCACCGAAGAAGTCAGCGGCTATCTCGCTGTCTATTTCTTCGCCCTTGTAGCCGTAACCCTCGTATTCCTTGCGGCGCTGCGAGAGCCATTCTTCGCCCTTTACGCCTTTGAGGGTATTTATCACCATATTCGTAAGAACACGGGCGTCCTCGGCGTTTATGCTCTCGATGTAATGGAACAGCTCATGTCCTACGACGGGCATATACAGACCGCCGTCTGCGTCAAGGGAGATAACTATATTGTTCCCCGAGCGGTATTCGCCGTTTATCGGCGTGCCGGTTTCATCGTAGAGTGCGTCAACACATATGATGGAAATCCCGTGCTTTCTCGCGTACTGGTCAAGCGCCGAAAGCTGCGTGAGGGCGTTTTTGTGCTTGCCGTCCGTGATATTCTTTACACCTATACGGGTAACACCCTTGATGGCTTTCATCTCTTTTACACCGGATATGTACGCCTGTTTGAGCTGCGTTTCCGTTACACCGCCCTCGTACTCATAAAAGCCGTAGTTCTTGTTGGCAAGGGAATCTTTGAGCCGTTCGAAGGACAGTCCGTTTTTCCCGGCTTTGTACGACTCGTACATAAAGCGGACATATTCCTCCGCGCTCGGGTTCAGCTTTTCGTTATACAGCCCGAGAACGACATTCGCCGCGTCAACGCTCATCTTTGTACCGGTCGAAAAGCTCCTGCCGGTCGCGTCCGTGTGCGTATCCGCCGCAATCGTCCCCGAAACGGCGCTGCTGAGGGATGAATAAAGGGCGTTTACCTCGGGATTGTTCGCCTTTACGGTCTGCACCTGCGCCTGAGTTGCCCCGTTGTCGGTATCCACTACCGGCGCGTTCTCCTCCGAACTGCTGAACACAGCGCTCTGATGTGTGTCGGGGTCAAATTCAACTGATATTTGCCCGTTTTCCGCACTTGTTATCGCACCGAGGGTAATTTCCATGCCGTCACTGCGAACACCGGCGGCGTCATTCTTGACAAGCTCTGCGGTATCTCCGCTTCGGATAGCTTTCTCTGCAACTTTTGCTTTTTCTTCCACTCTGCTTTTTGCGCTTTCTATTTCCGCATTCTGCTTTGCTTTCTCCGCTTTCAGCTTTGCTTCGCGTGCAGCTGCCGCCTTTTCAAATACCTCGGAGTTGTTGATAATCTGCTGAGAAAGCCGCCCGTTATTCTCGCTTGTAAGCGCACGCTTTACGGCAAAGGCATTCACGCCCTTTAATCCCGCGTCTTTAACAAGGTCTGCGGCGGACTGCTTTACCCGTGCCTTTTCCGCCTTTTCTTCAACGGCGGTGACCATATCGGCAAGCTTCCCGACATTGCGCTCTGTCCTGTTTTTGAGCGCCTCGTTCGCCGCGTCCGCGAGAATTCTGTTTGAACGCCCTACTTTTTCGCCGTCCACACGGTTGATTTCATCGCGCAGCTGTGCATTGCCGCTATACCGGTAGGCTGTGTCCGCAAGTTTCTCAACGCCGCCATTTTCGATGATTGCCTTGCCCGTTGCGGGAACTTCCGACATCTTATGATATGCATACTGTCCCGTCGCTGCCAATCCGCCTATTGCGCCGCCCGAAATAAATCCGCCCATCGCCGCGTTATAGAGGTTCATCGCCCATGCCTTTGCCGTTGCCATATTTTCGGAGTCGCCTTGCTGCATATACTTTGATATGTCATCATTTACGCGCTGCCTGTCGCCGAGGATAAGAGCTTCGGTAGCCATGTTTGCAAGCTCTGTGCAGAATTCTTCCGATGCTTCCGTTCCGCCCTGTATGAGCGCTTTTTTTATGATGTCAGCAACCGTTTTAGTGGGCTTCCCGAGAATAACATCCGTGAATTTATCAACAGAAAACTTCTCGAAAAACATCTCGAAGAATCCGGCGGCTGTACTTACCCCGAGTATATCTGCACCCGACGCACCCTCGTCGTACAAATCACGCGCCGTTGATGTCAGCGCACCCATTCCTGACTGTATAAGATAAGGTGGGAATAACTTACCGGCTATGGAATCGGCACCGGACATTAACATCTGATAGACATTACCGGCAGATAGCCCGAGCAAAGAAAAATTATTCGTTGTGTCGTCAAGATTGTTTGCAGTTACACCGCGAATTATACCTGCTTCCGACTGTATACGGTTGCCATACGAATATGGGTTATACTCTTTGCCGGTGATACGCTGTGACACAGTGTCGGCAAACGAGCTTATATTACCGATAACCTGCATAGGAATGGAGGCGGCATTATATAATGCCATTTCACCCGTTGATCTATCCTGCAACCACTTAGCAAAATCATTGTTCGCTCTTTTTACGAGAATCGGTCCCATTTGTTCAAGGTATTTGTTTGCAGCGGCGTCCCCCTCATTTGAACGAATAGTATAATATATCCTAACTTCATCTCTTGTAAGCTGTTCCCAAGCATTTTGCCTGCCTGCATTGATTATTCCGTAATACTTGACTTCATCTGCATTTGGCAGTTCATCATCCACTTCAAGCGCACTCTCGTTTTTTGACCCCGAAATGGGTTTCCACTTGTCAGCATTAAGAAAAACTCCCAATTCATCTGACATATCCCCTTTCGTGGATGACAATGACTCAGCGTAATCAGTTTTTTTATATTCAGGAGTTTGTGTTACCTTGAAATAAGAATCAGTTCGACCCTGAGTGCGGTCATACTGTCTGTTTTCGGCTTCAAGCCGTTCTTTTTCGGCTTTCAGTTTCTTGTACTTCGCCTTGTCGCCCCAACCCGTATAGACGGGAACGCCGCTTGTGCCGTTCCACTGCCTTCCGTATTTTCCCATTTCCTTTTCAATTTCGGCGATACGAGCCGCGTTTTCGTCATATATTTTCGCGCGCTCCGCCGCAGTTTCGGAATTTGTAACAGCGTCGTCGTTAAGCCACCCGTAATAGCTCTTGTTTTCGTCCTTCGCGTCCTTAAACTGCGAACTGTATTTCAACCGGTTATTAAGCCAAAGCCGGTTATTTTCGAACCAGCTGCTTTGCGAAGCGATTGTATCATACAACGCACTGTCGCCCAGTCCGAGACGGCTGAGTTGTTTTTTTTGCTTTTCCAATAATTCGCGCTGAGTTGCGAAATTCTCGGAAAATTTCTGCGCTTGTTCGGCAGGTACATAACGCTTGTTTTCGTCTGTAAAATTTGAAAAACGCTTTTGCAGACTGTCATATACCGAAGCATTGTCCTGTATTGATTTCGTAATGGAATTTACGGTATCTTCGGCAGTGCTTACAAGATACTGCCCCATAGCGCTGTTTCTGTCTATGATTGCCGTGTTGTCGACTTCTTCTTTTCGTCTGCGTTTTTCGGCAGCTGCCCCAAGAGCGCTGTTTCTGTCAAGCTGAGCATAAGCCACGAATAAAACCTCCTTAACCGACCGTATAAGACACACCGAGTTTATCCAGTATGTCAAGTCCTTCTTCTGCTGTTATTGTGCCTGCTTCCACATATTCCGAGATACGATTTGACATATATGTGTTGCGCTGTTCCGCTGTCTTTGCCGGTACATATCTGCTTACAAGCTCTTTGTAAATACTCTGCGCGTTACCGGATAATTTTACAGGAGCTTCTTTTGCTTCGCCGCCTACGCTGCTGCCGGAAGAAGAAACGCCGCTTGCGCCGGAACTCTTTCCCGATGAGCTGCCGGAAGAAGATTTTCCTGAACTTCTCTTACTCGAAGATCCGCTTGATTTCGCTGCCGCCTGCGCCAACTTATATTCCCACTCTTTTGCCGCCTGTTCACGGTTATATTTTGTTTCATCCGCGTATCTTTCGTCCGATATCTTGTCGCGCCCTCTGCTATACGCAAGCTCATCCGCATAGCGTGTATCGGAAACCTTATCACGCTCCCGGCTGTATGCAAGTTCATCCGCATACCTTTCATCGGAAATTCTGTCGCGGTCCCGACTATATGCAAGCTCGTCAGCGTACCTCTCGTCCTCTTTTTTATATCTGCTGTTTTGCAGGTACCAGTTCGCAAGATTCTGTTTTTTCGCAAGGTCGTTCTGATAGCGCGAATATGCCGCGTTTTGCAGTTCGGGAATTATATCATTAGCGTTTTGCAGAGCTGCATTATACTGCTGCTGTGCCGCCATTGTTCCGTACGAATTACCGTAACCGCCCGTAAACTTTGCAGCCTGCGCAGCGACATTCTTCGCGGCTATTTTGCCCTGATTTATGTATGCCTGCTTCGCCGCCTGATAAACAGGGTCCGTATTAAAGTCATAGCTGAACTTGCTGTTGTCATAGTCGCGCATATACTTATCGGCAAGTGCAGCGTAGTCCGTGGAACCGTTTACTCTTGCCGTGGCATTCAAATTTTTCGGCGTAGTTATGCCGCTGCCGAGGGCTGTTCCCTGTGCTGTCTGTGCCATACCCGTGCCGTCTGTCTGTCCGTTGATGATTTTTTCTGCTGCCAAAAGCAAATTTGTTTTTCGTTTATCCATTGCTCTTTTGCCCCTCCTTTATGAGTTTTTCGAGTCTTGAAAGCTCCTGACGCACCTGTATGTTAACGCTCTGCATCCACTGCTTTATAGCTCTCGTTCGCTGTCTTTCGTCCATCCGGTCGATGTCGGGAATTTTAACGCTGAACATAATCGTTTGCCTCCTCCGTCGTGACTGTAACGGAATATATCACGCATTCGCCGATACCGCTGAAATGCAGCTTGTAGTTGTCGCAGAGAACAGCAGGCGTATATACCGCGTTAAAAGTTCCTTTTACCGTGCCTTCTTCGAGATATACCGGGTCTTTTTCGTCGTGACCGTCATAACTCGCTTCGATATTTATTCTCGCCCCGTCACACAACCTTCCGCGAATCTGTATCTGCCGTATACTCTTGTTGTCCGGCACATCAAGCCCGAGCGTACCCGTGTCGGCGTGCCATTCTACGGTGGTTTCGGTGATGAGGTCGTCGGTTTGAAAGTCGCTGAGAAGCGTTATCGGGAGCTTGTTCGCGTTGTCCGCGTCAAAATACTGTATAACGGGCGTGTAATTTCCCTCTCCCGCCGTGGTGCTGCCGACCTGCGGAACGGAATCGGCGGGCACGGAACCTATCGCGAACGCGCTGTTCCTGTGATGTAAAATTGCGGCGGGCGGCGATACGAACGGATTATCCTCCTGTGTCCACAGCCCCGTAAGAGTGTCATATACGAAAAGTTCGCGCTTTTCGCTGCCTATGCGCTTCATAGACACTATGTACCGCTCGCCGTCCGTACCGGCAATCGCGTCCTCCCATTTGTCCGTTCCGAGCGCGTCCGATACTCTGACGGGGCGAGAGTCGGGAGACATTCGCATTATTCCGCCGTACGATTTGTAGTACACATAGCCGTTAATTACAACGGCGCTTTTTGCCGAGCCGTCCTGAATTCCGGCGCCGGAGTATTCACTGAGAGAAAACGGAGGTTCCGACCCCGTGAGAATATAGTATCTATCCTCCTTGAAGAAGATAACGCAATCTTCGAACTGCGCTATTCCCGTGAATTTGCCGCCCGTTCCTACCGACACTGTATAAGAATCTGCCGCTGTACCCTCGTATATATAAAAATTCATTGCGTCGCCGAGCGCAGAACCGTAAACTTCGTTGTAGTTGACTGTTTCTGTTTCCTCGTAGCGGCATCCCCATATGCGGTTCTTCCACACACAGGCATACTGCAATGTCGGAGCGCGGCGAGTCAATATGAGTTTACTCCAATAACTTACATAAATATATCCATCGCAAATTATTGCGCTTTCGTCGGTACTTTTTGACCGAATAATGGTCGCTATAGCGTCGCTTCCAAACAAGTTGATAATATTGCTCGAGTGGCAGAATACTCCGTCACCAACATTGAAATCTGCGAACGCGCCGTTTTTTGCCGTAGTTAAATCCAAATCCGTAAATGCCGAAATCTTTGTCCTGCATGCGGTCTGTGCGACCCACTGCGAAGACGCGGACGAGTATTTATACAGTCCCTTGTTCGTGGTGTCGTACCAGTACGCGCCGTTTGCGGGACTTTCGGGAGCAGTCGCCGACCGTGTCACCGATATTTCGGCATCATCGCCGTCAATCGGGGTAGTTTTGAAATACAAGAGTTCAACAGAAGCGTATATTGGCATCACCTTGTATTTCATTAACCCTCTCTGTTTTTGAATAAGCTGCATCATGGGATAAGCGAGAAACGAATTGCCGAACCGCACCAGTCCGCAGCTTTTGCGGTGGATATTGTAATTTTCGTTGGTATCGCTGTATGAGGCTACGGTTGCAGTTTGACCCGAAAAATAACTGCCGTATATACCTATGCACGGAATGGGATCTATCGCAATCAACGCGGTCAACTCGCCGTTTTCGTAGTTTGCCGCGATTATTTGCGCGAGCTCCCGTGCCCTTATTTTTTGCCCACCGCTGATTGTTTCCGTAAAAAGCTGTGTTGCCCTTTTATTCCTCGACGCGGCACACGGATATTTTGCCGCCGTCATATTTATCATGTCACTCCACGCCCCGTCCGCGATACGCTCGCGCTTGTCCAGACCGCCGAATGTACTTATCATTTTTTTTGTGGTCTTACCCTGATTTACATAACTGCCCATAGTCTGCGCCCCTCCGAAAGCTAAATGTCGTATATGTCGCTATGCAGCTTGTTTTCGGGCGGAATGTGATTGCGCCGCCAGTATGCCGCGAAGCGATTCCACGCGTCCGTAAACATTGCATAGCTGTTGTTTGTGTTCGTGGCATTGTTGCGCAGAAGATCTATTGCATAAATGCAGCCCCAAACATATATCTCGCTGTACGGGTCGGGGGCAAGCAGTACAGTGTCCTCGGGGGACGCCGCCGTATAGTCCGTGAATGTGTAGCTGTCACCGTCGGCAGACGCGTCAATAATCTCTTTTTTTACTCTCTGCTCGATATGCTGAATGGAATTGATTATTCTCGGCGCTTCCACCGCAGGCGCGCGCATTTGCTGCACCTGAGAAATGCACTCTTTTAATGTCATGTTGTCCACCGTCCTTAACCGCAGCAAGGGGCAGAACCGAAGCCGTTATATACTTCCGCCGCCCCTCGCCGTTTGTTTGTTATCAGTTAGAATTTGCGCTTATGAATTCCTCTGCCTTGCGCTGTGCGTCGAAGGAGTTGTTTATGACCTCCGCGAAGGCAGGCGACAAATATACCGTCTGACCCTTTTTAACAAGGATTCTGCGCCCGTTTACCGACACAAAAAGGGAGTCGTCGCCCCTGTCCGTTTTGGGAATGAATACCGGTATATTGCCCTGTGCGCTGTCCGAAACAGCCGTGTTGTTCTTAGCCATTGTTGTTTACCTCCTGATTAGTTTTCTTCTGCCGTTGCGGAGAAAGCCGAACCGGACTCCACGCGGAGAATGTATTCTTCGAGCAGGCGCTTTGCGACCTTTGTAGCCTTCCAACCGACGGATGAACGCTGGTTAAGCGGGTCGTTGCCGTAGCCGCGCTGCTTGACGATGTGTTCGAGTCCGCCGCCCTCGATATCCGTTACGCCGTAGGCGTTTTCGCCGAGGAAAAGCGTACAGAATACCGCAGAACCGTCCCTGCCGGCACCTCTGCCGCAGATAACATCGCCTGCGTCAAGGCTTGTTACGGCAGTGCCGAGAGTGAGGGTCGCAACGCCGCCGCTTACGGAAACTGCGGTTATCGTGTTTTCCTCGCCGCCTACATAAACGGGTACGGGCGTTGTAAAGGTGTGCGCGGTAAGGTTCTCGCTTACCGTTACCGATGTGGTAGACGATGATACAGCCGTCTTAACGGTAAGCCTTGAAAGCGAGTCGCTTATGACTGCGGGAGCATAGATTTTTGCTTCGGTGCTCTCAACAAAGCGTACGCCGCCGATCATACCGAGTTCGCCCCTGAAAATGTTCTCGGGGGTCTTGTATTTCTGAATGTCGACCCATGTGTCGCCCGCCTCCTGCATAAGGTCGTATGCCACATAGGGGTGAATTATCGCGACATAGCTGCCGTTTATCTTCGGTGCGTTGACGGCTTTAAGCTCCGCAGCCGCCTTGAAAACATCCTTGACGCGCAGCTTGCAATCGGCTGTGATGTCGGCGCGGGAGGTGACCTCCATTTCCCTGTCCTTTTCGTCGTAAGTGGGAACATACATAACGTTCGTGCCGCCTACAAGCTCGTTGCGAACGACGGTATCGAGAGTAAGACCCGCCTGTGAAGCAAGCTCCTTTGTCGCTTCGACAATGGTGTTGTCAATAGCGGTCAATTCGAGCATATCGGTCTGCTCCACATAGTCGCCGTACTGTTCCACTCGTGCGGTGACAGCCGATACATTCAGCTTGTTGCCGACGGGGGTAACACCTTCGGTTATGGGCTTCATTGCCTTGGGGAGCTTTGAAAACTTGCGGAATTCGATGGTCTTACCGCCGTTTTTGGGGATGGGACGCTTCTGTCCGAACTGGTCGTGAACGAGATTGGGACCGGCAAGGGTTATGAGCGCCTTGTCGTAAAAGGTTTTCATCTCCGCCGAAAGCCCGGAGGAAATGTGCGTGCCGCCGGTGTTGGCATTCATCGCACCGGCGTTCGCGTCGTTGTTGTTGCCGGCGTAGTTAACGGTATCACCGGCTGCAAAAAGTTGCAGGTCATAAAAAGTAGTTTTCATATTTTTGTCCTTTCCGGTCAAAAGGTGATTTTCGCACCCTTTGACACATCATCTAAAATTTTGAGTATGTCGTTTTCGCGCAGCGCGGATACATCCTTTTTGGGGATTATTCCGCCCTGTCTTGTAAGTCCGCCCTCCGGCGGTCTTTGTCTGTTCTGCTGGATTGCATTTGCCGTCTTTGCCTTAACCGACTGCGCAACCTTGCCGGTTATCTCCGCCATGTCGCGGTCGTAGTAGGCGAGTCGACGCGCTTCTTCTACCGTTAAAGGTCGCGCGCCTGTCAGAAGATCCCGAAAGTCCTCGTTATCGGCAAGCTCTTTTTGCAGGTCAAACTCGGGATATGTAGCCCTGACGGCATCGCACTGCGATTGCCATGCGTTTATGATGTCGTTTTGTGCGTCGGCAGCGGCGTTGTCGTCCTCTGCCTGCTGTTCGATTTCCGCCTGTGCGTCCGCCTGTGACTGCTCCTGTGCCGCCTTAAAGCTGTCCTTGTACTCCTGTATGCTCTGTCCGGACTCCATAGCCTGACGGTTAAACATGGCGTTGTCGTCATATACCGCCTGTTTTAACGCGTCAATATCGCCATCGGAGATACCGTACTTGTCGTAGAGTACGGCTGCAAGATCCTGTAAAGGCTGCATTTGCCCTTTAACCTTTGCAAATCTGCCGTCGATTATCTTCTGCGTTCTCGCGCCGAACGCCTTTTTGCCTTTGCCCTTGATAAGTGCTTCAAATTCTTCGTCGGTCATTTCGGCGTTATCGGTGTCTGTTGTGTCTGTTGTGTCAGTTTCGGTCTGTGCGTTCGTTTCCGCGTTGTCCGCGCTGTCCGTGGTAGGAGCGTCCTCCGTCTCATCGGCTGCGTCTGCGTCGGTGTCCGCGTCGTCATTGTCGACAGCGGCGTCCTGTCTTGCGGAGTCCGTATGCGATACATACTTTGCAAAATCCGCGTCAAAATCGCCCGAAAGTCCTGAGCTGCCGGTTTCTGCCGCACCGGCAAACATCTGTAAGTTTTCGATATTCATTTTTTTACCTCCATCGTCTTTCCGAAGTGTCTTTTTTGTCATCGTCTTTCCGAAGTGCCATATTTCATCGCAATTCGCAATAATCGGGGTACAGCCGTTCGATTTCGCGAATTCCGTTGATAAACATATCAATTGCCTGAGCGGTCTTTTTATCAAATTCCGCGTTATAATAACCGTTGTCCATCTGCACCGTGTCTTTTACCGCATATAGGTTAAGACCCATTACAAGTGCGGTCACACCTGCGCATACAATATCGCTGCCGTGCTCCGCGTATCCTGCGTGTCCGGTTACTTCGACCGCAATTTTCTTGCCGTAGTCCGTAACTGATACCGTTATCATCGCGGTGCCGTCCTTCCGCGTGCTATATCGGTCTGCTTATCCATGTAAGTGCTTGACCGCTTTATTCCGCCGTTGATATCGGTTTCCGCCGATTTGCTCTGCGCCGAAGCTGCGGACGGCTCGGAACTGCTGTTGTAACCGTCATTGGGAGCGGACGGAGAAGCTCCGGGCATAACCGCATTGGGGTCGACAAGACCGGCTGCTGCCGCTGCCTGCATTGCCTGTATACCTATGTCGGGCGCGTATACATTCGCCATGTTTAACAGCAAGGGTAAAAACTGCGCGGCGAACTGTTCTTTAAGGCTGTTTTTCTTGATTATGTCTATAAGCTCGTCTTTGTTGTCGATTTCGAGCACAGACAGGCAGGCGAGCGCCTGCGTTGACTGCTCGGGATTAAAAAATCCCATGCCGTAAAAGTTGATTATGTCCTGATTCTGCGCCGCCTTAGACCATGTGTTTGACTTCGCGACTTTAACATCAAGGTCAAATATCGGCTCTTTCACGCCGAAATCAACGCCGAACTCCGGCTCGACCGGGCGCGGCTGCAATGCTGAGTTGTCAAACGCCGTGTACTGCGCAACTTTGTCCTCACCGAGAATGCGGAAGTATCTCGGAACATCGTAAAACTGCCGAATAAGCTCGATTATCATGTTGCATATCTGCTTAAAGGCGTGATATGTATGCGCTATAATGTCGCGGCTTACCTTGCTTCCGGCTTCCTGCAACGCGCCTATACCGGCTGCTGTCGTCGTTCCGCCCGTTCCGCCCGAGTTTACATCCCGGTTGAATGTATTTTCCTTCATTTCGGCGATTTTGTACTGCTGCAAGGTGATAAAATTACCGGATATGTCGGGGCGGCTTATCTCACGAATATCTTTTTCGTCGAGGTTACCGGCGACATGAACTATGTCCTTGTCGAAGTTGCAATATTCCTCGGCATTGACAGCCGCGCCGTCGCGCATAAAGTATCTTACACGCGCCCCCTGTTTTAAGCAGTTGACCATCAGCGCATTGACCGTGTCAATGTCCTCCTGCGTGTCCTTTGAGATGTCGATAAGCCCGAACCCTGCGGGCGTGCCCTTGTCGGGGAAAAACACATCAAACACAAACGGATACATACCGTGTGTGTACCAGCCGCTGTCTCTGCGCGTGGGGTCGTTTTCGGACGCGTATAAAACAATATCCTGTACAAACCGGCAGTAGTGTAGCACCGTTTTGTCCCCGACACGGCGTTTGTAGTACCAGTTGACTACATACGACTTGTCAGATGTGTCTATATCCTCGTCAAAAGAATACCTTGCGACCGTAAGACTCGGCGCGGATAGGTTTTGCAGCTCCGCCTTGTCCGGGTATGCGGCTTTAATCGCGTCGTGCGACATAAGCTCGACCGTAAAAACATTTGCACTGTCCTGTATGTCCTCAATTCCCGGCTCCCAGAAGATATTCAGCCCGTCTATCGTACGGACTGCCACATCTCCAAGCCCGTGCGCGGCGTTGGCGTCCCAGCCGACCATGTATACCGCAGTACCCTTTTTGATTTTCTCGTAGCAGGCTTCGGAGTATGTTTTTTTCCATTCGGCGCGGTCGAGGACTACCGGAATAACGGCAGTAAGCGCTTTCGCAGCTCCTTCGTCGCCCGGTTCCCGTGCCGATACGGTCACATCGGGGAAGTTGTCCATAAAATCAGCGTGTTTGTTGGCAATGGCGGAAAACAACCAGCCGGTCTGCCGAATCTTGCCGTCGCGCAGCCCTTGCCAGTGCTGCTGCCGGAACCATTTCTCCGCGTCCACAAGGCGGCGGTCAAAGTTTGCCTTGCCTGCGCGGTATCTGTTAAGCACAGAAACGGCTTCGTTTATATCCTCTTTGCCTATAACTGCGGCGGAATCCGCCTCATCGGGGACAATAAACCCGTCCGTTAAAGCATTATCCTGTGCAAAAATATCAGTATCCATAGTAATCCCTCCTTAAATTCAGCGGGTCGTCCCCGAGTTCCTCCGGTTCGGCTTTTTTTACCGGCTTTATCGGACGCGACATACAAAAATACCTGAACGAGTCCGCGAAATGGTCCTCCTGTGTCGTGTCGAGATCCTCGGGCTTGATGTCCGAGAACTGCAAAAGCGGCAGCGTGCGTATAGCCGCCTTGCAGGTTTCGAAAAAATATACCATCGGGATCCCATCGGAGTCGAACGCCAACCTGTAATGTACCTGCATCCAACCGGGAATACGCTTGTTGTCACCGGGCGAGAAGTACACAAAATGTCTGTCGGCTGCGTCTATAATCGCTTCGCCGCGCGACACATCCCATATGGACGGGTCCGCAACGCCGGTTATCTGCCTGCCTTTGAGCCACCGGTGAGTTGTTTCAATCCGGTGAATCTCTTCGAAAATCCTGTCCGGGTGCCACTTCACACCCTCATTCGGCGTTTGCGTGCAGCCGTAAAGCTGCAAAATGAGATAAGCTCTGCCGTCGTAATCTATCGCCCACCAGTCACACGAGAAGGGCTTTGCAAAGCCGAAATCGAAGCTCCGGACAATATTCCACTCGCGCGGAATGTCGAACGGGGCGATAACATGAGTCCATCTGCGCTCTGTGCGCGCCTGCTCGGGGGTCAATCCGCACTCGGCGCACTTTACCGCGTCCGGTTCTGTGAGAAAATCCTCAAAGAACTGTCCCTCGAAGATATCCCAGCGCCCGTAGAGCCACGCTTCGCGCAGCTTCGGCGGAAGCGCTTCCAGCTGCCGCACATAGTCGGGGTTGGAAGCAAGCAGCGCCTTGTTGTCCGTTACGAGCGACTGAATAAAGGTATAATCTTCGGGGTTTTCGCCGGTTTTGTACACTCTGTCGATAAACAGCCGCTTTACAAAAGCGTGTCCCACGCCGCCCGGGTTGCAGGTGAGATATACCCGTTTAGGGAAGTCGTTTACACCTCGTACGCACGCCTTGAAGCGGTCGTACTGCTCCTCGGTCAATTGTGTAGCTTCGTCAAGGAACAGCACATCCACCTCTGTTCCCTGATATCTGTCGAGGTCCTGTTCGTTCCGGGCGTACCCGAGCTTTATGACCGAGCGGTTTTTGAACAGGAATTCCTTTGTTGATTCTTTGTATTCAGCCGCGCGCCCCACGAGAAGTCGAAGCGGAGTTATATGGTTCGCGCGAAGCTCCGGGTAGGTCTTTCGCACTATCATTATCTTTATTCCGGGATACCTGAGCGCAAGCAGCACCGCCTTAACTCTTACCGCCCAGCTTTTTCCGCCTCCTCGCGCTCCGCCGAACGCAACATACTTTTGTGTTGCCCGGAGGAAAAGCTGCTGTTTTGGACTCGGCTGCCCGATAACTATATCTGTCATACGCCGTAGTCCTCACCGGCACCGTCTGCAAATCGGACGATAACGGTATTGTCATCTGCCGTCTGCTCGCGTGCTTCTTTTTGCAGCTTCCGGATCCGCGCCGTCTGTTCTTCGAGATCCTTTACGCTCCGGACATCCTGTACATCTTTAAGGTCTTTCAGCGCCCCGGAGAGGCTGCGCAGCTCCTTCGCGGTCAGCGAAGTGTTTTGGTCGCTTATCATGGCAGTCACCCTGTCAAGCGCCTTGTCTGCCGCCTTGTATAGCTTTGTGCGTGTCTTTGCCTGCTGGGAAGATATTTTATCCACTATTTTTGCGTCACGGTTAGCACGCGTCCGGTCGCGCAAGGTAACCCACCCGTCTTTTTTGCTGCGGTTTGCTATCGCACTGTATGTGACCCCGTACTTTTTTGCCAGCACGCGCAGGCTGTCCTTGCCGGCAATATAGTCCTTTTTTATCATCTCAAAATCTATGTCATGTGCCATCAGACCCCCTCCTTTTTTACGATAAAACAACTGTATCACAACAAAAAAACAAAGTGCGCACCCACTACCGCAACTTTTTTTTGGAAAAATAAAAAAAGTAATTGACACTATGGTACGATAGTGTTATAATGATAAATGTCAAAGGGAACAACAGTTCCGCGAAAATAAAGAAAACGAAAAGGATAGATGAAAAATGGCAATGGCAACAGCGAAATGCACTTGCGAAAAGTGCGGTGAAGAATTCGAGATTTACAAGAAATGCTACAACCGGAGAGATGCTGACGAGTTTGAAGAATATGCAGCAGCGCACTACACCGAATGCCGAAAATGCTACCGTGCAAGAGTAGCCGCCCAAAATGCAGACAAGGCGAAAACGGTCATCGAAAAGTACAACATGCCGACGATTACGGGCGTAAGCGAAAAACAAATCAATTACGCAAATACCCTCCGCGACAGATTCCTCGCAAACACAAGCGATTCGAAAATCGAACAAGCAATCTATCTTATCAGTGACGATAGGTGTAAGCAGAAAATGCAAGAGCTTGCAGACAAAAGATTTAACGGCGATCTTAAAAAGGCAAGATTTGCGCTGTTCATGAACTACGGTTTGGATGATAATATAGTGGTGCTTTTGACGGAAAGCAACGCAGGTAAAATAATAGACGCATTAAAATATTGACCAGCATAGTCGAAACGGCGAAAGCCGTCTGTAAGGGTTTGCCGCCTTACACTGATGATGACAGGCAAAAAAAACGAAAGGGACCAACAAACGATGGCAAGAAGATTTTACGCAGTACAAAACGGAACAGATTATGCTTGTGACTATGGCAGCACAGTAAAACGCACGGCATACCAAATGGCGAGGGCATTGCACAAACAATACCCCGAAGACGAAATACGCATAGCAATATGCACAACAGACGATGATTATGTCGAGGAAGAAATAATAGTTTATGAGGGGTATAACCAAGACGAAAGAATAAGAGAATATCAGAAAAAAACATGGGGATGGAAATAATAAAAAAAGTGGATAAAAAAAGCACACCGCAGTATCAACTTAACGCTGCTAAAAAGTATCAGGCAAAGTTTGTACAGATACATATCCATGTACACGAGGAAACAAAAACAGCGTGGGCGAAAGCCGCGCAGAAACAAAACAAAAGCCTGACACAATACATCATCGACAAGGTCAATAAGTAAAAAAAGCTTCTCTGCCTAAGCTGCCGGGCAGAGAAGTTTTTTTAGTCTTTGTATTTAAGCATAAGGGTCCTTGCCCACAGGCAGCACATATAATCACCGCAGCACACAGCCCGTTGATAATCACGGCGGACAGACGGCGACAACAGAGTCACAATAGTGCTTGTGCCTGCGCCGTAAAGCCCTTCACACTTTATCGCTGATTTTAATGTTGCTTTAAAAAATGGACACTTTACACTTGTATCGATTCTGTTCGCCATCATCCCACTCCTTGTTGGTTATTCCTTTGCCTCGGCAGTTCGTTTCACTGCCTTACGCTCTATGCACTCCAACAGCTCCGTATTTGCCTGCTCTTTTGTTTTGTAGAACGGACACATTCTCCCGTACGACATAAGACACTCTGTCAGAGCTACGCATCCGCCGTCTTTGTTGTTGGCGCAGCGTACCATCGGACAATCGACCGCATTTTTAACAATCATCGCTTTTACCTCCTATCACGGTTTTTTTCTGTTCCGCGTATTTGCGTGCGGTAAACTCGCCGTATGACAGCCATTTACCGGCTTTCTTCGCTTCCCGTGCAGCTGCTTCATACGCCGCGAAGCCGTCACTTCCGGCGTTCGTCTTTTTCCGGCGCTGCACAGGTCTTTTCTTCGGCTTCCGCTCCTGCGCCGGTTCTTCCGCCTGCCGACGCTCTCCGGCAATCAGCGTCTTACACACCGAGCAAACCTTCTCGCGGTCACTCCATGCCTTTAAATCATCGCCGCACACCGTACATCTGACGGTCATATGTCCTCACCGTCCTTATCGTCATCACCGTAGATATCATGATATCTTTTACGCAGTACAAAAGTCCCGAGTATAACCGTAAGCGCCCACAGTAAGCCTATACCGACAAGTGCAGATATAATAATTGCAATCACCGCCACGATTCATGCCTCCTTTTTTAATAGCTTTTTCTTTGCCGTGAATGCCCCTTAAAGGCGTTTTTGCTGTCGGAATGTAATTTCACTGTCAAAACATAAAACGCTCTTTAACGGGCAAAATTTTGCTTGTTTTTACGGTTTATTCGCCGCTGCCTTTGCCGTCATAGTAAATCCTACCGTCATCGGTAAATCTGATACCGTACCGGTCGGCAATATCCTGTTCCGCTTCTTCGAGGGTCGTCCATCCACCGATGATACTCTCGGCGTGGCTTACACAATACTGCATAGCCTTACATATGCTCTCCGGCTTCCAGTCACGCTTGTCGCCCAAAAACTGGATAAATGTGACAAGCATATAGTGTACCGCCTGTTTGATAGCTTCGGAGCGGATTTCTTCCCGCTCCCGGTGCTTAACTGCACACTTCATTGGCCGCCGCCCTCCTTGATTCTGTACGCCTTATGCGTGCCGTAGATATATTCCTGTTCTTCGTCGCTCATCGTATAGCCGAGGAGAGACAGAGCCTCGTATATTCTCATAACATCCCGTGCATCATAGTTATGTGTCGCATTATACTTGCCGAATGAATCATGCACGGCTATGCCGCCGTTGTCATTGGTACACGCATACGCCGCAGTTATTGCCTGCTTGCGTGCGGAACCCGTCTTACGGAATTTTATCCGTTCGCTGTCCTGTAAACAGGTATATGCGTTAAACTCCGTGCTGCCGATAAATTCCCGCTGAACACTTCTGTTGACTCCCGAATACTCCGCAGCAAGCAGTGCCGCCGATATGAATTCAAATGCCGTTTGATAAGTAATCGACCGTTCGTCAATTTCGAGGATAAAGCTCTTTCTGCTTTCGTAACACCGCTCCGCCAATTCGTCAAGCGCCTGTACCTGCGCTTTTGTCCTGCGCTTCTTTTCCTTTTCCGCTGCGTCTGTTTTCTCCTTCGGCTTCGGCTCTTTAACGTACACCTTTATGTCGTACCTGTTAACGGCGTAATAGTACTTAACGCCCTTTTTCGCCTCCGGCACCGTAAGCTCCCGCACATCCGATTCGGTTTTCAGCGTCGCGTAGAGAGTAAGATCCCAACATTTACCGTATTCCAACTTGGTCGCAAACTGCATAAGTGTCGGCTGAGCGAATTTTTCCAGCTTGCGTATTTCCTGAACCGCCACCGCGTTGTCGAGCTGCCACCGGAAATTACTTGTGCCGAGATAATCGATAAGCTCGTTTCGCTTTTTGATGTCCTCGACCTTTTCAAGCTCGGCAAATTCGGCAAGCGAAAGCTGCCTGTCCTCGTTTGCAAGTTTAAGCTTGCTGCCGTCCAGCTTCGCGATTTCAAGGCGGTGCTTTACCGTCTTTTCGGAAAATCCGCTTAACGCACTGATTTCTTTTACGGTGCTTCCCATATCCATCATCAGTTGGAAGCCCTGTGCCTGTTCGTATACCGTCAGGTCGTTGCGCTGTATGTTTTCGAGCAGCATTGTCGACAGCTGCTTTGCCCTGTCCATATGCGTTATCACGCACGGTACCTCCGTCAGCCCCGCCAGCTTTGCAGCTTCAAGCCGCCTGTGTCCGATAATGACCGTATACCCCTGTCTGTCCGTGTCCGGCTCGGCTTCTTCAATCGGAATAACCGTAAGATTCTGCATAACGCCGTTCGCTTTAATGCTCTCGGCAAGCTCCGTCAGATCTCCGAGTCCCTTTCTCGGGTTATCCCGGTGAGGATGCAGCATATCCACCGGCAGCATCGTAATTTTCGTTTCCATTGTTCACACCTCACTGACCATTTTGTAGTCCCCGTATTCGTTGAGGACGAAAGTGGGTGTAACTACCGTAAAGCCGTTTATTTCGTAGTAACGACGCGGAGAATAATAGCAGCGTTTTTCCTGCCAATTTATCCAATAGCATCTGTCGCCTTTCTCTCTTTCGTCCCAATATGTCCGAAAAACGCAAACATCGTTCTCGATGCAAAACGAAATAAATTTTCCGTATTCTTCGATATTGTTGATCAGGTATACCGTTTTAGCGTTCATTACTCTGCCTCCTTCAATGCTCTGTAATCGATATAAATTCCCGGTATTTCGGCAAACACTTTTTCGTCGAGCAGACTGGCAATCTGCGCGTCGTCCTTCCAGAACCCGAGCCGGGTCATACGGTCGATAAGCGTTTTAACCGAGTTGTCGACATCCGGTTTTGTCGTTTTCCACTCACCGTCCGTGTGTTCGCCCACGACTGGAAACATCCAGCGGACATACAAACGGACGGGACCGTTAAGCGGTTTAGCCGGACGGTGCGGAAAAAGATACGCATCGAATTTCGCTTCCACATCTCTCAGCTCGCTTGTTGTGTACACCCGGCGGGATTTGAAATTGATTCCCTTTTCCTGATTGGTTTTTGTCGGCGGAATTATCGGCAGAAAAAAGCAGTCGCCGTTGTTAATTTTTTTTGGCATAATTTTTGTCCTTTCGATTTTTGAAAAAATAATTTCGCGGCTTACCACCCCTCGCGCGCCTGTCACAAGTTTGTGTAGGATGTGTTGTCGGCAAGCTATAAGCCGACACACATACCTATACACTTGTGTATAGGGGTTTTGTTTTGCGTCGATTGTGAGATTTTTCCACAATAAAATGTTGACTTGTTCAACAATCGACGCAAGCATTTCTTGTTTTTTGCGTCGATTGTGAGATTATTCAACAATTGACGCAAACAAAAAATTTGATTTTGCGTCGATTGTGATATTTTGCAACAAAATTTTTGTTGAATAAGTTGTCAATAATTTTTTGTTGAATTTTGCAATCAACCGTTTATATTTCCGTACAAGAAAATTTATTTGTTGTTTTCGACGGAATACACAAGTCCGTTTTGTATCAAAAATTTGTCCATAGTCTGTACGGAGCGTCGAACGGTATCTTTACTTTTACCTAAGACTTCCGCAATCTCGCCGATGTCCGCAGCACCGTTTTTTTCGCACGCAATGTATGCCGCTTCGAATGCTTTGTCCCGGTCTTTGATACGCTCCTTCGGAGTATCCTTCGGGTCTTTTTCCGGTCTTTTTTTGAAGGTTTTGTTTTGATATACACCGTCAAGATTAAGGTCTTTTAATACCCCGTCTTTGTCGGCGGTATGCACCGGAAAACGGAACCAAACATTTATCGGAGGGAACTTCGGGAACTCGCGGAGAGTGCCTTCGATTCGCCACGCGGTCAGCCCGTCGACCTTTCTTTTGACCTCTTTTTCGGCGGTCAGAAGCTGCTGATAATCCGTTGCCGATAAGTTGTTATTACAGTATTTAAGCATTTTCGACGACGATAACATATCATCAAGACCGACTTCCTCCGCCCATCCGGGACGGAGCTTATCGAGCGTTTTGGAGCATAATTCGCACACTGCATCATTAAGCTGCTGCTTCCGGATATCATCGTTTAATTCCAGCTCGGCAAGGTCTATAAGCGCGTCCGGGTCACGGGCAAAGACACCGGAACCGGAAGCTCTGTCCATCGACCGCTTGTCGCCCTGCACACCCTTTGAATGGTGGTGACAGTAGATAACGGCACAACCGAGCTCGTTGCAGACCTTATCGAACTGATTACAAAAGTGAGACATCTGTTCCGCGCTGTTTTCATCTCCGGTTATGATCTTGTATATGGGGTCGATTATGATCGCAATATACCCCTTTTTAGACGCCCGGCGGATAATCTTCGGCGCGAGCTTGTCCATAGGTACGGCTTTACCTCGCAGATTCCATATGTCGATATTGTTAAAACCGGAGGGCGGCAGACGCATTGCGGAATATACATCCTTAAAACGGTGCAGACACGACGCGCGGTCGACTTCGAGATTTATGTAAAGCACTTTCCCTTGGGCGCACTTAAAGCCTAACCAGCGCTGTCCCTCGGCTATCGCGATGCACATTTCGATTAGTGCATAGCTTTTACCGGCTTTTGACGGACCGGCGATAAGCATTTTATGTCCCTGTCTTAATACACCGTCGATAAGCGGCGGCGACAGTTCGGGGAGATTGTCCCAGTAATCTGCAAGATTCTCGGGCTCGGGTAAATCATCATTGATGCCTTCGATCCAGTCCACCCATTCCGCCCATGTCGCTTTGCCGATGTTCGTATCTATCAGACACTGTTTTTTGCCGTTGCGGATAACGCCCGGCATACGGGACAGCCTCGACGGGTTGCGGTTCTGCCTGTCGGGTTCAAGTCCGTTTTTCTTGCAGACATCATACAGATAATCGACGCGTTTACGGTATTCGGTATAATCCGCCGCGTCCACCCTGACTATCGCGTGTACTGATTTTCCGCCCGAGTAAACGAGTGCGGCAACGGGCAGCTCAAGCTCACGGATAATCGCATTCTGCTTGTCGATATCGCAATTGTCGCTTTCGACGAGCGCAAAACGGTAGTCGGTAATGTTGGCATCCTTAACGCCGTTACCGTCAAGCGGATTAAAACGGATCCACGCTCCGGCTTCCGGGTTGTAGTCGCCCAAAACACTGCCGATATCATCGTTGCACTTTGATAAAGCTTCGATAAGCTGCCCTGCGGTACGATCACAGCAACCTTTTGTGGGCAGATATTTCTCATCTTTAAGCCATGTTTCGGTGACATATCCGACATTTTCGGTCGAATCGAAAAGCGTTTCGAGGTATTTAATAAGCTGTGCGGCGGGATGCCATTCATCGGGGAGCTTCAGAGCCTCGTATTCGAGACTGTCGGCGTTCACTATAACTCCGTCGTCATTAACGGTATCGTTCCAATCAAGGGCGCGTCCGGAGGTGCGGCACGGCGACCATCCGTTAGCCCTTGCCATTGCAACGATTGTTCCGCCCGTGACGGGCGAATGCGAACCGCCTTTGAAAGTCTCCCACTTTTTTGCGCATTCGCCGGGGTGATACCGGCGTGTATCGCGCTGTGACCAGCGATCCCACACAGACACATCGTACCCCTCGTGTTTTAATGCCATGCCGACATTGGTCCACTCTTGATAATCGCAGGACGCGGGATCTATATATTCGATTATTTCGTCAAGACCAGTCAAATCCACTGTCGACTACCTCCGTTGGGGGAACATATGTTTTTGGATCGATACCGTTAGGGATAGACCATCCTGCTGCCGATATCCTTACAATCATTTTTCTTGCGGCTTCAAATGTCCATGTACCCACATGAGCAAATCCTCTCTGTTCGAGAAGTCGTATTTGCTTCGGAGTTGCAAAGCCTGCCATTCTGCGCTCATTTAACTTGTTTATGAGCTGTTCGGCTTTTCCGGCGCAGTCTATCTCGTCGGGATAAATTCCGTATTTTTCAAGCTGCTTTTTCTGTTTGTCCGACGGCGGCTGTGATTCTTCACCGAAAATCGGAGTATAATCCGCAAGTCCCAATGATTGGATACTCATTTCATATTGTAATGGATCCACAAGCGAACGCTTACGCTTTTTCATTTCTTCCAACTTCTTTGCAAGCGCTTCTTCCCGTTTTGTCACAACATCTTCCTGTGCCGTTATTTCGGCGTCCGTGATATCGACAGGACAGCCTGCGGCGGCAATGTTCTCGGTCATCTGTTCGGCAATATCGGCACTCTCGGCAATGATACAAGCGGGGCGGCATAACTCATGCCGGGAGGTGTGCCATAAAAAATCGAGCAGAAGAAGATCTTTTTTATCCGGTGCGGGACGCGTTCCGCGTCCGACCATCTGACAGTAAAGACTCCGGACCTTTGTCGGTCGTAAAACAATAACGCAGTCAACAGACGGGCAGTCCCAACCCTCCGTCAGCAGCATGGAGTTGCACAGCACTTTGTATTTTCCGTTTTCAAAATCGGTCAGAATTTGTTTTCTGTCGGCGGATGTACCGTTTACCTCCGCCGCCCGGAAGCCCTTAGCGTTGAGTATTCCGCAGAATTTCTGCGAGGTTTTAATAAGCGGCAGAAACACGACCGTCTTTCTTTCGGCGCAGGTGTTCAGCATTTCGTCCGCTATACCGTATAAATACGGGTCGAGAGCGGTGTCAAGGTCGCCGACCTTGAAGTCACCGCCCTGCGTCTGTACGGACGAAATATCGAGTTTAAGTGGGATCGTAAGCGCTTTTATCGGCACGAGGTAACCGTCCTTTATCGCTTGCGGAAGCGTGTATTCGAACGCGAGCGACTCGAATACTTTTCCGAGGTTCTTCTGGTCGCCCCTGTCCGGCGTAGCCGTAACGCCTAAAACATGGGCGTTCGGGAAGTGCTCCAAAATACGCAGATAACCGTCCGTTGTCGCGTGGTGCGCTTCGTCGATTATTATCGTCCCGAAATAGTCCGCCGGAAAGTTTTTGAGCCGCTTGTCCTGCATAAGACTTTGCACGGACCCAACCGTAATGCGACACCAGCTGTTTAAGCACGACTCGGCAGCTTTCTCTGTTGCGCATTTGAGTCCCGTCACCTTCATTATCTTATCGGCGGCCTGCTCCAAAAGCTCCCCTCGATGGGCGAGGATAAGTGTTCTTTCTCCGGCTCTGACCTGATCCTCGGCAAGTTTAGCGAAAACTACGGTCTTTCCCGTACCCGTCGGCAGCACGAGGAGCGTTTTGTTCCGTCCGTCATCCCACTCGGCATGGACAGCTTTACGCGCCTCGTCCTGATACGGTCGTAAATTCATCTCGCAGTCCACCCCGTACCGGGCTGCGCGTTACCCCAGCCGCCGAAGGTCTGCTGCGGTGCAGTCTGCACGGGCTGTGTGTACGACACCTGAGTGTTTTGTCCGGCAGGTGCATACGATGTCTGTGAGGGTTGTGCCGGTGCGGCGTCAAGGAAATACTTTATCTTGTTGTTCTCCTTTTCCTCGCCCCTGTCGTTCGTCCACTTGTCCTTGTAAACATGACATTTACCGACACGACCGGGAGCTTTTTCGAACTCCGTGAGTCGCACAGGCTCACCGTGTTTTTTAAGTCCTACGCTCAAAAGGAAAGCCGAGATAAGTCCTTCCACCGAGGAATGCATAAAAATATTGTGTGTCAGGCTTGTCAGCTCACTTCCGGAATCATCTAAAATTGCAAGCGTCAGTGTTACCTTAGGACACGCCGGGAGCTTCGCGCTTCCGCCGTGACGCCCTCGTTCCACCTTCATGACCTTAAAATCGTAATCACCCTCCTCTACGAGTGTGAATGTCGACTCGTTGTTTATCATATCGTCCCATGAAAATGCTCTGCCTTCTGCCATTTGTTAATCCTCCTTTTTATCAAAACGGTAAACCGTTATCTATCTGTGAACGGATAAATTCGACAAGTGAAGCCCACTGTCCTATGATGAATCCGTTAATATATTCGTCGCCGTAGTTTGCTATCGGCGTGTCCTCCGGGAAATGTCCGGCTGCCGCGACGGCTTTTCTGATCATTTCTTCGGTTATCCCGTCTGCCTCCATAAGATCCGCAAGGGCTTTCGGGATACCGCTTGTCTGTACCGGTGCGGTCGAAGTATTCTCTCTCGGTGCCGGTTCGGTGAATCTGTCTATCTTTGTGTCCGTCTGCAAAACGGACTGCTGTGCCGGTGCTGTCTGTACAGTATGTTCCGTCGGTGATGTTGATACCTGTGACGGCTGTCCCGGCTGCTGCTCGTACTTGCCGGATATGACATCACGCTTGTGGTCGTATACACACTGTACGGCACCGTCCGTGCCGAGCTTATCCCGGGGGATTATCACCGGCGCAATGTTGCCGTAAAGGAAATCCATCCCGTCAGGCAGTCCAAAGCGGTTTTTCGCGTCCCAGCACGGATTGTGATTCAAAAACATCACGCGTCTGCCGCCCTGTGCCTTGAACTTTTTGCCCTTATCATCGGCGGCGACCGCGTAAGTTTGATAGTTTGCAAAGATCACAAGATCCGCCCACTCTTTTACCATCGCGCAGATGTTCGCCTTCGGTGCGTTCAGCAGCTTCAACTCCCACCGGTCGTACGCGCCCATTTCGTCCGGCTGCTCGAACTTGCGCAGTGCGGCGTGTGCAGTAAGCACGACATTGACACCTTTGTTGGCTGCATCCTCCAACTTGTGCAGCAGCTTGGCAAAAGCCTCATAGGCATATGTATAGCCCTTGCCGTAGCCGAAGTCCTCGATTCCCTCCTTGTTGTTCGCGGTGCAGACATCCGCGATACACATCTTTTCCGCCCAGTCGACGGTGTCTATGACAAGCGTGTCGCATATCGTCGGGTCGTTTATGACCTCCTGTACCTCGTCCATCAGCATTACCCATGATGTGGGGACAGGGAAACGCGCGAGGTCGAAAAACTTCGTAGAGCCTTCGGTGTCGATAAATACCGCCTTCGGAAAGCATGACGCGAAGGTCGTTTTGCCTATCCCCTCGGGACCGTATATTACCGTTTTTAACGCCGTCGGGCGAACTCCGCCCGTTATTGCATATTTGCTCATTTGTTAACTGCCCCCCATCCTCCGAACTGTGTAAGCGGATTTACCGACGCTGTCGGTGTCGTCTGTACCGGCTCCGTCGCGTAGCCGTCCTCGATGATAATGCTGCATTCGTCACCGGTGGATACCCTCGTGGCAATCGCCTGTAAGTCCTCACGTTCGAGCCACGCACCGAACTCTTTCAGCGTATCCGTATCCATCTGTTCCAGCTTATCCAAAAGGACGAATCCGCACTCCGGATTAAGCTTGCGGACTATCGCCGTCGCCACACGCAGCTGCTCACTGCCCGAAAGCGCGTCCCATTTGTGACCGTTAAATGTCAGCTCGCCGTTGTCGACCGACAGCCCCGGAAGCGGCAAGGACGCGTTGTTCAGTAAGTCATATTTCTGCTTGCGCACATCCTCGATTTTGACGGTCAGCTTGTTGTATTCGGCTTTGTAATGCTCTGCTTCGTCCTCCGCTGCGGCGACGCGCATATTTTCGTTTACCTTGCGGTTTATCTCCTCAATATCGGCAATATTGGCTTCAAGCGCTGCTGTCGATTCGTCGACAAGAGCCGCAACCTCTTTCTGACCTTCTTCGATATCGGAAAGCAGTATTTTCTGTTCGTCTATCATCGACTGCAAACGGGCTTTAAGCTGCTCGACCTGTTCGGTCAGCGCTGCAAACTTCTGCTTGTTGGCTTCAAGCAGGTCACGCTTGCGGCGGTTCTCGGCATTGCGTAGGAGTATGTCCTGCTGCTGCCTGATAAGCTCGGTCGCGGATACGGGAGAAGTCGGTGCGTCGTCGTAATATGTAAGGCTTGCAGCGTACTTCGCCTTCGTGTCCGCTGTCCTGCCCACAACCGTTCTCTCGTTATACAGTGCGGCTTCCTCCTTTTCGAGGAGAAACAGCTTGTCCCCGACACCGATAATCTGTAACAATGTATCGGCTTTTTCCTTTGCCGGCGCATTCATAAAGCGCGGCAAATCGAGCGCGAAAGCCTCAATAAAGGAGTTAAGCAGCGCCTGTCCGCCGAGCCGACCCGAAGGGTCTATTACTTTGAGGTCTGAGTTCTTCCCTCTGCGCTCAACGACCACGCCGTTGGAAAGCGTCACTTTAAGGTGCGGAGGAGTGAGCGCCCCCTCTCTCGCAGCTCCCGACGGACGGAAACGGTCGCCGCCGAGCGCCCATGCAATAGCGTCGAGCACAGAGGTCTTGCCCTGGTTGTTTTTGCCGCCGATAACGGTCAGCCCGGAAGCGGTCGGTTCGACCGCCACCGCCTTGATACGCTTGACATTTTCAAGCTCAAATGTGTTAATTTTTACAGACATAGTTTTTGTTCCTTTCCTGTCCACTTGACATTTGAATGTTACTGATGTACAATGTGTGTACAGTTATTTTCTTGTTGGACACAAAATACTGTACACGAGGACTGCGGTTTTGTTAATTTTTCCGCGGTCCTCACTCTTTTGTCACCGCCTCGCTTTCAAGCCATTTCCTCACGCCGTTTTCGCATGACTGAACATTGCATTCTTCGGTTTTTTCCCTGTATATGCAGAAACCACAACTGCCGCAGCTGTCGAGAAGCTTCGCAAGCTCGTCAATGTCCATTGCTTTGATTATTTCATAGTTTGTCATTTGTTACGCCTCCTTTTCTCTAAAATAACTATGACATCCTCGTTGTCAGCAAGTCGCGGGACGGCAACAAGCCCGTTTCGCGCGAGATACTCGGCGACTCTGTCCCGCTTGCGGTTTTTAAGCCTGCGTCTGATTTTTGCTTCCGTCCGCTCCTCAAATTCGAGGAGCTTTTTTTCGTTTAAGATGCACCACACGCCAAACGCCGCGAGAATGACCTCAAACACTATGAGTGCTGTGTACATTGGTTTTACCTCCTTATCTGTATCCGAACATTTTCATCAGCAGCTGTTTGTCGATGTACCATGTCTTGCCGATCTGCTTACCGGGCAGCACGCCGTTTATGCAGTGCTTGCGGATACAATCCGTGCCGAGCCGCAGCAAGATAGCCGCCTGTTCCAGTGTCAGCAGCGCCGGAACCTCGCTCCATGACAGGTACTTCTTTGTGAATATCCGTTCAGCCATCATTCTCGACCTTCTCTATGATCAGCGCCCGTGAGCATCTTATTTTGCCGTCTGTGTTGTACGGCACGACTACGCCGGCAAGCCATTCCCATTTTATGAGAAGCTTATAAATGTCATTGCCGGGAAAATTACGTTTTACGAATTCAAGCGGAGCTGCGTTTATTCCGCACCCGCCCTTGTCTGTGCGACAGGAATTTACCTCTTCGGTTATCACTTCGCCCGGCTCGACCTTCCATTTTGCCGGTGGCACGTAGTACCCGTTAAATACCTTGTAAACAACATACCCGTCTTCGGTTCTCTCAAACTTCTCGGAGAGATAATCAATCGGATTAAGAAGCCCTGTCGCACCGCTCAGGTTCGCACCGCTCAGGTTCGCGCTGAACAGGTCCGCACCGCTCAGGTTCGCACCGCTCAGGTTCGCACCGCTCAGGTTCGCGCTGAACAGGTCCGCACCGCTCAGGTTCGCACCGCTCAGGTCCGCACCGCTC
>ERZ1034928.152-NODE-152-length-42339-cov-15.127542_pt1 | contig 42339 bp, 70 predicted proteins | sample MGYA00520627_ERZ1034928 | MGnify/ENA primary metagenome ERZ1034928 (study PRJEB33766, sample SAMN09781755) | gut metagenome | biome: gut microbiome | host: Homo sapiens | place: Madagascar | study: EMG produced TPA metagenomics assembly of the PRJNA485056 data...
CGCGGAGTAGCCTGAGCTGCCTATCTGCGCGGAGTAGCCTGAGCTGCCTATCTGCGCGGAGTAGCCTGAGCTGCCTATCTGCGCGGAGTAGCCTGAGCTGCCTATCTTCGCGGAGTCGCCTGAGCTGCCTATCTGCGCGTAGTCGCCTGAGCTACCTATCTTCGCGGAGTAGCCTGTTTCGACCTTATCACTCGGCATATTTTTTATCGTTTTCTCGTATACGAAATCTATACAGGCTTTGACGAAACCGGCAAAACCAAGCTTTACGCCGATTTTGATAGTGCTTGTGGCGAATTTTCGCCCATCATCGGTAACAGGCTCGTCGATAGCTTCTACGGTCGTAAATTCGCTGAACTTGCCATCTTCGTGCACTAGCGGGTAATGGTCCAGCACGTCAAACGGATTAACGCAGTAGTGCGTAACCCCGCCGACGCATACGCCGTGCCCGTTTTTCTTGTAGGTTTTGCCTTCTTCGTACTGATAACCCCTGCATACGAGTCCGGGGGCATAGGCTTTGTAGCCGTGTTTGTTATCTGTCATGGTTGTTCCCCTTTTACTTTCTTATTGCCTCGCGTCTCTTCGCGCACTCGTCCTCGGCTGTGTTGGCAAACCACACAAGCGCCGATACAATACTGCCTATCGTAAACACCACGCCCATGGCGGCCATGAAGAATAAAGCGATCATCATTTTCCTTACCTCATTCATTAAAGCCGGGCAAAAGCTGCACAGTATCAAGAAGCAATTCAAGATCGCTGCGGCTAAGGCCGGATTTGCGAATAATATCATTTACTCGCTCGATAGTTTCGGGATCATCCGTCACATATTCCTGTTTCGTGATAGGCGTATCGCGGTAGTAGTATTCCCTGCCTGTAGGTACGCTGTACACAAGATGTGAGTAAGCATACTCGATAGCCCTTGACGCCACTTCTGACAGCGAACGTCTTGTTTCTTCCGACATCTCGCAGACATGGGCGTAGGCTACCATGCTGATACGGATGCGGGGGTACTGCTTCTGCCCACCAACGCGAGTGCCGTTGTTACGGGGCATTACGAATTTATCCATTTCTTTTGTCATTTTCTTTTCCCCTTTCCTATAGTTGGTTTTAATCAAGTACGGAAATCGTCTAAGCAGTATTCAGGCCGAACGCGAAGAGCTGTAACTATCAGCGCCAGCTCGTACCGGCTCAGCTCTGCGCGGTTTAGGATGGCTTCAAGCTCTTCTATCCGCGCAGGGTCTTTTTCTATGAGCTCAAATCTGCGAAAATTCATCTTTCCTCCTTCCGCGCATAAACGCAATAAAAGCCTCACGCGGTATTTTTACGCGGTTGCCTACGATGATTACGTCAAAGCCCAGCAGCTCCGGGCGCTGCCTTGCCGCAACGCGGATAAGCTGAGGGTCAGAGTGCAGCACACTTGCCACCTGTGCCGGTGTCAGCGTTGTTGCTTCCATGCGTTCAACTTCTGATAGCGTCATGCGTTTTCCTCCTTTCTGATTAGTCTTTATCCTGATCGTTCTTCTCGGCCTGTGCCTCTGCCATATCCGCTACGCCGTTGGCATAGCCGTTGAAATACTGCTGCTTATCGGCAGGCAGTTTGCTGAAGATGTCGGCCATCGTCTTGATGGTCTGCTTTTCTTTTTCACTCATTTTTTCACCCTCTTTCTATTGCGATTGTTTACATTTTGTGATACCCTCCTGTAAAAAGGAGGCGCTTTATTAATGGATTTCGACAAGATTTTTCTGTCCGATATGGACACTCGTATCATCCTTGCGGTTGATACCGCCGCTGTTGTACGTCTGCATCCTGCCGATGCAGGCCATTTGATTTCTCTCGGGTTTATAGCTCCTTATGCCTTATCAGAACGCACAGATGAATATGTCATAACGTCTGACGGCTCACGCTATTGTGAGTACTATCGCGAAAAACAGGCTGAGAGAAAACGTTCAGAAGAATTTGCGCGTTTCTCGCGTAAAGTATCACTTGCGTCTTTGTTCGTGGCGATATGCAGCTTTTTGCTTTCTCTTTATGCGATCTTCTTTAAATGAAGAAAAAGTGTTCTCAGCAATCGCAAGTATGATAATCATCCCCGTACCCACGCCAGCACCGAACGCTGCGAAAATACCCATGAGCAAATCAAGTTTATCTATGCTTACTTTCCTCACCCCCTTTCTGTATGTTGTGGTTGTTTGACCCTGTATGACTAATATAGCATCGTTTTGACCACTTGTCAACCATTAAGGGCAAAAAAATTTTATTTTTTGTTTGACACAGTGTGACAAGTGTGATATTATCTATTTAGCCAAAGGGGGTGAAAAAATGAATGACGTTAATAACCGCATACGCTATATAAGGACAAACGCGGGATTATCACAAACCGAATTTGCCAAAAAAATAGGGCTTTCAAAGAATTTTATAAGTCTTGTTGAAACAGGTGGACGTATACCAGGCGACAGAACATTAAAAGATATTTGCCGTGAATTTAATGTAGATGAAGTTTGGCTTTGCTCAGGCATTGGTGAGCCGTTCAAGGCCGTAAGCCGCGCTGATGAAATATCCGCGTTTATCGGTAAGGTGTTAGGCAACGACGGAACACCGATACAACAGGCGTTCATAACGGTGCTTGCACGGACTACGCCGGATGAATGGGCGCTGTTTGAAAGCAAGCTGCTTGAACTCGCAGCCGAAGTCAAAAACATAAAAAAAGAAACCGACCAATAAAGGCCGGTTTTTTTGTTGCTGTGTTTACTTCATATTAAGCAGTAGGATGTACGCGCACCGCAATTCGTAGTTGCTTGCTTCGTTGATGAGCCGTTTTAGCTCCTTAATCAGTATTTCCCGTTCTTCTTTTGCCGTCATCTTTGCTCTCCCTTCCATTTTTGCTCATTCTCTTATTTTGATATTATTTATCGTTTATTATCTTGTAAAGATATTAGCACAATTGCGTATATTCGTCCATTCTTGTTATGCACAAACATAAAACATCCTTTTTGTGCAATTTGCGTGGTGGATTATATAGGCAATGTACACAAGCCGAGATTGCTGTTATTAAGCAATCAGCCGAAATTGTTGAAAATCGTGGAATTTCGCCATTAACAGTGGTAATATTGTGTAGTAATTAAAATTAAGGGGGAATAGTATGGATGTATTAAAAGGTGCTTTGAAAGGTGTCTTGTGCTTTGTTTTTGCAATTATAGCTGCCGTTTTTCTTTTTGGTTCAGACAAATTAAACATTATAAATTTCATAGGCTTTTTGTTTTTTGCAGCGCTTGCGGCTATGCTGATAATACCCCAAAACAAAAAACAAGAAAAAGAGCTTGAAAAGTTGCGTGGTATGCTAACAGATGAACAGCGCGACGCACTCGAAGTCCAAAAAGAACTCGAAGACCAAATCCAGCATGCCAAAACTGAGAAAGCATCCATTGACGCTGAACTGGTTACAGCAAAAAACAGTTTAGAAACTGCGCGGAAAGAATTGCAGAGTGTAAAGCAATCAATTGTTGAAACGAATGAAGAAGTTCTTTTGCAAAGTTTCAACCTTTATACACCGCACTATGATTTCATGCGCGCCGATGACTACAAGACACGTTTGTTGCAAAACCGCGCGCAGCAAAAGGAAGCTATAAAGAACGGCACAGCCGTTTTAGGGTCGACCAAGTGGACTGTCAACGGCAGTTTAGCAAGCGGTCGTAAGATGGTTTCCGACATGCAAAAATTATTGCTACGGGCATTCAATTCCGAGTGCGACGATATTGTTGAACATGTCAAGTATAACAACATCGAGGCCAGCGAAAAGCGCATATATAATTCACGAGAAGTTGTATCCAAATTAGGCCGAGTTATGGACGTATCCATAACCAATAAGTATTACAAATTGAAAATTGACGAACTTCACCTTGCGTTTGAATGGCAGCAGAAAAAGCAACAGGAAAAAGAAGAGCAGCGAGAAGCCCGCGCCGAATTGAAAGAAGCACAGCGGCTTGCCCGCGAGTTGGAAGAAGAACGCCGCAAGCTTGAAAAGGAACAGACGCATTATCAAAACGCGCTGGTAAAAATCAACGCGCAGCTTTTACAGGCGACCGGTGACGAAGCCGCCGCCATAGAAGAAAAGAAAGCTCACATCGAGCAGCAGCTTGATAAGATCGACACTGCGTTCAAGGAAGTTGATTACCGTGAAGCAAACCAGCGCGCCGGATACGTTTACATTATATCTAATATCGGCGCGTTCGGCGAAAACGTGTATAAGATCGGCATGACCCGCCGCCTTGATCCCTCAGACCGTGTTGACGAACTGGGCGATGCGTCCGTGCCCTTTAAATTTGATATTCATGCAATGATATTTTCCGATGACGCGCCGAAGCTTGAAGCCGCGCTGCACAATGCGTTTGCAGACCGCAAGCTGAATTTCGTGAACCAGCGCAGAGAATTTTTTAACGTCACTCTTGATGAGATTAAAAAAGTAGTTAAAGAAAACTTTGATAAGTCCGTCAAATTTATCGATACGCCCCCAGCCGAGCAGTACCGTGAATCGTTGCTATTACGCGCACAGGCGAACGCAAATACATAGTTTTCAATTCACCCTGCCCGCCGCTGCAACCCGGCAGGCAGGGCTTGTAACAGATATCCCTTGTAAACCTTTTATCTGCTACGGTTATAGCGTAACAAAATGTACCTCCGAAATCTACAACGAAATCGCCGAAATGACGCTTTTTCAGTAGTTTCGCCAAAAACAAGAATGTTTTGGAGATGATAATTAACCGTGCAATCGACTTATGAAATTCCCGATTTGACTGTGGTTTTCGCCAAAATCCGCAAAGGTAAGGACGCATCGGGGCTAACTAATCAGGAAATCGCCGACAAGTCTGGCATCACGTACAACACCGTGTGCAACATAACCGCCGGTACTGCAAAGCAGGTTTCGTTCCACAGTGTCGCCGCCATATGCGTTGTTCTCGGCCTATCGCTCGATGAAACGTTGGGTTTGCGCGACACCGATACTAACGACTATATCCGTGAACTTGAGATTGAAAACGCCTGCGCAAAAAATGACGTTGAACACCACAAGCGCATGAACGCCGTTTACAGGCCGCTGATCTTCTGCCTTGTCGGTGTATGCGCTATCCTGCTATGCGCAACCATCGGATACGTAATATTTGATGTACAGCTAAAGAATATCGGCTTGTTCAAATCCGGCGGCTTAACTTTGCTGGCCGTGTTCCTGGCTATCGTGGTGCTTGCTGCCGTCGCCCTGATCGCCTTTGCGGTGAAAACCGTAATCCATGATGCCAAAACAACAAAAAGCCCACAGGAGTGATTCTGTGGGCATTATTCGCTATAAAATTATTTTCGGCGAATATCTAAGGGGGTTAAGGAGAATAATGAAATGCAAAAAATGCAAAGCCGATATACCGGACGGTTCAAGGTTCTGCAATATGTGCGGCGCACGTGTGGCAGCAGGCCGCAAGCCGAAATCTCGCGGTAATGGTACAGGCAGCGTCTATAAGCGCGGCAGTGGCTGGACTGTGGTAATCGTCGAAGGATATGTAATCGACGAAAACGGCAAAGTGCACCGCAAGACCCGTTCTAAGGCCGGTTTTAAGACGAAAAAAGAAGCTATAGAATATATACCTATCCTTAAACGAACGCCAGCTTCAAAGGCTAAAAACGCATCATTTACGCAGATGTATGAAGCGTGGTTACCCACGCACCGTGCCGGTAAAAATACAATAAACTGCTACAAATCAGCGTATAAATACTTTGAAGCTGTTTATCATTTAAACCTGCGCGATATCGAAATAGAAGATTTGCAGGAATGTATCGACGAATGTCCGCACGGACGGCGCACGAAAGAAAACATGCGCGCACTATGCGGCCTTATCTACAAATATGCCATACCGCGCCATTATGCCGAGTTGAACTATGGGCAGTATTTGAACGTTGACGGCAAGCACAGCAGTAGACCCGGCCTGCCTGATGATGCGCTGCCAAAGCTGAAAGCTCACGTTAACGGCGTGTTCGGCGCGTCCTACGTCATTTGTCAGTGTTACTTAGGCTATCGCCCTACCGAGTTTGTCGCGCTGGATGCGTCGCAGTACATCCGCGCTGAACGCGCATTTATAAACGGCATAAAAACTGAAGCCGGTATAGATCGCATCGTTACGATATCGCCGAAAATACAGCCGTACATCGACGCGCTGTTGCCGCCCGGTAAAACGTCCGGCGCGGTGTTCGTCGACAAGGACGGCAAAGCCTTTACCGTAGAACGCTACAGGGCTTTATTTTATAACGTGCTTGAAGCCTGCGGCATAGATAATCCCACCCAAGAACGCGACGGAAAAACCTTTTATACATACACGCCGCACAGTTGCCGTCACACGTTTGCTACCCTTATGAAGCGTGTAAAGGGCGCGGATAAAGACAAGCTTGAATTGATCGGGCACACCAGTGATGATATGTTAAGGTATTATCAGGACGTAAATTATGCTGATTTGCGCAAAATAACCGATGCTTTGTGAAAAAAACGTGTTGTGCTATTACAGACATATTACAGACAAGGCCATTTTTCAGCAGAAATGCAAGGCGCAAATTTAGTAACTTTTCAGGGCGAAACATACCCGTAAACGCAAAAAAGACCCGAAAGTTTACACTTTCGAGCCTTATTTGTTTGGTCCGAGTGACTGGAGTTGAACCAGCGGCCTCTTGAACCCCATTCAAATAAACGATTTTATTATTTTCTCTAAATTGTTGCCTATTTTCGCGTTTTAAGCGTTTTAAGGCTTTGTTTTTGCCGTAAAAGTTATTATATTTCATGGCAAAATTTAATAAAAATCGCCCTAAATGCTGCAAAAATGCCGTCTATTACAGACGTATTACAGACGTTGTTTATTCCACGTCCACGATCCCGAAGTAATACGCTGCCATCTTTGCATTGGGGCTTTTCGCGTCCTTATCGAACAAAAACGCCTTTGCCATGCAAGCGTAAAATTCGGGTGTGCCTACGTTGTATTTGTTGGCGACGGTGCAGTAATCCGAATACATCATGTTCATTGCGACGTTCCAGCAATAATCGGTTATGTGATCGAATTTAACGCCGATGGACTGTGCGACTGCCGTTGTCTGCGCGATCGTCCAGTGCCCGCCGGTCGTGCCGTCATCGTTCAGCATTTTAGCGTTCCATGCCTCTGCGTCGTCACGAGTAAATTTACCTGTGCGGCATAGACACTGTTCCATGCTGTCTATCGCTTCCCAGCAATCTACCATGCCGTGCACTGCCTGATACGTCCGCTCTGTGGACGGTGAGGCCATATATTCAGATATGGCATTTTCAAGCTTTTCTTTGTAAGCTTTGATTTTATCTTTCATGCCAGTTTCACCATGCTTGCGCAAACGTGGTTGATTGTACCTGCTATGCCGCTTATGGCTGCGCTGATAGTGGGAGCGCTATTACAGCATACGGGGATATAAATTGTGGTTTCGATGTGCAGTGTGTAAATGTTGTTTGCTACGGTCGTTACCTGTGCATCAGCGCAAGGCAGCGCGACGGTATCTTTAAAGGCTTTAAGCTCGGCTGTACCGGCTGCGTCAGCCGTGAACACAACATCATAGCTGATGCGATAAAGGCCGCTGGACGCGACTACAAAGCCGCCTGTGACGGTGTTAATGGAACAGCCGGTGTCGGTGTTCAAGATGCCCAGTATGTTAACGGGCGTACCGGCAGCCACAAAGGTCTGCGCGGTGTTATTATATGCGTTCTGTGCACTTTTATAGTGTGCGTTTTTCAGTTTAGAATTGCAAGCCATAATTATAATTCCTTTCTTAATTTATTAATATTAAAGCCCGGGCAGCGTCGTTACCGCCCGGGCTAACGCTGTTAAAGCGGATAATCATTTAGGGTTATGCGCAGCAACCGCCGCCGCAAAACGGGGACATACCGGCGTTGTAGGTATAGCCGTTAGGATAGCGAACTACGCCATACATACGGTTATCCATTTCAAGGCTGGCAATACGCGCCGACTGTTCAGCGATGCGCTGTTCAAGCTGCGACTTTTCCAGCGCCGCAAACTTTGCTTCAAGATTTGCGTTAACGCCGTCGATGGCGCGCTGTGTCTTGCAGCAACAATCGGTAAGCTGTGCCTGGATGCTGTTGCCGGTCTGCATAATGGTCATGTTTGTGCCATTCTGAGCAAGCGCCATCTCTTTACCGAGCTGGCCTATGTTGCCCTGCACATCGTAGCCAAGATTGCAAATGCCGTTGCCGATACTGGTAAGGCGATCATTAAGCTGGCCAAACTGCTGGCCGAAAAGGATCTCCTGCTGTGATGCAGCGGTTGCATACTGGCCATAATCACCGGCGCGGTTAAAGCCGCCGAACATCATAAAGAACAGGAACAGTACAACCACAAGCAGCAAACCGCCACTGCCGAAGCCGAAACCGTCGTTATCTTTGTTGCCTACAACGGATGCAAGATCGGATAAACTGTAATTATCCATCGTTTTTCTCCTTTCGTAGATTTTTTATAATAAACCGTGTCGACCCGGCCTATTTCAGAAACTGCATGAAGAATTTTGCTTGTTCTTTTAATTCTTCAAATTGTTCTTTCGTCATTCGCCCCGATGTTAGAAGCTTTTCGATTTCCGCGCCTGCTTTTTCGGGTGTCATGCCCTGCGCGAATTTTCGAAATTCAGCTATCATTGCAATAGGGTTATTCGGCATTCGCTTTCCCACGCTTTGCCCTAACATCTGCATCATCGGATTTGCCATTTAACATGTCCTCCAGTCGCTTTATTCTGATTTCAAGATCATTCACGTTTACTTCGGGCGCTGGCTGATAAGGTGCAATAGAATACGGCGTTATCGTCGGATAACCTGCGCCGTCAGTCGTTTTCAGCCACACTATAGGATCGTTTTCATCCAGCAGCAACACCGAGCTGTCAGCGGCCATCCTAAACGCGTCAGCGCCGTTTCTGCCGTTTACTTTGATAACTTGGCATCTTTGCGGCATCTGCGCTCCTGTGCCCATCTGTGGCGTGTAGGGCGGTGCATATCCATAGCCGTTTTCGTAACCATACATTCCGTTCATGGGTTAACCCCCTTTATTTTTTCTGTCTAAATCATCGCATAAAAAAAGCCCCGTAACGTGTCAGTTACAGGGCGATAATGTGTCATAAAAAAAGAGGGTAACGCATAATGCGCTACCCTTTAACTATGTCCGCTATTTTGTTTTTGATGCTGCGTATACGCCGGTTGATCGTTTCAACACTGCAATGCCGCCGGTCGGCTATTTCGATGATGGATAATCCGTCGGCGCGTAGATTAAGTATTGTCTTTTCTTCAAGCGTAAAGCCGCATTCAGCTATCAGCCGTTCGCGCAATGCCGTCGGAAATTGCAGCTTGCATTTTCGCTTCGGCTGCGCTATTTCTTTCAAGGCTTCCATTGTCACCGCCTATCAAAGCTTCATAGATGATATCGGCAAGGTTTGCCGATGCTTCGTCAATGCCGTTTATCCGGCAAAATTCTTTGATGGTTGCAGTCATCAAATAGCCTCCGTTTTATGGTTTACAAGGGATTACTTATCACACTTCGGCTTATCGTACTCCATAGCCTGCTTGCTGTCGCTTACTCCGGCGGTCGTCGGGTCTGTGACAACGCCGAGAATGGTAAGCACCGCGAACAGCGCGTTTACAACGGCCAGCAGCTTGTCCCCCAGCGCGTCAAGCTTGAGATCGATGCCGAACACCGCCGCCACTACCTGAATAAGCAGCAGCACCGCCGGAACGAGCGCGAGCCAAAAGGTTTTGTTTTTAAGTCTTACAGTCCAGTTGATTTTCATAAATGTGCCTCCTGTTAATGATGATGATTTTTCATGTCGTCTTCAAGATCGCTTATGCGATGGTTGATTACCTTGATCTGTTCCTCTACCACAGGCATACGCTTTGCAAACTTGTTGTGCTCCCTGACCTCTCGTGTCAGCTCGATCACCTTTGTTTCCATTACCGCCTGTGATTTGCTGTTGCTGATAAGTACGCCGACGAGCGTTAAAACGCCCGTTATGATAGCGACTATTATGCTCTCTGCCATACTTTATTTCTCCAACATCATTTCAATCATTCTTTTGTTGTATATCGTCACCCTGAGCATATCCTCCGTCAGGTCGATAACGCCGTTGCCCTTGCCCTTGATTATGCCGTCCTGCATAAGCTGCCTGACGGTGTCGCGGTAAAAGCCCTCCGGCACATCCTCTATCGTTTTCCATCTTTCCATTTCTTCATCCTCGCTTTCTGCTGTATATTTCGGCCTGCCGAAGCCGTAGACCGTGCTGCCGAGATACCGGGTAACGCGCTGCACGGCGTTGCCGTAGTTGCCCTCGATTGTAACGAACGTGTTGCCGTTTACGCTCTCCACAATGCCCGTGTGGCAGGGGAGTCCGTCGCGGCTGTCGCGCTGGAAAAACTGGTCGCCGACCTGCGGCTTGGTGAAAAGCCTCGCCTGTGCCGCGTAATACTTCGCCCAGCTCACGCAGCTTGCGCCGTATAGCCCGGTAAGGCACAGAATATCCTTTGCCTCGCTCCCGGCAATGCGCCAGAAGCACCACGCAACAAAGCTTGTGCACCATTCATAGCCGTTCTTCGGTGTGTTCCAGAATTTCGCCTTGTCGAGCTCTGCCTGAAACATCGTGAAGTTGCCCCGTCCGGCGTTGTCCTCAAAGCTGTATAAGTCCTTGTCCGATGCCTTTTCCCTGTAGCCTATGTACTTTGCAGCTAACGTGAGTACCTGTTTCGGGGTAATGTTCATGGTTGAAAAATCACCGTCCTTTATTATCTCGGTGGGCATTTTTTATTTTACCCATCTCGCGCCCTACGAGATGTTCTTCAATTTGTGGCGGTTGTAAATCTTCAAGGATAGCTATTCTTTTTTTGGGGCTTGTGCTGTCTATCTAAACTGAGCCGCCGCAGTTTTCTTTTTTCAAGCCGCCTATTTATAAGCCCCCGAACGGCAGGGGGCAGTATTGCAAACGGCATTAATGCCGGTCACAAGCTACGCATCCTCCCACGCGCTCGGCAGCGCCGACGCATCGTGTACAACATTATCCTGCAAGCACCTGTGTACCTTGCCGGAAGCGTCCTTGTAGCATTCGCCGGTCATGTACATGCCGCTCGTTCCGAGAGGGGCTACCCATGCTTTAGCCTTTGCAGGGTCTTTCGTGTGGCACAGCCCCCACAGAGCGCGAAGCGTTGACGGTCTGCCCTGATAATTCGCGGCGTTGTACGGCTGTATAAGCGTCCACACCTGCCCCTCGTCCGCAACCGGCGTACCAGCAGGACATGCGCTGTAATCCTTCTGCGCGTCGAAATCGGGCACTTTGCTTTCCTCCGCGATTATCGCCGTGCCGTCCATCGTGCTTGCGCGTCCGCGCAGATTGAGCGCATCGTCCGCGCCCTTTTCCTTCATCTTGGTCATGGCCTCTGCCTTCGTCATACGCTGTTGACTCCTTCCCTGTATGCCGCCTCAAGGTCGCCGGTGCTCACGGCGTTTTTCAGCTCACTGTCCTTGTCCGCTACGACCTGTGCGCCGTTTACCGTTTCGATCTCGCACTTCGGCTCGGTGCCGTGCAGGCCGTCGTCGGTAAGCCGGAATACGGTGTCGGCTATCTGCGTTGCCGTTTCGCCGGTCACCGCGTCGGTGTATTCCCTTGCCGTCTTTGCGCATATGCCCTCAGCCTCCGCTTCATTGCACAGCACATAGCAGCCGTTTGTGTGCAGCCGGATATATACATAGCTGTCGGAATATCCGGCGATTTCGTTGTTTACTTTTATTGCGTACATTGATTACACCTCCTTTATCAGCGCTGCGATATAGCGCAGGTCGTCAATCGGGGCGCTGTAAAAATCGTTGTTCCACAGCCAGTGGTCGGCATGGTCGCGGCGCTTGTACTTTTGGCACAGCTTGTCCGCCCACACCTTATCCCAGCGCTGCTGATATTTGTTCTCGGTGTCGTATTCCTCGCGCTGCTCAAGCGTTTCGGTTATCTGCGATATCAGCTTGCCGCGCTCCAAGCCGTTTCCGTCATCGGCGCGGCAGAAAAAGTCATGCGCCGTCTGGCTGGTCTCGGTGCATATCGGACTGCCGTCAAGGAACAGAAAGCCGCTCTCGGCGCTGACTATTGTACCGTATGGGATGTCGACCTTGCCGCACAGGGCATTAAGCTTTGCGTTCTTTCGGCATATATACTCAGGCATTTTCTGTTTCACCTCTCAGACGAAGAATATGGGGGCTTGTATATAACCGCTGGCGCTCGACTCCTTTATGTCTGTATTTCGTCTTCTTCCATCAAGACCAATATCATAGTACTGATTGGAGAAGCCCGACATAGTGGAGAAAAGTATATCTCTAAGTCTAACGTAGCCCACGGTATAATACTCTTGTGTGTTGAAATTCCATGTTAAGTTGTCATTCAAAAAATGTTGCGCCGAGTTTCCGGCAGCATAATATTCGTATTGCTCTTGCTTACCCGTGAGAAGCGTCACGGTCTGTTCTGGGGCCGTTCCAAAGACTTCAATTACACCCAAATTGGTTATGCTGACAGATTTTGAGGAGACTGTTGAGCTCGATGCCGTTTCGTATTTAGTGACACTTTTTAGCACGTCCTTTAAATCAGTGGGCAGCTTTTCGAGAACATCATTCAGGATTAGCGCAGTGCTATAACCCGGTAGATAGGTACCTCGATAAAGTCCAATCTGTTTACCGTTTTGTTTACCGATATGAAAATGTGTTCGGTTTGAACCTTCCACAGAAGCATTGTGGTTAAAACCTATGATAAACACGTCCAGCGTTGTGGACTGCCAAATAGCTGTATCTGATGCCGCGCCAGTCAGGGTTATAGATTTTGTATCGCCTATAGACCAATATAAAGGCGCGTACCCGGCCGCGCTGACTGCACTTATCTGCGCCCACGTACTATCGTTCAAGGATGCACCCATGGTTAAGGTTGTGGCTACAAGGCTTACCGTCCGCTTTGAGGTCTGATACCTTTTCTTCGCGTTATAGGCGAAAGCGCGATAGTAATACGTTGTTCCAGCGGTCAGGCCGGTGTCGGTGTAGGTCAGTGCCGTGCCTTCGTAGACGACCGTGCCGTCGTTGATGCCCGTAGGCGCAGAGCCGGTCTTGCGCACGATGCGAGCGCCTACAAAGCTGTTGTCCTCGTCGGGGCTGGGCGCTGTCCATGATAAAGCCGCTGTCAGCGCCGTAGTTCCGGGTAGTACCTTGAAATTCTCCACCTGTCCGCACAGCTGCGGTGTGCCTCCGCCGCCTCCGCATCGGTTTATTAAAGGCATTACAAATCCCTCCTGATTATTAATGTCACCGGGATATCCGTTGTCGGAACGTCACCCAGCGCGACGAGCTGGATGCTCCCTGCCGCCTGTGTGCCGCCGACGATCATAGCGCCCGACAGCGCCTCCAGCTGCGCCTGTGTTATCCCGTTGTTTTCTCGCGGCAGAAGCTCGACCGCCGATGTCGCCGTAATGTTCGCGTTGCTGACGGTGTATTTCTTTGCCGTACTCCAGCTCGACGCATACAGCGTTAAATTCACTTTCGACGACCGCCCCGCGGAATACACCTCCCACGTATACCCCGTAGCCGCCGCCGCTGTGCAGTGATAAACAAGCTTTGCCGCCGTGTCGATGTACTCCTGCCCGACTACGCCGACGGTCGAGGTTGTGGGTGGGGTGGTACCGATGATGGGGACAGGCGTTTTTTTGCCGAGTTTGATGCGGATATCGTTATGCGCGTTTGTGCTTGTGTTGTGTGCGCTTACCGCCGCTTCTGCTGCGCCTTTTTCTTCGTAGGTGTCCGCTAAATCCGGCAGCAGACTGTCTGATAGTTTGCCGTCTTCGCCGACAACAGGCCGCTTTTTCAATTCCTCGTCGATGATATCGGCGTTGCCGTTTAAATCGGCAATATTGATGAAATCACTGTCAGCCGGTTTTTTCAGATTGTAATTGGTGGTATATGTAGCCATCAGGCAGATACCTCCTCTTTAAGATTTTGCCATGTCTTGGTTTTCATGCTGCCCCAGGTCTTTGTTTTCGCGCTGCCCCAAATGTTATAAAGCAGGCTTACGGAAAAGGTCATGTTGTACGGCAGCATGCGTTCAAGCGTTTCGCGTATCACGTTTTCCTGCTTCTTTACGCCCAGCGCGACTTTTACATCAACGTTGAATTTTGAAGTTGTGATAGTAAGCACATAGCCGCCCTTGCCGCACAGCGTTTCAAGCCAGTTTTTCAGGCTGCGCCGCGTGTAGGGCACGTTTTCGGTGTACAGGCTTTGCAGCCTGAAACGCCTGTCATCAAGCGTATCGGACGCATACGGCGATATGCCAAGCATGCTCTCTCGCCGCGCTATGCCGTCTTCGGTAGCTGTTTGTATAAACTGATCGTTCATGCAGGCTTCGGCGGCATCCCACAGGGCTTGTATCTCCGGCGTTTCCGTATCCATAACGGCGCGGATTTCCGCAACGTCCTTCAAAACGCCGGGTAAATACTCTTTCAGATCGATAGTGCGTAGATTATTAAAGTTGCGCATTGCTGAAAAGCCCCCTGACTGCTACAGCATCCTTATCCAGCGTTAAGTTACTGGTTTGATTGTTTATCTTCGTGCCGGTGATATCCACGATGCCGGGAACGGCCAGCAGCCGCGCTTCTATCTGCGCTATGCGGACTATCAGGTTGTTTTCCTGCGCCCACGTTGCATTAAGCTCTGAATAGTATTTATCCAGCGTCGCTTCAATGTAAGGTTCACATTCGGATAAATTCCATCCGCTTTGGAATGTCAGCGTGGTAAAGATGTTTATCGTCGTTCCCGTCGCGCCGACAACAGTAACCTCGTGATCGATGGGTGCAAGCCCCATGCCGTCGCCGCTGTTCTGCGTGGGGTCTATAGTCGTTTGCACGGTGCTTACAAGCGCCGTAGACGGCGGCTGATAGTTGCTGTCGGTGATAACAAGCTTTACTGTTCCTGCGCCGTTCCACGCCCTGTAGGGCTTACAGCCGCCCACGCCGGGCAGTGCTTCGGTAACGTCGATGTACTGGCTTCGGTTAAAGCCGTATGCCTGATTGCTGAAACTATTCAGATATCGTGTGCGCAGTGCGTCGGTGCTTTCCTCATCCTCGCCGTTTATGCTGATGCTTGTCAGCGCCGCCGCCGTCAGGCCGTCGATGTAATCAATGGGTATCAACTGGCCTAAATAGTTGCCGGGGTCTGCACCTGCCGTTTCGCAGGTAAGATAGAATTTGTTATCTTCAATCTTTTCGGTAACAGCCCAGTTGTATTTATCGCAGCTGAAACGCGCTCCGATGGGCACGTTCATATTGAACACGCCCACGCCGACCGCGTATGTTGCAGGAAGCGGCGCTATTCCGCGTTCTGCACAGCGCTTTATAAGGTATTCGCGGCTTGCGGTATCGGCAAACGTTTCGTTTAGAACGCTGTCCAGCGCGATATACAGCATTGCGCTTTCAAGCGAATTCGGCGCAAGAGCATCGTAGATTATCGAACCCTCGCGTTTGTCCAAATACGACGCGACGCGTGCAAGCTTTTCCTGCAATATCGCTTCATAGGTTTTATCTTCGTACATCCGTAGTCACCTCCGTTTCGCCAAAAACGCTATGCACGGTAAATATTACATGTACAGCGTTCTTTTTTGTTTCAAATTTGAAATTATCAACCGCCGTTATGCGGTCGTCCTGTAACAGCGCGTCGGTTATTCGGCGCTTGATTTCCGATAAAACGTATTCCTTCGGCTGGCCTATAAAGCCGTCAAGCTCCGCGCCGTAGTTCCATGAATAAATCAGGTATGCGAAACGCTCGGTGCTAAGTGCCAGATACACGGCCTGTTTTACCGCTTCAAGGCCGTCCACCTTGCCGCGTATTCTCCCGTTCTCGGCATCAAGCGCGTAAGTCAATGACGGCTGCGTTTCGTCTTCCAGTGTCAACAGTTCGTCGTCAACAGCAGGTATCATGCCGGTGTCACCACCCTATCTAAAATTATGAATTTCTGCCCGCCGTCGGCGCGTAGCAGTATGACGCGTTCGCCCGTTTTCAGGCCGTAATGCAGCTTGTATTTTTTCTTTTCGCCGCCCTCCGGCGTGATGTACACCGAGTGATCGCGCACGGCGTTTGTAAGCATCAATTGCGCCGCCGTCAGCTCAAGCTTTTGATCTATCTGCACCTTAAGCGGCGATACACTGTTTACAGTGCCCAGCACGAGCGCAAACGGCTTTGATGCTCTAACCGCCTCCACCGCTGCGCGTTTTACGTCGTTCAGAAACGGTGCAAAATCAGCTGACAAATTGTCCACCTCTCAATTTCAAGTCCATTAGGTGCTGCCCGTTCGTGAAATTGTGCGTCACACTCTCAACCATAAGATAGCTTTGCACGTTGATATCGCCAAGCCCCAACTTTACAATGACGCTTGAGCCGCCGCGTACACGGATATCACCAAGCGCGCTTGATACGGATAACGTGCGTGTCAGCGAATTATACAGTTTCAACAGCGCTTCGGCCTTTGCTGCGCCCGATGTGGATAATTCAACGCTGTCGGTGTATTGCAGCAAGCCCCAGCGGTTTATATTCGCACTATCCTTTGCAATGAATACTTCGCGCTTGCCGCTGTCCTGATTTTCAAACGTTATCTTGATTTGATTGTATGTCTGATCGTCGATTGATGTGGTATACGAGTAATCGCCGATAGTATCAGCGTCTATCAGCAAATCAAGCTTCATGCTCTCGATGTTCTTAAGCGTCAGCTTGCCAACATCGTCGTACAGTACATACAGCTTTGTTTTTGCCTGTAGCGTTTCATCAAGCGCGTTTTGCACGATATCGAACAGCGTACTATCGTCTTCGGTGCGTGAACCGATAACATATCCCGTATCTTCAAGCGTTCCGACTTTCAGGTTAAAGTCATCGGCTATCATGCGGATTACTTCATTTGCCTTTTTGTTGGAATAAACGTAGGTATCTTTATTCTTGAAGTATCGCAACTGATCGTATGCGGTAACTTCAATCACATTTGGCGACGTACCCGAACGGCTTTTTTTAAATACAAAGCCATAGAACAAATCAACGCCGTCAATTGTCAGCTTTACCGGGTTACCTTCGGCGAAAGATATCACATCGTCCTTTACAACGGAAAATGTCAGTTTACCGGGCGTTCCCTTGCGTTCCCACGTAAGCTTTACGTCTTCGGCAACAATGGGATAATAGATGGTGCTGTCACGCTGTATCAAAATGTCAACTTTCACGGGATAGTCAACACCTGCCCTACGTAGATCAGATTAGGATTGCTGATCTTGTCCTTGTTGGCATTGTAAATTTTCGTGTACTGTGCACCGTTGCCGTAATACTTCTTTGCAATAGTCCACAAGCAGTCACCGCTTTTTACGGTGTAGGTCTTTGCGGTCGGCTTGCCGGAAGTTTCACGCGGTGTTTCGGTTTTCAGCGTTGATTTGCTGCTGTTATCGGGCTTCGTAACCGTTACTTTCTTCGTCGCATAGTCAATATACTGTTTCAGATTTATGCTTACAGTTACGTCAAAGCCGTCTGTAGCGTCCTCTGACACTGTGTAATCTTCAAGGCTTACTTTTATGTTCGTATCGTAAAGCTTGTCACCTGACGGCGATACGCGGCTTACGATGAAGCGAAACGGCTTCTTTTCCGTCACGTAGCTTTCAAGGATGCCTAAGTAATAATCCGGCTGATGATATTCCGATGCGAAAGAATACTGCTCAAGCATCGGCAGCAGCATTTCAAAGCTGATTTCCGTTAAGCCGGGCGAACGAAGAAAATTAATATCTCCCTCGTTCACCAGCGTCAGCGTTTTATTGTTGCCTTTGATTTTAACGGACAGCTTCGACGGGGTAACAGGCAGCTGCATATCATCGAAAAAGAAACTATACATTATGCGTGTACCCCCTCTGCCGCGACGGTCAGGGCTTCGGCAAAGCCGTCAGTCAGGACGCGCAGAACACCGTCTAAATCCATGTCCGATGATATTCTGTTCGTCATACCCGTCATGTCGATTTTAACCTCTGCCGTTGTGAAACGGTTGATTGCTTCCTGCTCGGCGAGATCGCGCAGATACTTCAAATCTTCGCTTGTGTTTTTCAGCGAAGATGCCGCACTGCCTGTATTCTCGGCAGTGGCTTCCGTGTTGGCTGCCGCCTGCCCTAATAAGCCTCCTATGCTGTCGCCCAAGCCGGTTATTTTATTTGAAATACCTTCGCCGAAATTATAGCCGGATTTATATGCATCGCTTGCCCAACCTGAACCAAAAGCATCAAATGTTCTAAAGCCGGTCATGAAAGCATCATCAAGTTCCTTGTAATCCTTACGATTTGAAAGTGCAGCATCAGATTTGCCCATAAAGGTATCTACGGTGCTTGATAAACCGTCAGTCGGAATGTTCACGAACGGCAGTTTGTTTAGTAGCTTTACAACACCTAAAACGACTTCAACTGCGACGGCCAAGAAACCCCAAAACAGCATTTCAATATCGGCAATTGTGTTGGAAAATGCCGCGCCGATGTTATACACACACGCAAGAAATACGTCTAATATTCCCAATGCGACGTTAGCAATCATTAAACCAGCATTTTTTATAGCAGCCCAAACAACATTTATTCCACCGCATATAACGCCAATAGCAGAAATGGACGTACCTTTAACGCGATTGATTATCCCGATAACAGCCGCTATCAGTGCAATCAACGCTATAATGCCGATGATAATAAGCGCTACCGGATTAAGCGCCAACACAGCATTTAATACAGCCTGTGCAGCTGCCCATGCTTTTGTTGCCGTGGTAACTATAGCCGTCCACATCGCCGCGCCCTTTGTCGCTATCAGCCACACGCCGACAGCAGCCGCGATGCCTAACACAATCGGTGCAATGATCGGCCAGTTATTAGCTACAAACTGCGCTATTGAACTGATAAGTTTGAATATCGGCGTCAAAACGCGCAATATAACATTCGATGCAACCGTCCATATCTGCGACCATGTATACGGCATTTTACTGAATTTTTTATCTATTTCGTTCGCGCTTGCAAGCATCGCCTTTTTTACAACATCGGCGCTTATTTGCCCATCTGCTGCCATGCTGCGGATTTTGCCTAACGGAACATTAAGATAGTCGGCTACAGTCTGAATTATCTGCGGTGCTTGTTCAAATACGCTGTTGAGTTCTTCGCCGCGTAAAACACCGGATGACATAGCCTGTGTTAACTGCAAAGTCGCCGCCTTTTGCCCCTCTGCTGATGTGTTACTAATAACGAACAACTTATTAACGCTTTCCGAAAAACGTAACAATTCTTCAGCATTGGCAAATGCGCCCTTTGCACCTACACCGGCGTTTGTGCCCATGTTGGTAACGAAATTGGCAGTATCCAAATATCCGGCGCGTGAACGGTTAGCAAGTGAATAAATTGCGTCATTCATTTGGCTTGCCGCCGCGTCGCTGCCGGTAAGCATCTTCATTCGGCCTTGCGCCTGTGTAAGATTATCGGATAATTCAACAACTTTTTTTACAGCTGCGACACCGCCGACAGCCGCCATGATTTTTCTGAATTTTGATGCTGTTTTATCGGCAGTATTACCGGCTCTTTCGGTTTTTTCTTCAATATCATCGATCGCAGCGCCCATTTTTGCCAGTTCGTCACGTGCAGCTTTCAGCGCCTTTGTATCAACAGGCTTGCGCGTTGCTTTCTGCATCTGCTCCATGCTGCTGATAACAAGGTTCATCGCTCTGTTTATGCTGCGTAGGGGCTTTGTCATAGCGTCTTGTATCGATAATACTGTTTTGATAGTGGCCATAATCGACCCCCTTTTTAACGGAAGCGCCGGAGCAGACCCCGTTTACTTCGGCGCTTATTTCTTCTTTATTTTGGCCGCTTCTTTTCTTTCCTGTTCGACCTTGCGGTCTATCGCCGCGATAACAAATGCCTGCTCCTGCGGCGACAGTTCAAGAAAAACATGCGGTGCCCAGCGGAATTTGTGAAGGCAATAATAAGCATAGTTTGCTTCGGGGTCGCCCTCATCAATTAGTTTTTTGCTTCTTCAACAAGCTCGTCGCCGGTTTTAAAGCCGCACTGCTCTATTATCTTTACGGTGTAATCGTCAAACTCGGCAGGTGTAAGCATGGCGACGATAAGGTTATCAGCGCCGTTGACGTGGTACGACTGCTGCAATTCGCCGTCGTTCAGATTCGGGAACACTGTGCAGCGTGCGGCCAGCTTTGCGGTATATGCCGCCTCGTCAAATTCCTGCGTGGTCTGCCCCTTGCGACCGCCGCGAACGGGAACGGTGCGCATACACGTTTTACGCAGTTCCGCGTTTTCCGCTGCCGTGATGCACTTTACTTCCCATTCAATAGCATCGCCGTTTTCGTCCACAAATCGGTCGGAAACGGCGTACTTTATGTTATCAATTTTCTTTGCGTTTTCAGCAAGAAACGCGGAAAGCGAATTAGCCATATATTATCCTTTCTTTACTGCATGCCGTTAAGCAGGTTAAATTTTTCGGGCATCTCCCAATCATCAAATGTGCCCTCGATATCCTCATCAAGCGTCTCGGCATCGGCATCAAATTTGGTAAGCGTACCGCCCTTGAAATAGCAGTTTTTCAAGATGATCGTCTGTCTGCCGTTAGACGCTGTGGGATCTTCGTTGGTTACCTGGATATCAAAGCGCGGCAGCTTGCCGGTACGCTTGTATTCCAGCATCATTTCCCTGAAAACAGACTGGTTATACTGCGCGTTGCCCGACCATGTGCCCGTCCAGCCGGTAGGCTTGTTGCCCTTGCCGGACTTGCCGAGAATGGGAACCTCAACAAGATTTATCTCCGCGCTTGCTTCAAAGGATACAAAGTTTATCATTCGGTATCTGTTTCCGTCGGCAAGCGTAATAAATGCCTCGGCCTGTGCACCGGCTATCGCATCGAGCGCGTCCATATGAATACGATCCATAATTTATCCCCTTTCTTACATAATCACGATGGACATATAAAGCTGTTCCATCGCGTTGATAATGTTCAGGTCTTTGATCGTGCACAGAACGGAGCGCTTTGTCTCGCCCTGTTCCACAGTCACGCTATCGGGTTCAAAGTTTTCGATAGCGCGAATATTCTCAAGCGCCTGATGCAGCTTGCAGATATCATTCCACAGCGAAATACGGCCTGCCGCGTCGTTTGCGACAACACCGAGATAGCGCGTGTTGAACAGCACCGCCGCATCGTTGGCTATCTGATCGCATACCCTGATAGTCTGATTGTTCTTGAAGATATCGCCCTTTGTTTCCGATGTGGTAGTGAGGGAGTTTATATCCTCCAGTACGCGAACATCGCCGTTTACGTTGTGCATAACAAAACGCCCGGCTTCGATATCCGCCGCAAGATCAGCCTGTGTCTTGTCAACGTCAATCGACAACTCGCCGTCGTATTTTTTGTTGGTGTTGGATTTGTTTACAGCGCATCCGGCAGAAGCGCCGGTCACCCAGTAAACAAGTGCATACTGGCCGATGCCTGCAACGTTAGACGGGTAATCAGCCGCCTTGCTTGCAACTTCAATAACGCCCTCATAGTCGGCAATTTTCGCATTGGCAGACAGGTTGAAAATAACCGTCTGAAACTTTGCGCCGACTTCATCGCGCATACGCTTTGTGTAATTCATGTACAGCTTTGCAGTGGTAGTGTCATCGGCAGGACAACCGAGCGTGTTAAAGCTGTAGCTTTCAAACTTATCAAGCGCCGCCTGATGTGCCGCTGCATTGGCAGTGCCGTTAGTACCGCCGCTGAGTGCGGTTTTAGTCGTTACTTCAAGCGTTGCATTAGTTTTCCATGTAACAAAGTCGTTGTCTTTCAGCGCCGTTGCCGCCGCTACGGTCTGCGCATCGAGCAGCGTAGTATCGTAATACAGGCTTACATCGAACATACTTGTACTATCGGCGTTTGCAGCAATAACTACATACAGCTTGTTACCAGCAGTGCCCGTGTATTTGGCCGTGCAGAACGTGTTAGCAGCCTTTGCGCCGCCGCCGTTAAGACGGTACGCATACAGCGTCTGTGCATTCATGAACAGTTCGCGCAGCGGCAGCATTTCATCATCGTTGTAGTTGTGGCCGAACAGTTTCAGGCAGTTTTTCTGAAAATCAGCGCTTGTAACAGTGAAAACCTTACCATCAATGCCCCAGTCCAGCATCAGCGGCATAGCCACATAGCCCCTGTCGGACAGTGCAGCCGACGCTTTCGCGGTGCTGGCGAAATTGATGTATGTACCCGGCAGTACTTTGTTTTGAACAGTCCACAGACCGCCACCAAGTGCCATATTAATTTACCTTGCCTTTCATATAGTTTTTAATAGCAGCATCGACGGCATCAATTGTATATTCGCCGTCGTCATCCAGCAGCGCACCGACAAGATCGCGCCGCTTTGCGTAGCGTTTGGATGATAGCAGCTGCTGCTTTGTATAGGTTATCGGTGCGGCCTTTGCCGCCTTTTTATCCTTCATTTGCTTCACCCTGTTTGATTTTTAATTCATCCATTGTGGTATCGTAGTAAGGCGCATACACGAAGTGATTGTAAGATATGAAGAAATGCAACGCATCGTCTGTTATTTCCGACGACATATCCACGCCGCGCACCTTATCGCCGGACGGCAGTGCTATGACTTCAAGCGCCTTGCACAGTGCATCCGAAACGCTGTAGCATTCTTCCCGGTTCGCTTTGGGAAAATAGATAATATCAAAGCGCGGCAGGTTTTTATGCCTCTGCATCGGGTGCGCCTGTGTTTGGAACGACACCATACGCACGATAAAAGCAGGAACATTAAGTCCCTGCTTCACTTCGTTTGATGTTATCATGCTATCCGGGAACGCCTTGCGCAGGGCAAGCGTTATGCCATCAAGTATAATGTTTGTGTTGATTTCAGCCATGTTCTATCACCTTGCGGATTTTCTGATACAGCATCTTTTCCAGCACACGCGGCGCTATCTGCTTTAGCCGTTCTTCGGAAATAGTCAGCATATACTTACCATCGACCCAACCGCCGCTAACAGTGCGATGCCCGAATTCAACATAAGACGCATACTCTACAGGGTTTTTAATTTCGATAGTATACAGATTACCCGACTTATGCACCCTTAGATTTTCAGCCCATGTTGCCGCCTTTACTGCCGCGTCGCCGCTGTCGTTAGCCGCTTGTGCGCGATTGTGCGTGCTCGATGTCCAACCGCGCCGCAGCGTACCGCCCATTTTGCCGGAGCTGGCAGGGTAGTGGCCTACAGGCGTTCGCGGAATTACCAGTGCCAACAACCGTGCCGCCAACTGTCGACTGCACTTAACGCATAAATCGTTAATATCGGCATCCGTCAGTTTTTCAAGCTTATCGGCGTATTCTTTCAGTTGATCGAATTTACAATTTCCCCACTTAGCCATTATGCGTAATCCTCGAACGGTATCAGCATGATTTCCTGATGGTATTGGTATATCGCCGGTTCGCCCGAACGCGCATATGCGTTGGTAACGCCGTTTTGCGTAACGACGATCTTAGCACCTGCCGGTATATCCAGCGTACTATCAATGAACAGCTTCACCGACTGCTGAATTATCGGCGCACCGTTTGCGTCGCCCGTGCTTTGTATGCTTTCAAACGACAGGCGGCAAGGCTGCTTTTCAAGCTTCAGAACCTCTTTAGCTTCGTCCCTGCCTGTTTTGCCGTTTACGGTATATTCCTGCATATACACGTCGCAAACGCCGCGCCACAGACTTTGCAGTGCTGTTTTACGCGTAGCCATTTACCACACCAACTTTCTATACGCGGCTATCACTTCCGCACTGGGATTTATCATTTTACTGATAACCGCATTAAACTGGTCTTCGGCTGATCCTGCATCAGATATTGCAAACGTGACCGATGTATCGCCTTCCGATACGCTTTTTACAGGCGCATCAAACGTATATGTATCGCCTAACGCGCCTGTAGCTTTCTTGTCGGCAAGGAACATACCAACGGCCATATCGACCCAAACATAATCAAGGCCATCAGGCACTTGCTTCTGATTTGTCTGCGCTATCAGATACGCTTCGGCGCGGCGTATGTTATACTCAAGCGTCGAATTATCATCATCCGTCACTTTATATCCAAACGCCGCTAAACGTTCCTTTGCGGTCGAAAGTATGTCCATGTTGCGCCTCCTTATGCGATGGTATACCAGCCCTTAGTCTTCGGGTTATCACCGCTCGCGGGCGTGACTGCGACGTAGCCCAGGCCGACTTTGGCGTAATAGGTAATACCGCTGGTAACGGTGGTTTCCGACGCTGCGGTTGCAGTGCCCTTGAAAATCTTAACATCCTTAGTCTCATCGGTAAGTGCTGCAATGTAGTACTTACGAGAATAGATGCTGTTTTCACGGGTATTGGGATCACGTTCAGTTTCAGTCTCCGTGCCTTTCTTGTTAAACAGAGTTACAGCTTCCTTGGTTGCCATGTAGATAGAACCGGCGGTTGCATCTTTCTTAGTGTAGATGTTTACACCGGCCACACTGCCGACATAGCCGTTTTTAGCGAATGCCTCAACATACTGCAAAGTGTCCTTAAGCTCCTTGCGCAGCTCGGCCACATCGGCAGGGCAGACAAACGCGAAAATAGTAACGTCTTCAAGGTTCTCAAGCGCAAGGATGGACTGTGCATCTGCAAAAGCGCCGAAATCAAACTTGCTGACAACAGCAACCTGTGTAGCCTTTGCAAACTCGCCGTAAATATCCTTGTTGACGGTGTTGAACATGTCAGTACCCATATGCTTTGCGCCAACGGGTACAAGCTGCGGGTCGGTCATGGTCTGCTCGTCGTAGTACTTGAAACGGTTTTGTGCGAGCTGAATACGGTATTCATGCGGAGTATAACTGACTTCGATGCTTTTGGTGTTGCCAGCGCCCATAGCCAGCTTTTCAGTACCGTCGGTTGCTTTGTAAACGTTGATTTTACGCAGCATGCCGGCAGAGCCTTCAAGTGTGTTATCTACAGTGCAGAACGACTGTAGATCAAGGTGCGAATTGTACTGATCTTCGATTTCGTTTGACAAATAAAAATTGTCATAAATCTGATGTGCCATTAATTAGTTCCTCCATATAGTTTTTTGTATTCTTCGGGGTTTTTCTGCGAAAAGTTGAAGCGTTCGACCGGCGACAGCTTTCTAAAGCTTTCAAGCGTCATACCGCCGTTAGGTTCGCCGCCCTTTTCGCCCGGCTTAAAGCCGTCAAATTTCTGCTGCTGCTTTTCGGTTTCAAACATAAACGCGCTATCGGAAGCAGTTGTAAGCTTCTTAAGCTGCTCGGCCAGCCCTTTGACTGTGCCATCTTCATCAAGCTCTGCTTTATCAAGATCAAGTAGCGCCTTTACCGCCTTAACGTTTTTCGCCTTTGCGGTCGCCACGGCCATATCAACGGCAGTATCGATTTTCAGGCGCTTTATCTCCGCTGCGTGGGCTTTCGCCGCATCAGCGTTGTCCTGCTGTAGTTTGCTTATCTGATCTTTCAGTGCGGCCATGTCGCCGGTGGATGCTTTCAGCGTTTCAAGCTGCTTGTCGCGGTCTTTTACAGTGCCGTTAAGCTGTGTAACCGTCGCTTCAAGCTCCTTGACCTTACCGGCCTTTTCGTTGAAGTCTGCACGCGATACAAAGTCCTTGCCGAGAGCCTGCGCCGCCGCATTGTCCATATCATCCGTGTAAACGTCGCCTATGATGTCCTTTAACCATTGCAGTTTCATGTTTACGTCCTTTCTGCGCCGTTCCTTTTTATCGAGCCAGTCCTCGTATTCAGCGCCGCCCTGCTTGTTATCCGCCGGGCACGCGGTAAAATGGGTATGAAAAAAGCAGCCCGCGAATTAACGCTTGACTGCTTCGATCATTAAGTTGTTGGATGTCAAATCGCGTCTGCCTCTGACCACGCTTTATAGATGCGCTCGCCCATCCGGGCAAACCAATCTACCATTGTCTCATTCATCGCCCATGCATCGGTTTCGCCCGAGCATTCATGCAAGCCGCATTCAGCAAGGAACGCATGCACGATCTCGTGTCGTTTGACCTTTTTAACGTAAGCATCCATGTCGTACAAGTTACCCTGTATTTCGCGTTCTACCACGATCTCGCGCGTTGTCCAGTCGCAATAGCCGTCGCAGTCGTGCAAACGGTCATCGTCTCTTACGCTGCTTTCGATAATCGTCCAATTGGCACCTAAGATGTTGATTGTTATTCTGCTGTCTCCTTTTTGGCATGAAAAAAGCACCGTGCAAATCATGCATGATGCTTTAATCTATTGATTTTTAGGTTAGTTTTCTACGATTTCAAACAATTCCGGTGGGTACGCATATTCTTCGTTAGTTTCATCAACTATGCCGTACCAACCCTTTTTAAGCACACGTGCACTGTATTCTTTGCCCGCGCGCAACGCCATAGGATTATCTTCACCGATATATTTAACTTTAATAATCGAATTAATCTTCATCTATAAACCAATTCCCATCCGCATCGGGTTTAACTTTCCACTCGACTTTTCCAACACTTGGTTCTTGATACCAATGCAAGACAGCTTTATAGTTTTCGCCTTGATAATCTATATAGCCGATGCCCTTAACTTTTTGCCATTCGGTTTCTTTTGTTCCCGGATACCTATCTATAAGGACAGCTACCATGTCAATTTTTCGATTTCTACCTTTACCCGCGATTACTTGAACGTTTGTTATTCGCGTTCCTTCGCTTAAATGGACAATTTCATTATTGGGTAACCTGATATCGTAGTTTTTCGCTTTTGCTCCAACGCTCTTGCCGATTTCGATATCAGGCAAAGACATTATACCACTTTCCGTAGATTTTTCAAGCGGTTTAACGCTTTTTGCAAGCCCTTCCTGCTTTGCCGCCCACTGCTTATAGGTCATGCTGCCCGGCACGGTGTATGTCTTGCCCGTCTTGGGGTCTCGCGCCCAGCGTTCGGCGATATCGTCCATATCATCGAAATACGGCGCCGTTGTGCCTCTGCACCACGGGTGAAACGGCGGAGCTGTCACGCCTATAGCGTATTCGGACATGGGGTATACCTTGCCGTCAAGCTGTGCGCACAGGCTGCATGTTTTGCCGTCAAGCGTTTCGACAATGACGTATTTTTCAACGTCAAGGTCTTTGAAGCAGTCCTTACGCGCTTCGTTGGCGAATGCCGCGCTTTCCGTCATCACCAGCCGTCCGGCCTGCGATTTAGATACCTTGAAACGGTCGGCAATAGCCTTGATAGTGTTATCGGGTGCAGCGCCGCGCATTACCATTTGCGTTATCTGCGTGTTGACGGTATTCACAAGCGCCTGTTTATTCGCCCATATGCGATCACTGAACGTCTGCTTGTCCAACGTCCACGGACGAGACAACACCTTTTCTATCACATTTTCATCTATTGCATGAAGCGTCCAGCCTACGCCTACGCCCTTTTGCAGTTCAAATGCAGTGTGATAGTAGCTTGATTTGTAAACTCCCCCCAAAACGCTTTTGACGGCCTCTGCCTGCTTTGCGGCTAAAGCTTCGGCCTGCTGCTGTAACTGAAGCTTTATAGCTTCCAGCCGCGATATATGAACACGAGCCGATGCATTTTCAAGCTGCTTTATCCATGCACCGTTAATAGCGTTTTCTTTGCCGTATTTGATGTATTCTTCGACAGTCCACTTGAATTCTTCAAGCTCCTGCGAATTAAGCAGCTTCCGTGCATCGTTCAGCGATATTTCGTTGTTTTTCGCAAATCGCTGATACCAATGCGCTATATCTGTTTCAATATCGCGTATGGCCTTATCGTATTGGCGTTCAAGGTTCTGAACGTATTCATAGCCGGTATCTAATAGCGCGTCCTCAAGGATGCGCATGCGGTTAGCCCAGTATGCATCATTCTTCATCTATCGTTGGTGCGCCGTCATCGGCGTTCTGATTATTCCGTGCCATTTCAAACGCCGCTCTGTAGGGGTCTGCTTCTTCCTTCTGCTTTTCAAGCTTCTTAAGCTCGGCAGCAGGGTCTTTTACCCAAGGATGCATAGAAACTATTGTATCATCGGATATGATGCCGACGGACGCAGCGCAATTGCTGATAGCTTCAGTTTCGTTAATCAGCACATCGCGATTGAATATTACTTCTACATTCTCGGCGGCATCGACCGCCTGACCCTTACTTGCAAGATAGGTGTTCACAAACCACAGGATTTCTTCAAATGCCGCCTGTAATTCAACCTCTGTGTCATTCGCATCAAGGTCAATATCCGAGTACATCGACTGTATGTTCATCTGATTAGGCGAATTCGACATCCGGTCATCTTTTGCATCGTAGCTGCGTAGATTTTCTATCAGTGACTTTTTCAGCAGATCAAGTATTGTTTTATAGTTTTCGGCATTTACCGTGATTTCAAGGCTATCAACACCGCCGTCAACGCCTTCGACCGTGCGCACCTTTACAGCGCCGTATGTGCTGATGTTCTTGCGGAATTCGCCCAAATCCTGACCGTCGTAGTTTTTCAGGATAAGCACCGTGTTTCGTGCATCTTCCTGCATGTTGTTTACAAAGTCGCTTTCAATCAGGTTGATAGCGTCCTGTAACGATCTACAGCGGCGTATGAGCGGAATTTCCTGCGCGTTATACTTTATGGGTATCAAGGGGAAATGCGCCCAATTGTAGCCCTCTGTGCTGCCGCTGGCATCGGTAAGCGTTATATAGCTTTGCTTTGTGCTGTCTGGCGTAAGCGTACCGTTTTCAAAGATGTACGTTGCCACGCCGTCCGGCTTAAAAACATCGGCCTTTTCGATTATTTTCTTTTCGCTTGCGTAATACACTTCTACCTGATACAACCTTATAGCCGCATCAAGCACCGTGTGTTCCGCATCTGCCCAAAACGGCAGGATTTCATAGCCAGGAAACAGCTTAAACGCTAACTGCCCCGTTCTATCGTAATACGGGTACAGCCAGCTAATACCGCTGTTGAAGCTTTCAATAACAGCATTTTTTATCGTCCGCATGAAGCGTGCGCCCAGCACCTTTTTAAGCGCATCAAGGTACGTTTCGTTTTTGCCTGCGAACGTTATAGGCTTGCCAACTATGTAATTCTTTTTAACATCGGCATGCTTTGCATACTGGTTATCAACGATCTTGTTATTGGGCAGATTATCAACCGCTACAAGCTGGCCGTCTTCACCTATGCTTGTACGCTGTCGGCGTAGAATATCCTGATCACCGCTGTAGTACCGTGCGCCGTCAAGCATTTCTCTTCGCGCTTCGGAGCAGCGCCAAGCCTCCAATTCACGCGCAAAAAATTGTGCTTCGGACATTGGCTGATTGGCTTTAATGCGGTAATTCCACAATTCTTGTTCTATCGGTTCGTTGAATAAAGGCATATAATATCCCCTTTAAAAGCTAAATCTTGATGGTGCAAATGCTGCACGCACAAAATAACGGGTGCTATCCATCGCGTGATCTGAAACCTTTAGCGGCCTGTCTTCTGCGGCCTTTTCATCCCAGCGATACAGGCCGAATTCGCTTATGCAGTCCTTGCAGCAGTCGTTAAATAAAATATCACCGGCGTTTAAATGCGTCGCCACGTCGCGTATGCCGTCGATAACCCGGTTGCTGGCCTGTTCCACCATAAAGCGCCCGTGACGGCGTATGACCTCGATAAACGACGCTGCCGACGGATCAACGATTATCTTTCTAATAGGCAGGTCACCGGCTAACGCTTCAATGGCTGCATAATGTTCTTCGTCTGTGCGCCGCCGCTGCTGCTTGCGCCCGTCGTAGTAGTATTCACGTATACAATACCATTTGCCATCACAGCGCCCCCACAGTTCAGCCGCCGTAGGGTTAAGTGTGCCATAGTCGCACGATATCATGTAATCGGTGTACGGGCGGTCGACAGTCGGCACAATATGCTTATCCTTATCAAACATCGTGTAAATAAGTCCTTCGGCAGCTACCCATTTACCGCGTATGTATCGATCATAGAAGATGCCTGAAAACATCGTTTCGTACATCTCGCGTGTTTCCTTGCTGATGCCCGGATTATCTATCATTTCAAAGTGCAGATAAAGCGCGTTATGTTCTTCGGCATGCTGTATCCATTCGGTGTAAAACCAGTGCTGAGGGTTATCGGGGTTACAGCTAAACCACAGTTTAGCACCGTCAACGCTGCATCGCGTAAGCGCCTGCTCTACGAAAGAGCGCGGCATCAATACAACCTCGTCCAGCAGCACACCGGCCAGCGTTCGGCCTTGTATCAGCGCGTAACTGCTTTCGTCCTTGCCGCCGAACACTTCAAAGTAATTCGTAACACCGTTTCGCCTTATCTCAAGCACCTTATCAGCTCTGCGCCAGCGCATTGTATAGCGTTCTTTCGCAAGCGACATTGATGTAAACGGTACTATGATATTCTTTGTACAGCTGTCGACCGTTTTGCCACATATGCCGAAGCGTTCGCCGTTAAACGTGCGCATTGCCCAGTCTACAAACGCCCACATGATAATTGATGTCTTGCCGGAACGCACAGCGCCATCACAGATCAATGCGCGATATTCGGTGAACGGAAACGCAAGTATCTTTTTTTGCTTAGGGCTTATCATCACTTGTCAATCCTTTTGCCAGTTCGCGCAAGCTTTCGCTTAACGCGTCGTCTTTTGCTTTTTCAACCGGTGCGCCGCTGATTAGCGCCCATTTGTCTATCAGTGTACCTATGGCCGTTGTAATCTGCGTGAGGTTTGAACCGTCTATTTTGTCCGGATCATTTAAAGCTTTAAGCCCCAGCCCGATAAACGAACACACAAGGTCTTTGTGTTCGTCCATATAGGCTAAGACATCCGCTGTATTTTCTTCTTTTTTCTGTTCACATTTTTCCACAAAGTCCACACTTGCCAGGACAATGTTTTTAACAGTGGTTGCAGACACGTTGTTGATTTTCGCCACAGCGCAATAATTGTTAAACTGCACATAATCGGCTATTATTTTCTTTTTCTGCCGGTCGGTCAGCCGTGCGGCCATATCATCACCCCATGTCAGTTACCCCCATGATAGTTTTCTAAATACCTCGCCGTACTGATGCTATCGGCATACAGGCTTTCAAGTATCATTATCCTGCCTCGCAGCCGCGTCCAGTCGGACGTTTTACAATCAGTCCGTGCAAGCTCTGATTTTAATTCGTTTATGCGTTTAAGCAGCAAACCGGCATTAGCGCGGTATTCTGCTGCCATGCGTTTAAGTGCTTCACTCATTCGGCTGTTACCTGAAAAAAATTATAAAATAAGCAAGCAGCATGTTTCAGCTGCCTGCTTACTCGCGGTGGAAGCGCGGAAAGGGAACGTGAAATTAAGAAAGAAAGAAAAGGAGGTTCTATGACAAAAAATAGAGAAAATGTCCGTAAGCCGCCCCCGCCGCTGGAAAGGAAAAGAGGGATAAGGAGATAACAAATAGTCTATCTATTACATTTCCACAATATCATTTTACCACAGATTATCGGCTGATTTTTTGCACTTTTTTTGCATCTTTTAATTATTTTGCTTAATCATACCGAAACATACCCTAATTCAAGTGCTATCTTCAAAAGAATATTATTTATGTGCCTGTAAGCCGTCACTGTGTTCATATGCAACAACTGCGCTGCACCTGCCACAGTATAAGCCTGTTTCCAATAAACAAGCTCCACAAGCTTTCTATCGATGTCATCGGTATTTTTAAGCACATACTCAATCGCCTTGCAGCTGCGTTCCGTCTGCACCAAATAAGGGGATGTTGCAATACGAAGCGCGGTGTTTTCAGTGTCCCGGCTGACTTCCCCGCCGCCTTTACCGTCCGTATACTTTAGTGTTGCCGACGGTATCATATCAGCCCAATATTGCTGTATTTCATCTTTGTATTCGCGGTAATGTTCAAGCTGCCATTCCACCATACCCCGTACACGCGGTGATATTGATGATTTGTATTTAGGCATTTTGTTCCCTTTCTGTATTACCGACGCGGCCTGTAAACGATGCCGCTATGTATGCGCGTGTCAGCTCTGCCGCTTCATACTTGTTAGCACCGGCATCTAACGCGGCATGATAAAAAACCACGCACACTTCCGCTATAGCGCCTACGCCTTCAAGCGCTTCCTGAATTTCTGCTTTGGTCATTTTTGGCCTACTCATATACTCGCTCCTTTCGGTATCATATGATAGACTTCGTAGTATAGTTGATCGGCGTTTTCGATTGTTCTATTTTTGGCATAATTGCAACCGGCGGCCTCGATTGATTTGTAGAATTCTGCGATCTGCATGTTGCTTTGGGTATATTGCTGTTCGCGGTTTGAGTTGATTATATAGGCGGCTATGATTTTGTTTTTGCGTTCAGCGCCTATAGCGGCAGTTATCATGCCTTTAGCGTGGAGGTCGTAGAGCTCACGGGCTTGGTAATATAGCAGCTCGTCAGCCGGTGATCGTTCGCCTTGCAAAGGCAAATTTTGAGCCGCTTGCAGGATGATGTTATTTGCAGTTATTGACAAATTGGCTATTTTGAACACCTCCGATTTTAGATTTTTTAATACAGGACAGGGGACGGGCGGGCACGCGGTTTCCCTATATAAGTGTTTCGTTTTCTTATATGGTGTACACCATACGCTATTTTACGGAATACTCTTTTTATATTACTTTACCTGTCCCCCTGTCCTGTAAAAGAGAAAAAAGATAGATAATTCAAGGGATTGAGCCACGGGACAGGGTACGGGACAGGGGTAGGACAGGTCTATACCCTGCCCCGTTTTTGCTGTAACTTTTGCACAAAACCAACGTATAACTAACGTATTTTGATTGTGCAAAACGTCAAAAAGGTAATTCATTGATATTTTTGATAGCTCCCGCTTTTTTCTGCCAACATCTTTGCCGACCATATTTCGCGGTATATTTTCTACCAATGTTTGTCCATTCAGGTATTGTAGCGACGATACGATAAATCTCTTGTGTCTCTTTCGGTGTTAAGTCTCTTTGGAAATCGCTGTCAGGAAATAGCGCCTCACATTTTAGCTCCTTAATGCATACGGTATCGCCCGGCGACTTCTCATCAAGGTACTTTTCAATAACGCCGATACGCCAATCATCCTCCATTGCTTCATCCTGTGCATGCTTGTATTCGGACAGCAGAGAGCGATCTGCGAAAGCTGGCATTTCGTCGCGTTCGAATTTTACACGCGCCTCTGCCCAACATTGAATGATATAATCGCGGCATTCCTGCTCATGATCGTGTAGGTCATAACCATTGCTATTGACTGTTACGGGATAAAAACGACGGTTGCCGGTCTTGTCGCGTAAGAATTGTTCGTTATTGGTCGTGCCTATAAAGATGCACCGGCGCGGAAACTCCATTGCATTAACGTCGTAAGGCGGCCTGTATTTGTCGCGCTGCCGTGTTATGTAGGACTTGACGGCCTCCTGCTCTTTCGTTTTGGTAAGCGCAAGCAGCTCCGCGACCTCGCATATCCACGCGCCTTCTAATTGCTCTATGGCCTTTTGACCGTCCATTTCGGTTACTTCGGAAAAATAACTATCGTTAATGGCAAGCCATTTGACAAGCGTGGATTTGCCTTCGCCCTGCTTTGCACCGATGAGTACGGGAACATCATCAAACTTGCAGCCGGGCAGATAGAGCCGGTTAATGCCGCCGGCAAATATAAGGCGACTGACTTCGCGAGTGTAAGCGGTGTCCTCGACTTTTGCCCATTTAGAGAGAAAATGTATGCAACGTTCTTCTCCGTCCCATTCAAGAGTGTCAACTATGTCCTTTATCGGGTTATATTCGCGTTCCTTCCACAAAATGCGTAAAGCATCAGAGTGTTTTTTATCGCTGTACAGGCCGTAATTGGCTTCACAGAAATTTCGGCTTTGTGCCGCATCCGCGTCCGACCATCGGCATATTTCGCCGTTATGCGTGATCTCAGGTGAATTGCGCAGCACATTAAAACGAATGCTGCTATATTCCATTCTTCCGCGCATGATTTTAAGAAAATTGTCGATAGTCGGAACGGGTACGCCCTTGTCATTTAAGCGCAAGTTAAGGTCGTTTCTATCTTGCGCCTGTGATTTTTTAAAATCAGCTTCAAGCTGCTTGTCTTTTTGACGGTACGCGCCGAGCTGACGGTTAACGACTACTTTTGCGCCAACTTCTGCCGCTCTTATCTGCATAAGCGCCTGTATGCGTTCGCGTTCTATCACGTCGGGGATATCAAACGAAACCAAAACGGAGTTTATAAGCTCGGCAGCGTCCATGTTTGCTATGGTTTCATCCGTTAATTGGTTGCAGTCAATCAGTTTCGTCATACTATCCCCCCCCTTATGAATATAGCATCAGCCGGTAGGCCGCACCGTCGATTTCCTTACAGGCAATGATGTAATGCTCGTCTAAGGGCTCTGTAGGGCTCTCAGGGGCATATTTGCACTTCCACTTATCAAGTGTAGCATATACCCATAAAAGGCGCTCATAGCGCTGCTGGAGCTCTTTTTCGGCTTGCTTGCATTTGTTATATTCCGTTATTGCCGCATTATAGGTTGCTGTGATCTCGCTGTCCTCGCGTAAAGTCATTTTGCGGTCGGCCACTATCGGTAAGTTGAAATCGTTAATCAGCTTTCGTGTAGACTGTTCAAAATCAAGGTTGAATAATTGGCCGGTGAAATTGATAACATCGCCTGACCAGCCGCAGCCAAAGCAATGGGCGCTATGCCGGTTTTTGATTTTGAATGATGCCGTTTTCTCGGCGTGAAAAGGACATCTTGCAAAACCGGCGCGATTAAAATCAAGCCCGTAAGCTGTAGCGACAACAGCGAAATCAAGCATATCTTTTATTAATGCGCTTTTATGTTTTGCTTTCACTTAGCATCATCCTTTCCAGCATTTCGCGTCCTTCACGATAAAGAATATCGTGTATCAGATTGCCGCTTGTGCGTTGATCGCAAAATATGATCTGGCAGCGGTAACGCGCCAGCCACGCAAGCAGCGATGCAACAAACGCCTGCGGCTTCATCTGACTGCGATAGTTGCCGCTATAAGCATCCTCCCAGCATTGATTTTCGATAAGCAGATAGATCTTTGCGTCGGCAGCTTTGGCACGTTCAAATTCCCGTGCAAAGCGTGCACGGCCATTACAGAAGCATTGAGCTAATTCCGAAAAATCCATCTTGCGCTCTACGGCGGCGTTTAGCATCAGCCATTCGCCGCCTACAGAAAACTTCGCCGAGTAGTCGCCAAAATCGAGCTTACACCTTTCATAAAGGCAGTTCATGCTTTCCAATCGCGCTCTGAAGCGTGGTGTATCCTGTTCACGCGTATCTACCAATATCACCATGCCTCCGAGCGCGTCTTCGATTTCGCGTGGTGTCATGGGCTTTAGAACGGCAGGTCGCTATCATCATCGTCCATTGTTGTGAACGTCGCAGCCGGATAAGCGGATGTAGTATTGGTCTTTTTAAGAGGCTTGTCCTTCGGCATTTTGAAATTGCCGTCGCGTACGTCCTGCGCAGTGGTAACGGCGCAACATTCGGTTGTCCAGCCGGTATTGCCGTTATATTCCCATTCCTTATTACGGAACAGAACGCCGAGCCCCTTGCCCTTGAGTTTGGTTTCATCCCAATCCCAGTGGTAGCCGTTATTAGTTTCCTCAAGGCATGCTATAAGGTTGTTAAATGATTTCTTCTGACTGTCGAAATACTGATTGCTTTCGTTCGGGATGTTAATGCGATAGCAACCGCGCCATTTCTTATCATCGTTGATGTTTGCGCGATAGTCTGCCGCGAAAAAGCCCTTGTGTTCACCTTCAGCAACGTCGAAATCGATTTTCAGGACGCTGCCCCAATCGTAATCGATAACGCTTGCGTCCATGATCTTAGCTACATAGCCGCCTGCTGGGAGTGTTTCACGCGCTGTGGTGCGTTCTGCTTTAAAGCCGTTGTAAGATTTAATCATTGTTTACTTGTTCCTTTCTTGTTTCAATATTCAAGTGGGCAACTGACACCCACATATTTGTCAGGCTCGGCGCACACTTCGTTATTAAGCATGCACCTGTAAGTATTGCATTTGTAGAAATAGCACTGTCGGCAGTTGATGTGCGCTTTGCCGGTCGTGTCTATCGGGAAAAATACCTTGACGGTTGCCGTACCCTCTACATAACCGGGTACACCGTTTTCAAACTTAGCCATATCACAGCCCCCAGTACTCGCGGATTGTTTGATCGACGAATTTTAAATCGTTCTCGATCTCAAGCTCAAACATGCCCTCCGGCGACTTGCTTATATCGCTGCCGTCAGACTGCGTGATAAACATATGCTTACCGTCGCGGACTACACATCGCAGCACGATAGTTGCCATGCCTTCAATGCATACTTTTTCATTCAGCAGTTTGCCAATTGTGCGTATTCTGGTCTCGCCGTAGTCGCTTGTGTCTTCGTGAAGGACTATGTATACAATGATATCTTCGGGCAGCTCGTTTTTAATGAACATCAGCAGTCCCCAAAAGCTATCGGCAATGCTGTTATACAGATCGAATGAGCTTGATCCGCTTTTCGGCGCCGAGTGGCCTTGCATAAAAGCGTTAGTCATTAGATAACCGCTATCGTCGATGACTGCCGTTTTTACCGGCATCTTTTTCAGGCCGTTCATGATCTTAACAGGATTGTCGCTGACCATCGTATACTTAAATTTTTTTCGAAACGGCAAGCGTTTTGCGATGACATTAACAAGAAAAATTTCGTCCTCGCCAAAATTTAAAAGGCTTCGGCTTTTTCCGCTGCCGGATTTACCGTAAACAATAACGCATTCTCCCATATGGTTTATGCACCTCCCTTGCGTCCTCTGCGTTTATAACCTCTGCGCCGATAAGCTCGGCAAGTTCTTCGGTCGACAAATCGTCGATTTCTTCTCTAAAGCAATCGGGGCACAAACGCCGACCGTTGGAAATGTACATTAAATCGTCGCCGTAAAACCAGCCGTCGCATTCCTGGCATATGCAATCGGGGGCAGGAAAATCAGGCGGCTCTAATGGCCGTTCTATAGAATACATATTCACTTTACCCTCTTTTCATTGAATAATCTTGTTTTTTTCTTTCGGCGTATATAGCCGTTGATTAATACGCCGTTCGGTGCATTATGCTTTTCTAAATACGCCTTTTTCGCCGCTTTATCGGCCTTGTTATCTGCGCAGAACGCTTTATAACTATCGCACTTCGCGTGGCAAAACGGCGTTCTGTCCGGGCAATTACGGCAATCACTTTCCATAGCTTACAGGTTCAAAACCGTTACACCAGCCGTTGCGCTTATCGCAGTCGCAAGCGCACTGATCGCAGCACCAGTCGTAATAGGTGTTTTCACTGCGGCGGCATATCTCACGGATTGCTATGCGGTAATCATTTATTTGCTCGTTGAAATGGTTTGCCAAACTGGCCATGCTGTCATAAAAACACATTGGAACACCGCCCAGAATATCAATCAGCCATTTACGTATTGCGTATAGTAGTTTTTTCATGTTTCCCATCCTTTCAAAATGCTATGCCCGAATGTTCGCCGCGTTCGGGCAAATCAACCATTTCAGGCCGTTTTATTTCCTGTTCAACTGCCCATGCAATATTCCACATGGCCGCTATCAGGTGATGATCTTCCGCGTCGCCCTGAATATATAGGCTAAGATGCCGTATGCCGCTGTCTATCAAGCTGTGCTGGGGTATGCCTTTGTCGACGTTGCGTTCCCCGTAGTGGATCGCGCCGCGCTCGCAGTGCTGAGCCAGGGCGTGTATCGCGCCCCACGGCAGCAAATCATAGCGGCCTTTCCCGGCGGCGCTATCCCTTACCGCGCCGGTTTCAAATTCCCGGCGTTCATCCTTTTCGAATTTCACTATCCTCCCACCTTTCGCCGATATCTTCTAAAAAGTGCAGAAATTCATGCGTATCTGCGCAATAATATTGCTTGCCGTTAACGGTAACCGTGTAGCTGCCGTCGTGGTTGCTTTTGGCTTCCCAGCCTACGTTTTTTGGCATTATCGCCTACCATACCTTTCATCGAATGGCGAGAAGTTATCCTCGCCCACTATTTCACGGATGCGACGATCAAGGACGCTTTTTGCATATACGATCTCGTCGTCGGCCTTGCTGTCTTCCACCACTAATTCGGCGATCTCGTTTGCGTATTTAACAAATGCTTCGCCAAACGCCCGTGCACGGCCTGAGCCTAAGCCCAGCACTTCATTAGCGGCCATAAACGCCGCGTCCTCCGCAAGCTGCATGCGGTTACGCCCGTAAAGCTGTAACTGAATGTTCACTTCGCGCTGCACGGCTTTTGCAAATGCTGATTGTTTAGCCATCGTCTGACCGCCTTTCGCAGATTTGGTCTATTACGTGCTTGCATTCAGCAACCATCTCGGCGGTTGTCCAGCGCCGATACGTTCGCGTGTCCGGGGCATCGCGATAACATCCGAAATAGTCTAAAACTTGTGCATAACCCCATCCAATGAATCAACCGTCGTGATCTGCCGCATCCAGCGTGCTTTCGGAATACGTTATTCCACCATGGCAGTTAATCGTTTTAGCGTTAATCGCCTTATCGTAATGCTTGATATCGACATACGCGCACGGATGCATTCCGCGGCTTACAACGTAGTAATCAAATCCCTTATACGTATCGCAAGCCAGCAATTCAGCATCACAGCGCTCAGACTTGTAAACCATTTCTTTCATTTGCCAGTCCGCCTTTCTCCATAGCTGCAAAAGTCATCATTAGCCTTTACATACACTAAGCCGCTATCACATTCGCATCCGAATTCGTATTCATCCGGTTTGTAATACTTGCAGTCCTTACACCGCACCACCGGCACGGCATCAATGGTGGGCGCATCCTGTATCATCTCGGTTGTCATGATAAACGCTCTGACCATGTACTCTGTGTCTTTGCATAGTTCCGCGTCGCCCAGCAGTGAGGTTGACACCACGTTAAAAAGCGCTTGGAGCGCATCAGCGTCAATCAGTCGCACCGTTAGCACCTCCGCCCATCTTTGCGCCGCAGTTCGGACAGATAGGGTAAATACCCTTTTTGTTCCATTGATATTCTCTATGCATCGCTTCTCCGCCGCACTTTGAACAGTCGCAGCAATAATCACTGTTTTTCCAGTGCGGTCGAATCCACTGCCCATGCACCTCCTGCTTATAGCCCAGCTGTACCGCCATGCGCTTACACTCGCTTTTTGTCGGTTCGTGAATATAAATAGGCTCGACAGCAGGCGCACACTTAATGCGCTCGATAACTTTGCGAGCGCCTCGCATTTCTGCGCTCGTTATTTTTTCTCTTACCGTGTATACCACCGATTGTTCGATGTCATGTAACAGCGCTTCACGCTCTATGTATTCAGCCATTGTCGTTCTCACTTTCTGCTTGTTTTTCCAGTTTTCTCCACGCGCTGTAGCATTCAGGGCACAGATGATAGCCGTCGAATTCACCCCAACCACAAGGCTTTTCTATGTATTCGAACGGCCATTCTCCGCTTATTTGCGCTTGTTTGACTTCTCCGCAGTGATTGCAAATGAAAACTTTTATCCTAACAAACGACATTATTTGTTACCTCCTTCTACCGCTTAAATCGATTTTCTTGCCTGTTATAGTTTCAAGATGCAAGCGAATATGTCTTAATTCTCTCAATATATCAAGTAATATATCTTTCATTTTGCCCTCCATTCCGAACAGCCGCCGTTGTATTTCCACACACAGCGGCCACATTTTCCGTAGCACGGTTTAATCATCGTCATTCTCCTTTCCACTAAGCCACGCACGCAGCTCGTGCACGCACGAAACGCACAGCTCGTAGTCGTTGTCGTATATTTCCATTTTAAGCAGCCGTATTCCTACGTAGGTCACGGAACTCTTTGGGTTTATCTCCGCGCCGCAGCGGTCACAGATCAGTTTTGTCGCCATCTTTCCTTGCCTCCAATGCTTTTTCCGCTTCCTCGCGGGTGAGGAATACGGTCTTGCCGATGTCGCACCCCCATAGCGTTCCGCAGCCCAAGGTGTTCAGCACCGTGCGCCCGTTAAGAGTGCTTATATCCGTCACGGTAAAGCCGTAAACCCGCGCAGCGGGGTAGGTGCTGAAGCTCCATAGTTCGTCTCCCACCTTGCACGGCAGCACAACCACGCGCCCGTCCTTGTCGGCTTTCAGCAGTTCTCTGATGTGCTCGGTCAAGCGGTCGTTGTCGTTGTTTTTTTCAGTTTCCGCAAGTTTCCGTTCCGCAAGTTCTATGCGTTTTTTCAGCCATTCGTTTTCACGCCGAAGGTCTTGGATTATCAAATCTTTTTCTGTCATAGCCACCTCAATAACCGTACGGGTATGCCGCGACCGCATGTGGCGCAGTCGTTTGCTTTTCGAGTTCGGTAAGCCTACGGGCGATATCATTGAAAGCTCTTCTCATGCGCTTATCAAGCTCGTTTATGCGCTCATCATTCAAGCGTTTTTCATCGCACTCATTTGCCCACTTTTCATACTTTGCCTGTTCCTCGGCGCGAACCTTCGCCATTGCTTCTTCAAACTTTTTCCGTGTGATTATCATTTTCTGTTTTCCTTTCTTCCAAAAATCCTAAATCAATCTGGTTAATCTGCACCGCATCCATCCCGGATATTCTGCAATCACTGCAAGGGCAGCTAAAGCAGCTTGGGGAATACGGGCAGGGCTTGTTTACTGTTGATCGGCGCATATTTTGCCCCACTGTTCAGCCATCGCTTTTGCTATGCCTGGAAATGTCTTACTCCGGATTTTTGCTGTTTGAGGGTCATTCCACGCGAGAATTTTCCTGTTTTCGTCCACCGCATAATTTGCGGATGCACCCACGCTATAGCCGCCCGGCAGGATTTCGCCGGGATCAACAATTCTCGTCGGGATAAGTGGGGGTAGGTTTTTAAGCCATAGGCAGGTGCTTTTTCGAGCGTGTTCTCCAAACCAGTACGGTTGAATAATCTGTGTCGGTTTTTTATAGCGTGTACTCATAGCCCCTATCGGGTTTTCAACGGCTATACGGCTTACATCGGCGTTTATAAACTGCATAAAAAACCATGCCGCCATGTCTCTGTTGTGCGCTCGCTTGACGGCTTCCTCCCCGTATCGCTCGACATTAAACCACCTGTTTCCAGCAGCGGAGAGATATGTGCAGGGCGGATGTGCTATCAGCAAGTCCCATTTGCCCACGTCATGCGTTGCGCCGTCCATGGTAGTAATTACCCCACCATTTAAGGCTTTAAGAGCATCGCCGAGGATATGCCATTCAGTGTGCCCCCCAGACGGTTCGATAATGTCGCAGCTGTACGCTTCATGCCCAAGCGCCCTAAAGGCTTTGCAAACTGTTTGGCTTTCCTCGCAGGCTATTAAAACTTTCATCAATACACCGCCCTAAACACATTTTTTTGACCGTCGCCCGTGAACCACAGATATTCACTACCCAGTTCGCGCGCGACTTCCGCGCCCTGTTTCTCCGCCGCCCAGCGCTGCATAACATCCAGCGCAACGGCGTAAAGGTTATCCCACACGGGAAAATCAGCCGAGTATCCGTAGAACTGGTGCGGTTGTTTCAATACCCCGATGATGCTGTCAGGAAAACGCGCATCGTCAACGCGGTTAAGCACACACCACACGCATTTCATCTGATTGTCTACCGTGCAGCCACGAGCCTCGCCGTATAGCATCTGCGCAAGGGCTATCACGTCGGCCTCGGTAAAATACATCTCGTACTCAGGCTCTGCCACTTCCACTACGCACAGGCCGTGCGTATCAACCTCGGGCGGCACACCGTCCGCATCGGCCTTGTTGCCCCCTTTGTCAAGGGCAAGCAGTACCATGACTATCAGCGCCAGCAGCGCCGCGCACACCTGCGCTATGATGATCGTGTATTTATTCATCGGTCACCTCAACAAATTCGCCGCCCGAGAGTTTATACCATGTATCAGCCTTTATTATTTTGCCGTCAATCTGTGCTGATTTAACGCAAACAGGGGCACAGCGCTGTTTATCGCTGTCATATGCCCACTCCGCAAGTGTTATCCAGTTGCCGACTGCTCCTTTTATAATGCTGTTGATGCCTATAGCAGCGCCTACGCTGGTGTTGCCCGAAATATCGATCTGCGCGGAGTTGCCTGAGCTGCCTATCTGCGCGTAGCTGCCTGAGCTACCTATCTTCGCGGAGTAGCCTGAGCTGCCTATCTTCGCGGAGCCGCCTGAGCTGCCTATCTGCGCGTAGTCGCCTGAGCT
>ERZ1034928.153-NODE-153-length-42337-cov-22.399886_pt1 | contig 42337 bp, 47 predicted proteins | sample MGYA00520627_ERZ1034928 | MGnify/ENA primary metagenome ERZ1034928 (study PRJEB33766, sample SAMN09781755) | gut metagenome | biome: gut microbiome | host: Homo sapiens | place: Madagascar | study: EMG produced TPA metagenomics assembly of the PRJNA485056 data...
TGTGGCTCTATGGCGAAAACTCCTGCGCGGTGGAAAATTCGGAAGGAAAGGAGGAAGCTGAGATGCGTTATCAGAAGATCGAGGAGCTGCCCGAACACTATCGGAAGGAGATTCAGGAACTCGTTGATGCCGGGGCGCTCAGGGGCGCGGACGGTAAGCTGGATCTGTCGGAAGACATGGTTCGGACGATGATCGTCAGCAAGCGATACGCCGATAAGCTGCAGGCGGACGCGGTAGACGAGGCCGTCAAGGCGGCGATCAAGCGGCTCATTGATAAAATCTAGGGAATCCGCCCTTCGGGGCGGATTTTCAGACTGTCAAAAAAGTCCGGAATCGTCAAAACCAGTCAACAAATAGGGTAAGTTTTGCAGGATCAGAGCAATTATGGTTCACAAGCACGTTTCAAATATTTTAGCGTGAAACAGTTTGCTTCGCAAGGATTTTGACTTACTGCACAACTCGCGGCCTACCGTACCTATGTACGCCGACGGCCGCGAGTTGCTTGTCTTCCGAACATTTTTGCAGTCTGTCAGTGTGCCGAAAAACTCTTTTCGGCACACTGAAAATTCCGCCCTTCGGGGCGGATTTTTTAGCGCTTCGGATATGGAGAAACTGCCACGCGCGTGTGAATTTGAAGAGATCGGCGCGGCGGGAGACGGGGCGCAACGGTCCGCCTGCTGCCGCGCCGCAAAGACAAAGGCGCGGAAGAGCGCGGGAATGAAAAAGATTGCGATAACGGGCGCGGGAGAGAGCGGACAATGGAGAAAAACGAAGGAGTGAGAGCATGGCGGCAAAAAACTTTCTGGATGCGTCCGAGGTGCCGACGCCGACCGGAAACGCCGAAAGGGATATCCGGAATATCTGTAATTTCCTATGCAACCTCGCAGGGCAGGCGGGATATGAGATCACTGCGCTGAAAAGCGCAATGCAGAGCATTGAGAGCGCCGGGGCATCCGGCGAATCAAGAACGGCGAAGGGGGTGCGGGGATGAGCGATCTTCCGGTCATGCAGAGCGGGAGGGGCATCCGGCGGACGGTGCAGGTGCAATTCGGAGGCTACGATCGATCGGCAGGAGCCGGGGACGGAGCATTATGGAACACAAAGAATCTGACGGCCGAGGAGCTGCCCGTGCTGCGCCCGAGAAGCAAACGCGCCTACCGCTCCGTCGACACGCCGGAGGGACTGTTCGGGCTTGGCGATAAGCTGCTTCGCATCAGCGATACGGGCGTGATCTGCTACGACGAAATGATACTCGGCGCGACAACGACGGTGGGCGTCAGGCACTATGCGGCAATGTACGGAAAAAATATCATTCTGATGCCGGACAAGCTGCTGCTGAATCTGGCATACCCGATCTTGGGAATGTATAACAGTGCGGACGCCATGAAGGCCGCCGTAACGTCGCCGCAGGAGGGAGATGCCTACGCGGTCGGGTATCGGCCGACGGACAAAACAACATGGAAGCTGACCGTGTTCGCCTATGTCGACGGGAAGTGGCAGGAAAACGGGCTGCTGATACAGCCGCTGGAGGCAGTGCTTTCCGACGTCAGCGTCAGCTTTTCGGACGGAACATATCAGGATGTTTCGGCAAAGGCGAACACGCTCCGCAGTACGACCGTACAATGGGCAGACTATTTCCGAGCGGGCGACGCGGTGGAGATATCCGGCTCGGAGATCGCTTCGAACAACAAAACCGCGATCGTTCGGGAAGTCGACGGGAACGAGCTGCGCTTCTACGAGAATACATTCACCCTGAAAAGCTATGCGGCGTGCAGCGGGCCGCTTGACGCATACGGGACAGTCGGACAGCAGGAAGACCACCAGTGGATATACGCATTTTTCGACGGGCAGTATTACCACACCTTTAAGCTGGAGCAAAGCCTGTCCTCGGAGGATATGCTGGTGCGGGATCAGGAGAACGATCAATCTCTCAGCGTATACCGCAAGGGTGCGCTGCATACCAGCATTCCGACAACGATCAGCGCACAGGGCGTCACGCCGACGCACGACGTTATGCTGGGATTCAAGGAAAGCTTTGAGGGCGAATATTTCGACACGGTGACGGTCGCACGCCGCGTCCCGACGCTCGAGCACTGCTTCGGAGACGAAAACCGACTGTGGGGAACGGTCGGGAGCAAAATCTACGGGAGCAAGCTGGGCGACCCGAAAAACTTCTTCTGCTTTGAAGGGCTTTCCACGGACAGCTATTTCCTCGAGGTGCAGACGCCGGGGGACTTTCAGGCAGCCTGTTCCGTATACGGCTATCCGACTTTTTTCAAAACGGATCGGATCAACAAGCTGTACGGCACGAAGCCGACGGACTACCAGCTTCAGGAAACGGCCTGCTACGGCGTCAAAAAGGGGTGCGGAGAAAGCCTTGCGATCGTATGCAACGCACTGCTGTTTCTATCGGAAAACGGCGTCATGCGGTACAGCGGCGGCTATCCGGAGCGATGCGACACGGCGCTGGGGACGGAGACCTTTCGGGACGCGGTGGCCGGTTCGGACGGGCTTCGCTACTACGCCGCGATGACCTCGGAGCAGACGGGGAAGCGGGAGCTATGGGTGCTGGACCCCTCCAACGGGGCATGGATCCGGGAGCAGGAGGGCGCATTCACGCACTTTGCAAAGGCGGGCGAACGCTTTTATGCGGCGGAAAAACGGGCCTCATACAGTAAGCTGTGGACGATCACGGGAAGCGACGCGCACGCAAATCTTACGGAGAACGCGGTCGTGAGCTGCGCGGAGTTCGGCGACATTACCATGAACGCAATGAACCGGAAGTCACTGCACAGAGTACAGCTTCGGTTGGAGATCGACGCGGGAGCTTCGGTAAAGATCAGCATTCAGTATGATTCCGACGGGGTATGGAGGACGATCAAGACACTTGCGCCGGGGAAAAAGCAGAGCTTCTATCTGCCGATCCTGCCGAGCCGATGCGACCATTTCAGAATAAAGCTCGACGGCACGGGCGCATACAAGCTCTACTCGATGGGCCTTGATTACAGAGTCGGAAGCGAACAGTTTTAGGAGGATATTATGGCAAACACATGGACATACGACCCCAATGTGGATTACATGGAGCTGATGAAGGCGGCGGACGCTGCGGGAAAGCAGCAGCTTGCCGCGATCTACGAGCAGCAGCGAAACGCAAAAATCGCCGGAGAGGGCCTGAGCGACAGCTACCCGACGACGGCAAACTACAGCAAATATCTGCCGACGAGCGAAAGCTCGCAGGGCTACCGATCGCTGACGGAGAAAATCGAAAGCGTCGGGAAGGAACCGTTTACATACGACCCGGAAACCGATCCGTCGATGCAGGCATATCGCAAGGCATACCTGCGGGAGGCCGATCGGGGCGTGCGGGACGTGATGGGGACCTATGCGGGCATGACGCAGGGCGTGCCGTCCTCGGCGGCGATCACGGCGGCAAGTCAGGCGGGGGATTATTACCGTGCCCAGCTTACGGATAAGCAGCCGGAAATGGAAGCGCAGGCATACAGCCGGTGGCTCAACGGACAGCAGCAGGAGCTTTCAAAGCTACAGCTTCAGCAGCAGGTTTACGGCGCGATGCGCGAGGCCGAAAACGACGAATACACGCGGCAGCAAAACGCATACAGCAACCTTCTGCAGCTCATGACCGGCACGGGCTATCAGCCGACGGATGCGGAGCTGGCACAGGCCGGTATGTCGCGGGAGCAGGCGGACAGCGTCATGAACTACTATCAGCAGCAGCTCGCGGCAAAGGCGGCCGGGTCCGGCGGTTCATCCGGAGGCTCCTCCGGCGGCTCGTCGGGGAAAATCGTGCCGATGAAGGATCGGCAGGCGCTGCTGGAGGAATACAACAAGAGCGGCCCGGACGCGATCGCCGCGACAATGGCATACTATCAGGCCGCGGGGTATGATTGGCAGGAGCTTGCGCAATGGCTCGGGCAATACGGAACATACGGCTTTAACGGCGGATATTCTCCCATCGGTCTCGGCGCAGTGCTCGGTGCCGGTGCCGGTATGGCCGGAGCAGGCGGAAGGAGAAACGAGATAAAATGACACAATACGACTGGATGGATTATCTGGAGCAGGGGAAACAGCAGGCGCGGCAAAGCGGACAGACGGAGACCAGCCCGGACGATTGGCGAAGCGCCCTGCGGCAGGGACAGCAGATGCAGTCGGAGGCCTGCTACAAGGCCTCCGGCATGGATGCGCTCCGCAGGGATCTTCAGAAGCTGCAAACCGATCTCAGCGGGGTCAAGGGGAACACGGGGCTTGACGCATTTCGGAGCCGCACGGACACCATGCTCGGAGCCGTGCAGAATCAGCGGAATTATTTTCAAAAGTACAAGCAGTTTTTCAGCGACGAGCAGCGGGCGCAAATCGAAAACGAGCTGGACGTCTATGAACAATTCCTGAGCGATTCCGCGCAAAAGCTCGGCACACGCGCAAAGGCGCAGACGGCGCAGGCCACGATCGCTCTTGCAACCGGGACCGACCCGATGTCGCTCAGAAGTGCACAGCGACATCAGGAGGCGCTTAACAAGGGGCTTGCCGATGCGGCAGAACGGCAGAAGCAGGTCCAACAGAGGTTCAACGAATACCTTCCGACCTATCAGAGCGAGACCGCGACTGCCGGGCTTCCGGGCCTTATGTCCGACCCACAGCGAAGCGGATTTACAAAAATACAGACGGGGGTCGCGGCGCCCGGGGCAAAAATATCCGGGAGGCGCTACAGCAGAGGCTACGGCGCGATCTATGAGGACTATCTGGACGCATACGATAAGCTGGAAAATCTGAAAAGCGGCTACGGGAAAGGAACGCCGCAGGCCATTGCCGAGGCGCAGGAGCACTTTGACAAGGTGTGCGAGGAAGCAATGATCGTTGCATCCTACATCTACAACAGCGCAATGGAGAATCGCGAAAAGGGCAATTTTGCCACGCTCAGCACTGCGGACGATGCGGGAAAGTGGTTCAACGCAAGGAAAGATAAAGCGCTGCTCGTCTCGGGCGTGACGGAGGCGCGGGCATCAATGACCCCGAACGAATGGGAACGGATGCGCTACGACTTCATCAACGACAGCAAAACGCAGAAATATGTGCTCGGGCTTTCTAAAAACGGTGACGAAAACGGGAAGCTCTGGCCGGTGGATGAGGACTATTGGCGTCCCCTGCTGCAGCTCAAGGAGGAGGAAAAGGCGGTATATAATTACTTGTTTCATGCTTACGGCGCGGAAGACGCCGGGCAGTTCCTCGACGTGCTGCTGCAGGGAAGTCTTGACGGAAGCCTGAAGGGCCTGAAGCAGCGGGAGGCGGAAGCGCGAAAAGAGGAATGGAAAGCGCCTGTCGCCCGCGCACTGTATTCTATGGGCGTTGGGCTGGACACGGTATGGCAGGATGTCAATGCGACGCTTCGCGGAGAGGTCAGAAGCCCGAATCTGTCCGAGCAGGCAGTCGGCCTTATGAGCGAGGATGCGGGAAAATGGGGAAGAGGCGTAATCAACGCGGCAGGGTCCTTCGGAAGAATGATCCCGTCAATGGCAGTATCGCTCCCTGTCTCGGTCATTGCGGGCGAAAAGGCCGGTAACCTTGCGGGTCAAGGGGTTACATTCTTAACAAGCGGCGCAAGCGCATATCAGGAGGGAATGCGGCACCGACTTGAAGGAGGAAAGGGCTTCTCCGAACAATGGCAGGGCGCGGCGTACGGGACACTTTCCGGCTTATCCGAAGCGGCACTCGGCACACTGACGAGCCACATGCCGGGAATGAAGGGCTTACTTCCGGAAGCGATCGGGGGAAAAATAGCGGAAAAGTTCACAAGCGGCGCGGCCCGCGCACTGATGAAATGGGGAACGGGCATCGCGTCCGAGGAGCTGGAGGAGATCACGCAGGACTTTTTGGAGCCGCTGTTTGTGTCCGCAGTCTCCGGGCGAAACTATGACGCGCCGACATGGGAGGAGCTGAGCGACACGGCGCTGTCGGTGCTGCTGCTGACGGGCGTATCGAACATACAGGAAATTTCTCCGAGCAACATGCGCTACGAGGCATATACCGTACAACAGAGGTTTGCGGATGCCGCGATGAAATTCGATCAGAACAGCGATATCTACCGCGCCGGGAAGCAGGTACAAGACATTCTGGAACAGGGACGGCTCGTAGACGGAAAGACGTTCCGCGCCATCTTGAAGGAGGCCGGGGCGGATTGGCAGACTATGAACAAGGTCTATAACGGGGAGATCAGCCCCGAGGAGGCAGTTTCCGGACAGCGCAAGGCGGAAGATACCGAGATCGACTGGGTCGGGAAGCCGACGGCGGAGCAGCCGGACACAGCGGCAGCGGGCATGTCGGCGCAGACGGCTCCCCGTGCCGACATTACCGACGACGGAAATTTCCGCATGGTCGATTACGGCGATACTGAGACGCAGAAGCAGCTCACGCAGGAGCTTCACGATCAGATGGTCGCGGACGGAACGGTCGTGCAAATCGCAAGCCGCGAAGACGTTGCGGAGCACTACCCCGACCTTCGGGGCGTAAAAAAACAGGAGCGCAATGCGATCCTGAAAGGGAAAATAAGGGAACTGAAACAACAGCTTCGGAGTTTCCTGCAGACCCTCCGACCGAATACTTATGAATTTGAGGTAGACGGTAACGTCCTGGAAGCTCGTATTTACGACACAGCAATCCGCGAAGTAACGGACCGGCTGACGGAAGCAAAATCAAACATGCTGTATCAGTCGGAGGAAATCTTCAACAATGTAAGATATCTCTACAGCACACCGGACTATGAGGGCAACCCGGACATTTACCGATGGAATTACTTCTATACACCCGTACAAATCGGCGACGACGTTGTCGGCGTGAGAGTTGCGGTTCGCGACCGCATCCGCTCCAACGAAAGTCAAATCTACCATTGGGGAATAAAAAGCGACCGACCCTTGGCAGTACCTGGGAGCGGAAATAATTCCGGGCCCATTATTAGCTCATCAGGTCGGTCTGATAACAGTGTACCACAAGACAGCAGGATTTTCAATCCCTCGGCGGCGGAAAATTCTGCCGACACGGAGATCGACCGGGCGGGGAAACCGGCCCGGACGGAAAGAAAGGATGAAGTTACAGATGGCACAGGAAGAACGCAGAGTATGCATGACGGCGGGGGACGGGACGCAGGTCTGGATCCCGGAGTCGAAGGTCGAGGCGTGGAAGCAGGCGGACCACAACGCACCGCTGACGCCGGAGGAAAAGGAAGCCGTGCGGCGGATCGTCGAGCAAATCTACGGGCCGAGCGCATCAACGACCGAATCGCCCGATTCGGAGGGCTGACGCAGGACACGACGGCGGCCGAGCTTATCGACAGCGGCGACCCGGAGAGCTATCTTGCGATCGTTCCGAAAAATCTGTATGAGGAAGGTATGCGGCGCGCGGCGGCGGACGCGGAAAGCATGGGCGCCTCCGTGACCTATGTGACCGGGATGCTCCGGGTAAGGGGAACAGACGGGGAGTACCACAGCGCGGACGCCGTATACGACCCACAGCGAAGGTCGATCATCGCGAAGGCGGACAGCGTTGCCTTCGAGGGCGAGCAGCTTGTAGATCACGAGGTCTTTCATCATCTGGTCAGGGAAACCCCGGCGCTCGTTCAGCAGCTTGCGGATGAAATTCGGCAGAGCTTCAGCGAGGAAGAGTTTAACGCGATCGTCGAGCGCTACATGCAGGTTTATCGCGGCGCGACAGGCGGGGACCTGCAGAAGGTGCAGGAGGAGGTGCTGGCCGACGCCTACGCCGGTATGAACCGCTTCCGCAATTTCGACGCGACAAAATACACGGACACGGTGCGCGGCATGACCGGACAGACCGACCGCTCGACGATCGGCAGAGAAAACGCCGCCGCCATAACAAGGCGCGGCGTTGGAGACGACGGGAAGTTCAGCATTGTCGAGCCGTTTACAGACGAAAACGGGAAGCAATACGAAAATGCCGTTCTTCTTGACACAGACTTCTTCGATGGGATATCTCCAAGAAACTGGGGGCGAAAGCTCAAGCAGTATGTCGAGAGCAGAGCCGAAACCTCACCGTTTATTATGACGGTACAGGACGAAAACGGCAATTCGCAGACTGTACAATTTGCGAGGATGCAGGATAGAGTTAAAAAAGGCGGCAATGTACATCCGGCACTTACGGAATTGTACGAGACGTCAGACAATATCAGCAAACTCGCAGTGATACACGTCGACGAGATCGCAGAGATATCAGCAGAAAGTAATCCATATTACACTGGCGAAAGCTCTCACGGCTGGCTTGATGAACATGGGTGGCTGCACAGAAATGCTAATGTAATCAATGCAAGAAACGGTGCTATCTATAACATCACCTTAGACATCGCAAAAACCAGAGACGGTCGAACGATTCTCTATGCTACAAAAGGCAAAATAAAAAAAGTTGGAGACGCTCAAGTGCACTCTCTGAAAATCAGAGGCGCGGAACAGAACTCCAACTCTAAGGCTAGTATATACCAAGGCACGGAGAAAAGTCAAGGAAAAATTTCGACGGGCGAAGAAATGACACTGGATTTTTCCCTGGCGAAAAGCGAAGACACGGAGGAGCTGACGGCAGCGAACAATCTGAGCGAGGCCGACCTGCGCGAGGCGCTGATCTCCGGCGCGATCACACTATCCGACGAGAGCGACACCGGGAGCATCAGTATCGTCTACCCGAAGGGCGCGGAGCACCCGGATGGAACGGTCGCAGTATCGGATATACAGAAGGTCATTCTGCCGAACTATTCCGCGCTGGGTATCTTCCGCGACCTCGAGGATATGGGCATCCCGAACGAATACTACGGGACCGACGGAGAATACAGCAGAGAACAGCTTGTAAACAGGGCGCTCGGAAGAGAGAACCGGCAGACCGCATCCGAAGCGCGGCAGGCGGCGGCAAGGAGGTTCGACCAAGAGCGCATCGACAGCCTGATGCGCGACGCAGAGCAGGCCGAGGAACGCCGAACGGCCGCAGAGCGCAAGGCCGAGGAGACCCGACAGAAGAAGATCGAGAGCATGAAAAACTCTCCGGACGCAATGCGGCAGAGAGTCGGCGAGGCACTTGAACGGTACATGACGGCCCGTCAGCGGGAAGACACCGAGGAATACGGGTTTAACAGGCCGCTCCGCTCGGCAAACACGACACTGTCGCCGAAGGAGGCTATCGAGTGTCTGGAAGCCGCGACGGGCAGCCCGTGGGTCATTAAACGCCGCAGAGACGGGACGTGGAAAGCGGTACAGCAGGAGGGGCTTGCGATCGGCATCACAATGCCGAGAGAGGAGGCGCTGAGCAGGCTGGAAAACGCCAAGCGGGGCGCGCTGTCAAACCCCGCGCTGCAAACCAGACCGGAGGGCGTAGAAAAAGAGAGCTTCCAAGCGACACCGGCACTGGAAAAGCTGGGCGTAAAGGTCGACGGCAGTATCACGGATTACGGAGCAACGCCGCAGATTCTCTCGTCGGTACGGGCAAGAGAGCAGGTGGAAAAAAGCATTAAACGCTTTATGAAGAAAAACAATCTGACGGAAACCGGCAGGGAAACACGATTTGCAAAGGACATCGCGGCGGGAAGGTACAGCGTCTCCGATATCCCGGAACGCATGAATTTCAGCAAGGTAAGCGAGCTTGCAAACCTCTATATGAGTCAAAAAATGCTCGGCGAGGATCTGCTGAAGATGCGCAAGCGGGCGATCCGAAACGACGTTATGACACATGTGATGGGACTGTTCCCGAGCGAGAACGCCATAGCGGCGGGCACAGCGGAATTTCACAAGGAATCCCTGCTGCGGCTGAACTATCGGACAGCACAGCGGTCGATGCAGCATATCTTCGGCGACAAAATGGGCGCAGAGATCAACTCCTATCTGTTTGATCCCGTTATCCGCAACACGGCAGAGCGTACACGGTGGATGAACAAACAGTTCGACGAGGTACGAGCCTTCACGGGAAGCGACGGAAAGACATCGAAGCTCACGAAGGCTGAGAGCAAATACGTCCATATGCTTCTGGATATGGAGGGCTATGCGGCAAAGGTGGAGAGCAGCCTGAACCGGGAAAACCTCATTTCGGCGTCTGAAAACCTGAAAAGAAAGCTGCAGAAGGGCCTGAAGGACGAGGGCATTACGACAGCCGCGCGGGAGGAGGCGAGAGAGTTCGGCCTGAGCAGCGAGGAGACCGGATGGATCATCAAATACGCGCAGTTCCAAGCGGAAACAGAAAATGCGGGGAAGGCCGGTTCGAAGATCGACACGGTAAAATGCGAGAATGCACGGGCGAAATACCGAGCGCTTTTCGACGACTATTACGATGCTGTTGTAGACCTGTTGGTTTCACACGGCGAGGCTCCGATCGGAAAAATCGACTTCTACGCGCCGCACATGACCACCAACGACAAGGTGAATCTTCTGAACGGTATGCTGGAACGGCTGGGCTTCAACGAATCGGCAACGGAGCTTCCGGCGGGAATCGCAGGCATGACGGAGGACCTTCGGCCGAACAAGCGATGGACACCGTTCTTCCAGCACAGAACGACGGAAAAGACAAGCTATGACATTGTAGGGGCGTTTGAATCCTATGTTTCGTATCTGTCGGACGTGATCTTCCATATTGACGATATCCGGAAGCTTCGGATGGCGGAAGAATTTCTGCGGAACGGAACGGCCGGAGATTACACCAACGCACTGGAAACCGCGATCGACTTTGCACGGAGCGCCGATTACGACGCAAAAGAAGATTTTCTCCGAGAAATTGGAACGATCGATCCGGATGCGGGGCTTTCAAACGAAGAGATCGACCAAGCGCTCGACGACCTCATTTCCGAACTGGTCGGAGAAGAGCAGAACAGGACGCGATACAGCGGACTTGTCGACTGGTTGAAAACCTACACGGATATTCTGGCGGGGAAACAATTCAGCGGTGATCGCGGGCTGGAGCACATGATCGGACGCGTCGGTCCGGGGTCGAAGGGGCTGAATGCACTTAACCGAGCGAATACGGTATTTGCCACTTCAAAGGTCGCGGCGAATATCTCAACGGTCCTGAATCAGTCTGCACAGCTTCCGCTTATGATCTCAACAAGATCACAACGGGCAATTTGGCAGGCCGTTTCGGAATTTGCATCCGGGAAGCTGCGGGATTTTATCCACGAATCCGATTTTTTGACCGGGAAAAACGGGACGGAATATATTTCAAAAGGCGTATATGACAATATCCTTGAAAAAATGTTCATCGGCGCAGAATTTACGGACAAGACGCTCTCCACAATTGCAGCACGCGCGGCCTATCTGGACGCGATTGCAGGACGCAAAGGCCTGAAACAGATGGATCATGAAGCGGCAATGCGTTTTGCCGACAATTACGCGAGAAGTTTAATGGGCGACCGGACGAAGGGCGCAAAGCCAAACGCATTCAACACAAAGAACCCGCTAACACGAATGGTAAACACATTCCAGATTGAAGCGCTGAACTCATGGGAATTTATTGCGCAGGATATTCCGAGAGATTTCCGCAGGATTCAAGCAGAGCACGGTAAGGTCACGGCGGCAAAAGCGCTCGTCGGAGTGATTATTAAAAGCCTGCTGGGCGCGTTTATTCTGAACCGCATCACGGAAGAAGTCTACGGGGGAACACCCGCGCCGTTCGATCTGATCGGTCTGTCGACGAACTTCATCGCTTCCGGACACGGACTTTCTACGAATGACTACATCAGAGACTTGTTTAATAAAATTTCTATGGCACTGTTCGGCACCTTGGCGTTCGATGATGTCCCGGAGAAAAAAGAAGAGTTTCAATGGAGTCAGGCGGTCGACGACACATGGCAAAACGTCTTGAACGATGTTCCGATGCTGTCGAATGTCTCGGCACTGATGGGCTGGGGAGACGACAGTCTTCCTCTCCCGGATTTGATTGGCGGCGGAAAAAAGTTAGTCAGCGCCGCAAAAGAAAACGGGATATTCTCGGAAGCAACCGGGACGCGGGCGGTAGAATTGCTAGCCGATATTCTCCCAGGCGGCAATCAAGCACAAAAAACAATCAAGGGTATTCGAGCTGTGCGCGCCGGCGGACGCATGAACGGCTTCGGAGATAATGAGCGGCTGCAATATGCGACAGACGACAGCTTCCTGAACTCCGCAAGACAAATTCTGTTCGGCACGAACTCTACACCGGAAGCGCGTGCTTTCTATGCGTCCGGCCGAAGCGGACTGTCTGTAAAGCAAACGGCGCTTTGGAAAGAGCTGCGAGAAGACGGCGCGGACGGGAAGAAACTCTATGAGTTAATTCAGACCATTCGAGGCATTGGAAACGATCAGGAGCTGACAAGCGGAGAACGCTCGGCGGCAAAACGCAGGCTCATCAATCAATCTGAGCTTACTGACAGCCAAAAAGCGCAGGTTTACAGCGTTATGATTGGAGACAGCCGCGACGATGATTTTGCGGAAATGATGGAGGCCGGAATGAGTTGGGCGGCCATTATGGAGGCATACGAAAAATACAAAGAACTGTATGACGACGAGGAGCTTTCCGCAAATGAACAGCAGACGGAAATGGCTTTTTGGATTGAGAAGCAGGGATATTCCGCAGAACAGCGGGAAATTGTGAAGGATGCGTTCAAATTCTACGGGATCGTTGCGGCAAACTCGGACAAATTTGACGGCTATGTAGCTGCTGGCATGACACCGGAGCAGGCTAAGGCAACGATCACGCAGACCAAAAAGAACGCCAATGGCGAAACGATCACCACTGGCGACAAAATTGAAGCGATCCTTGCGCAGAAGCTCTCGGAAAAGAAAACATACGCCGCGCTGGAAACCGCTATGAATGAAAAGAGTTATGAAAAGCTGACGACAGCATATCAGGCCGGGATCCCTTGCAGCACCTATTACGCATTCTACACAGTGGCACGGGACGCAAGCTCTGACCGAGACGAGAACGGGAAAGAGATTAAGGGGCAGCGCCGCAAGGATAAGATCATTGCGTACATTGATTCCCTCAACCTCTCTGCACGGCAAAAGGATGTTCTTATGCTGCTGGAGTATGAAAAGGCTGACCCGGACGAAATGCCATGGAACAGCGGTGTGGACTGGGCCGGAAAGTGACTCGAAATCCCGCAGGGCATCGGTAAAGATGCCTTGCGGGATTATTGTAGTCTATTGGGGTACGGGGGGCCGTAGTGCAATAGGCTACAGTTTTTGGTTACAAAAAAAGGCGGTAGGTGATCGAGAGGGTCATGGTGGCTTTATCCCAGATGCAGCGGGAGATGATGCGTTTAGCGGCGGCGTATTTCTGCTCGGTGGACGCGTTTTCATCGGTCAGCGTTTGCAGCACTTCGGCAATGCGAAGCTTCAGCATGGCGGCCGGATTGTTATCGGGGGGAGAAAACTGCGCGGCGGAGAGCGCTTGCTCGGCGGCGGCGCGCTCTTCATCAAGCGCTTTACGAAGAGATTTATATTCATCAAGCTCGAGCGCGCCGTTCAGGTATGCGTCCGTAAGGCGGGCGCTTTTTCTTTCAATGCGGGAGAGATTCTGGCGAAGAGGAATAAGCCGATTTTCTTCATGCGGTCGTTCGATCTGATAGGAGATCGGCGCGGCGGTCAGCATATCGTTTCGGAGCTGCGCGGTAACTGCGTCGGCAAGGAGCTGCGCGGCAACATGCTGACTGTGGGGGCAGCGTCCGCGAACATAATTATTACACTTCAGGTAGTGCGGCGCTGACCAGACCAAGGTCGTACCGCATGCGGAGCAGCGGACGATACCGCAGAGCCAATGCTTCCGGTCATAATTCGGGCGGCCGTGATAGGGTCGGAGGGCCTTCTGCTCGTCGAGCCGCTTCTGCACCGCGTCCCATACATCCATGTCGATCAACGGCGTGTGCTTGCTATCGGCGATCAGGATGCCGGGATCGCGATAGTCCCGCCGCGTTCTGCCGGTTGGATTCCAACGGAGCTTGCCGACATAGACGGGATTGCGGAGAATGTATTCTACGGTCCGGTTCTCAAAGGCGTTTCCGCGATGGGTAACATAGCCCTGCGCATTGCACCATTTTGCAATGTTCAAGACGCCCTCCCCGGAAAGGAAGCGGCGGAATATCTCACGGATGATCGGCGCCTCCGTCTCATGCGGGACAAGCATGTGATTTTCCACACGGTAGCCAAAGGAGGGCGTGCTCTGCAGCTCACCGCGTAACGCCTTTTCCGTCATGCCCTTTTTGGTCTCCTGCCCGAGATTGATGCTGTATGCTTCGGCGAAGGATTCATAGATCGCTTCCATGACACCGGCATAGTTGCCCTCGGCGATCGGCTCACGAATCGAAACGACGTCGACACCGGCGCGCTTGAGCATGGCCTTATAAACCACGCTGTCCTCGCGGCTGCGGGCAAAGCGATCGAACTTATGAACGAGGATCACGTCGAACGGATGCTCGTTGCTTCGGGCATCGGAGATCATCTGCATAAAAGCAGGACGTTTCTCGGCCTTTCGGCCGGAAATGCCTTCATCGGCATAGATATAACGCTCATCCAGAAAAAGGTTATGCGAGGCCGCATATTCGCGCATCTCCCGAAGCTGTGCAGCGGGCGAATACTCGGTCTGCTCGTCGGTGGAAACGCGGATATAGGCGGCGGCGATTTTAATGATATCACGCATGGGGAAAACCTCCTTATACTAGAATCTGTTAAAAAGCTTGAAAAGCTTTTTATAGCGCCAAGGGCGCGTCAGATTCTGCATGAGACGGCGCAGCGTGCTTTCGCACGATGCGAGTGTGCGTAGCACACGGGATTCTTGATTAAATCTTTTAATCAAGAATCAGTATTAATTGCGGATAACCCGATCTGCGATGGAGATCAGTCGAGAAACGAGCTGCTCTTTCCTCGGTTGCCAGTATGCAACGTCGCAAACGAGCACTAATCTGCTTTTGGCTCGGCTGACGGCGGTATTCAGGACGCGCCGCCCCTGCGGGACAGCAGAGTCCGAATACCACGGCCGTGCCGCATATCCATCTGTCACACTGAGAATGACCGTATCGTATTCCTGCCCCTGTGAGCGGTGTACTGTCGTGACAAGCTCCGGATGTTTCAGCACCTTTCGCAACAGCTTTACCTGAGAAACATATGGCGATAAAACGACATAGCTTCCGATGGAATCAGCGTAACTTTGCAGGAAGAGATGGATTGCGGTAACTTCGGCAGAGCTGGTGCGCGCGCCGCTGCCATTACCCGGGGCATCCAGCACAACGATCTCAAACGGGGCCTCCGGCATGCCGAAAAAGGGTTCACAATAGGTAAGCTCAGAGAGAAGGCTTGCCAGACGATTGCTGAAACGGTAGGAATATCGAAGAGAATAGAATGAAAGCTGGTCGGTAGCCGGTGAAATATCATTTTTCGACTTTTCCAAAGCGAGGTTAAGGCGGTAGATGTCGGAGGGTGTACCGCTGAGGACGGTATCAAAATAGACAACCGGCACGGAAAAGAGCGAGATTTCCGCATCGGCTTTTTCAATACGGTTGTTTTCACAGACGGGTGCAAGCTGTTTGTGATCGCCCAAAAAGGTCACGGGACAACCGCAGAAAAAGGCAATCATGCCGCGCACAACAGAGGTATAGCCTGCTTCGTCCAGAAAAACATGACAGATCGGGGCACCGTTTTTCGGCGGAAAATCACGCAGTGCAGAATCGATCGTTGAAGCAAGCACAAGAGCGTTTTCGCGCTGCCGTACTTTGCTGTGATTTTCCAAGTTCTGCAGAGCGTTCTGCGCTTCCTCCAAGTCAGCGTCAATTGCTTCGAGAGAACGCAGCGTCGTAGTGCGCAGACTATCCCGTTTTTCAAGGCAGGAATGAAGTTCCTTCTGCAGTGCGCCGACAGGGTCTGTACAATTCTCAGAATTATTGATGTGCGTCAGGAGTTCGGATGACTTCTGCTGTGCTTTCTCTAGGGAAGCCGTCAAGGCATCGATTTCATCCTTCAGCGCATTGCTCTGATCGGTAAGTGCGGCATACATAGAGCGCTGTTCTTTGACTGCCTTCTCCAAACCTGCACTATACCGCTGAAGCTCGGAAAAACGTATCGTCAGCATGATTTCGTCTCGGGAAAAACCAAGATTCTTTTTCCAGCAGCCGCGTATCAGGCGGCAGCACTCGCGCATCTGCTCCTCATGCGCATCGAATGCTTCTTGCGCTGTGCACAGGGCAGAACCGGCAGTGCCGAGTTGAAGATCGAGAGCCGAAAGCTGTCGGCGCTTCTCTGCAAGCAGCACAGTCTTCTGTTGCCGCTTTTCCTGAAGCTCGGTGAGACGAGGAAGTATATCGGAAATATAAGCGATTGTTATGTCAATTTTTGAAAGGAGCGCATGATGCGCCTCGGCGTCCTCTCGTTCTTGCTCCAGCGTCCGGATACGCTCCTGCCAGTAGGTCTGCTCCATTTCGAGAGCACGGTCACCGACGACCTCCGGAAATTCCCGAGCAAAGGTCGCCGTAGAGGTGCCGAGGCGATAAACGCAACTAAGATCTATACCGGCGCGGCGAAGGATCGGCAGAATGCCGCGCAGCATCTGTTCAACAGCGTTATTCGTCGGTGCCAGAAGAAAGACGCGCTTCTTGGCATGAAGGTAACGCAGGAGGCCGTTGGCAAGGACAACCAGTGTCTTTCCCGTCCCCGGCGGCCCCCAAACATAGGAAACCGGATTTGTCAGCATCCCGTGTATAGCGGCTGCCTGTTCTTCCGACGGCACTGCAAGCCCGGGATAGTCACACGGAGGAAGTTGCTGAGGTGCAGGCGGCGAAAATGTAAGGCAGCCACCCTCGCGATAATAATTTTCAAGCCGCTTAACAAGATACTTTAAGTCGGAGCAAATCGTGATATCAGATGGGTCGAGTGCCTCAAAGTTGTCAGCGCAGACGGGGACAGTCAAAACTGCTTGGCGTCTGAGTGGGTCTGCGCGGCTGATCTCAATTTCATATTCCGGCTCACGATCACAAATCAAAACAAAGGCGGTATCATAATAGCGTAACGGCTCCGAAAGTGTGCAAAAAAACTCCGCAGAGCGCTCGGTCATGCGCTTCTTGGAAAGGAGGGAAATCTTAGAGCCGGAAGTGCCTTTCGGAAGGTTGGAAAGATAACTATAGTACTTTTCGCAGGCTAAAATCGCTGTGGCACGAAACTCCGATGCAGTCATGGCACAAGGACCTTTCTATATTATCACTATTATCATTTAAAAAACTTTTTAATATCGATCACCTTTCCGGGGCAAGGCAGATTCTCGGGGGCCGCCGGGGGCAGGCCGAGGAGCTTATCCACGGTGGGACGAAGCGCCGGGTTAAAACGATAGGCGGCAATAAGCATCCATTCGCGCTCTGTCAGGCGCAATTCCCGGGTTTGTTCTTTTAGCACACGATCACCCTCTCGTTTTTGGTAAAGCAATTGTAACATTCACAAAGCATTCGTGTCAACGTTACAAATAAAATTTGGAAAAACAAACAAAGGAGCGCGTCCGAAATTGTAAACAATGCACAAATTCTTTCCGTTTGGATATACTAAACGAAAAACAAACGGAGGTTATTACTTATGGTACGGTTTCTATTATGGGAGTGCCGGAGCGCACAGAACATTTCTCTGCGGGAGCTGGAAAAACGGAGCGGGATATCGAGGAGCACGCTTCAGCGGATGGAGAGCGGGAAAAGCAGCCCCACGCTGCTGCAAATGGATATAATTGCCGAAGCCCTTCATATTAACATAGCACAGCTTTATGAATATTGCAATGATTCAAAGTGAAACGTCTCATATATGAGACATTTGCTTGGAATCGGTTGACAAACAGACGTGATTGTGACATGATTAAATCAGGCCGATTACAGGCCAAAAGAAAGGAGCGGCGGCATGAGCTACATAGAGAGAATCGTCGCCTTGTTGGAAAAGGCGACAGAGGAGGCGCAGAAGAAGATCTATTATTTTATTTTGGGATATCTGGAGGAAAGATAATACTGAAATCCGGTGAAAGCGGCGAGGACGTTTGCGAGCGCCGCCGGAGCGGTATGGATTTCGTATCGGGAAAGCACAGCAAAGCGGGCATCCGTGGGATGCCCGCTTTGCTGTGCTTATTAGGTTTTTTCGGAGCCGCCGAGGAGAAAGCGCGCCTTTTCCTCCAACAGCTTCCATTCCTCCGGTGTCAGGGTGTACATCATCCGCGCGAAACGCTGCTGAAACTCAGTCGGCTCGTTCTTGAAAAAGCGGCCGGAAAGGTACATCAGATCGTCAATGCGATCGCGCGGCGGGAACATTTCGCCCTCACCGGTGCGGAGCCACAATTCGCTGACGCCGAACTCGCGGCAGATCGAACGAATGACAGAGTCCGATGGAACCCGGAGGCCGGTTTCATAATTTGTGATGGTATTAGCCTTGACTGCAATTTTCTCACCAAAAGCAGCTTGAGTTAAATTGAGATACTTCCGTAGCTCTCTAATCCGGGTTTGCATAGCTTCACCTCCTGCATGACCCCATTATACAGAATAAAATCACAAAGTCAATATTTTTAAGAAAAAACCATTGACAAAACTCACAGCGTGTGCTATCGTAATCACAACGAGACAACCGAGACACACGCCAAGGGAGTTGCGCGGAAGCAAAAGGCCGTCACGGATTTTCACGCGTTCGATGCGGCAGGAGGATGAGCGAATACCTCCACGTTTTCGCCCAAATTTTGACGGTTGTTCCGGATGTCCTGTTTTGTTTCGGTACGGGGTAGTGAAAACACAGCGGAGCATAGCGCTTCACAGGTGATCACCATCCTTCCTGCCCGCCGATATGGAGGAAGGCGGGCAGGAAAAGTATAACACGAGGCCGACATAGTTGTCAAATGGAGGTGCACAACCATTAGCACAAGGGAGCGTAGGATGTCAATTAAGCAGGAACGGAGGAAGCGATATGATTCAAACGATGCTCGGATTCATTTATCGGAGCCGAGGCAGGATCGTTCAGCGGTACGAGGGCGAGTGGGTTGGCAGGAAGAAGCGCCGGAAGCACACATGGACGGGGCTGCGGAAGCGGGCGCGACGACGTAATGCCGGCCGGCGACACAAATAAAGTATTCGTCGTTCGGAAAATCGCGTTCCATCAAGTCGAGGACGGATTTGTAAGTTAGGCAGGAGCTGATAAGGCATGAGTTTTCCATGATCGGAACGAAAAATGCCGTATCGGGGAAGGAGTTATGCAGCGCGGGGATATTCATGGTATTGCGAAAGTGAAGATAAACCGTGGTTTGCTTAGATTTCATATTATTCGCCTCCTTGCGCTGAGTATAGCACAAGGGAGCGTAGGATGTCAAACAGGAGGTGAAAGCAATGGATGAACAGCAGCGGCAGGACGCAGAAAGGGTCTACCGGATTGCGGCACAACTGCCGGAGGAAGAGCTGCGCCGCCTGCTGATCTACGGCGAAGGGCTGCGAGATGCCCGCGAGCTGTACGAGAAGCGGGGCGCGTGAGGCCGCACGAAAATCTCAATAGTACCCACAGAAGCGGACAAGGTACGCGGAAAGCGGCGTGCGAATAGAATTTGAAAGGGAGGTGACGGCGGTGCGGAAGGCGCAGGAGATCACGGTAATAAGCTATGTGGAAAAGGACGGCGTACTGACACGGTTTGACGAGCTGACTCCGGCGGAACGCCGCGCTGCGGCGACGGCACTGAAGCTGGCCTATTTGAACGAGCTATACATAGGAAAAGCGAAATTCTTCTGCACAGCCGCCGAAGGTGGACGCTCATGAACTGCGGGGAATGCCGGGAATGTGCAAGAGACGATCTGCTGCGGGGGTACGCTTCGCTGCGGTGCATGGTAACGGGGCGCTTGATCGGCGCGCGGTTTCCGACAGAGATCTCGGAGGCGGCGGCCGGGGAGACGAAACGACCGGCATGGTGCGGGACAAACACATTCCCGCGCCTGCCGGGGAAGCAATGGCCGAAGACGCCGGAGCCATGGCCGACGGGAGGAGGTGGAGAGCACGGGACCGGAATTTGAACGTGCGGTGAGATGGATCGTGGTGCATCCGCAAAAGGGCAGCATGGAGGTGCTTGCGCGGTGCGGACGCGACGCGAAGCTTGCCGCCGCCGCATTTTGGGACATCCCATTCCCGGACGCGCTTCGGCTCTGCAAGGTCGGCGTGGAAACGGAAGCATTAAAAAAATACAAGGAGGAACACACAAATGAAACACGAGATCATGACGATCGAGGCAGCAGAGGAGCACCAGCGGGAACAGCTCAACGCCATTGCTGCCGATAGAGCAAGAAAACGGTGCGCCCGCATCGACGCCGCAAGACGGCAGGCGATCGCGGCAGAGCGGCAGCGGGAGACGGAAGCAAGAAAAACCGTCGGCCTGTGCCTGACGTTATGCGCATGGCTGTGCGCGAATATCGCAATCTTCAGCGCGATATTCGCGCCGTGGTGGACGGTGCCGATTCCGATGCTTGCGACAGTCTGGTGCGCGGCGCGGGCAGTCGGGAAAAACCGATGATCCGGCCGGAGATCGGAGCGGTCTACCGGGGCGCGGACGGGTACGCATACCAATGTCTCGGCGGCAGCAGGATATTCGGAACGACACGTCTGCGGGATATCCGAAGCGGGCACGTCTTCACCGCGCTGAACGCAAGGCTCGACCGGAACGGACAGCTTCGGTGGGACAGGCGGACAAGCGGGGACCGGCGTCCCACAGACGATATCTGAGGGCGCGGGAGGGGTGGACGGATTGCCACGGCTCCTGCGGAGCCTCGCAATGACAGGGAGGGAGGTTCCGGCGGCGGACGGGAGTGTCTGCGGGCGGGCCGATGTACCCGCAAGGGGGACGTTTGCGAGCGCCGCCTGTGGCGGATACAGCGAGCAAAAAGGAGTGGCAGCGGTCAAAATTTGAAGCCGCCGTCAGCGCGGCGCACAAATTTTGGGCACCGCAACAGGAACAGCCGCATCCGTAAGGCTCCTTCGTCGCCAACGGCTGCGCTAAGGGCATCGGCCCCTACGCATTGTGGGGAAGTGCGTACGAGCGGCGGGGTCGGGTGACCCCGCCCTACGAAGGGGACGGGGGTTCCGGCGGCGCGGAAACAGAGACGGAAAAGCGGCAGAATACGGGAGCGCGGTGTGTCGGTACGGGCGGGCCGGGCGCACATCGGGACAAGCGGGTTCGAATCCCGCCGCTCCTGCCATGCGGGGCTAAACAGCCCCGCGATGCCTCCTTTCTGCAATAAGACGGGCCACGGCCGATGGACGCAGGATCTTCACATGCCGCTCCTGCGTTCTGCCCTCGGAATCGGTAGCCGGTGGAAATCCGGCCCAAAACGGCAGCGTCGGGTGTGGGGACGTTTGCGAGCGCCGCCGGTGGCGGATACAGCGAGCAAAAAGGAGGGGCTGCGGTCTAAATTTCGTGAGCGTATGCGAGCAAGAAATTTAGGGCACCGCAACCGGAAGCGTCCGGGCACAGGGCGAAAATGTCGGTTCGATTCCGGCCGCTGCCTCCATAGCCATACTTGTGGCAGATAACTTATAAGGAGGGGCAAACATGCTGAACGAACGAGAGCTGGTGCGCGCCATGAAGGATGCGTACAAGTGCAGCGGCTATACGATCGCGGAATACGATAGCGGAGGCTGCAGGAAATACATCATCGCCGGGCCGGACTGGCTGGTCGCCTGCGACGCGCCGATGCTGCCGAGAAAAGCGCTGAGTCTGGTGGTCGAGCATCTGGGCACGCTTCCGCACGACGAGGCATTCCGTGTCCGCAAGGACGAAAAGCCGCAAACAGTCCTGCCGGATGCGCCGGTCGGACTTTTCTGCGATTTTTACGGAAAACGCGGAGCGGCACTGTACAAAACACGGCTGGTGCTGGACGGCTTGGAGCTTTGGCAGGAGCAGGACGGAAACGGACTGATGCTGATGAAACCGGCGCTGACGGGCATTGCAGTCGTAACGGAGGACTGGCAGGCTGTACAATCGGGAAACGCGCTGACCGTTGACACAGGGACAGAATTTGCGGCGATCGTACAGGTCGATGCGGATCATCATCCGGGCGTGGAGCGGCTGGCACAATTTCACTGGGAGAAATAAGCCGCGCCCTACAGGGACAAAAACAAATAGGAGGCCGAAATGGAAAACAGTTTTTTGCAGAAGGCTTTGGAGAGGCTGAAAAAGGAGGCTGCCGGGGTAAACGGCGGCAAAGAGGGAGTAATGAAGGCCGCCGTAAGGGCGGCGCTGGAGGAGTTCTGCCGTCAGGATGCGGAATTTGCACAGGCAGTTGCGCAGGGCGGCAGCTTCGCAGAGTGCATGAAGGCGGTTGCAAAGGGTGTCGGAAACAGCATTTCCGATCTGAAAGCCTACAAACGGGCGGTCGCGTTCTATTTCCCGGGCGCGACGGTGGAGTTCCAAATGAAGGTGGACGTCTGCCCGAACCGAATACAAGCGCAAGAGGAGGAAGCGGCGGCGCCGATGCTTCTGGATCTGGAGGCGTTTTTTTGATGAAAAGGACGGATTGCCACGGCGCTTCGCGCCTCGCAATGACAGAGGGGACAACTCCTCAGGTGCTGCACGACAGTTCCCCTTGCACAGGGGAGCCTTGGTGCGGATAGTTCGGAGGTGAAGAGCGAATGACAGCGGAGCAATTACGGCGAAATATGCCGCCGCTGACGGAAAAGGAGCTGCGGAGACTCAACGGACTGTTTCAGGCGCACATTTTCAAAAACGCCGCCGGAGATATCTGGACAAGCTGCTGCGGACAGCATAGAAACTACAAAGATCAAAAAATGCTGACACCGGAGGAGCAGAACGTTTGGTACGCACGGCATGTACCGGCACTGAAAACGGGCTGGAATGTCAGCGAGCTTGATCTGAGAGAGGCGAGGCGGCGCGTCCGGTGCCCGTACTGCGGAGCAGAGGCGACGGTAAAGGCGCTGCGCTATTCCGGTGCGCGAAAGAATTTATGGGAATACCGGCGCGGCGTGCTCCTGCGGCAATGGCGGGGCGCTCTATGGGCGGAGGTTTACGATCTGACGAAAAACTATTGCTGCTCGAGCGATCTCTTGCTCGGAGGAGTGCTGACGGGGCTTCCGAAATACGATCTTTTGGGCATCTACCGCTTTACACCGGGGAAAGCGGAGAGTGTAACAAAAAGATGGTGGGGGGCCGCGCTGGAGGAATACACGCAGCAGACCGCACCGGGAAAGGGCAAAAAGCTATGGGCACTGCGTGCGCCTTACGGTGTCTGTATGGAATACGGAAAGGGCTATGAGATCGTCGGGCTTGAAGAGCTTGCAAAGAGCAGATTCAGATACTGCGGGCTGGATGCGCTGATGCAGCACTGCGACGAGATCAGGCTGCTGACGGCGGCCTGCTTTTATCCGAATCAGATCGAATGGCTGCACAAGCTCGGCCTTGACGAGGCGGTATATGATCTTACCGATCGGAGCGTAAAAAATCATCCGGCGATCAAATGGGATGCCAAAGAGCCGAGAGAATTTATCGCCGCGAGCATAAAGGAGCTGAAGCAAATTCGGGAATGCACGGAAAGCCTGCAGGTGCTGAAGCTGTATCTGAGGCTGCCGAAGCCGAGGGATCCGGAACAGATCGGCGCCTGCGAGAGCTTTTGGAATATGCTGGCGAACAAGCAGGCGTTGCTCGGGATATGGGCAAGGCTGGCAAAACGGGGCATCCTGCCCAAGAAGATCATCGGCTATCTGAAAAAAGAATGTCTCAAGGGGCAGAGCCTGCAGGACATCGCACAAATCTATGCGGACTACCTGCGAGCCGGAGAGAAGATCGGGCTGGACCTTGACAACCCGATCATGCTGATGCCGAAGAATCTGAACGAAAAGCATGACAACGCAACGGCGGCATGGGCGGCAATGCAGGATGCGAAAAAGGCGGAGGCATATCTCGGACGACTGAAGAAGCTGGCAAAGCGTTACACCTACGCCGACGGGGAATACCTCATCCGTCCGCCGATCGGCGGCGAAGAGATCAAGGCAGAGGGAAAGGCGCTGCGTCACTGCGTCGGAGGCTACGCAGATCGGCACCTGAAGGGAACAACGACGATCCTGTTTTTGCGGCGGATCAGCAGTCCAAAAAAGCCGCTGGCAACGATCGAGATGAACGGAAATCATATCATACAGATCCACGGATGGGACGATGAGCGGACGCCGTGCAAGGAAAACCCGGAACGGACCCCGTGCATGATCCTTTATAAGACGATACTGGAGCCGTGGCTGCAATGGCTGAACGGCGGGAGCAAGCGGGACAAGCGCGGCCTGCCGCGCAGAATCAAAAAACAGGAGGCAAAAACGGCATGAGTGAAATTATCAACGTTCCGATGGTACAGCAGCGGGACATTCAGACGGTAACGACCGAGATCCGGACGCTCACCAAGGCGGCACAGCGGATGGCGCTGGAATACGGCGTGGAGATCGGGAGGCGGCTGCATGAGGCCAAGGAGATGCTGCCGCACGGGCAATGGGGCGAGTGGCTGAAAAACGAGGTGGAGTTCAGTCAGTCCACGGCAAACAACTTCATGCGGCTGTTCGACGCGTATGCTGACGATCAAATTACACTTGACGGTGCGGTGACAAAATCCCAAGCGCTTGGGAATTTGAGCATTACCAAGGCATTACGGCTTCTGGCTCTGCCCGAGGAGGACCGCGAGGAATTTATTGAGAGCCACGACGTGGAAGGCTTGTCGACGCGGGAGCTGGAACGGTTGCTGAAGGAAAAACAGGAAGCGGAGCGGCAGGCGGAACAGGCGCGGGAAGAGCGGGATGCACAGGCCGACGCATTAAACGGTGCAAAGCAGGCGGCGGAGACGGCGGCGGCATCGGCCGAGGCGGCGAAAAAGGACGCACAGGCGGCACAGCAGCGGGTGTCTGCACTGGAGGCTGCACTGGAAAAGGAAAAGAGCGCCCGAAAGAAGGCCTCCGACAAGCTGAAGGAGCTGCAGGAAAATCCGGAAGTTGCGCCGGAGGTGCTGGAAAAGCTGAGGGCCGAGGCGGCCGAGGCCGCAGAGCGCGACGCTGCGGCAAGGCTTGAGCAGGAGCTTGCCGGAAGCAGGACGGAGCTGGAACGGCTGCGGGAGACGGCGGCGGCATCGGCGCGGGCGGAGCAGGAAGCGCGGGAGAAGCTGGAGGCAATGCAAAAGCGCTTACAGCTTGCCGACCCGGACATGGTGCTCTTCAAGCAGCAGTTCGAGGTGGTACAGGAGGCGTTTAACAAGCTGCTGGGGATCAGAATGCGGATCGAGAACGGCAATCCGGAGAACGGACAGAAGCTCAAAAAGGCGATCGGGGCAATGGTCGAGAGCTTCAAAAGCAGGGGATAGGAGAAGCGACAATGACAAACGACGAAATTGTAAAGTCACTGCGCAAAAATGCAGACGAAAACACATGCCGGTGTGCCTGTGAAGAATGCGGCGAGGCCGACTGTTTAACGCCCGTATTTCGCGCCGCCGCAGATCTGATTGAGCAGCAGGCGGCACGAATTGCGGAGCTGGAAGCGAAAGTGCCGAGGTGGATTCCGGTGACGGAGAAGATACCGCCAGACCAAGAGGAAGAAGGCGGTGGAAAGAGCACTCGCAAAGGAGGCCTACGATGAACGGCCTTGAGCAAACCGCCATTGAGCGGCTGAAAACAGCCTCTGGCTTTTCGCTGAAGCTGTACAAAGTCCCACTGCTGATTGCATATTCCGGCGGGAAGGACAGCGACGTGCTGCTGCGTCTTGCCGAAAAGAGCGGCATCCCGTTTGAGGTGCTGCACAGCCTTACCACCGCCGATGCCCCGGAAACCGTGTATCACGTCCGAGATACCTTCCGCCGCCTTGATGAGAAGGGCATCAGGTGTGATGTAGACAAGCACATCAAGGCGGACGGAACGCGAACCACCATGTGGAATCTCATTCCGCGCAAGCTCATCCCGCCGACGCGGCTCATGCGCTACTGCTGCGCAGAGCTAAAGGAGGGCGGCGGGAAAGGACGATTTATCGCAACCGGCGTCCGCTGGGCGGAGTCTGCAAAACGCAAAGACCGTGGAGTGCTCGAAGTATTGCACAGCGATAAATCAAAACGTCTGACGCTCATGAACGACAACGATGACAGAAGGATGCTGATGGAGAACTGCCAGCTCAAGGGAAAACGGGTGGTAAATCCTATTATCGACTGGACGGATGCTGACGTCTTGGGATATGCAGACTCAGAGAAAATCTGTATGAATCCGCTCTACGCCTGCGGATGGAAACGCGTGGGCTGTATCGGCTGCCCGATGGCAGGGAAGAAACACCGTTACGCCGAGTTTGCTCGGTATCCCAAGTACCAGCAGCTTTACATTCAGGCATTTGATCGGATGCTGAAAGAGCGCAGACGGTGCGGAAAGCCTGAGGCCGATCTGCGCTGGGGCAAAACCGGTGTGGACGTGTTCCATTGGTGGATGGAGGATGGCGTGTTGCCGGGGCAAATAAAAATGGATGGTATGGATGAATAGTAAATGTCGAAGATTTTGAAGGAGGGAACGACATGACGAATGAAGAGATCGTACAGGCTCTGCGGTGCTGCTTTGGCTTTGGAAGCTGTAGAGAATGCACAGCAAAAGAAATAAAGCGTGATCCACTGCCCTGTAAAATGAGCTGCAAGGAAGCTCTTGGATTATATGCCGCCGATCTGATCGAGCAGCAGGCGGCGAGAATCAAGGAACTGGAAGCGAAAGTGCCGAGGTGGATTCCAGTGGCGGAGAAGATACCGCCAGACCAAGAGGAAGTGCTTGTGCTGACGCGGAGCAAAAACGGTGTGCGGAACGTGGATAAGGGCTATTGGGCGATTGATCACTTTATCCACAGGGGACGCGCAGAGGTTACGCATTGGATGCCGTTGCCGGAAGCGCCGGAGGAGGATTGGCAATGGAACGACTGACGAATGAAGCGGTCAAGGCCGACGCGAGCGTGGATGGGATGATCGGCCCGTTCGTCGACCTCACGAACATGAAGCCGAAGCTGCTGGACGTAATCCTGAACGGCCCGACGCTCATCAGCGTATCAAAGAACGTGCTGCGAAGTATCATCCGGCAGCTGTACAGCGTGCTTGCCGCCTACGAGGACACGGGTCTGACGCCGGAGCAGTGCGCGGAATACGCAAAGGCAGACCGTGAGGGGCGTTACATCGTCCTGCGCGACGCAGAGCAGGAGGGCATAAAACGTTTGCGCGAACTGGCCGAGGCTGACAAGGAAGGGCGAATTGTGGTGCTTCCGTGCAAGGTTGGCGATACGGTGTACAAGGTAATCACTATTCAAGCGCAGAAACCGGTGATGCTGGAAACGCGAGTTAAGACGTTGGGGCAAGCCGCTGACGTTTCGCAGCTTATCGGGAAGAAAAATAAAGTAATCAACATATTCCTCACCCGCGAGCAGGCCGAGGCGGCATTGAAGGAGGCACAAAATGGCTGACCGTTACATAAGCCGCGAGTGGCTGCTGAAGACGATTAACGCCTACAAGAATATCAAAACGTGGAACACCAAGGTCTGTGACCCGGACACGGTGCTGCGGGTGCTGCAGGTTATTGAGAACCTTGTAAAAGGCGCTCCGGACATCGGGCCAAGGCAATACGGGAACAAAAAGCTGGAAGTAAAAAATGCTGCGCTGAAGTTCCAGCTTGAGCATCTAAAAAGGCAGCGTCAGTACGATGATGAAAACTACATTATGGCCGAAAGCGTGAACAATATCATGCCGATGGGGTTCTACAAAGGGCGCGTTCAGGTCGACGAGCAAGTCATAGACTGGCTGGAAAGGATGGTAAGGGATGGTTGACATTCTCGGAACGCATTACGCGATATGTTTTCGGACAGAGGACGAGGACAAAACGCTCCGGGACTGCGACGGGTACACGGACTGGACAAAGAGACGGATCGTGATCGAGCGGGAAGTGAAGGGCAATTTGGGCGATATGGATGTTTATATCAGAAAAGTGCTGCGGCATGAGATCGTCCACGCCTTTTTATCGGAATGCGGCCTGAACGAATGCAGCGGAGAAACGGACTGTTGGGCAAGAAATGAAACGATGGTGGACTGGTTTGCACGGATGGGCGAAAGAATCTATCGCGCGTGGGAAGCGGCAGGAGCGCTGGGCTAAACAGGGAGATTCCGGCCGAGGATGAAGCAATAGTTTTATAAAATTTGAAAAAAGGAGTTAACTGCGATGGAAAAAGAGGTACATATCAGATCAGAGGAGCTTTGCGAGCGGTGCATATATGGGCAGTGCGGGCAGGTGTGCCTCGACAGTCGGCAGATATGCGGTTTGGACGACGGCATGAGCTGCAAATGCGACGAGGTAGAATACGGTACGCCGTGCCCCTACTTCAAGGAGAGTGCAGAGGCATGAATCATACGGATGTTATGGTGCGGATATCGCCGTGCAGCAAGGAAAAATGCGCGGCGCGGGTGCCGCTTTCGCAGATCCGGCTCGGCGCAAAGCTGCGGCTGCCGGTAACGGCAGAGGAGACGGAGGGCACGCCGGGAAAGACGGCGCTGTGCGAGATCGTGGGAATCAACTGGGATAAGCGATGGTTTTTGTGCAAATATGCAGGGGGGTTTACGGAGCGACGCTGAGAGAAGCGTTCTGCTTTGTGCCGGAGGAGGCGGAAAATGGAATGCAGCCGTGAAGAACAGCTTCGGCGCTTGCGGGAGCTGGAGGCCGAAGCGATCCGGAGAGAACAGGCGGCTCTGGAGGCCGAAGAAGCTGAGACGGAGCGCGGAGACGCCGGAAAGGAAGGTGATCGCGAGACTTGATGCACAGCGTGTCGAAAAGTCTTTTCGGCACACCGGCAGACTGCTCAAAAGTTCGGCAGATAAGCATATAAAAGGTTAACCGGCTTTGATGATTACGGACATTTGGGCAGTCTGCGCGCATCCGCGCTGTTTTCTGCGCCTCGGACGGGCGCGGAAAAGAACGCAGATGCAAGCCGCAGAGCGACAACCCCTCAGTCAGCTTCGCTGACAGCTCTCCTTACACAGAGGAGCCAAGGCGCGGGAGGGAAAGACGGATTGCCACGGCTCCTGCGGAGCCTCGCAATGACAGGAACGGAGGTTCCGGTGGAGGGCGGGAGCGCCTACAGGCGGATATACCTTATTATAATACGCGTGCGCGCGCGTATTTTTGAAGCTTGGAAAGATACTAACTTTATAACCATCGGCAGAAAAGGGGCGGCGAGGTGAAGATCATGGAGCGAAAATATATCAGCAGAAACGGCGTAGTCGAGCGAACGCGATACGCGGTCGGCGACAATGCCGCTCCTCGCGGAAAGCGCAAGAAGGGAAACACCGGCTTCCGCAAGCAGGAGGCGAACTTCAACGGGGCGGTCCGGCAGGCGGCAAGAATCATGAACTGCAACTTTTCGGCATCCGGCGGCTACTGGTGCACGCTGAGCTACGATCAAGGGGGCCTGCGGAAGCTCATGGAAAAGGCCGGAGTCGCGGAGCGGGAATACTTGGAGCTGGTAGAGGCGGGGTGCGGGGCGCCGGAGGCACCTGCAGACGGCGGCGAGGCGGATGCGGAGGAGAGGCTCGACGAGGAAGCGGCCGCTATGCTCGATCGGGTGGATGCGGCGGCGGAGCATGCGCTTCGGCTTTGGCTGCGGCGCGTGAAGCGAAAGCTCGGATGCACCGTGAAGGCGTTCGGCGTTACGGCGGAGATCGACGGGAAAACGGGAGAGATAACGCGCATTCATCACCACATTTCCGTGCAGATAACGGCGGAGCACGATCGGCTTGAAGCAATGGCGGCTCTGCAAGCGGCATGGAGCGCGGGGCAGGCGGACATCCGTACCCTGCGCGAAATGCCGGATTATACGCCGACGGCCGTATACATGCTGCGGCAGGTACGCCGCCGGGAGCATGAACAAAAATACTTCGCAACACGCGGAATGGAACGGCCGGAGATTTCCGAGCGGGAAATTCTCGGAAACAACGAGATCAAGGCGCCTCCGGGCGCGAACGTACTCGAACGCGCGGAGTACGATGGAGAGCATATCGCACAGTATGTGCGGTACATACCGAAAAAACGCGAAAAGAGAGAAGGGCACAAGCGTGAAATTCAAGAAATGCCGATCGATCCGGCTTAGCTACGAGCGGCAGGGGCTGATATTCTTCACCTGCCGCACCTATCGCGATCAGCCGCCCGCCGTACAGCGGAAGATCCTCCGGCTCTGCCAACAGGCAAGCCGCGAAAATCCCTATGCGCTGTATCTGATGCTGGTAACGGGGCGATCCCCGTGTAGGCTGGCACAGGATTTCCATTTGGCGGAAAATACCCTGTACCAGGCGCGAAAGCGCTTTTACGAGAGCTGGGGAGATGATCGGTAATGGCGGGCAGAAGCACAAAGGTGGGCCGTCCGCGCGCATTATCGGCAAAGGCATTCCGGGCAGGCGTGGAGGCATATTTCCGCAAGATCAGCTTTGAGAAGCCGCTGACCAGAGATGAGCCGATGGAAACGGTGGACGAAAACGGGATCGTACGGCCGATGCTCGATGAGCACGGGCATGTACTGAAGCGGCGGGTAGCGGTGAAGGATATGGATGGGAACCCGATCACGCGCACGGAATACGCGGAGGCGCCCGGAATTTCGGCGCTGTGCCTCGATCTCGGGATCGATAAGGCAACCTTCACGCGGTACGCTTCGGCAGCGCCGGGAGAAAATCTTTCCGCCGCCGACGCGAAAATTTACCGCGCCTCGGCAGAATGGGCCAAGGCGCGGATAGAGGCATATCTGGAAGCCAAGCTCGGAGAAAAAAATAATCGGGGCGTGATCTTCAACCTTCAGGAGAACTACGGCTGGAAAAATCGGAGCGAGATCACGGTGCGCGGCGGCGTGGAGGAGTATCTGAAATCGCTGGAGGACGGCGTGGAATACTGAGGCAGCCGAAAGAAATAAGAAAAAGTCCCGCGCCGTTGGTATTGAGCCTTCGGCGCGGGACGATTTTTTATTCACGCCTGCATTGCGGGAGATAGTTAGTTGCTGCTTTTGAGGCGATATCTGATCCCGGCGCGATCTGCCAAGGCGCGGGGACTGTATGCCATCATGGTAGCGGCGATATTTGCACGCTGCGCGTTGAAATCGAACGGCTCCTTTAACGCCTCGCCGATTTCATCAAAGAGTTCGAGGCTGAATTTGTGGCCGAGGCCGATCAGCCGGAGATTCTTGATGATCCCGGTACGCGCATCGAGCATCAGGAGCAGCAGAGAGGTCCCAAGGCCCTCGCCGATCGGGCGGATCAGGCCATCCAGCGTGGAGAAATGCGGGGAATAGGGCGCATCAGCCCACGCCAGCGAACCGCACTTAGATAGAATCCATATCACTTCTTTCATGCGCAGTGCCCTTATTTCAAAGCTCTGCTGCGATGATACGGCCTTGATTTCCTCGGCTGTAGGATTGTTGAAATTGTAGGCTAAGATATAGCCGTCTCCGTACGCCTCAAAAATCACGCCCTCTTCTCTGCCCGCAAGCGGGGCGAAGACTTCGCCAACCTTCAGTAATTCCATATTCTATTCTCCTTTTCGTGCCAACTACGAGGCTTCTTTGCCTTACACCCACATAATACACGAAAACATTTTATTTGTCAGCCCCCCGAATTTATTTTTTGAAAAAAGATAAATTTTCCGAAAAAAGTGCTTGACTTTCGCGCCCATTGGGCGTATAATGTGAGTGTAAGATAAATCGAACGAAAACATAATCAATCCGAAAGGAGTTTATCATGGCTAAAGCATCCATCACTCTTACCTGCACCCGGTGCGGTAACGAATTTAAGCACATCCACTTTTCTCGCAATCAAGCCGAAGCAAGTTCCTACGAGGCATGGGCCGTGGATCACATCACCGTATGCCCTGATTGCTACGCCGCCGAGCAGGCCGCAAAGCAGCAAACCGCGCTGGAGGAATACATGGCATCCTTCGGCGAGCATCAGCTTCCGGAAATCAACGGAGTTTCGGAAAAGCAGATCGCTTATGCCGAAAAACTGAGAGCGGCGTATGTTGCCGATCTCATGCGGGCAAGAATCGATATCCCCAAGTTTTTCCAAGTATCGGAACGCGTTCGGCTCGAAAATCTCAATGCCGCCGGAATGGAGCAGGCAAAGGCAGCGGCAGCCAAAGCCGGTAAAAGCTTAGATGAGTGGTTCGCGGAGTTCCGCCCGGAGAAAATCAAGCTGTGCTGCAGGCTCAATTCCACCGCCGACGTTCGCAAAATTCCGCTGATCTTCACGCAAGGCAACGCATCCAAGCTGATCGATGCTTTGAAATAAAAAATACTGAAAGGAGCAGCCCAAATGAATGATAATATTGCAGAAAATGTGCGACTCTTTCGTGCAGGAGAAGCGGCAGGCCGCGCACTTCCCCCATTGCGATTTGCCACCGAGGAAGAGCGCGATGCTTGGCGTGAACAGCAGAAACAAATTCTTATCCAAGTACTTGCCCCTATCGGCGATGAGCCGTATGACGAAAATCTTCAGGGCGATAAAATCGCCCTATGCTTCGCAGATATCTTCACATTCGAACTGTGCAAGCTGCGCGGCACACGCTGCATCGTTGGAGATTTTGCCACCTACGAAGAGTATCAGGATCATCTTGCCGCCGATTGGGAAGCAACAATCGAAAGCATGAGAGCCGAGAGCGGCTTATCAATACCCAATAACCAATAAGGAGGAAAAAACATGATCGCCCATCTTTACAAAAGCCCGTCCACTTTTAGGAATATCCCTGATCGGATCATCATTCGCGCCACCGAGCCTGATAGCTACCCCGGGAATTGGCTGCACGCCACGATCGAGCTTCCCGAGGGGACGCGTGCGATCGATCCGGAATCAACAAAATGCGGCAATGGCGCTATCGTTCTCGGTAACGGTGAGATCACTCAGAAGGTATACCCGAATGGCCAAGAAAAAATCGATGGCACCGGCGCGACGGTGCGCATTTACACGAACGATTTCACCCTCGTAACCGAGCAGAAAGTTCGCTGGGGGTAATCGAAAAATGATTTCTTCGAATCTACGCAACGTACTGTTCACGGCAGCGCTGCAATACAATGATCGCGCTGCATACATCTCGGCTTTGGCGTCGTCCCCGGTGTGGGCTGACGCCGAAACTGCGGCTATCCGGCAGAATCGAGTTGCGATCCTTGGCAATATCTATGATGCTACGCACTGCACGATCAACGATCTATTGGAATGGTACGGCCTATCTCCGGCCGAATTTGCGCAGTATTTTAATATTCCGCGCCGCACGGTGCAACACTGGTGCAACGGAGATCGCGAATGCCCGCCGTATCTTCTCGCAATGGCCTGCGAAATTCTGCAAAGCAACAGCTTAACGTAGTAGGCCCTCGCCGCCCTTCGGGGCGGCGCTTTTTTATATCCAATGGTGAAATGATTTTGCAGATCGGTGGCGCGCGGGCAGGGGGGCGCGCGGGCGCGCGCGTTTGGTAATCATAGTGCAGCGAGTGAAACGGGCTTCGGGGCGGCGCTCCGGGGCCTGTTTGTGCCGCCGGGCGGGAAAAATCTGCGATAACGGGCAGGGAGAGCGGGCGAAAATGAAGAAAGAAAACGCGGGCCGCACAAGGCAAGCACGCGCCGAGAAGCGCGGGAAACGACAGGAAAGGATACCGAATATGGAAAAAACAGAGGAACAGATCGAGCGGGAGCACAAACGGCTGGAACACTGGAAAACCGTGATCGCTTCCGATGAGGCGGCATGGAGCGCCGAACGCGGGAAAATGGATATCCGGGAGCTGCTGTATCAGGGAGATCACGGTTACACGGCGGTGGTGGCGAAGGAAGAAAAGAAAGCAGCGGGAACGAGTCTCACCTGCTTCCATGTACGCAACATCGTCGCGGAAAACATCGAGAGCATGGTGGATTCCACGATCCCCGCGCCGAAGGTCACGCCGCGCCGGAAGTGCGACGAGGCGCTGGCGCGGAAGATCGAGCACATGCTCCGATGGAAAACCACACAGCTTCGGCTATACGGCCTGAACGATATGGCCGAACGCACGGTGCCGATTCAGGGCGCCGTGGGCTATCTGGTGGAGTGGGATAACGCAAAGCGCGACGGCAGCGGGATCGGGGATATCAGCATCACCTATCTGCACCCGAAAATGCTGATCCCGCAGGAGGGCGTTTACACGGGGCTGGAGGATATGGATCACTTTGCGGTAAAGCTGCCGTGCACCCGCAACTGGATCCGCAGAAGCTACGGCATATCCGTCGCGGCGGAATCGGACGACGATGCACAGGCGCGGGGAACGGCGGGAGACAGCGCCGGCGAGATCGTAACGCTCACGCTTGTGATCTACAGGCGCGACGACGGGAAGCTCGGCCGCTTCGCATGGTGCGGGAACACCGTAGTGCAGGATTTGGATAACTATCAGGCGCGGAAGCTGCGGCGATGCGTCTCCTGCGGATGGATCGAGCAGGACCTGGCGATCGAGCCGGACGCAGACGACGAGCGGCGGGAGATATCCGGCGAGACGGCCGAGAAGACAAAGCGCTGCCCGCGCTGTGAGGGGACGCGGTTTGAACCGGCGGACGTGGACTTTGAAGAAATATTCGACGAACGGACGGTTGAAACGGCATCCGGGAGGAAGATCGAGTTTCCCCGTGCGGAGCGGCGCTTTGATCCGGTTTCCCGCGCGTACTGGATGGAGCCGAAGGCACAGGTGCCGTACTACACGCCGACGGTATTTCCGGTGATCTTACAGAAAAACATCAGCCTGTTCGGGCAGCTCCTCGGCGACTCGGACGTGGACAAGATCGCCGACCAGCAGAACACGATAAAGCGGCTGGATAAAGCGATCCTCGATCGCTCGATCAGCGCGGGGACGATCGTCACGCTGCCGAACAATACGCACATTGTAACGGATTCGGAAGATCAGCGCGAAATCCACCTGCAAAATGCCGCCGAAAAACAAATGATCGATACGATCAACCTCGACGGCAACATCACAAACGAAATGAATATGGCGGCGCGGGTATACGAGGAGGCCCGACAGATGCTCGGCATCACCGACGCGTTCCAAGGGCGCCGCGACACGACGGCGACCTCCGGCACGGCAAAGCAGTTTTCCGCCGCACAGTCCGCCGGACGGCTGGAATCCAAGCGCGTAATGAAAAAAGAGGCATGGAGCCGCATCTATGAGGCGATCTTCCAGAATATGATCGCGTACGCCGACGAACCGCGCTCCTTCCGGTACACGGACATGGACGGGGAGACGGCATACGAGGAGTGGAATCGCTGGGATTTCCTCGAGCAGGGCGACGATCAGAGCTATTGGTGGAACGATCAGTTCATCTTTGAATGCGACGACAGCTCCACAATGGCGAACAACCGCCAACAGATGTGGCAGGAGATCACAACGCAGCTGCAGTCCGGCGGGCTTGGCAATCCGCAGGACACCAACACGCTGGTGCTGTACTGGGGACTGATGGAGGAACAGCATTACCCGGCGGCGGCCGCGATCAAAAAACGTATGGAGGCACGGCAGGCGGCAGAGCAGCAGGCGGCGGCAATGCAGCAAAGCATGATGATGCAGCAGCCGGGCGCGGCAGGGCAGGCGGCCGGGATGAACGGCGTCACGGGCTGAATGCGGCGCGCGCGACGACAGGACGAAGGAGGACGGAACGGCTTGAATCTGCGCAATGCGAGAGCATACATTGAGAGCTTTTTGAAGATCAGAACAAAAAAGGGCGACATCATTCCGTTTCGGCTGAACCGGCCGCAGAGAAAGGTTTACGAGGCGATGCGCCGACAGCAGCGGGCGGGAAAGCCGATCCGCGTGATCGTGCTGAAGGCGCGGCAGCAGGGGATGACTACCTTCGGCTCGGGGATCACCTTCCATTTTGCGGCGACGCAGGAAAACGCGGACACAATGATTATCACCCACGAGGCCGACGCGACGGCGAATGCCTTCAAAATGCACAAGCTTTTTCTGGATGTGCTGCCGGAGGTGCTGCGGCCGATGGTGAAAAGCTCGAACAAGCAGGAGCTTCTCTTTGAAAATCCAACGCGCGATCCCGCCGAAAAGCAGCGGGCGCCCGGCCTGCGAAGCTCGATCCGATGCGAAACGGCAGGCGGCGAGGGCGTGGGCCGTTCGTTCACGATTCGATGCCTGCACGCTTCGGAAATGGCATGGTGGCCCGGAGATGCCGACGAAACGCTCCTCGGCCTGATGCAGGCCGTACCGCCGGAGCCGGGGACGGTGGTGCTGTTGGAGTCCACGGCAAACGGCTTCGATGCGTTCCAGCGGCGCTGGGAGCAGGCCGTAAACGGAGAATCGGATTTTATTCCGGTATTCTGCGCATGGTGGGAGCTGCCGGAGTACCGCAAGGAGATCGCGCCGGGGACGGTATGGTTGCCAGAGGAGCTGGCCGAACAGAGGAAATACGGGCTGGATGAACGGCAGCTTGCATGGCGCCGCTGGTGCATTGCGAACAACTGCGGCGGCGATCTGCGGAAGTTCCGGCAGGAATATCCGGCATGCCCGGAGGAGGCGTTCATAACATCGGGAGACTGCTATTTCGATGCCGAGGCGATACAGGCAAGGCTTCGGGAGCTGGAGGGGTATCGTCCGAGCAGACGCGGCCGCTTTGAGTTTGACACCGTATTTTCGGCGGAGCGGGAGTTTATCGCCCTGCAGAATATCCGATGGGTCGACGCGGAGGACGGGCCGATCACGATCCACAAGCCGCCGGAAAAGGGCGTGCCCTATGTGCTCGGCGGGGACACGGCGGGAGAAGGCTCGGACTGGTTTTCCGGCTTCGTGCTCGATAACAGCTCGGCAGAGCTTTGCGCGGAGCTGCACCAGCAGCAATCGGAGGCCGACTACACAAGGCAGCTATACTGCTTGGGCCGGTACTACAACGATGCGCTGCTCGGGCCGGAGGTGAATTTCTCCACCTACCCGATCAACACGCTTCAGGCGCTGGGCTACCCGAGGCTGTATGTGCGCGTGAGCGTTGACAGCTACACCCACGAGGCAAGAAGAAGCTTCGGCTGGCGAACGGACAGCGTATCGCGGCCGCTGATGCTGGCGGCGTTCAAGGATTTTGCCGCGACCTTCCCGGAAAAGCTCTGCAGCACGGCGCTCCTGCGGGAAATGCTGGTATTTATCCGCAACGAGGCCGGAAGGCCGGAGGCGCAGGCGGGGCAGCATGACGATCTGGTGATGGGCTATGCGATCACCCTGCAGCTCAGAGGGCAGCAGGAGTACAAGCGCGAAAAGCCGGAGAGCGAAAAAACGGTGTGGACGGCGGACATGTGGGAGGATTACCGCAACGCGCCGCCGCAGGAGCGGGAGCTGCTGATAAAGCTCTGGGGAGAACCGATGCAATAGAAACGAGCGGCTGCAGGCAGCAGCCGCTTGAGCGTGTCAAAGAACCCTCGGTCATGTCATTCCGAGGAGCGAAGCGACGTGGGAATCTCGTGTAAAATGTTTTGGATTCGCCGGAGTTTGCCGAAGATTCTGAATTATTCTGCGAGATTGCCACGGCCCTTTGCGGGGCCTCGCAATGACAGGCTTGACCTTTTGATAATCCGGGGCGGCTGCGGGAAGCAGCCGCTTTTTTGCGCGCATTCTCGGAAAGTTTGCGATAACTGGCGGGGAGAAGCAGGAAAATCAAGGCAGAAGAACGGACGAAAGGAGGGGAGAGCATGGCAGATCAGAAAAACAGCTATGAGGGCAAGGTGAAAAACACCGGCGCGCAGGAAATCCCGGCGCTGCATCCGCAGGCGGGAAGCAAAGACACCACGATCCAGCGCGGCCGCGATCTCCGCACGGGCAAGAGCAGAAAGTAAGCCGGACGTACCGGCAGGGAGGCCGCCCATTACGGCGGCAGGACAGCAAAATTGTCCCTGTTCGGGGACAAGCGAAACGTAAGTCAAGGCATTTAGGCGATACACAAGGAAAACAGAAGCTATGATGAAACCAAGGGTGGTTCATTCGGAGGCTTCGGAAATTTCAGGAGGAAATATCGATGAGCGAAGCGGAATACTACGCCGCACTGGGGCTGAAGCAGCCGGACGAAGGGACGCCTGACGAGGCGCCGACACAGCAGGAAGCCGTCGACCCTGCACAGAACGCGGCGAAAAATACCGAACCGAGCGAGAACGAAAACGAGCAGGAGGCCGTCGACCCTGCCATCGAGACGGGAAGCGACGCACCGGAGGACCCCGCGCCGCAAAAAATGAGCCGGGAGGAACGCGCACGGCAGGCAAGAGAACGTCGACGCCGCGAAACACAGCAGGCGGTCGACGCGGCCCTGCAGCGGGAGAGAGCCGCCGTAAAGGAGGCCCATGAGAAGGAAATGGCCGAGGTATTTGCGGCAGCGGGAATGATCGATCGGCTGAACGGCGGGAAGAAGATCACCAACAAGCAGGAATTTGATGCGTGGATGCAGGCATCAAAGGCCGAAAAGCTATCGAAGGATCTTCAGGCCGGGCGGCTGACGCCGGAGGGCTTGCAGGAGATCATCGAGCAGAATCCGGTGATTCGGGAGGCGAAGGCCGCGCAGGAGGCCGCAAAGCAGGAAACGGCTGCCGAAAAGGCCGCAGAAGAGCAGGCCCGAATGCAGGAGACGGTACGGCGGGAGCTGGAGGAGATCCACGCAATGGATCCGTCGGTATCGACGCTGGACGATATCCTGAAGCTGCCGACGGGAGAAAAGTTCCGTGAGCTGGTGCAGCGCGGGAATCTGAGTTTTCTGGAGGCGTTCCGGCTGGCCAACTTCGAGCGCCTGCAGAGCCTGCAGGCCGCGCAGGCTCGGCAGGGAAACAAGGCACAGCAGGGGAAGGATCACCTGCGCGGTGTCAATCCCTCTGCTGCGGGCGGCGCGGAAATCTCGGACAGAGAGTTCAAAACCTACAAAATGATGTGCCCGTGGATGTCGGACGACGAAATCCGAGCGGACTTCGCCAAACGCTCCAAAGGGCAGAAAGGATGATTTGAAATGTTTTTACCCTACGCATACGATCACACCAAGCCGGACGCTTTCGAGTATCTGCCTGCGGCAGAGGGCAGCTATGAGGTCGGCATGGCGCTTGCCTTTTCCGGCGGCAAGCTGGCGAAGGCCACCGGAACGACAAAGCCGGAATATATCTGCATGTCCGACGTTACGGCGGCGGACGGCGAAGCGCTCCCCGTGATCCGCGTCAGCGACGATGTGCTCTATGAAACGGAGCTTTCCGCCGCATCGGCGTCGATCGCGCCGGGCGCAAAATACACCATCGACGCGACAGGCGGCATGATTACCGCCACGACCGCCTCCGGCGTCGCCGAAGTGATTACCTTCGACGGCAAGGCAGCGGGCGACAAGGTGCGCGTGAGATTCTAAGGAGGAATACCGAATGAGAGTGATTTTATCCGAAGCGAGCGGCCGCCTGAAGGCCCTTTACGGCGACGTGCAGAAGCCGATCGCCTCTTATCTCGAGCACCGTGCCGAGGACATCGAAAAGCAGGAGAGCATCCTGTTTAAGATTTTCGACAAGCGGACATCGACCCATTTCGCCGAGAGCTACCGTTCGGAGACCGAAATGGACGAAATGAAGCCCGTGGGAGAAAACGGCGCATACCCGTCCACCGGCTATCAGGAGGGCTACGACAAGACGATCACCAACGTTACCTACAAAAATTCCTTCGCAGTTTCCCGCGAAATGATGGACGATAACGTTATGACGGCGCTCGGCAAAAAGCCTGACAAGCTGCTGCGCTCCTACTATCGCGGCCGTGCGCGCGATATGGCCGCAATGATCGGCAATGCTCTGCAGGGGAATACGACTTATTCCCGTAACGACTGGAAGTTCTCCACCGTCTGCGCCGACGGCAAGTGTCAGTTCGCGACCGATCACAAGCCCGCCGTCAGCGGAGCAAAGCAGAGCAATTTGTACGCCGCCGATTTCAGCCTCGATAATCTGTTCGCGGGCATCACCGCGATGCAGAATCTCAAGGACGACAACGGCAACACCCTGAATTTGGCACCTACCGGCATTCTGATCCCCAATCTGCCGGGACTCAAAATGGACGTTATCACCGCGATCGCGTCCCTGAAGCAGGCGGGAAACGCCAACAACGACATGAATCCGCTGTTCGGCAATCTGAACATCTACATTTCGCCGTATCTGAACGACTTCATTGCGGCAGGCTCCAAGCCGTGGATCCTGATCGACGAGCACTACAAGGAGAACGGCGACTGCGCGATCTATCAGGAGCGCGTCGAGCTGGAGGTCCGGAGCGAAATGGGCAGCCACGACGAGAACCAGTGGCTGGCATACGCAAGATACGGCCTTGGTTTCGTCGATTTCCGGGGCCTGATGGCCTTCGGCGTTCCGGGCGGCTCGGTGCTGTAAGGGAGCGGAGAATATGAAGAAGACGACATTTCCCGGCGGCATTATCACCGACAGCGTCGAGGCCAAGGAGCTGCAGGCCGAGAGCATCAAGGTCGGCGGGACGAGCGCGGGCGGCGTGATCGTCAAGGCGGCCGCGCCGACGAGCGAAAAGGCCGCAGCCGGAACGCTGTGGGTCAAGCAGGACGCATCGGCACCGGAGGTCTACGTCTGCGTCGCGGTCAGCGCGTCGGCCGGTACATGGAAGAAGCTGAGCTTCGCAACCTGATAATTTCAGCGGCGGGAGAACATCCCGCCGCACATGGATAAGGAGAAAAAAATGACGCTGAAGGAGCTGATCGAATACTCCGACGAGCTGGTGCCGAACGCATTCTCGGAAAAGATCAAGACGGAGCTGGTAAATCAGGTAGAGGCGGAGATTCAGCAGGACGTGTATCTGCTGGCGATCGACGGCATCACACAGTATCGGTGGGACGAGGATCAGGACACGGTGCTGCTTCTCAAGCCGCCGTTTACGGACGTGTACAAAAACTACATGAAGGCAATGCTCTACCGCGAAATGGGAGAGACCGACCGCTACAACAACGAGGTGCTGCTGTACAACGCATCGCTGGACAATCTGAGGCGGTATGTTGCGGAGAATATCCGACCGGGAGACGGGCAGGCAGAGGCGGACGGCTACTATCTTTCGGCCTATGCGATCGCCTGCAGGCACGGCTTCTCGGGCACGGAAGAGGAATGGCTGGACAGCCTGCATCAGCCGCCGGATAAAAGTGAGGATTATGCGGAATCCGGTGCGAAGGGCGTGTGCGCATGGGCGACAGCGGCAAAGGCCGACGATCCGACAAAGTATCGCGTTCCGGAGGGTCATTATCGCATTCGGGACTCGACCGGATATGTTGACGACATTACGATCGTCGACAGCTTTTACAGATGGATCATTCGTCTGAACATCACGGACGAAGAATTTTACAGCCGCAAGATCAGTACGTGCCCCGCGCCGAACGGAGCGCTCACGACAAGATACTACGAGTCAAATGAGGAGTTTTGCATAGAACTCGAAAGAGTCAATGTGGCGCTTCCGGACCCGAGTGCCGCACAAATCGGACAAAGCCCGATCGTCAAGCAGACTGTCGACGGGAGAAAATATTGGGGACTGCCGGACTGAGCGGAGAAAGGAGCTGCTTATGGGATCATACTGCCGGACTGCGGGCGGATGCGTCCGCTCTGCGGAATGTAAGGAATTTATCTGCGATACGGCGGCGGATATCGCAGAGCTGCCGAAGCTCGAAAAGTGTGCGCCCGGGTCGACGGCCTTCGTGATCGCCACCGGCGAGCACTACATGCTGAGCACCGGCGGCGCGTGGACAAAGCTGCCGAAAGCATAAAAGGAGAGAAAGCACATGGGATTTTACTGTCTTCGGGCGGGAGATAACGTCCGCTCCGGGGAATGCAAGGAATTTATCTGCGATACGGCGGCGGATATCGCAGAGCTGCCGAAGCTCGAAAAGTGTGCGCCCGGGTCGACGGCCTTCGTGATCGCCACCGGCGGCCGGTATATGCTGAATACGGCGGGGGGCTGGAAGAAGCTGCCGGCAGATGCCGGTGGGTCGGAGCATGATACGCTCGGCACGGCGCTTCCGGCTGTCAGCGCGGCGGATAACGGAAAGTTTTTGCGCGTGGTAAGCGGCGCATGGGCGGCTCAGGCGCTGACGAATGTTGCGGAGGTGGGTGCGTGATGGCTAATGAACCTTCCTTTACACCTTTAACGGATGAAGTGTTGATGCCCGGCGCGGATTACCAAGCAATTTGCAATGCGGTGAGAGCGCTTACCGGCGGCGAGGTGTCGCTGAAATCGGGCGATATCGCGCCCGCGCTGGAGGGAATTTCAGGAGGAGAAGGAGGCTTGCTGCACGGAACGGTTACACCATCCGAAACCGGGCTATCCATTACGA
>ERZ1034928.154-NODE-154-length-42336-cov-5.993756_pt1 | contig 42336 bp, 54 predicted proteins | sample MGYA00520627_ERZ1034928 | MGnify/ENA primary metagenome ERZ1034928 (study PRJEB33766, sample SAMN09781755) | gut metagenome | biome: gut microbiome | host: Homo sapiens | place: Madagascar | study: EMG produced TPA metagenomics assembly of the PRJNA485056 data set...
CTCTAATGGTTCCGCCGTAGCGGCATCCGCCGCCGCCACCGCCGCCTTTGCCATCTTCTCCGGGTGTCGCCAGATCATAATACGTCGCGCAGTTTCCGCCGCCGCCAGCACCACCGGTATATAGTTGAGAAGCGCCCGTGGTACTATCGCCGTTGCCGCCAGCCCCAGCGCCCGCGTACAGGTCGGCGCCCGTTTCGCCAAATTCACGTGTGGTCGTGCCCTGACCTTTTCCTTTATAGGTGCCGTTGCTTCCACCGCCGTCGCTGACGTCGCTGCCGCCAACAGCGCCGTTGCCCATTCCTCCGCCGGATCCGCCGTCGCCGCCATAACGGTAGTCAGCGGCACTGGGCGCTTTGCCGCCAGTCGCTGTTGCACTAAAGGCGGTCGTGTCACCGCCGGATGCCGTGCCAACGGCCCCACCCGCGCCAATGACGATGGGATAATCTGTATTTGCCGCCAGCACGATAGACTGCACTGTGGTGGTATAACCGCTGCCACCACCGCCGCCGCCGCGGAAGGTATTCTGGATCGTTGAGCCGCTTTTGCCCGGCCCGCCGCCGCCCACCAGAAACACATCAACGACCATGTTCCGTAACGGTGTAAACGTCCCGGAACTCAAGAACTTGATCCGCCAGTTGCCGTCGCCGTCATCGATGACCTGATAGGTGCCCGCATCGCCTGTCCAGTTGAAATCCACGCCGATGATCGGCGCTGTAATAGAGCCGCCGCCCGTGGCGGGGCCTGTCATGTTAAGGATCATGCCCTCTCCCTCCTAACCCAGAATGATAACGTTGGCGATCAGTGCTTCTCCTGGCACTGTCTCGCAGGTAAAGGTCAGTATCCCCGCCCCCTGCGCCGTGCAGCGGACACCCGCCTGCGCGTAGGCTATGAAGCTGGCCGGAGCCGCGCTGACGATGATGTCGGCGTCCGCCGTCATGCCGCTGGCGGCCACCGTCTGCTCCTTGGTGCTGGCGTCCCAGCCGGACTGCGCCAGCACCACGCTGATCTCCGTCGGCTTGCCGGCCTTATCCGGCAGTTCCTGATCGTGCGCTTCCACGGCATCCGTCAATAGCTGCAGCGTTTCCGCGCTCAGTGCGGGTGCGCTCCCGTTCTTCCATTTGGGGGATGTATAGCTCATGTATCTCGCCTCCTTCTCATGTTTCCGGCCACAGGCCGTCCTCTTTCGTGATGACCAGCCGCGTTCCGTCCGTGCTTCCCGTTTCCACCCATGGCACAGACGCAATCTGCGCCTGCTGCCATGTGCTGTCCTGTGTGTCCATAGCCACCGCGCCGTTCAAAAAGATTCTCAGAAGATCCCCCTTTCGGTTTTTCAAGAAAAGCGCCCTTGTGGTAACAGACAGGGCGTAGATGGCGTCCCGCGTGGCGATGTCGTCCCGGTACTCGCCGTCTTTCCCCACGCTGCCGATATAGCCGCTCAGTTTGCCGCTCTGATAGTTGGCTGGCGCCATCTGAATGGTGGGATACCGTGTGAAGTTGTTCAGTGCGTTGGGAATATTGTTGTTTCCGATGGTGCCGGATGTTACATTCAGCCGGAAGCGGTATACTTCCTCCACGCGGTACGTGCCGTTGGCGTCCTCCTCCGCCGCCAGGATCGTCCAATCCCACAGAATGGGCGTCACCTTCTGGCTGACGATGCCGTTGGTGGCGAACACATTGTTTCCCGTTCCGAATATGTAATAGGTGTACGTGCCCTGCGACTTCACGCTGCAATCCACAATGGCGTTCTGCTCATAGGGCGTGTCCGCCACATGGAACAGCAGCGTCTCTCCCTCCCGCAGCCGGTAGATGCTCCACCCGGCAAAGCTGGTGTCGGTGGTCACGTTGCCGCCGTTGAGCCCCGCCGCGAAGTCGGTCAGCAGCAGCGTCCGTTCTTCCCACACCGGGGTATATCCGCCCACACTCATCAGCTGCGCGATCTCCGCCGCCGTCAGCGATCCTTTCACCATCCAAACGTACTCGCATTCCTGCTCTCCGTTCAGTTCCACCGCCGTCACGGTCTTTCCCGCCGCGAACGGGGCCGCCGAATAGGCGCGGGTCCGTTCCCTCGCCGCCTTGGGGTAAAGCTCCGTGCCGGGATACAGCGTCGTCTTCGGGTTCAGTCCGTCCAGAGCGTATTGCACCCAGAACCATGTTCGCTCCGGCGTCAGTATCACCGTCACCCTGTCTCCCACCGAGAACCGGTTATCCGTCATCGGCATCACACTTTCGTTTCCGTCGTCGAATTTCAGCGTCAGCAGATCCACCGGCAGCGCCGTCAAAGTCCCTTTCCACACCAGCGACCATGGCGGCGTGAATTCCATGTCCTTTCCCTTCACCGTCTGCCACGTCAGTGTGCTTCCCTCTTCCAGCGTCAGTATGCCGTCCTCTATGGAGTATGCGCCCGTCACCTCGCCGGGGATGTCGTAGGCCCCCGGCCACGTCACCAGAACGCCGCTCAGGTCAGAGCGGATCTGCGTGGTCACGTCGCCGGAATATTCCGCCACCGTGTACGACACCGCAAAAGTTTGCCATCCCGTGTCCGCCGTCACGCCGTTCACCGTCTCCACCAGGCATCTGACTGCGTACTCCTGCCCGGTAAACAGTCCGTCGTAGGAGAAAGACAAGAGCGCCGTCGCCACGTTGCCCGTGTCGTAGAGCGGTTCCTCCGTGTTCCCCGCCTGCGCCAGCATCCACCTTGCCCAGATGATCGGGTCCTCCTGCGCCTGCGCGTAATCCGCCGTCCACGTCATCTTTTTCTGTACCACCGGTGTGGAAAACGCATGTATCGCCAGCGTGGGAACCGCCCGACACACGAACACCGCCGCGGACTGCTGCGTCACGCTCTCTGTGTCGCTCCACCACTGTGTGATAAGCAGCTTATACGTGTTTCCGTTGGCGATCCCCGCTGCAGCAAGTGCGCTCTTGGCGATGGTATAGGCGAAAAACACCACGTTGCCCATGGCATCCCGCCCGTAAAAAGGGCAGCCATCCGTTCTTTTCCCGGTGTCGTACAGCGTTGCGCTCTCCGCTGTGTTCGCCATGATCTTGATCTCGAAGGCCGTCATGGCGTTCTGGCCGTCCACCTGCCAGCTGACCGTCAAATCCTGCGCCGCGTCAACCGTTCCACTGCCCAGCGCGCCCAGCGTAGACGGTGTGATGTTGGTGGGCATAAAAAGTGCCATGGCTCATTCGCCTCCTTCCTCTTCGTCTCCTCCGCTTACCTTACCCCATTCCGTCACCGTGGCCGTGGGAAAGTCTGTCACGCTGGTGGCCGTAATGGTCATCTCTCCGGCATAGGCCAGTGGCCTTGAAAATCCCTGTATCAGATGGCGCTCCGTGGGACTTCCCGGCTTGTCCGTCCGCACAATGGTCAAAAGTTCATTTTCCTTGATATGGAATATCTGTGGGCAGGAAATGTCTACGCTCTTCTGCAGCACCGTTGAGCGTTTCAGCATCCACTCCGCCTTGTCCCTGCATTGTGTGTCGGTGGTAAAGCCGCTCTCTGCCGTCCAAACGGTTTTCCGTCCGATCAGGTTCACATTGGTGTCGCTTTCCGGGTCATAGTTGGTGGCTCTCGCGCCCGGTTGGCTGTTGTCGTCCAGCTGTTCCCCCATCACGATATAGTCGTTGTAGACCTCCGTGGTCTTTGCCGTGTAGCTCAGCCCCAGCAGCGTTACCTCATCCATGGAAAAGGCGTAGGCGATAGGCTTTTCCGCGTCCAGCAGGTCATCCTGACTGGGATCGATCCGCATCCGCCCTGTGGCATCATATCCCACCCAGGCATTCAGCATCTCGCAAAATCCCAGAATGACCGAACCATACGTCCCCCCCCCACCGGGGGAGATTTCCAGCGTATAGGGCGCGTCCACCAGGTTGGCTGTCGTCCCGTCCGGCAGCTCCTGTGTCTTTCCGTTGTAGTACTCCGTATATACCGGCTTCATCCGGTCAACGGGCGTTCCGTTTCCCTTGTCATCCTGCAAAAGTGCGTCGATCTGCTGAAAGATGTTTACGCCCAGCTGTCCCCGGTAGGTGCCGTCCAGATTGCCCCACAGCGTGCCGTCCAGGTTAGCCCACTTGTCCACCAGATTGAAAACGATTGTCCGCTGCGTGGGATCTATCGCCTCTTCCGGATCTTCTATAAGAAATACCCCCTGCTGAATGTAGTATTCCGTGCCATCCGCCAGCACAAGCCCTTCGTCCAGCGCGATCTCTTGTCCGAACCAGATGTGGTTCACGTCGTAGGAAAATGTTTCGCCCGAATTACTCAGCGTAACGCTGGCCGTGCGTCTTACGCCGTTTTGCAGATTGACCGACAGTGTGCCGCTAGAAACGAACGCCGCGCTGTACGGGTTTTTCCGGTTGTTGTCCACGAAAAACGCCGTGCTGCCGTCCGGGTTCAGAAACCGCAATCGGCACCGCTTTTGGAACGGGCCTTTCAGCGCGTTCAGGTAGGCCGCGTATTGCTCCTGCGCCGTCACCTGCGCCACCGTCCCCTCTTTTCCAGCCGGTCAGTCAGCGTCTCACATTCCACCTCCGTGGCCTGCCGGATAGCGCCGATCATGGGGTCTTTCTTCCGGTAGCTGCCCTCCCGCGTCACATAGTGCTGCCGCGTGATGCCTGTCACCGGGATCTCCCGTCCGTCCCGGAAAATCAGAATGTGCCGTGTTTTTCGTCCCATGCGTTCTCCGCCTTTCTCTTTTTCACAAATTCGATCCGTCTGCGTACATGATGATCTTCTGGTTGGCGGCATTCTTCTTCTCGCCGAATACCAGTACCACTACCTGCGCCCCCTTTTGCGCATCCGCCATGCTTCCTACATACGGAAGCGCGGTTTCCGTGGTGTCAAACGGTCTCCTTACCGTGATTTTGCCGTCTGCCGCCGCTGCCGTTACCTCTGCCCGGTAGAACCGGATCATGTCCCGCTGTGTCTCCTTCACTCTGCGGTTGAAGAAGTTGTTCCACAGCCGATTTGCCAGCATTACCAGTGCATTTGTCTCGCTGCCCATGGGTCTCATCCTTTCTTTTGCATTGGTGGCATTGTTTTGCGGGGGCGGCGTCCTCAATGCCACGCCCGATAACCGCTGCACCACCGGCAAACCTTCGTAGGGGCGGACGACTCTGTCCGCCCTTGGCTCCCCTTTTAAGGGGAGCTGGCAACGCGAAGCGTTGACTGAGAAGTGTCATTGCAAGCCAGCGCGAACACTGGCGTGGCAATCCGGATCCTGTCCCCGTTGGAACCTCGCCGTGTTGTCATTCACCCGCTGAACGCCTGAAGGTTGTGCGCCAGCTGCGCCGCTTCATAAATGGTGGTGCGTTTTGCCTGTCCCTCCGTCATCGTGATGCTGCCGATCTGATATCGGGTTCCGCTGTTGTCCGTGTAGCTGCGGTTGTCGCTGCTTCCTGTCAGCGTTCTGGGCAAACTGTTTTCCGCGCCGTACAGGAATCCCAGTTCCCCCAGCCGAGCCTTGAAGGTTCTGTCCGCCAGCGGCGTCAGCATCCGCGCCGCCAGCTTCGGCGGCAGCACGATCTCGTCTTGCGGCGTGGCCTTGATGCCGCCCGTGCCTTTCAGAATGCCGCCCTCGTCGTAACCCATGATACGGGCCACGGATGCATAGGATATCTGGTCGGAATAGCCGCTCTGCTTCATGGCGCCGTACTGCCGCATAGCTTGAGAATTTCCAGCCTTTACCGCAGCGACAGCTTTATCCAGCGGGCCGCCGTCGCTGTAGAAGTACCGCAGCAGTGCGTCAAAACTTGCAAAGTCGCTGTTTTTCAATGCCGTCGCGGATTTTGTTCCCCACTTACCGTCCGGCGTAACGCCCAGATATGCCTGCATGGTCTTGATATCCGTCTCGCTGGCGGTACTGGGCGAATAGATTGTTTCGTCTTTTCCTCCGGGACTGTCGATTTTTCCGTCTCCGTCAGGGTCGAGGTCTTTGCTGAGTCTTTCTCTGTCCGAAATAATCTGATCTACTGCCGCCTTATTGTTGGCAACGCTTTGCGCCAGATATTGCGCCTCGTCCGCCACGGCGTTGGCCAGCCCGTCCAGATAGTCCTGCCATGCGTCGATTTTGATCTGATATGCCGCCTTGATGGCCTCCTGCCGCGCCTTCAACTCGTCCACCGCGATGTCAAGCTCCACCTGGCGTTCATATTCCCGCAGGTCTTTCTTGGCGTTTTCCAGATCCTCTTCGGCCTTTTTCACCTTGGTGGCGTCCGCCACCCATTCCCACTGTCCGGTGGAGGCGTTATACTGGCGTACCGTCCGCTCGTTGCGGGCGTTCATCACGGCGTCCTGCTTTTTCAGAATCTCAAGCTTGTATTCCTCGATCTTTGCCTGACGCTCCTCAATTTCCGCCTGCTCCTGCAAGGCGTCGATCTGCTTCTGGATCTCGTCCAGTTCCGCGTCCCGCTCCTTCTGCAGTTGCTTGATGGCCGCCTGCGCTCTCTTCCGCGCCGCCGAACTGCTGTTGGTGGATGTCTTTTTCCCGGTTGTTACACCCCCGCTGTCGTAATTGCTGCTTGGCGTATACGTGAATGGGTTGGAGACATTCTGTGAAATACTGCTCCACAGACCTCTTTGCGCATTTTTGTAAACCCACGCTTCTGCCTGTTCGCGGGTCATACCTTTTGTTTCCATCAGCGCCCTGATCGTGCGTTCACGGTTTCTGGCATCCTGTGTAGCATTGCCAACGCTGCCGATGGCCGCGTTCACCTGCGCTATCGTCAGCCCTGCTTGATACCCCAGCGCTTGCAGTGCCGCGATCTGCTGGCTGAAATCCAGTCCAGTATTGCTCAGTCTGATTTGAGCCGCCACCAGATTGTATAGCTCCTGCCCTGTATATCCTGCCTGCTGCGCCTCTGCGACCATAGCGCTTACCACGCTCTGTGCTTCGGCCTGTTGCCGCTGTTCAGCGCTCATCAGGTTCAGCAGCGCGTCCTTCTGAATTTCATAGCCGTCCGCAGTCTGTGTGGCCGCGCTTGTCAGTTCGGGATACAAACTGATAAGCCGTTTATACTGCTCCTCGGTCAGATAGCCGACATCGGTGAGACTGACATAGGAGTCTATCAGCGTCTGGTTGTTGTCCACCGACAATTCCACCGTCCGCATATGCAGCTCATACGCGGCGATCAGCTGCTCCTCCTGCTCTGTAAGAACCTCTCCGTTCTCCTTGAGAAGCTCCAGCATCTCCACCTGTCTGGCAGCCGCCACGACCGTCTTGTCGTAAGCAAGGCGCTGTTCATCCTCTATCTCACCGGTTTCTTTTATCTGGTCTGTATATTTCGCCAGATAGTCCAGCACCGTGGCATAGGCTTCCTCTCCTTCCGTAAAGCCGAACCGAAAGCCTTCTCCCGTGCTGCTCTGCGCACTCTCAAGCTTCTCCTCTTTCAGAAGCTCTATCTTTTTTTCCAGCTCTTCATTTTCTTTTTCAAGAGCTTGCTTTTCCTTGATGATCTCGGAACTGCGCTCGTTCCAAGGCGTTGCGTTTATCTCATCCAGCCGTTCCTTGTTTTTCGCAAGCTGTCCGTTTGTCTCATCGATCTCCGCGTCAAACTGCTCCATGGAACGGTTTGCTTTGTCATTGGCGTCCGCCAGTGCCTTAACGATGGGAACTAAAACAGCCATGCCAGCCGTCACAGCCATAATTACGGGATTAAGTCCGCCAAACACCGTTGCCAGTCTCTCGATGATAGAAACTCCCGGCTCCGCCACTTTGAATAGTGATGCGATCCCCTTAATAACTTCCGCACCGGCAAGCGCCTTTTTTGCTTGCCCAAGAAGAATGACCGCTGTCGTCAGCGCACCGACCGTGATAATGAAATGGCCCACATCCGTGTCCAGCAGCTCCACCAGTCCGATCACGGTGTCCAGTGCGCCTTTAATGGTGTCTGTCTCCACCAGATGGCTGATGAATTCCGTCCACTTGTTTTTCAGGATCTCGGTCTTGCGGCTCCAGCTGTCCAGCGCGTTTTCCACTTCCTTGTCCGCGCTGCCGATGGAGTCGGCGTAGTCCCCCAGCATGGACTCATACATGTCCCAGTTCTGGATCAGCGCCAGCAGCTGCGAGGTACGCAGCTTTCCGCCGATATCGCTGACCATTTCCATCAGCTGCTGCTCCGTCAGCAGCCCGTCTTTCATGCTCTGGGCAAGTCCGGCAATGGCCTCCATGGGGTTGATGACGCTTCCCGTGGCCTCCGCCGCATCATAGGCATCCTTGGCGTAGATTTTGATCACGTCCCGCAGTCCCGCAATCTCGCCGGTGGTCCACGTTACGCCCTCGTCGATCTCCGTCTTGGTGTCGCCGATGATGTTCAAAAACAGGGCGCGAAGGGCGGTGGCCGCTTCCGTGCCGCTCCGCTGTGTCACCGCCGTGATCGTACCGATGGCCGCCGTCAGCTCATCCACACCCACATGAGCCTGGGACGCGATAGGCGCAACCTTGCCCAGTCCTTCCGCAATCTTCTCAATGCTGGTGGCGTACTTGTTGTCGATCTCGTTGGCGCCGTCCAGCACCCTTGTCAGCTGTTCGATGCCGCCCTTGTACTTGTACGCCGCGTCCACGGACAGCAAAAACTGCTGGGCCGTCTCCGCGTCCGTGTCGCCCACGATCTGCGTCTTGGTAGCCAATTCCGCCAGCGCCGCCGCCTGGTCTCCGTAGCCCGCACGGGAAAAGGCCGCCACAGAACTCAGATATTCGTCCGCCGCCACGCCGTAGGCGCTGGCGGTCTTATATGCCTGCGTTTCCAGCTTCTGCAGATCTTCCGTGGTGGCGCCCGTCACCTTCCGGATGGTCACCATCTCGTCGTCTACCGACTTCATGGTCTCAAGCGCATCCGTGAAAGCCCGTCCCACGGCGGAAATGGCAGCGCCCAATACTTGCCACGCCGCCATCTTGCCGATGGTCCTTCCGAGACTGTCGCCCATCAGGTCGGCAAAACCGCTGGTCTCTTTGGCGCTTTTCCCCACCTTGGTGATGTTTCCCGCCGCCTTGGCGCTGGCCGTGGCCGTCTTCTCCTGCTGCACAGCCAGGTTGGCGCTGGCCGTGGCAGTTTTTTCTTGCTGAAGCGCAGCCTGGGCCGCCGCAGTCTTCTGCTTCTCCTGCTCCGTGGTGGCCTTCTGAATTTCCCGGCTCAGGTCCAGGTTGGCCTTTCGGGCTTTCTCCTCCGCCGTGGCGGTTTTTTCCATTTGGGTGGCAAGCTGGTTGGCCGTCTGTGCGCTCTTCTGCTGGACCGCCGCCAGTTGGTTCGCTGTCTGCTTCGTCTTTTCCTGGGCCACGGCCAGCTCGTTCTGCGCCTTTGTCAGCCGCGCCGTGGCGTTCATGGTCTTAATGGCCTGGTTGGAGAGTTGGGTAAACTCCGTAGCGTCCACCTTGATCTTCACCGGCGTGGTAGAAAGCTTCGTCAGCTCACTCCGCAGCTGCGTAAAATCCGGAACCGCCTTTACCTTAAAAAGTGCCATGAGCTACCTCCAATCCTCACTCTCCCGGATCATGTCCCCGTCCGCCGTGATTTCCAGCGTAGGACTGGCCGCGTTCATCGCTCTCACCAGCGTTTCCTCCGCCCGGTTTCCCTCGATCATCTCCCGCACAAAGTTGCGGAAGAAGGGGCGCTTTTTGGGCTTTCGCTTCCAGTCGTACTCTGGGTCCTTTTTCTCAATGCGGTTCACCAGGTCGTCGCCGCTCACCGCGTCGGGCACGTCGTTTCCCTCTCCGTCCGTTGCGCCGCTGGGCTGGTATAAAAACGTCAGATTCATACCGCCGTCCCGCTCATCCGAATACACGGTGGCGCTTGCCTTCATGTCGTATAATCCGCCGCTTCCCTCCCGACGCACATATTCTGTGGGCTGAAAAGCGTTGTAGACCTCTACCTCAATGTGGTCCTGCAAGCACGCTCTCATGTCATCCGCCAGCGCCTTGCGGGAGGCGCGAAAGGCGTTCTTCACTTCCGCTTCCAGCGCCGCCATGTCCTCCTCAAGCCCGCTGAAGCTGCCCGTCATGCTCACCATTTCGCCGCCCCCTCTCTTACTCGCTTACAAACGCCAAGGCGCGTCTGATCCGACGCACCCTCGCGTCTGTCCCCTCCCACCAAAAAGTGGGAGGGGAGTTTGTTTTTTCAGTCCGTGACGCTCACGGTGCACTGGTCGGTGAAGGTCTCGCCGCCATCCTCCAGCGTCACGGTCAGCTGCCCATCTCCCGCGGTAGCGCCCGCGGTGATCACGCCGCTGTTGCTCACGGTGGTGCCGCTGGGCGCTCCGGTCAGCTCATAGGTGCACTTTGTGGGGTCCACGTTCACCAGCTGTCCGTTGGCCACCACGGCCTTGGGCTGCACCTGGGCGGTTCCGCTCTTGGGAACGCTGATCACGCCGCCGATCTGGGCCACTACGCCGGTCACCACGCTCACGCCGTCTTCCAGCGCCAGCACGTACCATGCCAGGGTGGATTCCGCGCAGTCCTCGCAGGTGCCGGAGATCACGCCGCTGTCCTTGGAGATGGCGCGTCCCACAATGGCGGTGGTGTCATAGGTGCTCTGGTCGCCGGTCACGGTAGCGCCGTCCGCCTGAAGCTTCAGCGGCACGTGGATGTACAGCCAGCCGCAGCGGGTGCCCTCGTTGGTCTTGGCGTTCACGTTGCTGTAAACCGCCAGCTGCGCCGTGAAGATGCCGATCTTGCCGTTCATGGCGCTGGTCAGCGTACCCACGGCGGCGTTCAGCTTCTGCACGAAGTACCACACCTTGTACTGCTTGCCTACGGTAGCGGTAAAGCCGGAGACAGCGCCCGCCGCACTGATGTCATAGGCGGTGCCGCCCATGGCGATCTTGCTGGCCGCGCCAACCTCCTGCACGTAGCACACCGCCTTGTCCATGCCGTAAGTGGCCACAGGCGCACCCTCGGACACGTCCACGCTCAGTGCCGCGGCGGTGGCCGTCACCACCTGGCACACAGGCACAACGGCGTTGTAGGTCACGTTGGCGCCCACAGCCGCCATCTTGGTGTTCAGGTTGAAATCCGCCTGGGTGAAGTTCACCTGAATGTCAGGGTCACTCTCAATGATGGTGGCAATGGGGTTGTTCAGGCCCGCCCGCAGGGGGTCTGCGTTTACCGAGCAGGTGATGTTGCCGCTCTGGTACTTGTTGCTGGAAAACAGCACGTCGCCGGTGGTGATGTCGGCAAACTGCGCACTGCAAATGCCGCGTACATACAGCGGGGTATCAGTAAATCGGATCATGTGTTTCTCCACTCCTTCTAAAAAAAATAACGGGACAAAGCCGCGCCGGTCTCCCGGTCAGCTTCGCCCCGTTTGGCGTTCCCCTCCGCCCCTTTGCGAAGGGATCACTCTGTTTCCTTTTCCGGCAGCCTTATTGCTGCGTCATGCCGCGTGTCACTTCGTCCATGGGCCGCAGCGCCGCGTTATAGTGGTCCGTCCGCTCATAGAACAGGCTGGGATAGGGGTTGCCTCCCTTCCACTGTGTCCCCTGGGCCTGGGCCACGGCGCACACCGCGAATCCCACGATCCGCTGCCACGTCTCCGCCATGGTCTTAAATTTCAGGATGGGCCATTCCTCCACGTCGTCCTCCTCCACCCGGCACAGCGCACATACCGTCGCCATCCGTTGGGAAAAGTCTCCGCTCAGATTTGCCCCGCCCAGTTCCTGCAATTCTCTCTCCGCCTCCACCAACTCCGGGTTGGCGTCCTCAGAGGTAAGCTCCACGCCGTTCTGCGCCGCCATGACAGGCCGCAGCCGTTGGAACTGCACCGGCGTCACGCTGCGCAGCTCCTCTCCGTCCTGCCAGAATTCCACCGCCGCAAGGCGGCTTGGGTCATTGGCGTCCACCCGTATGCGGAATAGCTTCAGCCGCTCCTCCGGCGTCCGTCCCGTCCCCAGCCGCAGGGACAGGGCCAGCGCCAGCAGCGCCATGGCAAAAAGCCCCACATTATTTTCTCCGTTTCGCGCCGCTTCATATTCCATCTTATAATAGGCGCTCAGAAGGGGCATGGCCGCATATGCCACAGGGAGGCTCTGCTGCACCATGTCCAACGCCGGCCTCGCGTAATAAAACTCTTCCCGTTCGGCCATCTTCACCGGATAGAGCGTCAGCCCCTCCGTTTCCACCGCCTGATAGCGGCGGATGCGTTTTTTTATGTTCGGTGTGAGTTCCATTTTTTCTCCTTTTCACACAAAACGACTTTTTTACATATGAAGGCCCGCTTGCGCCAGCAGTGCGGCCACCGCGCCGCCGATCACCAGCCACACGATCTTTTCCACCACGTCGTTCCACCGCTTGGCCGGCAGCGACGTCAGGCTCTTCACATCCTTCTTCACCTCAAGGATATCCTCCTTGATGTCCTTTTGCTCCTGCGTCATCAGCGCCACCGAGGTCGCCAATTTGTTCAGCGCCTCCTGCTGTTCCTCAACCTTGTCAATGCGGTGGCCGTTGCTCTTGCATCGCTGCTCCACCGCCGTCAGACGCTGCTCCATCTGCGCTTCGTCCATCTCGCGCCGTCCTCCGTTCTCTTTTTTTAGAATGTGGTCACGACGCTCTCTCCGTCGCTCTCCGCCCACGCAAGGCTCATATGCATCCGCCGCCCAACGTTGGTCCCCTCGTCGTAAAAGGGCCTCGAACCGTTGTCGGGGTGCGCGTTCCTGTCAAAGCTCATCACGCCCGCTCCCCCGATGTTCACGCCGTTCAGCGCTTCCAGCAAACATTGCTCTATGTCGTAGCTGCGGGAATAGGCGTCCGTTTTCGTGGTGTTCTCGTGTCCGTAGTTGCACAGGATTTCAAAATAGACCCCCACGCTGGCGGTAAACGCCGTCAGCGGGATCACCCGCCCGATATACACCTTCAACGTACTCTGCGCCACGCTCTGGGCCTGTCCCCAGTATTGCTGTGGAAAAAGCCGATACCCCTTCGGGTGCCGGTTTTTTTGCTCCGGAGTGTCCACCGCAGGCATCTCCCCGTCAAAGAGGAGACTCATCTTCTCCTCCGGCGTTGGCAGCGCTTTTGCCAGGGGCCGCGCCCCGTCGTGCCACAGATACTTCATCAGCCGCACCCTGGGCCTTGCGTTGTCGTCCAGCGGCGTATAGCCCGCCTTGTCCGGCAGGTCCATCAGGTAATTCACCAGCTTCTTGGGCAATATCTCCGTCCCTTGATAGGTGCAGTAACCACCTTGTACCTTATCAAAAGGATACCAGGGGCTTTCAAAGCTCACCACGATGCGTTCACCTCGCTTTTTGCAACTGTTTCACGTGAAACACGGCTTATTTCGTTACAATTACGTTATTATTGCAACTTTTCACTTCGTTTCACTTTTGATATCGCGCAATGCCTTTTTCAGCTTTTCCGTCTCTTCCTCCATGCGCTGCACCGCTTCCGGCGTCATGGCGCTGGTCAAGGCCATCGCCAGCCGCGCCACCGGGTCGTTCATGATCTGAAGGTCGGCGTAAATCTCGCCGTTCAGCCGCTTCTCCATCTCCCGGTAATCTCCCAGCAGGTCAAAGGCCCGGTTGCGGCTCTCGCCGCCCTCCGCCTTCATCCGCTCGATCTGGTTCATCAGGTGTTCGCCGCACCAGCGGTCATAGTCGTCGGCGCTCACCAGCCACTCGTCGCCCTCCGCGCCGTCAAAATCCCGCTTGAGATACCACCGCAGCAAGATACCCAGCAGGTAGCGGGCCTTCTTCTGCACGTTCTCCCGGTACATGGGCGGCGTTTCACCCGCGGCCCTTCCCTCCGTTGTGACCCGTACTTCTTCCATGCACTTTTCGGCGCACCGGCTGGCGATCTCCGTCTTTTTCATCAGCGGCATATAGGTCCTTGCCTCCGCCAGCCATTTCGCGTTCATTTTTTCCATCGTTGTCCACTCCTCTCAGATTCACAATGGCGTTTGCTTCCTTTTTCCGCAGGGAACAGGTCCGCCGCTCCTCCGCGTTTTCATACTGTCCCGTCTGCGGGCAGTAGTATTGATAGCAGCAGTAGTTCGTCTCGCCAGTCTGCTTTTTGCACCGCAGCGACATCTCCCGCCGCTGCCGGTAGGCGTTTTTACACATAGGCCGTCCCATCTCAATATCCCTCCAATACCACAGTACCCTTTGCCTTCTTCTCTCCACATGCCGCCGTGATGGTAAGCGGCGTCTCGCTGCTGTCCCAGCAGGTAATAACCGCCCTGTTGCCCGTCACCGCCGCGCCGTAAGCGTCCTCCTCCGCGCCGGCGAAGGACCACGTCACCGGTTTTCCGGTCTCTGCGCCGTTTTCGATGTACACCGCGCCGATCTCCGCCGTTTCATAGGACCGCAGCCGCTCCGGCAGCGCTCCGGTAAATCGCACCCCTGTGAAGCTCTCCTCCACCGTCACGGTCATCTCGCCGTATAGTGTGCGGTTCTCCGCCACCACCGCTTTAATGGTGCAGTTTCCCGCGCCCACCGCCGTCACCATGCCGGTGGAGTCCACCACGCATACGCTCTCGTCGCTGCTCTCCCAAAGGTAGTGTACCGGGTGCGCCTCGTCTCCATCCGCCGCCGCGCCGTTTCGCAGGCTTTCCGCGGCAAACGGTACGCTGGCGCCGCCGTTCATGGCGGTCGCCCCCGTCACCAGCACTTTCCAGCTGAAGGGGAAGGCGTTGGCGACCTGGTTCGCCAAGTCGTCCTTTTCCCTGTCCGGCTCCGTCAGCCGCGCCGTAAAATGCAGCAGGTGTGTGCTGTCTTCCTGTCCCGTAAACTCCTCCGATACCTCCGCGTAACCGGTGATCTGGTAAACGGACCGCCCGATCACAATCCGGCTGTTCACGTCCAGCTCCGCCGTCTCGCCGTTAAACTGTATGATGATGTTGAAGTAGCCCTGCATCAGCAGCACCGTTTCCTGGAAGTTGTTGGACGTGGCGTTCATGGCGGCCTTTTCCACCACCATCGGCTCCTTTCTCAGGTTTCCGTACCAGTCCAGGTGGTTCCATGTGGCGTTGCACCGCCGCATGATGCCGCTTCCCACCGCGCCGGAGATGTTGGCCGGGTTCGTCACCAGCCAGGTGCTGCCCATGGTCTCCACCTTGGCTCCCTCCGGCACATACTCGATCTCGTGGGCCTCCACCAGAAATTCCTTGTATCCGTCCGTAGGCCGGTCTATGGCGCCGCCCCGCTTGTTCACGTCCGCCAGCCGCAGCCACTGCTCCGACCAGGCGTAGAAGTCCGCGTTGTTCAGCCCCTGCATCCGCGCCGCCGTGTGGTTGGTGGCAAATCTGGCGTACTCCGCGATAAACCGTCCCGTGGCGTCCGCGAAATAGGGGGTCTGCCGGTCGCTGTACGCCTTGGGCCGGTTGGACGCCTTCTGCAAAGACCGCACCCCGGCTCCGATGTTTCCCAGCCCTCTTTTCATGTCATACATCGCCTCACCCCCTTGCCGCTTCGTTTCGTTTCGTAGGGCGGGGTGCCCTCACCCCGCCCGTGGCTCCCTTGTGTAAAGGGAGTTGTCAGCGCTCTGCGCTGACTGAGGGATTGTCGTTCTCCTGTCTCCCCTTTTAAGGGGAGGTGGCGCGTAGCGCCGGAGAGGTCTTGGCTCCCTCTGAGAGGGAGCTGTCGGCGTAGCCGACTGAGGGAGAGAATCTTAACCTCCGTCCCCCCACGCCTCACACAAACTGCATGGCCCCGGTGCTTCTCCGCCCCCGGCGCACCACGTTCAGGTGGGCGCAGTCCTGTTCATACTTTTGCAGCTCGTCCATCAGCCGCGCCCAGTTCTTGCTGTGCTTCTGACTGCTTTTCTCCATATAGGTGCCCTCGTTCACCGTCTCAAAGCTGGCGTCCTTCACCTTCATCTGGTCGTTCAGCCAGTTGTGGCCGTAGAACCGCTCGTCCCACACCGCCGCCACACACAGGCCCAAGATCCGCTTCTGCCGCATGGTCAGCTCCTGGGCAAAGCTCCCGTCGGTGTAAAAGTCCAGCGTGTAGCTGGTGCCCGCTCCGTCCTGTGCAGGGAAGGTCACCACTCCGCTCTCCCCGTCGTAGCTTGCTCCGCTGTACGGCTCGTAGGAAAGGGTTCCCGCGGCATCCTGCCGTACCACCGCGCAGGAGAACAGTTCGTAACCCTTCATCCCCGTGTCCACCTGGGTCTCGCCGGTGGTGCTGTCCGCCGTGCTCTCCCAATAGAAGTCGCCGTACTGGGGATATACGATCCCGGTTTCCAGCCAGTCCGTCATCTCCGGCGGCATGTTGAAAAGAGGGATGGCGTTCACCATGTAGAGTGCCATCTTCCGCATAAAGGCTGCCGCGTTCTCTCTGGCGTTTTCGATTAGCCTCACATCGTCGATCTCTACCATCGCGTGATCTGTGATGATCTCGCCCCATGTGGTTCCCATGTGTCCCCCTTCCGTCTTTATCCAAAGGGGTCGAAATCGACCCCTTTATGCTTCGTCCTCATCCTCCGCGCCGTTCAGCATCTCGATCACCGGCTGGAACATGCCCTTCTTTCGCACGTCGTCTGCCGGAATGTCCTTGTAGCGCTGCTTGCTCTTGGCGTTCAGTTTCTTTACAAGGCCCCGCCAGCTGTCGTCCAGTTTGCCCTGCTCCGCCGCCTCGCAAAAACTCTTTGCCACCATCTCCTGGTGTTCCGTGCACAGGTCGTCAAATACGTCCAGCAGCTCATCTCCCATGGCAAAGATGTTGGCAAAGCCTTTCTCGTCCATGATCTCGCCCTTGCGGTAATCGCAGTGGTAAAGCTTGCGCTCGTCGTCCGTCATGCCGCTCAGCACCACCAGCCAGCGCCGGTCCATAAAGCGGCGCATGGTCTCGTCGTAGAACCGGCTCCACTCGCTTTTGGGCACCATCACCGTGCCGTTCTTGCCGGTCACCTGGCCGTACCGGCCATTGTCGCCAAAGGTCGCCACGTTCTCGTCCGAAACCGGGGCCATCCACCGCATGACCACTTTCTCCGTGTCCGCCATCACCTGCACCACCTGCGGCTGCTGCGGGATCGCTTTCAGCGCCTCGGCCACGGCGGCGGCTGCCGCCTCCTTCATCATCTGGGCAACCTGCTCCGCGGTATACATCACCTGTGCGGCGGGTGCCTTGGTCACCGGAGTCTCGCCCTCCTTCTCCTCGGTCACGGCCTCGGGCACCTCGGTCGTCTCCGCGCCCAGCACCACCTGCTCGTTCTCCTCGGCGGCGATCTGCGCGGCCACCTGGTTGCTGCTTCTCTTGCTCTTCCCCATGTTTTCTTGTCTCCTTTCGGTTCATGGTGTTGTTTGAAAATGTCCCCCCTGGGCCACATCGTGGAGAGGTGCGGGGGGTCCTGTCTTGCCCGGCCCCCACTGCACATCGTTGAGAGGTTCGGGGGAACTGTTTTGTGGCGCTCTTTCCGGTCGGCCGCTGTGACACTTGACCTCGGCGGCGCCTCGCCGCTTTTGGCGCAGAACGGAGGACTCGAACCCCTTACCTTCCGGTACGAAACGGTTTAGCAAACCGCCGCCGGTGCCTCCCGGCTTCATCCTGCATATCCGGGAGGGGCTTGCGCCCCTCCCAACTGTGCTTTTTTACATGTTGATCAGGGCCATCTTATTTGCCGTAACCGGTACTGCGTCGATGCTCATGGAAACCACCACGTCGATAGACCCATCAGCGGTCTCGCTGGGGGTCAGTTCGATGGTGATGGGAGTGCCGTCCTCAATGCCGATGGCAATGGGCTTGTAGCCGCCCACGGGCAGCAGCCACACCTTGTCGCTGGGCACCATCTCGGTCACGGTGGTGTTCTGGGTGCCGGGGACGACCGCGTTGTCGATGGGCATCAGGTTAATACCCATGTACTCGCCCAGGAAGCCGTAGCGGGTCCACTCAATGCCCAACATGGTGGACAGGGCGGCGTCCAGGTTCACGGTGCTGGCGTTCACCACGCCGCTGGGCAGCGCCTTGGTCAGGGCGTTGGGGTCGCCCACGGCGATGACGTTGCGGTAGCGGGTGCCGTTCACAATGCTGACCTTCTTGGCCGCGGTGACCCAGTTGGCGCTGGTGTTGGTAAAGGTCAGGGCCGCGGGGATCACAGCGGTGTTGTTGGTCACAGCCACCAGCTGCTTCACCCACAGGGCGGTGATCTTGCTGTACATACCGGCGGCAATGGCGTTGTACAGGCGGCCCATGTCCGCGTCGTTGGCGGCCAGCTGATACCACTTCATGCTGCCGCGTGCGGTGCGCAGCCGGGGGTTCAGGGTCACGCTCTTGTTGTACAGGGTGTTCACCGGCTTGGAGCGGCTGGCGCCCCAGCTGTCGTCCTCAAACAGGAAGATGTCGTTGGACATGATGTCCAGCTCCTTGGTCTCGCCAAACTCCACGGGGTACATGTCGGCCAGCCAGCCCAGTCCGGAACTCATCACGGTGGGCAGCATGGGGGTCACGATCTCGGTGCTGATACCGGCCAGCAGCTTCAAAAAGGTGCTGTCGTTGAAGTACTTGCGCTGGTTGCGGCGGAACTCCTCCATGGTGGTGGGGGGCGTCTCCGCGCTGATGGCGCAGGCCCGCTCCGCGCAGAACAGCAGCAGGTCGTGCTGGAAACTGCGGTTGATCACGGAATAGCTGCCCTCGCCCTCGCCGTCCGCCAGCATGGCGGTGAAGCTGCGGGGGTTCAGCTTTGCCAGGGTGCGCAGGTCCTTCTCGTCGCGGCCCAGGCGCTCGCGCATCAGCAGGCGTCCGCAGGTCACGATGTCGGCGCGTTTGCGCTGCACGCCGTTGAATTCGGCGCTGTTGCTGTCATATACGCTGGGATTGATGTTGTTAAGCATGATAGGCATGTCTGTTCACTCTCCTCTCTCTGAATCAGCCGCCAGCGGGTACAGTGTCCACCTTGCAGGCCATCAGGTCGTAATAGTTGAAGGCGCTCTGCGCACCCTCGGTGAAAACGCCGGTGTTTAGCAGTTTGAAGTACGGGGTGCCGGCAGCGGTGGGAGCCGCGGCAGCGGGCACCAGCAAACCATCCTTGATGGTGAAGAAGGTGTTGCTGCCGATGGTACCGTTCACGTTGCCCTCACCGAAGCGGTAGATGCGTCCGCCGCGGAAGTCGATGCGGGTAAAGGTCACAGGCCAGCCCTTGGGCGCGGGCAGGCCCAGGGTGTTGGCGCCCACCTTGTACAGGTTGCCGGTCACGGGATCCTCCACCATGTTCACCTCATAGGTGTTGCAGGCGTAGATGCCGCTGCCCTCGCTGACCACGGTGCCGGTGGCCTTCATGACCCAGCTGTTGCCGTTTTTCAGGGTCACCTGGCTGCCGCTGGGGCCAAGGTTCTCATAGCCGTCGCAATTCAGCAGGCTGTCCTCCACGCACAGGAAACCGGCGCTGCAGGTCTCCTCCGCGTCGCTGGCGTTGTGGAACCGTCCGGTGATGTTCAGCGTCTCGCCGAACACGCGGTCGCTTACACGGGGCCAAAATGCGGTTTTTTCGATATAAGCCATGTCTTGTCACTCTCCTTCTTTTCGTTTTCAGGCGTTCTTGCCGATACGGCTCAGCATACCGGCAATGCCGCTCTCCGCGCCGCCGTTGTTCTTGGCGGCGTTCCAGGCAAAGGCGCTCTTGTGGTTCTCCGCCTGCTTGCGGTCAGCCTCCATCACGGCCTCGCCGCACACGGCCAGAACGGCTCTGCGCACCTGCTCCTCACCGATCCACTTGCCGTCCTTGTCGGCGCAGTTGGTGTAAATGCCGCCCTCGATGTCGGTCTCAATGGCCTTGATGGCCTCCTCCGCCACCTTGTCGGCGCGGTTGGCATTGAAGCTTGCCAGCGTCGCCTTGGCGGTAGCCTTGCAGGCGTCCACCCGGCGCACATTCTCCGCTTCCTGCATGGTGCGGATCTGCTCGCGGGCAGCATCCAGATCCTCGGACAGCTGCTTCACAACGCCGTCGGTGGTTCTGGCGGCGTTCACGGTGTAATCCACCACGTCCGCCACATCCGCGTTCAGCTCCACCTCGCCCACGCTCATCACAAGGTGGGCCGCTGCCAGAGGCGCGATTCTGCGCTCCGTGACCTCGCCGTTGTCATCGGCGTTGAAGGTGTAGCCAAAGAGATTGCCGGAAGCGTCCAGCAGCGCCACGTTCAGCCCGTCCTCGCTCATGGAAAGCACCTTGTGGTTGGGGAATCTGGCCTGCATCTGCTCCATCATCTGCTTGTTCATGGTTCTTCTCAGTCCTTTCTTTGTTGGTGTCGCGCTGCCTTTTTCAGCGGCTGTGTGCAGCGCCGCGGCCCGCAGTTTCAGTGTTTTGAATTCCTCCTGCATGGCCGCCAGTCTTGCGATGTCCGCGCCGGGGATGGCCGGGTTCACCCGGTCGCCCAGAATCGTCACGCCCAGGCCCTTCCAGGCCGTGAATACGTCCACATCGCCTTCCGTGTGGCGCTCCGTGACCTCCGTCTCGGCGGAAACGTCCATCGTCCCCTCCTCCACGATCTTTGCCACCAGCTCTGGGGCGTAAAAAGCAAACAGCCGTCCCTTCGCTCTCAGCCACATATGACCGCCCCTCTCCACAAGGGTAAAGTCCTTTTCGTCCTCCGACAGCGTGCCTACGATCCGCTCCGCCGTCGCGTCGGTAAAGGAGTAGTACTCCTTCCCGGTCTTGGGATCCCAGCGCTTGGCCATGTTGTGGCCGTCGCCCACCTGGTTTCCCACATAGGCCACCAGCAGCGGCTGACCCAGGAACGTCAGGTAGTACTGCCGCAGATTGCGGTAGTCCCAGCGGTTCCGGTTCACACCCTCCCGCATGACCCACAGCTCCACGCCGAACTCATACTCGTTCAGCCGCTGCATCACCCGCAGCGTGCCGCACACGCCCTGTCTTGCGGGCATGGCCCTGGTTTTCAGTCCGCTCATTCGTCCTCACCGCCTTCAAAGTGCTTCCGGCACCAGTTGTCGAATGTCGCCCTACTCATGCCGCCGTTATCGAGCATCGCCCACGCTTCCAGCAGCTTGCGCCGGTCGTCAGTGTTCACCACCTGAAGTTCCTCTGCCTTCAGCGAAAGCGCGTTGAACTCGCCGTCCGCCGTCTCCCGGATGAAGGAGCCCAGCGCTTCGTCCACGCTGTCCACGATGGTCACGCACACTTCAAACACCCGGTCAAGGTCATCGTTGAAGTCCTCGTCCAGCTCCGGCGTACCGGGATAGGGCAGTCGCAGATGGTAGTCATGGGGGATCTCCGCGAACTCGTCCACCCTATCCGGCTGCAAATGCTCCAATCGGTGAATGGCGTTAGAAAGGAACGTCATCCCCATGTCGCACAACACTCTGTCCTTGATGTCGGCAAACCATTTTTCCGCGTTGCCGTATGCTTCCATCACGCGACGCACCGGTTCTTTCAGCGGGGAAAATCGCGGATTATCCCAGCTGGCATATTCTCTCGCTCTCATGTCCTCACTTCCTCTCCCGTCTAAATGAAAATGAGGCCATCGCCCGTGTTTTCCACAGGCGTTGGCCCCATTTGGCTCTCCCCCGCGGCCCCTTGCCGCGGCTATTCAGTTTTTTGCGTCCAGTGTGCCTACCTCAATACCCCGCGCGTCAGCGCAAGCCTTCGGTCACACCAGCCGTTCCTCTTTTTTTCTTCACAGTCCTTACCGTGTGGGCTTTGATGGCAAGCCCCTCCGGCGTCCGGCGAATCTCCACGTCGTTTCCCTTCGCCAGTTCCCGGTTGATCTCGTGCAGATCGTCCACTGTCAGCATCGCTGTCAGACTCATTCTCTCAATCTCCCGCGTCCAACGACGCCTCCTGTCCCTCGGTCTTCGGTGGCCCCTCTTGCGGTGGCCGCCCTCCGGGTTTTATATCGTGTGCCGCCTGGGGCGGCAGGCCGCTTTCGCTCTGCTTGGCGTTGTAGCTGGTCACCAGCGGCAGCCGCATGTCCATCACGCCGCTCTCCTTGATGGCCGCGCTCACGGCCAGATCATCCATCACGCTCATGTCCAGCATCGCCCAGTAGATCACCGTCTGTGGCAATAGGCCCAGCGTCATGCCTTGCCGTGCGTTCTCGAAGGTCTTTTCGTCCTCCGCCAGGTTACCAAACATGGAGAACCGCCACTCGTATTTCAGGTTCATGCCGTCCATGATGCCCCGCATCATCCGCTCATAGCAGCGGTAAATCTGCTCGGCAAACCGGCTTTCGATCTGCAAACTGATGTTGGCAACGCCCGCCCGTGGCTCGTCACTGGTGGGGATCAGGGCGGAAAGGCCCGCCTTCGCCATGGTGTAGCCATATCCGGCGGTGCTGATCTTTGTTGCCCCCGGCGCTTCCGACAGCTGATGCAGCTCCATGTTCTTCAGCGGCGCCGCGTACCATCCGATACCGTTGGTGTTGTTCTCCGCCAACTCATTGTAGAACCTGGTGCGGAAAAGTTCCCATCCGGCGTTGCTCAACTTGTAAGCGTCCGCGCTCTGCCTGTTATCGTCGTCTCTATACTCGATCTCACCCGTCAGCAGAGAGATCAATGGGTTCTGTACCAACTCCAGCTGGATCTGTTCATACTGCGCGATCTGGATCAGCGACAGGAAAAGGCCCGTCAGCGGCGATACCACAGCCGTCTGCGCGTCGTCGATCTCAAAGGTGTATATCTTGTCAATGGGCAGCGTTACCCAATAGAACCATCTTCCGTTCTGCGAGTAGGCTTCCGGTTCCCCGGGCAGCCCTTCCCGCGCACGTTCCATCTGCGCCAGCGCCTGCAGGTCAACCGCATTTTTCGCCGCGTAGATAAACTTCGTGCCCGTTCCCTTCGGCGTCCCACGGTCGGTCACCGCGGTAAACACGTCCCAATAGGGGGTGAACAGGTCTCCGAACTGGGCCGGGTCGGTTCCCGGCTGCACGAAGTACATCATGTTAAAGGCCACAGTGTACTTGCTCACGCTGTTAAATCCCACGATCTTTACCCAATCGCTGGGCAACTGCTGTAAGAATGCATAGTTCACCTTGTTGTGGGGCTTGTCCACGCCAATGCGGGGATAGCAGAAGATTTTTCCCTCCTGCACCGCCTGTCCCGCCAGCTGGTGGGCCGTAGACTTGGGGTCAAGCTTCCGCCGCAGTTTTTCCAGCAGCTTCCACTCCCGCCAGAAGTCATCGTTCTTGGCGCTGTCCTTATCGGTAAATTCCGGCGCAATGCAGCTGTGGTACGTCAGCAGATCCTGATAGACCTTTCTGGTGTGCAGCAGCGGATATGCCGTAAATTCCAGTGCGTGTTCCACCTGCCGCAGCCCCTGCTCGTTTCCCATGGGGGCGCGCAGCATCTCCGCCACGCTGTCCTTGCTGTAATCCTGTGGCAAAGAGGAGATAGCCTTTACGCGCCGGTTCTGGATATAGGGGTTGTTGCGGTTCATCTGCGTCCCGCTCACCCGGCTGAAAGCACTGGCCAGCGAACCGGCAGGCATGTCACCATACCGCTCCGAAAGTTCACGGAATCTCTCGAATATCTGCGGATAACTCTCACAGGCCACGCTTCGCAATTCAGTTGTCAGATTCTTCCGCTCCGTCATTGTCCCGCGTCTCCTTGTCCAGTCCCTTTTTCTCCTGTTCCAGTTCCTTTTCCCAAAGGTCCAATAGCTGGCTCACTCGCTGCGCCGTAGAACTTCTCTTTTTTGTCGTCGCCTGCGCCAGCACCGCCGCGATGCAGTCCGCCAGCCACAGCCGGTCTCCCTCCGTCAGCCGCCGCAGGTCAGCGCCCTTTACCTCCACGCAGGGGATGTTCCGGGGCTTTGCCCTGCGGTACAGCAGCGCATATTCCGCCGTCATCCGGTAAAACCGTTCCTTTTCCAGCTTTTCCGCCGTCTCCCGGCTCACCGCCGCCGCAAAGAGTTTGTAGGTCGTCGCCATGTCAGTAGATTCTTCCTCCTCGGCGTGCCGTCACGGTGCGTCCGTGTCCGCCGCCCATCCGGGGCGTCCTTCCGCCGGTTGTCCGGCTTCCGTAGCGTTCCAGTTCCTCGTCCCAGTCGCTTTTGTGCCGCACCGCCTGGGCCAACTCTTCTCGCTCCAGGACCTGTGCCACCCGCAGCGCGTATTTCAGCGCCGACCAAATATCGCGCTGAATATGCTTGGAGATTCGTTCCTCCCGCATGGCAGTCCCGCTTGGCACCTTTTTTAAGTTCTGTATCTGTCCCGCCAGCTCCCGCGTTTTCAGGTACGGCTCCGCGATCTGCGCGTCCATGTAGTCGTCCTTGATCCGGTGGTATTTCTTGTAGGCTTCCACGCCCTCGTTCACGTTGCCGCACAGCAGCTCCACATTTCGGTTTTCAAACTGGAGTTCTGCATAGCGGACCATTTCCGCGTCCGGGTCGGTCACGCCCGCGCCGCCCGCCTTGATGGGATAAAGGCACGGAATGGCGTTGTCCTGCTCCAGTTCTGTGAAGCTGGCGTGGTTCCGCACGCACAGCGGCGCCAGCCCGTCTCCCAAATCCATCATCAGGTTTTCCACCACGCTGGTGCCGTACTGCCATGCGTCTATGGCAAGGTAGGTGGCCGCCCCTCCGTCATAGCAGAACCGGCTCCACACGTCCTTCACCCGCTGTGCCTGCATCATACTCTTGGTTGGCGGGTTCCACACGTCCACATACACCAGCTGCTTTAAGTACCGGTCCCGTTTCAGCCAGTCCGTCTGCCTCGTGCATTTCAGCACCACGCAGGCGCACTTGGCGTTTTTCTTGTCGTCGGCGTAGGATACGTCGTATCCCACGATGTAGATCACGTCCTGCGGGTTCAGCTTGTTCCCCACGTCGTAGCCGCAGTGCCGGTTCTCCGCCACCATCAGTTTGCGGCTCTCCGTCAGCACCTCGTCCCGCACAATGGGGTTGCTGTCCGCGCCGGTGTACCGGCTCTCCATCTCCCGCATCCACCGTTCCGGCGTCAGCTTCGTTTTCAGCTTCTGCGCCCAGGAATAGGGCCGCATCTGCTGCAAAACGACACATTGCCACGGCACATCCATGGTAAATGCGCTCTCGCCCCGTGCCATTTCCTTCATCACCTCGCACCGGACCTGATATGCGTGATTCTGCTTTCGTCCCGCGCTGGTGATCGAATGGTTCTTATATGCCACAAAGTTGGGGTCTGGTTCTCCGTTCACATTATGCCGCAGGCGCACAGCCGGCAGCACGATGGTGGTGTATTCGTCAAAATCGAAGGGAGGGTTTTCCTCCTGCGCAAACTCCTCCGCCGTGGCCGCGTGGATGTTGTCGCCGCGCTTCTCTCCGATGTAAAAGGCACTTCCGTAATCGGTCTCTATCTTGAAATCGTCCTTGCTCTCCGCCGTCACCCGCCAGTGCTTGGCAAGTGCCGCGTAGTCATGCTCAATGGCATGGAACGTTTTTCCGCCGATAGAGGCCAGCTGTTTCAGCGACGGGCCGGTATACAGCACCTGCGTCCCCGGCCATGCGATCCCGTTCAGCATTTCGGAGATCATCTTGGTGTACGTCTTGGTCATGCCTCGCGTTCCGGTGATGGCAACGTCCGTATACCGGGCGTAGGCTCTCAGCATGATCCTCTGTACGATCTCCAGCGTCTTGAAGTCGCTATCGTCGCTCCGCAGAATGTCCGCCAGCTTGTCTGGGTATCATATCCAACGCGCGACCCAGACCAGCCATGCCCACCATGCATCCGCCATGTCCGCATAGTTCCGTTCCTGCGTGGGCTTCTTTGTCACCCAGCCAAGACCGGTCACATAAGCCTTTCCTGTCCGTCGCGCCATTGTTTTAGATCACCTCGCTTGCATATGCCCAGCGGAAACCGCCCGCTGTTTTTCGATATGGTTTCCCAGCGCATACCGCGCCTATTTCCTGCACCGTTATCCCGGTGGCTCTAAATGCGGCTCCTATCGACTCATAAACCGTTCCCGTATCAAGGTTGATAACAGGCTTTTTCTTTTTGGGACCTCGCCGGTTGACATCAACCCTGTATGTATCTTTATCTTTCTCATAGCACCAGTGATAGCCGCCAGCCGTCGCTGTTTTGCCCAAACAAACGCTTTTCAGGGAGTCTCGCTTTATGTGCATTTCCCGTGCCGCGTCATGCAGCGATGGGAAAGTTCTGTCCAACTCCACGCAGTAGATTTTGGTGGAAAGGTCACCTTCCAGAATGTTGTAGCCTTTTCCCGGGTTTGTGGTGTCCCACTCTCGGATCAGCTGCCGCTCCAAAGCGTGAGCTTCTTCTTTTGGAAGCCCCTTCGCCAGTATCTCGTGCTTGATGTTGCTCCATCCGAACCGGTTCACCGCATCCGTAAACCGCTTGTTTGCCTGATAGCAACGCCCGTTTCCCCACCGCTTTTCCGGCTTTTTGAAGGAAGTCGCTCCCACATAGATCAAGCCATCCGGCGTAACATGCCGGTAAACAAAGTACTTTCTTTCCATATTCGTCTCCCATACAGACTTTTCTATTAAAAGCCGGTAATCCCCCGTATGGGGAGGGAAACGGTAGCTACTCCGCTGTCCCGGATTTTAATCACTTCTTGTGCTTGCGCAGCAGTCCCATCTTTTCATAGGCTTCCTGCTCAGCCTCGTTGGGGTCCTCCGCAAACTCACCCAGCTCGTCATTGGACAGTTCCACGCCGTGCGGCAGCTCCATCAATTCCGAAAGACCGTCGTTGATCCGCGCCTGATTGATGATCGCCAGCAGCATTTTTTCCGCCGCATCCGCTGTGTAAGCGTATTGGCACGGCCTGCCGAAGATCAGGCGAAACGCCTCATCCGGCGTGCACCGCTTGCCATTTTTCATCAGTCCAGCCTTTTCCAGCCTCTCCACAATGCCGTCCAGCCGCAGGTCCTCCACCGGCTTGGTGTCCTTCTTTCGCAGGTTTTCCGACGCCAGGTTCTCCTGGATCATGCTGGATAGCTTCTTGGCCTTGTCGATCTGGCCCAGCTCCGCCGCGTCGTTCATCTGCTTGGTCCACTTCGCCACGTTGCGGAGGATCAGCTGCTGCTTGGCGCTCACGTTGTCCTCGCCGCCGAAGTCGGCGCACAGCGCGTTATAAATGCGGTCGAACTCGTTGTAGTCCTCACTGGTGTAGGGCATCTTTCCGCTGCCCTCGCCCCAGTCGGCCACCTGCCGCTTCGTGCCGTTTCTGCCGTCTCTTGCGCTCTTTTCCAGGTCAACGGCCTTGCTGAACTCGCCCTTTTCCAGGCTGGACCCGAAGATCCGGTTGATATCCGTCAGCCCGTCCAAAAAGCCGTATTCGCCGCCGCCCTTTGTCCGGGCCAGCCCCTTCTTTTCCAGCTTCTCGCAGTAGCTTGTCCATTTTTCACCGGCGCTCTTGGCGGGAATAGCCTTCATGTCAAACGGCTTGTCGAACTTGATGCAGCAGTAGAAGTAGGCGAGGCTTTCCCCCACCTCCGTCTCCAGCAGGTTAAAGTACGCCTGCTGCTTTTCCGCCGTCATCGGTTCCATCTCCGCCATCTACCTGTTCCTTTCGCAAAAAAAAATGATACCTGCGGAGTGTTGCACTCCTACAAGTATCATTTTCGCAGTAATGGAAGCCTGTGAGGTACTTATAAGTCCCTTTTGCAAAATTTTCTGTGGTCATGGCCTTCTTGTACCGTTTCGTAGGGGCTGGCGTCCCCGACAGCCCTTGCCTCCCTCTGTGAGGGAGGTGTCGCGGCGTAAGCCGTGACGGAGGGAGAGAATTAAAATCTCAAATTCTCTCCCCCAGTCACCTTGCGGTGACAGCCCCCTCTCAGAGGGGGCCAAGTATACCTTTCCCATCACCCCTGCTTTTCCTCTCTCCCCAGTAAGTAATCCACCGTCACGCCGAAATGCTCCGCCATGGCGATCAGGGATGACGCTCTCGGCTCCGCCGTCCCCTCCTCATACCGGCGTATCTGGTGCTTGCTCAGTCCGCACAGCTCCGCCAGCACGCACCGTTTCATCCGTTTTCCTTCCCGCAGCTTCCGCAGCCTTTCAGGGAATCCGTCCATCCCGCGCCCTCCTTCCCGTCACAATGGGCCATACCGTCCGAAACCAGGCCGTCCATCTGCCGCAGCTCTCCACGTTCATTGCCGTGCATCTTGGACACTTGGCGCAGGGATGTGGCGGCAGCCTGTGGGGCCTTTTCAGGTCGCTCCTCACTTTCGGCTTTCCCACCGCTTGCGCTTCTTTCTCGCCTCCTGCATCAGCAGCAGGCTTGCCGCACCCACCAGCGCGATCACCGTCAGACATAAGCAGCCCACCACCGTCTCATACACTCTGTATTGCAGACACAGCACCGCTACCACCGCCGCACAGTCCCAAGCCATCAGGCCAAACAGAACTTCGTTTTTCATTCCGTCCTTACCTCTCTGATCTGCGGCACCATTACTGTCAGTTCTGTCTTCACATAGCTTTTCCCTGCGTACTGTTCCACGCTCTCCACAAACGCGCCCAGCCGTTCCGCCTCCCGCGCAAGGTCCATTCTGGTTCCCTGCTTCGCGGCTTCCAGCCTGAGCGAGTCAAATGCCATCCCGTCGTCCTCTATCCTCCGCGTCGCCGTCACCGTCTTCGTCGTTGCCATTGTCACAGGCTTCATCAGTTCTCGGTCAATGAATTCCGCCATTGGCTTATCCTCCTTCGTGGCAATAGCCGTTTTCGTCCGTGTCCTTGCACCAATAGGTACAGTGCAGAACCGCTCCGATCACCACCGACTGGAAACAGTCCTTGCACCGTGTCACCTGCTCCACATCAGCGGCGGGAACTTCACAGATCAGTTGATAAGCGCCGCCAGGTTCTCCCCTGTGTCGGGCAAGATAGGCGTTTTTCAGCGCTTCCCGTTCAATATACTCTGCCATCGCTGCTCCTCATTATCTCACGCTCAATTGCCGCTTGTAACCGGAGATATTTACGCATCTGCGCATAATCAGCCAGCTTTTTCCCAACCGCGTTAATTTGCTTTCTCGGTGGAAGCTCACCGTTCCTGGCCGCAATGGCAGTTGGGTTGTGTTTATGCTCTCCCATCACTCCACCGCCTCATACGTTTTCTTGAAGATGTCCGCCTTGCAGGGGTAGAACTCCCCGTTCACGCCCTGGATGATGTAGTCGCCCTTTCCGCACCGCATGGTGCCCTCCAGGGTCTCAATGTCGATATACGTCTCGCTGTACGATAACGGCTGTTCGTCCAGGAACTCCAGACACTCTTTCCAGTTCCAGCCCAGAAAGCGGATCGCCTGGATCTCCACCGGCTTCTTACGATATGTTCTAATGGACATGTTGTTCCTCCTGTTTTTCAAAATAGAACTTGACGGGATGTTCATTCTCCACCACCTCGCCATACGCTACGCCTACTTTGTAGATGTAGTTTCCTCGCAGCTTGCGGGGGATTTCCTCAATAAACCGCCGGAACAGCGACAAAGAGTTTGCCCGTTTGTAGTGGTTGCACATCCGGCAGGCTGGCATAAGATTGTCGATGTCGTCTGTTCCGGCATCCTCGCCGTTCCACGCCCGGAGCGGCTTAAAATGGTCGACTTGCATGTCTCTGTAGGCGATTTCTCTCCCGCAATAGGCGCAATGTCCGTCGTACTTGCGATACACGGCTTCACGCTTCGTCTTGCTGATTGCCACTTCATTTCACCTCCACATACGCCTCTTCCAACAATCTGTCCACGTCGTGACTGCTGTTTCCGACGTAATCCCCGGCAGCATCGAAAAACTGATAGGAACTGCACGGCCTTGCCTCAATGCCTGTGTACTTTTTCAACAAGCACAGGAATTCTTCATAGTCACATAGTTCAGCGTTTTTCAGCTCCCGATACTGCTCCTTCGTGATCTGCGCCTCTTCGCCAAAGGCTTCCAGTGCCGCCCGGCAGATTTCGTCACCGTCCGAACTATCGGTAGTCACTGCGTAGGGGCTGGCATCCTCGACAGCCCTCGCCTCCCCTGTGTAAGGGGAGGTGGCGCGTAGCGCCGGAGGGGTTGTCATTCGCTTTCTGCAAATAATATTCTTTCACACATTCGACACACGGTTCATTTTCGTAATTCCCGTCATTTTTCGGCTGGTACTTCATGTGCAGTTCTGTCGGCACATCGTCGCAAAGCCAATAATCAACCCTTCCCCACGCCACAAGGTCAGTAGCCATTTCATGCAGAGCAGATTTCAGCGCTTCTATCTCCCGCTGCTGGTTCTCGATCAGGTCAGCGGCTTCCCCAGAAACCACACCAGCGCATTTATAACGCGCCGGTCTCTCAAACAAAGGACACTTATCCTTTGGGCACTTCCCGGTTTCTATTGCATCACAATGGCACCGCAACGCGGTCACGATCTCCTCTCTTGTCATGTCATTCCTCCTCTCACATCCCCGCCCCACTGCTCTGCCATAGCGCGGGCAATCCCGTGGAAAGTTTTGGCACGGTTTTTCGCTCTGTCCGTGGTAAACATACCTTTGTGCTGTGTTCCGTGCATGTGGCTGTAACTACCGCTGGGGCACCATGTCGCCGTTGGTTTCACAATGTTTGTCGGTTCCAAAGGTTTTACACCGCGTTCCCACAACAGCGTCTTTTTTGTGAACTTATGTCCGTACTGGTAAGGCTGAATTGCCTGTGTGGGCGGCGGGTAATCAAAAATCTTGCTCGGAGTAGGATTCTCGATTACAACCTTGTCGCAGTCTGCGGCCCACACCGCAAGAAACAGTGCCTTGCCGCACAGCCCTTCATAATACCGTGTCAGATTGAGTTTGCCGCCTTTATACAGATGCCTTGCCCCGGCATTGCTCGTTTTGGTGCAGGGGACAAACGCGATTATCATATCCCAGCGCTCCACATCATGTACCTGTCCGTCCATCGTTGTCACCTGCCCCCCCTCAATGGCCTTTAGGGCATCGCCTAAAATGTGCCACTCCGGGTGTCCGCCAGACGGCTCCTGTATGTCGCAGGAATAGGATTCGTGCCCCAACTCCCGGAACGCCTTGCATACCTCCTGCGATTCTTCGCAGGCTATCAGAACTTTCATATGTCACTCCCCAAACACCACGCCGTACTCCTCCTTGAGCATATCCTTGATATGCCGCCTCCGGATACGGCCCTCGTTGATCTCCTGTGCGGTCTGCGTCAGACACTCGTAGAGATAGGCGATGCTCTGCGTGTCCCGGCTGTCCGCTGTCTCCTCTTGGACGTGCCAGCCGCATTTGTCCATCAGCACCATCGCCACCATGTCCATGTTCTCCCGTGTGCCTTGCAACTTGCCCCGCATAAAGATGTGGTCGTCCCTGCTCAAATGCTGCTTGCCCATGTGTCAATTCCCCCACAATGATACTTGGTTTTCGTCCGGCAGTACAAGCATTTGCTCCTGCGCCTTCTGGCAAAAGTCCCGGCTAATCTCAAAGCCGTAGCCGCGCCGTCCTGTTTCCATACAAGCACGCAGCGTAGAACCACTTCCGGCGCATGGGTCAATGACCACATCACCGGGGTCTGTGAATACGCCAATTAACCGCTTCAGCAGCACAACAGGCTTTTGCGTGGGGTGAATCTTTGGAATGTCTTTCCCGTCGCGCCCCCACTCCTGCCAGTTGAAAACCATTCTTTTTTCTCCGTACATATCCGTGTTGCGGAACTTTGGCAGTTTGTTCCGGTACAGCACCACGGCAAACTCTGTCGCGCCGACAATACGCATATTCGCCTTTAGAACCTGCGCGGAATAATTCTTGATGAAAAACAGGGGATAGGAATTCATAAACCCGTATCGCTGGCCATAGTCGATGACCGTCTGCATCTGTTCAAAGGCGCAAAAGACAATCATAGCTGGTGCCTCGCCTGTTGTTCTCGGTTCTTTTTTCAAAAGGCGGGAGCAAAAGTGCATATACTCCGCAATCTTGAAATTCCCGTCTGAATTAAAAAACGCTTTCTTGGCAAGTCTGCTTTCTCCGTTGGCGTTGTCCCCTCCCTTGTACCACATAGGGTTGCTGGCGTAAGCATTTGCCCCGATATTGTAAGGAATATCGGCAATCACCAGCTGTGCTTTCGGAATGTTGTACTTCTTGAAGTTTTGAAAATTGTCATTGAATAGCTGAACTTGCTTTTTGCCCATCTCAATACCTCACTCCGATGTAGTCCAGCACCCGCGCATAACCAAGGCCGTCTTTCGTGGGTTTCCACAGCCCATCCGTGTCGAACGCACCACCGCCGATGCAGAACTGGTAGTGCTTCGGGTGCGTCAGTTTCATGCGTTCAAAGCGGTTGACGCCCTTTTCGAGGTGCGCACCGAACGCGCAAAACATACAGCCCGTCCTCTGGCATCCTGTGCAGTGCAGCTTACAGTCGATCAGCGTCGCGCCGTAGTCATTCTCTCCGTCGCTGGCCACGATGTCGCCGTACACGCTGGCGTAGGGTAGCCCACGCTCCACGATAAATTGAAGCACATCCTGCTCCGTCCAAAAGCTCATGGGCTTGCCCATCGGTCGATTTCCCTCAAAGGCGTTGCAGCCGGTGGCCGTCCACTTCTGAAACCGTTGCCTACCCTCCACTGCCATTGTTGCTATAATCGGCTTTCGCTTTGCCGTACTCTCATACCTGTGTGCTGTGGATTTTTTCATGACCTTGCAGCACTCGGACGATACAAGAAACGGCGCGTCCAAAAGAAAAGCCCAGTTTTCGCAGTTGTAAGCAGATGGGTTGCCGTCACGGTCCAATAACTCACCACGCAAACGAGCCATGCGCGTTCCGTTTCCGTTCTTTCGAGCCAGCCAAACGCAATTTGAAACCTCTTTGCTTACAATGCTGTACCCGTACTTTGCCACCACCTGTCGAATGTTCATCTTCGGGCGCAGACGGTGTAGGTTGACGGTCACGCGGGGAAACTCTCTCCGCAGCCAGTCGGCATACTCATTGACGAACTTCTGTATCTCTGGATATTCCAGCCCCGTGTTCACAAACACCAGGTTCAGCGGCCATATCGGCGTTCTGTAGCTTGCCAGGTACCGCGCCGCCAGATGCGCCAGCACCGTGCTGTCCTTGCCGCCGGAGAAACTGACGTAGCACTGTCCGCCCCATGCGGTGTACCACTCGTCCAGCTTTTCGTAGGTCAGTATCTCCTTGTCCTGCACGTCCAGCGCCATCAGTTTCTTCGCCGCTTCATTCGTCAGCGGCTGATTTATCGGCATCATCACTCGTCCTCCTCAAAGACGTGCCAGCCGCATTTGTCCATCAGCACCATTGCCACCATGTCCATGTTTTCCTGCGTACCTTTCAGGCGGCCTTGCCGTATCAGCCGTTCATCGCGGGATAGATGCTGTTTACCCATAGGTTCTCCTTTACGTCTCATACCGGAAAGTGAAGCCTCCCAGCATGTTGAATTCTTTCTTGTGCGGTACCTCCTTGCGGCACCGCGCCGTAACAGAGGACTGCCCAATGTGGTTCTTCTTGGCCGCCTCCGCGGCAGATCGGTAGTTCTCCACCACGTCGCCCCGCCGGTCGATCTTCACCACGGGTTTCCGCCGTGCAGAGGTGCCGTACCGTCTGCCGCCCTCCTTTGGCGTGATCACCTCAAGGTTTTCCAGCCGGTTATCCAGCCGCAGGCCATTCCGGTGGATGATCCACGTCCCCGGCTTCCTCCCGCCCATAAAGGCGTCCGCCATCAGCATGACCACGCCTTTGGGCCGGGGCTTTCCGTCCTTGTGGACCATCTGCACGGTGGCTCTCTCGCTCCCGTGATAAAGGCCCGGTTTCAGCGTCAGCCAGCTTCCGTCGCCCATCTGCTTCTGTATCACGCCCTCCCGGCTGATGCGGTAGCGGTATTTATAGCCCGGTATCTCTTTCCAGTGGTTCATGCGTCCGCTTTTTCGCACCGGCGCAGCGTCAGGCTCTCGGCCAGCTCGCCGGCGGCCATCTTCCGCCGCTTCGTTCTCTGGTGTGCCTGACAGTTGCGGCACTCCGGATACGGGCAGTTCATGCATTGTTCCACCTCTGCCGCCGTCGCCACCCCCATGTGGTAGCCGTCGCCTGTGGTAAATTGGCCTGTGGTCTCGGCGTTCTTGGGGCCTCGCTTGCCGCCCACGTCGGCGGAAAGCCAGGGCAGCACCGCGCCGCTGGCCATTCTCAGGTACATCGCCTTTGCGCTTCCTCCCATTTTTCCTACACCTCCGAGATTGAAAAGCCGTACCGCTCCCGGAACAGCTTCGCCTTGTTGCGGTATACCTGCGTCCGGTATCCCTTCGCGTCCTCCACCACCTTCAGCCAGTGCACGTCGCCGTTGCAGTCCGGAGCCGTCTTGCGTTCATACACAAAGTCCGCCACATAGTACTCGCCATTGTGCTTCACGCCCTCCGGCGTTTTGAATCCTTCGATCAGGCAGAACCGCACCTGTAATTTCAGGTCCCGGATCATGCCCGCCTGCCGCAGCAGCATCAGTTCGTCATACCGGCGGACCTCCTTCTGAGAATCAAAGGTCAGGTCGCCCCGGCTGGCTTTCTCCGCGTGATACTTGCTGCCTTTTTTCTTTTTGCCTTCTTCGGCGGCCTTGGTTTTCTCCGCCTCCCGCGCCATGATCTGCGCCATGGCCTGCTGCTGGGCCTTCGGCCCCAGGCGCGCCAGATCCGCCACAGAATAGCCCATGTCCGCCACCTCCTTACAGTCCCATGCGTTCCGCCAGTGCTTTTATCCGCCGTTGATACTCTCTCGGCGAAAGCCCCTGCTCCCGCAGCTTTTTCTTTTCTTCTTCATAAAGGCACCAGTCCGTTCGCTCAGTCGCTGTCCGACCCGAATGACCGGCTCGCCCCGTTTCGTCTCTTTTTGCCATAGCCGTTTCCTCCGCCGTCGTCCTCTTTCCGGTAACTCAGCTCCATAAAGTTCATCTTCGCACCCTCGAAATAGAAGTTCACCTCGCCGGTCCGGCCTCTCCGGTTCTTCGCCACGATGCACCCCACTTGGCACACGTCCGTTGGGTCGGTTTTCCAAAGGAACATCACCTTCACGGCGTTCTGTTCCAGTTCGCCGCTGTCTCGCAGGGAGGAAAGCCTCGGCTTGTCCGTCTCGTTCACAGTGCGGCTCAACTGCGCAGCCGCCACAATGGGAATCTCCAATTCCGAGGCCAGCAGTTTCAGCTCCCGGCTGATGCCGCCCAGTTCAAGGTTCCGGTTTTCCGACTTCTTTTCGCCGATCATCAGACCCAGATAGTCCACCACGATCATTTTCAGCCCCTCAATGCCCAGCGCCAGCTCCCGTACCCGGTTCACCGTCACGTCCGACCCGTCGTAGAAGAAGATGGGCAGTTTTGCCTCCATGCTGGCCTCATACGCAATGTGCATCCACAGCGTCTCGTCGCTCTCCGGCACCCCGTCGATCATCTTGTCCATGGTCAGGCCCTCCACGTTCTTCGCCAGCAACCGTTCGCCCACCTCTCCGGCCAGCATCTCCGCCGTGACGTAGAGGACTGTGTTTCCCTTCCGGGCCGCCGTTTCCGCCAGCGCCATACACATGGCGCTCTTGCCGCATCCCGGCCTTGCGCCAATCAAGATCAGCTGTCCCGGCCACATGCCTTTCAGGGTGGCGTCCAGCAGTGGGAACCCCGTGTCGATCCGGTTGTCCTTCCGGCCCGACGCGCTGTCCATGGCGTCCTGCATGGCTTCCGACATGGTTTTCAGCCTTCCGCCTCGCCGTGCCTTCATCTTCTGGTGACAGATGGCTGTCACGGCGGCCTGGGGATCTTCTTCATCCCCCAGCGCTTCCATCACCGCTCTGGTAAAGCGTGTTTTCTCCGCCTTTTTCCGCACGATCTTGGCGTATTCCATCACGTTGGCGCTGGTGGGCGTAATCTCCATCAGCTGGGCCAGATAAGACCGCGTGGTCTCGTTGTATACCCCTGCTCTCTCCATCTCCGCCGCCACGGTCACGCCGTCAATGGGCTTTGCCTCCGTGTGCATCCTGCGGATCACCCGGAAGATGTCCTGGTTCGTCCTTATGTAGAAATCGTCTTCTTCAAGGCATTTCAGCACGTCTTTCACGCATCGTGCGTCGATCAGCATGGAACCCAGCACCGCCTGTTCCGCCTCCGCGGAATAAGATGCCTGCCACGGCAGCGTCAGGCTCTGGTTTTCTCCGCTTCCTCCGATCACTCCGATCTCCATGGCCCCATCACTCCTTCACGGCGCCCTGATCTCTCACCATGTCGGCAAAGATGCTGTTGAAATGCTTCTTGAAGTCAAAGGCCGACTGCACCTTCCGGCTCCACCACTCGCTGTCCAGCGAATAGTCCATCACCTCCGCCATGGTTTTCCAGTCCACCTTGTTCTCCTGGTGCAGCCTTTCCATGCTGTCGGCCCAGCGCTGCAGGTCATCCTCCGTGGGCTGTGCCCGTCCGGGGTTGTCCCGCTCCTTCTGCTCGGCGAAGTAGCGGGCCGCCCGGTATGCCTTGCTTTCGGGAGGATAGACAATCTCAGGGGCTTTCTTCCCCTTGTCCAGCTTGTCGAACAAGATGCCCTGATAGTTGTTTGCCATGCTGTACCGTATCTGCTGCGCCACCGCGCCGTCTCCCATGACCTTGGCCTTGTTCACCAGTTGGGAGATCAGGTTTTGATACCCCTTGGGCTTGTAGAATTCCTTCCGGTTCCGCTCCCACTTGTAGTCCAGCCACTCATTCACCGCGTCCAGCAGGTCGCCCGTAAAGCGTTCTTCTGTCTTTGGCTCCATCACAGGGCGACTTTTCTTCTCCTTGTCCCCCTTTGGGGGGATATAGGGGGGTATATCTTCTATCTCTGACTCTATCTCTATCTCTGACTCTCCGTAACCGATTTCGCACGGTGTTGTAACATTGTTACTACCATGTTCTGGCAGGGCACTGTTTTTCCTTGCCCGATACTCCCGCATACGCTGTGCCGCAGCGCCCTCGCTGCCCACATTCTTCACCGAGAACGGCAGAAAAACCTCTGTCAGGTCATCGGATGCCTCCGCCAGTCCGCAGGAGATCAGGTATTGCAGCGTGACCTCCACATTGGCGGGATCTTCGTCCAGTTCCAGGGCCAGCTCGTCGGCAATGTTTTCCTCCACCCCCGACCATTTCAGCGTGCCGTCGTGCTTCATGGCCACCAGCTGCATTTTCAGGTAGATGATGACGTAAGTGTCTCCCCCGGCGATCTTCCGCAGCTTTTTGATCCGCTTCGAGGTAAAGAAATCGTCGTAAAGCCGCAGCCAGAAATACCGTTTTTCCTCCGCCATAGGCTATCGCTCCTCCTCGATCTCGCACATGTCCACCATGCCGCTTTCATATCCTTTCTCGCCGCAGGCCAGGCTCAGCGGGCAGGCGCAGCAGTATTCCCGGTTCCGCGTGGTCCGGTTCACAAGGCACCTGTCCAGCATCGCCGCGAACTCCCGCTTCGTGCATGTGATCTTGATCTTCATGCCTTCTCCCCCCTCTCAGATGTTCAGTTCAAAGTCATCGTCCTCATCCGTGCAGTCCTGATCCCAGGGCAGCGGCTCGCCGTCATCCGCCACCTCGTGGAATCCATTGGGCATCTCCGCCGTCTGGGGCGGTGCTGTTCCTGCGCTCTGCGCCGTAGGCATCTCCCCCTTGCTCATAGCTTCCAGCTGTGGCAAAAGGGCGATCAGTCGGTACAGCATGTCCACGGGGATCTCCAACAGCGCTTCCAGTGCGCCCAGAGGGAGCACATGGTCAGCCCGCAGTTCGCTCCACGTCTTTTTCTCTCCGTCCTTGGTGGTATACTGGCGCTGCCGCCAGGTGCCCACGGCCAACACGTCGTCACCTTTTTCGAGGCAGGCGGCCAGCCTTGTGGCCGCCCTGTCTCCCATCGCCAGCACGTTCATGAACATCTTGCTGTCATATGCCATGCCGAACTCTGCCTTCGGCGTGTGCTTCTGAGGCGTCTCGCTTGTCCGGGCATCCCGGCTGACGGAACCAGTACAGATCATGTACTGGCTCCCGTCAGCGTTGCCCTCTGCGTCTACGCATTTTCTGACGAACAGCGGCATTACTGCTCACCCTCCCCGAAGAATCCGGCAGAGTAGTCTCTTGCCTCCGTTTCGGCCTCTGCGGGGCGCTCTGCGCGTTTTCTGTTCTCGGGGGTGTCATTACCCTGCTCCTGTACCGCAGGGGCCGCAGGCGGCTCCACAGGGGCGGACTCGCCTGTCTTGGTATGTACCTCTCCGGTGTTCTCGTCCACCACATAGCCCGTGGTGGGAACCACCGGCTCCTGTGCACCCATTGTCATGTTGGGGATCACGCCGTCCTCGCCGTCCTCGTTGAAGTAGCTGCGCACCTCGTTGCTCAAGGGGGCATAGCCGCTGTTCAGCAGCTGCCGCAGCATGGTCTTGCGGCACATCTTATCCTGTCCGCCGCCCACGTCGTACCAGGGCGTACCCCGCAGCAGTTTCTTCTGCTCGTCTGCGCTCAGTTCGCCCGCGATCATGGCGTTATACTTGTCCAGCTTAAAAGCGGGCGAATACCGGTCCGCATGGCGCAGCAGTTTGTCCATGCTCCAATACTCGTAGCGGAAAGCGCCGTCTTTCAGCTCGTAATAGGCGTAGTAGCCGATGACCTTGTGGCTCTCGCGCTCCTCGTCTGTGTCGTACTTGGCCAAGTTGATGACCGGCTTGCCCGTGCGGCGGGAGCGCCCTTCCAGTTCACCCTCCCGCACCTCAATGCAGTCGATGTCGGCGTAGTAGCCGGTGGACATTGCCAGCTGGCAGTATCCCTTGTAGCCCATGCTGAACTGGGCCACCGTGTCATAGGGCACGATGTAGTAGCCGTGGCCGTAAATCAGACCCATGCCCTCGCCGCGCAGGCCGGCGGCAATGATGGTCCCTGGGTCGCACTTCTTGAGGGCGTCGCTAGCGCTCACCGCGCCGATCAGCGTGCTGGTGAACCGCGCCGCCATCCGGTCATCTTTCAGCGCCCGCGTGATCATCTGCTGGGTGCTGGGCGCCGTAATTGCCATGCTGAAGGTTGTTTTCTTCTCCCGCGTCGCCGGGGTGAATCCTGTCTGATTCTGTGCTTTCATGCTTTTGCTCCTCTCTTATCGCTTCGGCACCGGCATGAACCGGATGCCGCTTCCCCTCATGTATCTGCGGAGATCGTCCAACTGCCGCATTGTGCCGTATACGCGGAAATCCACGGTGCAAAGGTCGTTCTTGTGGGGCACTGCCTCAACATTCTCCTTGACCGTTGCGTTCTCCGCCTGCTTTAGCGCTTCAAAAGCGCCATCCAAATCCCCGGCGTTCATGCAATGCGCGACTCTGCCGTAAAACTCATCAGGCATCGTCTCAAGCGCGCTCTGCTCTGCTGCAGCCTGCCATGCTTCCCACTCCGTGGAGCGGATGGCGTCCCCCACGCTGGGTGCCTCGGCCAGCTCCTGACCGTCCTCGTCCACCAGTTCGTTGATGGAACCCACCTCTTCTTGCTGCCCACACATCTCAGGCGGCATGGCGTACATCTTGAAGCACTGTTCCTTCTTGGCTTCCGCCGCTTCCGCCTCCCGCCGCTTGCGCTCGTCCTCCTCGGCTTTCAGCCGCGTCAGCGTGTTGTTCTTTACCAGCACCGCCCCGATGTCCCGCACTCTGCGGTATTCCGCCAGCAGCTCCGTCTCGAACTCGCTGTGCAGCGCACGGATGGCGTTCAGGTCGGCGCGGCACCGGTCAATGGCGGCGCACATGTCCGCCTGGGCCGTGCTTTCGGCATATGTGGCGTTCAGCCACTTGGGGTTGAAGCAGTCGTCAAAGGTGATCCACTCCGCCATGTCGCCCACGATCTTAGCGAAGTAGTCCATCAGCCGCAGCCGCTTCTCCTCCTTCACCGCGTTCTCCATGGCTTTGATCTGTACATCCAGCGCTTGTACACCTCGTTCAAACACTGCCTCCAAGTCCTTGCAGTTGCTTTCCTCTGCGGCACAAGTTGACAGCGCTGCGGCCCGCATCTCTTTTCGTACATCGCTTACCCCGCCTTGTGCCTTGCGAAGTCTCGCTCTGTCGACTTTTGCCTGTGAAATCGTGTCGGGTGTCACCACAATGTTTTCGTACTGCCCCACAACACTTTCTGCCCATTTTTTTACGGCAGGATAGTTGGTCGTAATAACCTGCTTCCGCACTTCTTGCAAATCGCTTGTAATGCAGAACTCCATGAGTTCCCCGGTCATGTGGTATTTTCCTCCTTGTATTTCTTTGATGTTCGCTTGTTTGATGCCTGCGTTTTCATGTCTACCCAACGGCAGTTTTCTGGGCAATAGTCGCCGTTGACATCAATTCGGTCGATGGTACATTGCCCAAACGGTGCGTTTTCGTCGTAGCCGTTAGCGTATGCCCAGTTCCGGAATGTCTCATAGCTGGTTCGCCACTCGTCGCAGACGGAGATGCCCCTTCCACCATAGTTGTGGAAACTCTTGTTATTTGAGTGATAGCATCTCGCCAGCATTGAAGTCCAAATCGGGTACAACCTACTTCCGTGTCCTCCGTGTATTCGGTTCGCACAACCCATTTCTTGTACGCGTTCTAAATTCAGGCAACCACACGATTTCGTATGTCCAGAAAGGAGGTCGTGCGCTACGGGAAAGCACTCCCTTCCGCAATCGCAGATACAGCGCCAAATATGGTCGCCCCGCTTGTTTTTCCGGGACACTTCAACCGGATGAAGTCTCCCGAAAACGTGCCCTTTCAAATCGGCAATTCTCCTTTGAGCGGACAACTCTCGAAACAGGCACCCGCAAGACTGTGAAGCACCACTTTTAAGCGAACTGATGTATACTTCGCGTTCTGTCCCGCAATCGCATCTGCACAAATAGTGCTTTTTTGATTTTCTCGGTTCAGCAACGCCTATAACCGTCCACCGGCCAAACCTCGCACCAACGAGGTCTTTCATGCCTGCCGCTCCTCCTCGTCATACTGGGTGATCCACTTCACCCGGTCGGCCCACTCCGGCTTGATGGCGCTCTCCGGGCAGTTCACCTCCACCACGATGGCCCGCTTCGGCTCCTCGCTGCCCGCGGGAGCCAACACCTTGTCGCCCACCTTCAGGAATGGCAGGTTGGTGCGGAAGGTATAGGCCGCCCCGGCGTATCCATTGCTCTGGGGCTTGAAATACTTCACTTTGCAGATCATTTTTCGTTCTCCTCCTTTTCTTCCTCAATGGACACAATGTCCATTGAGGCTTGCAGTTTTTTGTCCTCCTCCACCATCCGCTCAAGCACTCTTTTGAGGTGGGTGATCATCCCGGCCACACACCTGTAACTTGTCTCGCCAACATTGAAAACGTTGCTTTCAAGTTGGCTGCCCCACGTTTTCGCCATGCCGATAATGACAAAATCACTGTCCCGTTCCATCATGACCTTGCCCGTGTCCAGATCGGTAAGCGTTACCCGCAGTCTCATTCCGCTGCTTCCTCCTTTTTCTCCGCAGCGCCCTCCGTCCAGCCATCTGTCGCATCTTTGACCACTTTGTTCACCAGCTCCATAAGCTGGGCCTTGCTCAGTTTCAGCGCGATGTCCTGCACGATCTGCGGCGCTTCCTTTACGGCTTTCGTTGCGGAACAGTGCACCTGTTCCAAGCACTTGGCGTAACCGTAGGCCGAGATATGGTCCGTTGTGATCTTGCTCTCGTAGTTCAGGCCCTCCTCCGTTTCCTTTGCGAAGCACATCATGGCAAAAGTCAGGTCGGTTGCCTCGTGCAGCACCTCGCCCGTCTCCGCGTCGCTCATCACCAGTTTCAGTTTCATGTTCTGTCTCCTTTCAGAGTCGTAATATTGCTGCGGGGGGTATCCCCGTCAGTATGTTGTTTTGGTAGAAGGCGATCTCCTTCTCCAGCAGCCATGCCATGTTTTCGCCCTGCTCCGCCCGCTCAAAGCGGTAGGTGCGCACAGAAAGGTCGCCCTCCATGTTTTCCAGCCCCGCCATCAGGTCCACGAACTCGTAGCCGGTCGCCAGCATTTGATGGAGTATCTGGCAAAAGTATGGGGATGGGATCTTCCCGTCCCACTTTGCCCACCCGGCTTTGCCGTTTGGGGAGCTGGTCTTGATCTCCAAAATTCCCTTCCGCCCCTGCTCGTCGGTGATTTCGCCATCCAGCGTGGCGAAAAGCCATGGCCGCTCTTTTTGGTACAGCATGTCAAATGCGTGGTATTCCACCGTGCAGCCGGGGTGCATGGCTTCATACAGACCCCGCAGCGCCGGTTCCATCCGTACACCGCGGCTCACCGCCGCGCTGCCGCTCAAGTCCTTTGGGGAATCCTTCCCCACTTTCAGCCGCCATAGTTCCAGCGGCGACATCCATGGACTCATGCCCACCACCGCCGCGGCCTCCGAGGCGCCGATGCCCTGCCGGTTCCTGCCTGCCAGCCATTCCTCCCGGCTTTCAAAGCGCAGTCGTTCCGTTGCTTTCCTCTCCTTTCGGTCAATAAAAAAAGCGCCGCCAAGCAGTTCGGAATATCCGAACCACTCGACGACGCTCCGCCCTTCCCGCCAACTGACTTAGGCGGGGTAC
>ERZ1034928.155-NODE-155-length-42240-cov-16.920659_pt1 | contig 42240 bp, 77 predicted proteins | sample MGYA00520627_ERZ1034928 | MGnify/ENA primary metagenome ERZ1034928 (study PRJEB33766, sample SAMN09781755) | gut metagenome | biome: gut microbiome | host: Homo sapiens | place: Madagascar | study: EMG produced TPA metagenomics assembly of the PRJNA485056 data...
AGATGGGATAGAATCTGGATGGATAAGTCTCTTCAGAAATATAAACGCACTGAATTTTCGGATTTTTGGCTTTGGAACTACGACTTTTTCAATGCGCCCATCGGCGAACTGGAATATATTCTTGCGCGCGTCAAGGGCGAAGTGGAACCGCGCGATGGTATTGCGGAGGATTTTGAAGATGGCGAAGATTGATTACTACATTGCGTGGATTAAGCCCGAAGGCGGCGCAACCATAACTTTGAAACCATCTGCGCTTGAAACGTATGCTGAAGCCTACTGGCGGCAAGAGTATGCAAGTGTGTGGTACAAATCACCAAAGAAGAAAACCGCAAAGGTGGTGTGATGATGCCGCGAGAATTAGACAAAAATACAAAAGAATATGTGTATAACGCGGCAAAAATGTGTTATGAAAAATACGGTTTTTGTAACAGTAAAACGCTTATAAGATATTATGGCTGTACGGAATATTCTTTACATAAACTTGGCGGAGGAAAAACTATATGCGAAGAACTTGGATTGACATATAGACACGATAATATTAAGCCATGTACAAAAGATGATATTATAGAAGACTTCAAGCGTGTTCACGAAGAATATGGTCGCATTGATAGCAAGCTATATCAAAAATATGGGAAGTATTCTGGGACTATTATAAAAAGATTTTTTGCTGGATATAACGATTTGATGAAAACGTGCGGATATGAAGAAAATATGACACGAATGGATTCAAAAGAACTTGTGTCAGAAAATATATGGAAAATATATAACGAAAATAAAGATGTGTTTTCGTCATCGTTTTATCGAAAAAATGGTAAATATGCGCAAAGTGTCGTGGACAGAATATTCGGAAACTGGGAAAGTGCAATGGTAGAACTTGGATTGCCCATAGTAAAAAAAGAATATGGACACGAAAGAATAAAGTCGGATGTTGATGCGCTTATAGATAAATATGGTTTTATAAGCAAAAAGATTATAGACGACAACCTTGAATACAGCTACCCCGCTGTTATGTATTCTTTCGGTGGAACAAAAAAATTTAGAGAAATATACGGCGAAAAAATGCTGTCGGACAGGTATAAAAGCAGTTGTGAAATCATTGTTGGCAATATACTTGAAAAGCATTTTGGCGATAAATTGGAAAAAGAAAAAACTTTTGATTTTTTAATCAATCCAAAAACAAAAAGGCACATGTTCTTTGATTTTTACATTAAAGATATCAACACTTGTGTAGAATATGACGGCGAACAGCACTTTAAGTTTATAAAGGCTGTGCATAGAACCGAAGAAGGGTTCAACGAACTGGTTGAAAGAGATAGACTTAAAGATAAACTTGCAAAAGACAATGGGATGCGTGTTGTGCGAATGAATTGTTACGACAAGATAACCGAAGAATTTGTTATATCGAAAGTGTGTAATTATGAATAGATATAATAATTATCACAAGCACACACACGTATCGAATATCTTTACGCCAGATGTCAACGTTAAAATCGAAGATTATGCCAAGCGCGCTGTTGAACTTGGTGAAAAAAACATATTTAGCACCGAACATGGAAGCGGTGGAGATATCTTTGAAGCACGCGAAGTTTGCGACAAGTATGGGCTTGACTGCAAATTCGGTATGGAAGGATATATAGTACCAGACCCGCTTGAAAAAGACAATAGGAACTATCATATCATCTTAATCCCAAAGACAAATGTGGCGCGAAAGAAACTTAATAAGGCAAGCAGTCACGCAAACAGGGATGGATATTATTATAAACCACGCCTGTTTTTGTCTGATTTAACGGATAATTTTGACGACGACGAACTGTTTATCACGTCTGCTTGCATGGCTGGATTCCTTCGTGACGAAGATGCTATCAATCAAATCCTGATTCCACTTGTTGAAAAGTTTGGCAAAAATGTTTTTCTTGAAGTTCAAAATCACAACGAAGAACACCAAGTTGCGATAAATCAAAAAGCAATTTCTTTCGCAAAAGAACACGGATTAGATATAATTGCGGCAAACGATAGTCATTATATTTATCCAGAACAAGCAAAAGAACGACTTGAGTTTCTAAAAGGAAAAGGCATCAACTACGGCGAAGAAGATACATTTATTCTTGATTATCCAGCCATTGACGTCATGTATTCACGTTTTGAGAAGCAAGGTGTATTAACAAGACCACAAATTATTTCTGCGATAAACAATACACTTGCGTTTGATTCTTGTGAAAATATTAGTATTGACAAAACAATTAAGATGCCTACAATATATGGCGACAAGACGGAAGAAGAAAAAATTATCATCTTAAAGGATATTGTAAACAAAAAATTCAACAAAGTTATGGAAGAAGACGGCGCTACACCAGAAGAAAGAAAAAAATATGCCACCGAATGTCGGAAGGAAATGCAGGTTATTGAAGAAACGAGCGAAGTCCACACGGCAGATTATTTCCTTTTGAACGACAAGCTGTTCGACTTGGCTATAAACAAATATGGTGGTGTTTTGACTCGCACGGGCAGAGGTAGTTGTGGCGCGTTCATTCTGAATAAAATCCTTGGCTTGACACAAATTGACCGGCTTAGAACGACGCTTCCAATGTACGGCGAAAGATTTATGTCAACCGCACGACTTCTTGAAAATCGTGCGCTTCCAGATTTTGATGCAAACATTGTCGAACAAGAACCGTTTGTAAAGGCAAGTAGGGAACTTCTTGGCGAAGATGGCTGTTTCCCAATGTTGGCATATGGAACAATGGGTGAAAGCGAAGCTTTTAGAAACGTGTGCCGTTCTGCTGGTGAACCATACGACGAAGTAAATGAAGTGTCTAAGGATATTGATACATATCGCGATGATAAAAAATGGGGCGATTATATTAGTGAATCGCAAAAATATGTCGGAACTATTGTGAGTGCGTCTGTGCATCCGTGCGCGCACCTTTTGATGAATTGCGATATCGAAGAAGAAGTTGGCGTTGTAAAACTTGGTGATTTCTTGTGTGCAATGATAACATCTTCTGAAGCCGATTCGTGGAAATATCTTAAAAATGATTATCTTATCGTTAGCGTTTGGGACATTATTTCAAAGGTTTTCAAGTCAATCGGCAAGCCAATTATGCCTGTAAAACGTCTTTTAGAAAATATCGACGAAGATACATGGAAACTTTTTGACGATGGAATCACCTGCACCTTGAACCAAGTTGGCGAAGATTGGGCGACAGCATTGTTGCGAAAATATAAGCCGCGTTCCATGGAAGAACTGGCGATGTTTGTTGGCGCAATCCGTCCGAATTTTGCACCGCAACGCGATGATTTTATTACAAGAAAGCCACATACGACCGGTTCAGAAGCATTAGACAAGGTTCTTGAACCAACTGGACACAGGGTAATCTTCCAAGAATCGCTGATGTCCGTATTTGAATTTCTTGGTGTAACGCCAGCAGAATCAATCGGACTAATAAAGAAAATTTCAAAGAAAAAAATTAAACCAGAAGACTTCAAAAAACTTGAACAAAGATTGTGCGACAACTGGACAAAGAACACTGGGTCAAGCGATGGATTTGACAAAATGTGGTCTGATATGCAAGCACAAATCAGCTATGGCTTTAATAGTCCCCACGGTGCGGCAACAGCCCTTGATTGCTTGTATGGCGCATATTTGAAAAAAAACTATCCGCTTCACTATTACACCGTTGTTTTCAATATCTATGGCGATGATAAAGAAAAAACGTCGAAGCTAACAAAGGAATTGAAATATTTTGGTATAAATATCAGGGCCGGTAAATTCCGTTCTTCTCGTGCAGAATATTCATTTGATGAATCTACAAGAACCATATACAAAGGAATCGGTTCCATCAAATATATTTCTGCCGATTGTGCCGACCAACTTTATTCCATCCGTTTCATGGACTTTCCAACGTTCACCGACCTTCTTGTCTATCTTCGTGAAAATACAACCGTAGACGCACGCCAAATTAAGGTGTTGACGACAATCGGCTTCTTCAGTGAATTTGGCAAAAATAAGAAACTGTTGGCAATCGTAGACAAATTCTTCGACCGTTACAAGAAAACATATGTCGCCAAAACGAAAGAAGCGCGTGTCGCAGAACTGAAGGCGTTTGAAGCAATGTTGCCCGACGAATATCTTCCGCTTGCTGAACGTATTAAACTTGACCGTGAATATCTTGGATATGTGTCTTTTACACAACCCGAATTGCCTAAAAACTTTTGCTTCACATTGGCGGCTGATACAAAGTTTACGCCACGGGTTACGCTTTATTGTATCGCAACTGGAAAATCAATCGAATGCAAGGTCGATAAGAAGTTCTTCACAAAACACAAATTCAAAGCAGACGATGTTTTGTATTGCAAGCGATTCCAGAAGCGACCGAACTGGCGCAAAACTGAAAATGGTTTTGAACAAACCGGTACATTCTGCGACTGTTTGACAGAATATGATGTAGTGACAAGTAAGTTCGCTTGACAATCATTGAAACGCATGATATAATACTATTATAAAGGACGGTGAAATATCATGCATTTTGATAATGTCGAAGGTAGCAAGGTTTGCAGTTTTATCTGCGGCGGTTCTGCCTGTAATGGAACCTGCTGTATGCAACAGGTTTTAGGTCGTTGTTATTCTATTGCAGAAGCTTGGGACGGTATACCAGAAACGCGCGCAGACCTTTTGCGTGTCATGAAATGGCGTATTGACCACGGCGAACGAACAATGGCGGAAGCGAACAAAATCGGCATATATTTTCGTGGGGCGGTGGTGTGATGTGAAATATAGCGACATTCATATTGGCGACCTGTTGATTGTCGGAATAGAAGACAACACATACCGGTATAAATGCATCGGCAAAATTGAAAGAATGCAGTATATTAGGGTTCAGATCGCGTATGAATACAATTTTGCCGAACGAAGGCATTTCCCAACACAAAGCGGAAGCATATACACCGTATCACCCGATTGTTTCTGTGCGAAAATCAAAAAGAAGGCGGTTGTTCTGTAATGGATAAATTAGACAAATACAAAATCACAAACAAAAATTCAAAATTCTATGGGCGATACGCTTGGATGGTTGAACTTCCAAACGAAAACAATCAGGCGAAATTCATCACAGATTCTTGTGTCAGGCTTCGCATGAAAATGTCATCTGTTCAATTGGTGTCAAATCGCCACCCGGACGGTTTTCGTTTCTATATCCGCGCCAATAAACGCTGGTATACGATTATTGGCGTTAGTTGTTCTGGCTACAAGTATCGCGTAAATGGCGATGGACAGTGGTATAATTCTTCGATTTTTCCGTGGGGCATCCCCGCAATGAAAGGAACGGTGGTTTGATGTGGCTTTACGAAGCGCACCAAGGTGGTGGTATTTATGGCGAAGAATATCGTTTGCCATATCACGATCTTGTGTGCGAAACCTGTGGTGACGCCGATTGGGAAATTGGTGAATTTAATTCTGTTTCTGACGCGCTTGAATATATGTCAGACCAAATTGCAGTTCAATTCGGTGATGGCGGATATTACCTTGATGCAATTCTTGAAAACTTAAACAGCCTTTTCGACGAAAACGTAACAGAAGAAGAAGCGCGCGGCATCATTTTGAAAGACCGCGCGGAGTGGGAGTGATTCATATTCGATACGATGAGTGTAATGTTCTTTGTAAAATAAAAAGGAAGAAAGAACCCATTGTAACACGCGTCCCGGTTGACGACTTCACTAAAATGGTTTCTGCAAATTTTGACTACGATTTCGATGGTAAAAGCGAATTTTATCCGTTTGAACTTCCAGAAGAAATCAAGAAGGATGAATTTGGGATTCTGGTAATTTGTGGCGCAAGTGGAAGCGGGAAAAGCACCCTTTTAAAGGAATTTGGAAGAAATGTTGCGAACAGGAAGTTTGAAAAGAATAAGGCAATAGTATCGTCTTTTAAAACGCCAGAAGAAGCTGGATATAAACTTAGCGCTGTCGGATTAAACAGCATTCCGGTCTGGTGCAGACCACGTGAAGTTCTTAGTGTTGGAGAAGGATTCCGCGCGGACGTGGCACTAAATCTTGAAAGCGGCACCATCTTTGATGAATTTACATCTACGATTGACAGAAATGTCGCAAAATCCACATGTAATGGATTACAGAAATATATCCGCAAGAACGGCCTTTCTGAAATGGTTTTCTGTTCTTGCCACAAAGACTATATCCCATTTCTGAAGCCGGACATTGTTATTGACCTTGACGATGAAAAATGTTACGATTGTCGTGGGGTAGACTTGGGGGAAGCATCACCCTCCAAGTGTACCGAAGCGAAAACAAAGACATTTGGAGGGTTTTTAGGCAACATCACTATTTAAGTGCTGAACTTAACAAAGCCAGTAGGATATATGTGGCTTATTGGGGCGATGTGCTTGTTGCGATGAGTGCATACCTGCCGTTTCCGAACGGTGTAATTAAATACGGCTGGCGAAATCATAGGCTTGTGGTTCTTCCAGACTATCAGAATCTTGGCATTGGCACCAAGCTTCTCGAATTTATCGGCGACAAATTCCTTGAATCTGGTAAGAAATATTTTGAACGATCTTCTCATCTGCGCTTACATTCATATATGGAACATTCGCCAATGTGGAAAGAAACTTCACAAAATGGAAGGGTTAGTATTGGCGGTGGAAAACCAACGTGGCAATATGACGATAAGCGCATCTGCTATTCATATGAATATCTTGGTAAAGAATATGCAGAAAAGCCGGTCAAAGAAATTCTATGCGAATATACGCCAGAATTTGATTTGGAAAAATTTGAAAAAGACTTGCGCGAATTGAAGAAAAATTACTTCGTTGTCATTGTTACTGGTGATATCCACAGCCAAACACCAATAGAAATGGTTTGTCAAAGGCTTGGCATTAGGACGCAACTACTTTATTTGACCAAGCTTGGCAAAAAAACTATCCTTGGGAAATACAAAAATAGGGAAATTATTTCGAGGTGGTAATATGAAATACTACGTTTCAAACGGAATCAAAATTATAGAATGTTCACCAGAAGAAGTATCGATTTCGCTGGTGAATAAGGCGAAGAAAAATATCAACACAGCAAGCACTTATGTCAACCTTGGTTATTTTGCCGGATATAAGGAAGGAAAAGAATATTTTACCCTTCCTGCTGGCCCAACCATCTGCGACTTTAAGGCTACAAGCGCCGCCTGTCGCAACGCTTGTGCTGGGCGTGGCACATTTTCTGGCAACCTGTACTGCTTCAATTCCTACAATTTCTGGAATAAGGCAAACAATCAGTTTTATCAGACGCGCACCGACGTCTTTGCAATCAAGAACGGCAAGCCTGTCATTGAACGCATTTCCTATACGAAACCAGAATATTCATATTGCGCTGCTGGTATTACTATCATGCTTAACGGCGCCGCCGCAAACTACACCAACGACGTGAAGAACTGCGGTTGGTTTGGCAACGAACTGTACAACACCTACCACATTTTTGTTGGCCTGAAAAATGGTTCAGATACTATCTATGTCATGGATATGCGCACCAACACCGGCAATATGGTTACTTCCAAGGAAGCTTATAACAAGTTTAAGGCGCTTGGCCTGACGGATGTTCTAAAGTTTGATGGCGGTGGTAGTGAAATCATGCGTGTTGATGGTTCTGTGAAGCACGCGACCATAGAAAACCGTCAGATTTGCACCATTCTTGAAATCACCAACAAGGTTGATGGCAAAAATCCGTATTCCGTGCCAAAGCGCACGCTTGTTCGTGGCTGTACAGGCGATGATGTTCGTTGGCTTCAGTGGCAACTGGTTCATTGTGGCTTTGACCCCAAGGGCATCGACGGAAGCTTCGGCGGTGGTTGCTACACAGCGGTAAAGGCGTATCAGAAGTCGCGCGGTCTTGCTGTTGATGGTTCTGTTGGGCCTGCAACGCGGGCAAGCCTGATTAAGGAGTCTTAAATGTCTAAATTTGAAAAAATTATGATAATTGTGGTATGGATTCTGCTAGCGATCACCTTCATGCTGGACGCTGTTTGTTTTGTGTGTGGTTACACCGCAAGTTGGGACATTACATTCCTTATGCACATTTTTGCCGTTATCGCTTGGATGTTGTACACAAACGCGACGCGCCGTCTTTCAAAGGTGTTTGATAATGAAGTGTGATGTAAATTGCATTTATTTCCCGCAGGTTGAAACCATACTAAAAGAAGAAATGGTAGACAACATAAAGCACCGCAACGTCATTCGTAGATGCGGATATGACGCAAGAAAAATTAAATCTTGGGATGAATGTCATCGTGAAGATGGCCCATTTATCCTGAAATAACTTGACAGGATTCTGTTCTTATGCTATAATTACAATATAGCAAAGGATAGAATCCTGTTTTTTAGCCGATTGGTGGGTGATTAAAATGTCTTGGACAAATATCGAAGGATACAAATACCAATATCAAATCAACGAAGAAGGTAAGATTCGTGTTCTTGATTTATTTGGGAATTATTCGCCCGTTAGAATAAATACGGTTGGTCAGCGTCGTTCTGTCGTCACGCTTTGCCGTGAAGATGGTGTCAAAGTGTCTGTTCCGGTAGTGAACATCATGGCAAATGCGTTCATGGGCGGAAAGCCGGACGGATATAACATTATACACAAGAACGGAAATAAGCACGATAACAGACTGGCGAATTTACAGTTCGCAACAAAAGCCGAAACTGCGCGATTTTCTGTTCGCAACCAACGCAAGCCCGTTGCAAAAATGACGAAAGACAAGGTTATTTTAGCAACGTATTTTTCAACAACAGAAGCCGCAAAGAAAAACTATATCAGTACGGAACGCATGGGATCTCTGTGCAAAGGCAAGTTTGAAGATTCCTGTCGAATGGATGGATTCTTCTACCGGTATCTTGACGAAATTGAAGGTGAATCATCATGACTACAAATATTTGGGAACTTGTTCGCAATCTTCGCCGCGCACACTTCAATAAGAAACTGTGTACAAAAGCTGCCGATGCCATTGAAAATCTGGCGCGCGAGCGCGATTATTATTCCGAATTATATAAAGACGCACGCGCCGAAGCCGAAACAATTCTGATGGATTTGGTGAAAACACGGGAAGAACTGGCAAAAGCTGAAAAATACATTCACGATCATTTTTAAGGCGGTGCAACATGGCAATTTTCTATATTTCCGATACACACTTCGGCCACAAGAACATTTTGAAATATGACAATCGTCCATACTTTACCGTCGCCGAAATGGATGACGACCTTATCAAACGCTGGAACGACGCCGTAAAGCCGACCGATACCGTTTATCACCTTGGCGACTTTTCATGGCTTAAACCGACAGAAGAAAGCGCAATTCTTCAACAGTTGAACGGTGAAAAGATTTTGATTCGCGGAAATCACGACTATAAGCCAATTCCTGAATGGAATGAAGTGTTTCCATATGCAGAAATCGATGATAATGGTCGTCGTGTTGTTCTGTCGCATTTTCCAATAGCCGCATTCAAAAACATGGAATACGGCTGGTATCACCTGTATGGGCATATTCACAATACATTTGAAGACGGATTGTTTGAAGCATATCGTCGTGCGTGGGAAAAGCAGAAGCAGAAAAAGATGATGTCATGCAACGTCGGCTGTATGCAGCCCCATATGGATTATACGCCGCGAACGCTGGACGAAATCATCGAATTTCACGGATGGGCTTGACATCAACTTTATTTTGTGCTATTATAATAGCACAAGGACGGTGAACGAAAAATGAAAGACTTTGATAAGGCTGTTGATTTTATCCAAAACCACGATTTTGCAATCGTTGTGTTTAACAAGAACGAAAAAGAATTATATAAACGTATTCAGGAAAAATTTGATTGTGTATATATCGATTATGGTGATTTTATCGGTCTTAGATTTGACTTCTACACATACGTAGGATATTCGATTTATCCTGTGAATTGTTATGACATTTCTGACGATACGGGATGCTATGAAGGTCAGGAATATGCCGTCTTGTCATTTGACAAGCGCACATCTGCAAGGGTGGTGTGATATGGCAAGACCGAAAGCTGAAAAATTAGTCCCCGCTTGTCCTATTTGTGGTAGCCCTATGCCGGTTGAATATGTGGCAAACATGACGCAAATCGTCGGAACCGCCGAATGGCATTTAGATTTTTCGCCGCGCATTAAAATGTGTGCGGATTGCAATAAATCGCTGGCAGAAATGGCTAACAAGTGGTTCAAAAAGCAGGACAAGACAGGATACTATCGAAAGGGGTGGGTGAAATGAACTTCAAAGTCGGCGACGTTGTTTGGTGCGTTGACCCGGGAAATAAAAACGGTTCTTATACCATTACAAGTTATCACAGACCTTGCACTGTGGAAGATGTCGCAGGAGAAGGCTTGTATGTTCGCGTTAAAAATCCGCGCCGTGGAAATTTCGGCGACAAGTGTGCATTTTGGGTGGACAAGGAATTATTTCGGCTTGTAAAAGAGAAAGGGGTGATAGTATGATGAAATATTTTTGTGAAGTTTATCCGCGTGATGGTCACGAACTTAACGCAATTCACGACATCGTGAATAGAAAATTTGTAACCATCGAAGGTTGCGACGTTGGTGAACGCGGGCATATTTTCGCCGTCAATGGAAGTGGTGTCCATACGTCTACAATTTTTAGCGTTGACCACCTTTGCGAAGGCGACCTGCGAATCACGACGCGAAACAGCATCTACGACCTGACAAGGGTGGATGACGATGAAACTTGAATATGTCAACGAAAAAGGCGACCGCACATTTGTTGGCGACGCCGACAGCGTAGACGAAGCACTTGGCATAATTCAGGACTGGTGTAGAATCAACTGGTTTCAGTCGTTTTATATCAGATGGTCAGAATTTTCAGACCACTACTGGTTTGATTTTGGGTCGTATTCCTGCTTCTTTGAATTGGTGAAAGGGCTTGACAAGGCACAGGTTGTGTGATATTATAATAATAGACTTCCCAAGGTGAATGTGAAATTCAAGCGGTAAAAGCCACCGTTAAAGCCGGTTATGGTACAGTAGTGTAAAGAACACCGGTTGATTTATAACCAACAGCGCACCAGATTAGTGCCGAATTTCGGGGCAGTACCGGACTGTACCACCAGCGCGAAAGCGCATGACACTGGCGTGTTCTATGGGGCGCGTTAAGCCAAAACCGATATTTCGCGGCAACATGCAACGGTTTCGTTCGGTATACAAAGTGTCGAAATCATCCTGACCGCTTAATACTATACAGGTCGGGCAATGTTGCAAACAGTCATAGTGCGGGTGCAGATGTTTGCGGGGCGTCAAGCTGCACAGCGAATGAAACCCCGACTGTTTACGGTGATTGATATGAAATTTAAGATGAATCAAAAATATTCATGCGATTTGAACAATACAAATAATACATACACAGTGTTGGGAATAAATAATCTTGGGGTTACGTTTAAGTTTTCAAACAAACACGGATACAACATGATTATTGGGCCGTTTTCAGAAGAACGGTTCTTATCACATTTTCATGAAATCAAAAGTTGCGCAAAGGTGGTATAATATGGCAAAGCGATTCTTTTCAACATTCGAATCTGTCCCAAACGATTTTGCAGCGGCGAAGTTCCGTCTTGGTGAATTTGGCATAATTCGCGCCAATGGTAAGCGCTACAACGTCATGCCAGTCAAGGATAAGACCACGCTGGCTGTTGGCGACAGTGTGTTCACCCGCGCTGGTGGGAACTACGGCATCTACGAAATTATTGCCATTGACGACCGCTGGTATTCTGTTGGGCATGGTGACAAGAAAAAAGGGCGCGTTATTCGCGCTGATGTGCTTGGGAAGGTGGTCCTATGATTCGTGGATATCGACCACACGTTGGTGATATTTTGCGATATTCCAAACAATACTATCGCGTGGTTAACGTCGTTAATATAAAATATGTGGATGTTTCATATATAGCTCACACATATAACGGATACGTTGAAAAGCAAGATGGACACATTGTAACAAATGTTGCCGTTAGCGTTTTTGAAGAAGTGGTACGGCATAGTGCAAAGGTGGTGTAGTCATGTTTAAGACTGGACAAATCGTCTGGTGTAAAGTTCGTGGCAAATATCTACAAACAAATTACCATGTCAAATGCAGGGTTGTGGAATATGATGCAACCGTCGAATATGGCCTTGCAGTTTGTATTCTTGAAGGCCAATACGCAGGAAACGCGTGGGATGTGGATGAAGAAGATTTCGTCCGCGTAGGAGGAACGATTGTATGATGCGCGATATTAAAAAGTTGTTTCTTTGGTGTTGTGTTTGCTGGACATTTATTTCCACTGTTATGCCACTTTTTGCGCCAGAAGAAGAAATTCCAGTTCAGATCGTCGTCCGAACCGAACTAATTCACCACAACAAATACATCAAAGAATATGTAGAACCGACGCCGTATTTTTTTGTAACGTCTGTTGAACGCGAAATGCTGGCGCGTCTGCTTTGGACTGAAGCGCGTGGCGAATCTGTGGAATGTCAGCGCGCCATTGTAAGCGTTGTTATGAACCGTGTTCGTTCTGATGATTTTCCGAATAGCATCGAAGAAGTCATCAAACAGAAAAATGGAACCATCCCGCAATTTGACTTCGGCAATGCGCTTGGAAATGTGACGCCGAACGAAATTCAGTACGAAGCTGTCGATTACGTTATCTGGAATGGCGTGACTATGCCCGATTGGGTGTGCTATTTCAGGGCTAACCACCATCACGCATGGAATAATTATACGCCATATACGCAAATTGACCATACGTTCTTCGGCGGTGTAAAGTAAGCTTGACAAAATATAAAAGATATGCTAATATAGTATCATAGCGGGCAAACCGCATGAATAAGGAGGACGACACAATGAGAAAAGGCTGTTTTGGTTATTCAAGCTTCGGTCGCGGCAGTTGTAGTGTTCTATCGGGCGACGTAAACTGTGACACGTGCCCGTTTTATGCGACACGAGAACACGTCGAAGCGGCGCGGGCGGCTGTTGACGCAAGGCTTGATGCGCTTGGTCTGCGGCGAACCGTTGTTGTGCGTAACGACGTTCAGATTATGACCGTCACGCCCATCAACAAAGAAGCGGAGGTGGCGATTTGATTTCTTATCGCGGGACAGAACCCGACATCAAGATGACGCAGGAAGTCTATAATGAACTGCGTAAGTATGCGATTGCCAGTTCTGCGCGGATGTTGGCGATGTTCTTGAAAATCGATAAGTCTGGAAGCGCTTATCGTATCAAGGATGTGTACATCCCAGAACAGAACTGCAACACGGCGCATTGTATCATTGCGGACGCCGAACTGCGAAAGCTTGGCGTGGAATATATTGGTCTTTGTAGAACCGGAAACGGTACGAAGATCGATTTTTCCAAGGACGACCTTGACCTTTTCGACAAGTCTTTTATCGGCGTAGACAATTATGTCTGCATGAACTTCACGCTTGGTGGCAATATGTCAGCAGACATCATCGATGGTAACATCACGTTTGAAGATGTTCACATTTATGTGACGCCAAACTTCAAGAAGGAAGAACTCGATGCGACAAAGGACTTTCTGGACGAAAGGGTGAAAGACTGGACGTATAAGGACGGTTATACCGCCCGTGAACGTGGAACGTATGTTCAGACGCCGTTGCTGACCGAACATATTGGTTGGCGCGACGTTGTGTGAAAGGTTGTGAAACGGCTTGGCATTTAAAGGAGAAAAAATTGTCCACAGTCCGCGAATGTGTGAATATCTTCTGGCGAACGGCGGAAAGCTTCTGAAAACAAAGCGCGACCTGAAAGATATCACAAGGAAAATCTATATCTTTGATTCAAAATCCATCGAAGGGATCATCGGTGGATATCGAAAGGAGTACGTTAAGTGAACAAAGACGGATTTAAGAAACTGTGTCTGCCGGTCAAGGAAGATTTGCTGGCGTGGCTTTATCAGCAACTCAGCGAATACTATGGGCTTGGCAATTCGGTAAACGGCGGCGACTATCTGTTTTTCAGCGGCAATTGCCCGACAATGCTTTGTGCACACCTTGATACGGTGCATAAGCGTCAGCCCACGACGATTGTTGATGACGGTTTCGTTGTCAGTTCGCCAATGGGTATCGGCGGTGATGATCGTTGCGGCGTCTATGCTGTACTTGCAGTTCTGAAGGCAGTAGAAGCGGAAGGGAAGCGCCCATATCTGTTTTTCAGCACAGACGAAGAAGTTGGCGGCGCATCCACAAAGCGAGCGGCGCAGGAATGTAAGAATCGCGTTGCTGGTGTCGGCTACATGATTCAGATTGACCGGCGCGGAAAACAGGATTCGGTTTACTACAAGTGCGGAAACGAAAAGTTTAAGAAGTTCATCGACGAACATGGTTTCGTAGAAGCACAGGGTTCGTTTACGGACATCTGCAACCTTTCGCCCGTGTTTGACCTTGCAAGCGTCAACCTTTCGTGCGGATATTATAACGAACATCACCCGGATGAACACGTCGTCTATGCAGAACTTCAGGCGACAATCGACAAGGTGGTTCGAATTATCACCGACACAAAGGCGGACGTAATTTATCCGTATTGTGAAGTTAAGCCGAAGTATTCGCAGACATATTACGGTAACAAAGGGTATCCTTATTCTTGGGCACAGTTATACGAAAGGGGCGACGAAGTATATTCCAAATATGCGACGGGTTCCGTGTATACAAAGCCGTCCTACAACAGTATCGACCGTAGTGTTTCTATTCCGGCTTATCGTTCGTTTGTTATCTTGGATAAGAAGGATGATTTTATCCAGATTGAACTCGACGGAAGAAAAGTTTGGGCGCTTTCGTGGAATTTTCAGCCTGATTATGGAACATAACAAAAGTGCTTGACAAAATCCAAAACGCGTGATATTATAATGGCAACGGTCGAAACGTAGGCTTAGAAGCAGCCATCGTCTAAGGAGTTTATCGCGGGGCGTGTCATGACGATTCAATATCGTAGGAAGTGTTTGCTGTTGCAACTACGCAGAATAACACTTCTTGACCGTCCGTAGTTGCCGTGGATAATTTGGCGTGAAAGCACATCGACCGCATGGTGGAATGGCGGATGACACCTAAAATAACTTCGCCACCAGCGGGGGGGGCGGCGAGCAAATGACAACCAGCCCCAGTATTCAAGCAAAAGCATACGACAATGTACACGGTGTATGTACAGCGCTGTGTGAAGGTAGATGCAAGTAGCGAAGAATAGGCCAAAATTGGTTGGATGTGCTGTTTTTGGTGAATCCCAAACCATACAAAAAAGTAAAAGGCTTGACAAAAACCAAAATGTGTGCTAATATAATGGTGTAAACGGGTCGGACGCCCGTTGACATAAAAATCTTAAAATGAAAAAGGAGAAACTATTATGTCCATCAAAACTTGTAAGGATATTCCTGTCGGCGCTATCATCACCAGCGATAAGAACAACACCTATGTCTGCATGGTAGACGATGCTGGTCAGCGTGGATTTTTCACGTCTAAGGGCACTTGGTATCGCGCTTCCGAAACCGGTCTTGCGTTCGGCAAGAACAACACGGGTAAGATTGCCAAGATTGAAATCTTTGACGCGATGCCCCCGCTGGACGCTCTTAGCGAAGCATGTAAGCTTATGTGGAACCCCGCGCGTCCTGCTTGCGCCACCCTTAAGACCATCTATACCGCTGAAGACCCCCGCGTGACTGCTGCTAAGAAGGCACTTGCGGATGCGGAGGCCGCCGCTGCTGTTGCGCGTCGCACCATTGCGATGTACCAGTAAATCCGCAGACGAATAACGGGAAGGCGCTAATGCGCCTTCCCTATCGTCATATAAAGGATGTGATATTATAAAAATATGTGGAATGTGTAAACAAGAATTGCCAGATGATTGTTTTTCTAAGGATAAAAAGCATAAAGATGGGCTTAATTCTATATGCAAGGAATGTAATAAAAAATACCAACGCGAATACAGAATCCGTGTAAAGGAAAACGGCGGTAAGAATCTTGGTCAACATAAAAGTAAAAATCTTCCACTTGAATCCGGTCTTAGAATTTGCCAAAGATGCGGAAGAACACTTCCTCTTGAACAATTTCCGAGAAAGAAAAAAGATGGAATTTATAAATATAGGGGAATTTGTAAAGATTGTTATAATTCAAGTATAAGAAAGAAGAAAAGGGACTTAGACAACAGCACAAGAATAAAAACGTCTGATACACTTGAACAGGCGGAAGAAAAAATGAAGCTTTTTGAAGCTGGTCTGAAAGTGTGTTCTATATGTAAAAGGATGTTGCCCGTTGAAAATTTCAGAAAGAATAAAAGGTCAAAGTGTGGGTTAGCAAGCTGTTGTAAAGAATGTAACGCGAAGCGCGATAAAAACTATTACGACAAAAACAAAGAATCTTTACTTCAAAAAAGCAAAGAATATTATAAAAACAATAAAGATAGGATAATCCAACATAATACAAATTGGCAAAGAACAAGAAGGCAATCGGACTCGGTATACGATTTGTCTGTAAGGATTCGTGGATTTATAAATAAATCATTTGTTAGAAAAAACTATCAAAAAACAATGCGCGGCAAAGATATTGTTGGATTGCCAATTAAGGATTTTATTGAATATCTTCTTAAAACATTTTCAGACAGATATGGTCGCGAATGGGATGGCGTTGAAAAGGTGCATATTGACCATATCATTCCTCTTGTCGCAGCAAAAACAGAAGGAGATATTATAAAGTTAAACCATTATACTAATCTTCAGCTTTTAACAGCAGAAGATAATATGGCAAAAGGTTCTAAACTTGATTGGAAAAAATAATAAAATGCTTGACAAATTCTAATTTGTCTGCTAATATATACAATATAAGGCAAGCGAAATAAACAAAAAACAAAACATTTAAAGGAGTGTACAATATGGCAGAGATTCAGAAAATCGTGGCGAATTCTGAAAATCAGTGGAAAAATATTCCGCCGCAGTTGGCTGGTATTCAGGACGGCGACATCCTTGTAATCAACCGCTATGAAAGTGGCAAGGACTACACTGATGAACAGCGTTGGTGCAACGGCCTGTTCATTCTTGCTGAAGATTATGTGCGTTGGCAGTTTGAAGCAGACGAGGATATCGAACTGGAAATCAACGACGAAATTCCCGCAGAACGTCAGGCGACTGTGCGCGAAAACGGCTTCACTGGCGATTTCAAGAAGGGATTCACCGCGTCAATTTCCAAGGATATGTTGTCCTTCAAAGACAAGGAACCCGATGTTGCCAAGAAGAAGCCCAAGACGAAGAACTATAGCATCCATCAGGATAAGCAGGACGCCGCCATCATCGAAGAAATGATTTCCAAGGTGGATATCGAACGCTTCATCAAGCTTTGTGCTGTTGCTTTGAACAACGGCAAGAAGCCGACCGTTGACGTTGCCAAGGCACTTCTGCACAAGTGGGCGGAAGCGAAGTATGACTACTACATCGCATTCAACCATCAGCTTGTGATTCGCACGCCCATCGAATATTCTATGGATGAAAACGAAATGCGCCCGATGGTCTACAATCTTTATAAGGATTGGCCGCAGTTTGCCGCATCTATCGATAAGGTTGTTGAAACCGGCGGCATCGAAAGCTTCACCAAGAATGAAATGCCGCGTTGCGACTTCTACAAGACGTATGCGCCCGATGTCTACAAGAAGGGTATGAAGATTTCCAAGTTCTTCGCCCAGCTTTTCAAGAACGAAAAGTTCGACATCGAATTTTCCAAGGTCATGCAGAATCGCATGATTAAGGGTTTTGTCTGCATCAGTATCGATCCGTATGACTTTATGACGTCCGGCACGAATATGCACGGCTGGAGCACTTGCCAGAAGCTGTATGGTTCGATGAACTACGGCACGATTCAGTGGATTTGGGACCCGAACGCGCTGATTGCGTACCGCGACAACGGCAAGACCTACACCTACGACCGTATCGTCGCAAAGCAGGATGGCGACCGTGATGAATATACCTTCGGCAAGAACCAGTTTGAAGGCAATTCCAAGTCTTGGCGCCAGATTATCAACGGCGACCGCATGAACTGCACGTTCCTGTTTGGTCGTGAATATCCCCAGCACAAAGACATCGAAGTTGTGTCTGAAAAGGCGCGTGAACTGCTGGAAAACACCATCGGTTCTTATATCGGCGTGACCGATTGGGATAACTATGGCGACCTGAAGCGCATTCACAGCGAAAAGTATTTCGGCACGAAGCCCGTGTATGCTGATGTGACGAACCATCACTACAGCGACATCCACGAATGGGAAAGCCTCAAGCGTTCTTATCCCGAAATTAAGAAGGCGCTGATTTCGCCTGCAAACACCGATATGTCCAAGGTGCAGGTGACTGCTGGCGGCAAGCTCTACTGCCTGTGTTGCGGTCGTGAAATCAAGAACAACGCCGTGTTTGATGGTTGTCAGTAAACCTCCGTTTGAAGATTGGGGTGGGTGGAAACGCCCACCCTTTTCTTCTTGACAAAACAACTTTTTGGCGCTATAATAATAAGTACAATAAAGTAAAAGGAGTACACCGACATGGCTGTTTCTTCGGAAATCAAAAAGGAAATGCTGGCGGCTGTTGACATGAAGGCTTTTATGGAAGTCGTCAGAATCACCGCCGAAATTGATAAAAAAACTATTTCACGCAAGCAAGTGAACGAATATCTGCGTCAGTGGGTTGACGCGAAGGCGTGGATGTTTGAACTGTTTGGACATAAGACACGGTTGATTCGCGAAGTCGAAATTCCCTCAGACAACGAAACGATGCGGTCTAACATTGAAGAACTTTGCCGCAAGTATCCGCAGTATGCTGCGACCATCAGCGAACTGCGCATTGAAGATTTCTGTGAAGGCGTTATCAACAAGACGACAAGTAAGACGCTGGCGTGGCTGTTTCCCCGCGTCTATCGCAAGGGCGCAAAGACGTCAAAGGTTCTGTCTAAGATTCTGAACGACTATGGCTTCGACGTGGAACTGTCAAAGGTTTTGCAGAACAATATGATTAAGGGTCGTGCCATCGTCAGCATCGACCCCGTGGATATGGTGATGCTGTCCACGAACACGCACAAGTGGGGCAGTTGTATGTCCATTTTGTATGACCGTAACGACCGCACACAGAATCGCGGCGGCTTCAACAAGGTCGGCGGATTTTCTTTGATGCGTGACGGTTGCACCACCGTCGCATATCTTGACCACAATAAGACCGCCGTGTTCTCAAACGACTATGGTTCTGTTGAATGGACGGACATGATTTTCCGTCAACTGTTGACCATCGACAAGAACGACCTGACCAACGTGGTCTATGGACATTATAACGGCACGCCCAGCGATGCAATTCGTGGTGTTTGGGGCGAAATGCTCCGCGAAGTCATGGGCGGCGAAAATTGGGAAATGCACGATGGCGCCCAAAGAAATGCACAACAGGGTTCGTTTTACTATGATGTGTATAATTATTCTTGGTTTGGCGCATCTGAACCGAAGACGAGAAACGTTGGGACAAAGGAATTGCATTGTGTTTGCTGCGGAAAGAAATTTACCGATTTACACAGCTACAAGAATTGGCTGTCGTGCAAGACAAAGTGCGTGAAGGAAACGGAGGACAAGTAATGAAAAACGTAATTTTATTTTCGTCGCCATATTCTGACAAAAAGTTAAATAACCGTGTCAATGACTGGCTGAATAAGCACGGTGATAACCGTTCGATTGCGTATTTCCCTTCTTCATATTATAGTCGTGCAACGGAAATTCCTCCAATGATCGTTGCAAGTATGGGTTTTGAGGAATACGTCACTTGTCCGCTTGGTGAAAACTTTGATGAAAAGCGTTTGGAACTTGCGCTTTCATGTTCTGGCGCAATGATTAGTGGCGGGAATACGTTTGAACTGCTGTTTTTATTGAAAGCGCGTGGTCTTATGGAAAAACTTCAAGACTTTGCGAACCATTCTATTCTGATGGGGTATTCCGCTGGCGCCCATGTCCTTTGTGACAACATTCTTTGCGCAGGACTTGCCGACGATAACTTCCTTGGACTTCGGCAAGAAGATTGCGACGGTTTGAAGTTGTTCGACGCAATGATTAAGCCACACATGGATTCGTGCGTCGAATTAACGCCCATCTTAAAAAATATGGCAAGCATCTTCAATAAAACAATTTACGGAATCAAGGAAGGTCAAGCTATCTGGCATTGTGATTATGGGACAAGATTCTATGGAGGAAAACCTTTAACATTTAACCCAAAGTAGGTGATTGTATATAGATACGAAAGTTTGCGCAAGGTGTGGTATCGAAAGACCGCTTAGTGAATTTACGAAAAAAAGTAGTATTAAAAGTGGAATATCTTCTTATTGTAAATATTGTTCTCGCGAAATGAACAAAGAATATAAAAAGAACAGAAAGGAAATTCAAAAAAGAATTTCAGAAGAACAAAAAGAAAAAGACTATCTACTATCAATGGGTCTTAAATATTGTTCGGGATGTGATAAAATATTAACATTGGACAGTTTCTTTCTATTAAAGCAAGACCACGAATCTAAATATTCGTCAAGATGTAAAGATTGCATTTCTAAATATCGGCATGCGAATATAGACAAATACAGAGAATATGCGCGAAATTATTACCATAAACACAGACCTGAAATAATAGAAAGAAACAAAGCTTCTGGAAGAAAACGAAAAAAGGAAACCGACCCAATAAAACTAATGGCAATGCGCACTCGTTCTATGATGTCAAAAGCTTTCGCAAGAAATAATCATGTGAAAAATTCACACACAAAAGAAATTTTGGGCATGGATTTATACAAATTCTATGAATATCTTTTGTATACGTTTTACAATAGGTATGGTTATGACTGGGAAGGCTCAGAACCAGTTGAAATAGACCACATCATACCGCTTGCGACCGCAAAAACAGAAGAAGATGTCATAAAGTTAAATCATTATACGAATTTGCAGTTGTTGCGCACATATGATAATAAGATGAAATCTTCGAGTCTTGATTGGGATAAGGATGGTGTGTGATGGAAATTGCCATTTCTTGCGATATCGTTCGCAACAACAATCCGAAATCTAAGCGCTTTGGTCAACACGGAATTGTCTTAACGACATCAACGGCGTGTGCCTATGTCAACTATCAAGACGGTTTCACCGCCTATTGCGCAGTAAAGCACTTTACCCTTGTGAAGCACTTTAAGCCTAACGAAAGGATAGGTGACGAATCTGTCTACAATCGCGGATACTGGGGCCATCTTAAACTTGTTGATGCGAACGACAATGTAAGAACCCTTAGCCGTGAAGAAATGTGGGCGTTGGCGCAGAAATACATTCGACGCACCGCCGTAGTGGTTTGACAAACCATCAACTTTGTGGTAGGATAATATAGGGTGATTGAAATGTGCAAAATCAAAGTCGGCGACAAAGTTAAAATCATTGGCAACACGCGAATCCATCATCATCTTGCCGTTCCGTCTACTGCCAAAGTAATCGACACGGATTCTTCCTGCATTGAAGTTTTTGGCTGCGGAGATGATGGAAGAATGTACGAGCAATGGATTTCATTTGTTGATATCAAGCCAATCAGAAAGGCGGTTGTGTTATGACGCGCGAAGAAAAGAATCAATACGTCGAATCTATGAACGATGCGCTTTGCGACCTTTGCACGTCCTATCAGGATTGCAACTGTCTTGAATGTGCATTTGCGCGTCCTATTTCTGTCAATGGTCGCCTTGGCACAATTATCATGTCCACAGACATGGGCGATTGGGTTGACGTGGCTATCGCAATCGACGGTATGCTGATGCAGGTGATGCTTGTTGACGGAAAACCCGTCGCAATCTGTGATGAAAATGGTCTTGTGCGCCTTGGCGACGCAAAGGCAAGCGACGTGGCTGATTTCGCAAATAACTATGCCGAATTTGACGAAGAAAAGTGGAACGATTCGCCGAAGTGTTGGTGGAACGAAGCCTACGAATGTTGGGAAGAGGTGTTAGAAGATGCGACATGACGGCGAACACCTGCGCAGATTCGTCTGCTATAATTATATATGCGACACTTGTCCGTTGACAGACAGCGAAGATTGTTATTATCGCATCCGTAAAACCGCGCCCGTAACGCACGAACTTCTAAAGGCTGTTAAAGCCTGCATGAATACCAAGACGCCCGCACAGCGAAAGCGGTGCAGTCGCGTCAACGCTATTATGGCAAAATATATGAAGGCGGTGATTCTGTGATAGAAGCTATTCTTCACGCCTGTGAAATTATCCTTATTTGCGTCGCGGCTTTTATTGTTGGCTATGTTCTTTTCTGTGCAGTCTGTGCCACTGTAAAAGCCATGTCTAACAAGATTAAGAAGAATCGCCTTAAAAAGTTTATCAAAGAAAACGAACAAAAAGCTGTTCCATGCCGCTGTGGTGGTCGTGCGAATATTGAACATCACTTCGGCGAATCTTACCACATCGGTTGCACCTGTTGTCCTGTTGGATTTACAGACGAAGATATTCCCAAGCTGGTCAAGATGTGGAACGACGTCCAAAGTATCAAAGCAGGTGATTATGTGGGCATGGGTGTTTTAAGGGGGCGCGTCCAATCAATATCTTATGGAAAAGCCTACCTTTATACAAATACATATAACGCTTATGTTGAAGTTCCGTTGGTCTATTTGAATAAAATCAAGTCATCGTCTGCAAAGGTGGTGTAGTATGAAAACTGGAACAGCGCGTAAAGGTATGCGCGTCAGAATTGTTGGCAATCACAACAGCCACGGCTTTAGTATTGGGCAGGTAATAACGCTTGGTGACAAAACAGGGTGGTATCCTGTTAATGGCTACGGATATTCGTTTCTTGTGCCATCAGAAAACGGTGCAACATATTTCGTTCGCGAAATTGATATGGAGCCAGCAGGCGCTACGATTGTTTGACTTGACAGGTCAACTTTTTGGTGCTATAATATAAGCACAATAGGGAAAGGGGTACAAATCCATGAAACATTTCCGCACAAGAAATTCCATCATCCTATTTTTTGGCATCGCACTACTTATCATCGTTGCCATCGCGTCCACTTCCTGTATGAAAAATGACGCGCAACTGTCAGTTGACAACTTATATCCACACGCCGCTGTCGTGGTTGAAGTGGATGATGTTGGCGATTGCGTCTATGCTTCTGATTACAACGGCGAAGTTTGGATGTTCTATGGTGCCGAAGATTGGATGGTTGGCGACATTGCCGCCATGATTATCGACGACCGCGGCACGCCTGAAATTGCTGGCGATAGAATCGTTTCCGTCCGATACTGTGGCAGCATTGCTGTGGGGTGATTTTATGGATAAAGCAGATATTATATACCATTTCAAACGCGCTGGTTGTCGCATCCCCGGTTTTGGAAACGGATGCGCGACTTGCCCAATTCGACGGATGTATAATAGAACCTGTTCTGACCTTGAACTGGACGAAATTATCAGCGCCGGCAAAAAGTTGTACCGCACAAACAAAGAATATCGCGACAGCGTAAAAATTGAAGTCGATGAATATCCAAATTTCCGCCCGTATGTGGGTGGCTGTCAAATCGTCTAAAAGAAAGGAAGAAAAACTATGAATCTGAAAGAATCTTTCCGCTATGCGTCTTATCTTGAAACCATCGCATCTACCGCATCTGAAAATCTGCGCATCCGCGACCACGCCCTGACCACGACAAAAATCCACCGCAAGTCTGCTGTTGACCCAGACGCCAAGGACGTCACCGAGACCGTGGACAACGGAGACTTCGTACCCAACAACGACCTTATCCGCTTCTTGCAGTTTATTATCACCGAACGCGACAAGCTGGGTAAGGCAATCACCGCCGCGAAGAACAACTGCGGCTTCGATATTGACAACGCCGTCGCCGTGAACAAGATGCGTCAGGGTGTTGCCGCCAACATCAAGCGTATGCTGTCATTCAAGGCAAGCAAGACAAAGGAACCGTGCCTTGGTTATCGTTTCAACGTCGCTGGCGACCAGACATCGTACCGCTACGACGTCGAGGTCGTCACCGAAGATAACTTCGACCGCAAGGCGTCCAAGACTGTCATGACCGCCATGCTGGAAGAATCCGATGCGACTTCTGCTGAAATTGACCGCGTGCTTGTCACTACAAACGTAGACTTCATGCCGCATTTCAGCGTTAATGACAGCTTCGACGATGCCGTTGAGGCGTACCTTAAAATGTAAAGCGGGTTTTGCCCGCTTGCTTCTGGTGGTAAATTAGCGCGAAACTACACGAAACGCCAGCAAACGCGCAGTTTGTAGCGCCGTGGCGACACGGTTGCTTGTAGAAGTTTGATACGTCACTTAAAATTTTTAAGTGGCGTGGATAATATATACTAAAACAATCAAAGCCTTTCTGGCTTATTCAAGGTCGCTTCGCACAACGACATTCACCTAACGCAATTACCAGATTTCATTATCCACAAGCACGAAACACCAACTGTCGGACGGAACACTAAGCGCGTAATCACGCAAAACACCGACCGTCTTGGCAACCTTTGGGCTAATAACCCGAATCCAATGCTTAATGGATATGATGAAAGTGGGATTGCAAAATCCTTTCTATTGCCGATTTATTCGGCTCCATTTTCGTGTTCTTTCTGCCGCTGTTTGCCGCCAGAAGCAAGTGGGCAACATCAACTTTTGTGAGGTGCAACATATGGACATTTCTGCAATCAAGAATGTCATTAAAGACAATCCCCGCGTTATTCTGTATTTTGGTTCAGACCGGGATTCGTTCGTCGCAGTCACCAAGGCGACCGGCGGATTTATACCGGCGCACACGGAAGGATGCACTGAACTTTGTCTGCTTTACGCTGACGGAAGATACGACGGATTCAACCGTGAAAATAGTATCGAATTTTTTAGGATGGATTTCTGCGCGAAGAGGGCATACTACACTCGCTGGACTGCCGCAGGACGCGAAAAAGACGACGAATGGCTTCTGGTGGATTTAACACACGAAAGAAAGGCACGGATTGTATGAACTGGATTCCTATAACCGCCGAAAGTAAAAAGCACATTCGCGTTGGTGATTTCATTTCTGCAACGTATGGCATTGGTACGGAAAGAATCTTCATATCGTTGACAGATATTTCCCGTCCAGTCAAAGGAATTATTTATAAAATCCTTAAAATTCATGATGCTAATGGTGAAATGTTTCTTGATGTTGGCGTTTGCGATAAATATGGCAACATAGAGCGTGAAGATTGGGTATATTCGTACCAAAGCATAACCTATTTCGACTGTTATTTACCAAGGGATAGAAAGGCACGGGTGGTTTGATGTTTCATGTTGGTCAGCGCGTAAAGGCACATCTTGGCAAAAACCTTATGTCTGGCGACGTGCAAGCAATTTGCATTGGCAAGGTTGGCGTTATCGCCCAAATTCATGATAAACAGGAACCACCATACTGTGTAAAATTTGAAGATGCTATAATCTATCTTTACGCCGATGAAATTTCCCCTGTGACATCAAAGGTGGTGTAATATGTTTCACGTTGGTCAAAAAGTTATCATTGACTGCCACGACGCTGATTATCTCGAAGACCGCGCCGTAGACAACGGCATGATTGCTGAAATTATCAATATCAACCCCGACAAACGCTTTCCAGTCAAGGTAAAAGTCAACAGTAACATCGCACCCGTTGAATGTTGTTTCCAATTTGATGAACTGAAGCCCGCGCCATGTTCAGCAAAAATCATTTAAGACGCCTTCGGGCGTCTTTTTTTTACTTGACAAAATGCGAACAATCTGCTATACTATTAGTATAACAGGAAAGGCGGTGTACACATGGTTCCAAAAATTTTTCGCTGGTTCGTCTACAAATACGAAGATGGTAAGTTTCGTGTTGACACAATGCACCAATCACAGAACGCGGCAAACATCTGTGCTGGTGACGTGATTGATGATATCTGTGAAGCGCATGGCTACAAGCGTAAATTTAACGACACGGGCGAAGTTCAAGCATATATCGCGTCTGATGGTGACAAAATCGTCACGGCGCGACTTGTGAAGCGGGTGTTTTAATGAATTATCTGTATAAACCTAATCAACGCGTTCGGATTGTAGGCAACAGCACGATACCTCATTATGCTCCGCTTGGTCAGGTGGGAAAAATAAAAAGTCTTATATCGTGGGGCAACAAGGAAGCGTATATTGTATCCTGCAAGACAACAAATGGCATGCCGACGCAGGTTATCATAGAACGCGATTTGCGTTCGGCTGGCGCAAGGGTGGTATGACATGACGTTCAAAAAGATGTTTGAAATCGCCAATAGTGGTGAATCCTGTATTTTCGTATTCCCCGACAGCGATACCGCAAGAAAGTATATGGACTTCGTTACCCTTCAACGCCCAATACTGCATTATGAACATGAAGTTTATAGGTGCGGTTCTACGCAGATACGCTACGAACATGGCGATTGCGCTGGAACATCTGTGACTGGTTTTCAGAACTATCAAAGTCCGCCAAAAGGTAATTGGTATTACTACAGCAAGGGTGCGAAGGTGGTGTGACCGTGAATATTCCAAATGAACGCGCGCTTGACGCAATCACCGAATGTTTCTGTAAGGTTTATCGCGCCAACGAAGATTTGGGCTGTCCAGAATGTCCATTGCACGCCATCAATGTGAAGCAGCGTGCGTCAATCTGTTCGCTTTATGACTCAGATTATGATGAAGATAGGATTGCCCTTCTGCAAGCCTGCATCAAACATGGCAATGCGGAAATGTTCAAAAATTTACCGCCAGAATATAGGCAATTCGTGATAAGGAAGGCGACAGTAGTATGAACAAATTTCACGTCGGACAAAAAGTAAGAATCGTAGGCAACACACATAAAATTCACTACGCCATCATGCCACAAATTGGTGAAATTATTCGCGCAGGGGAAATCACCTGTTCTGTACGGTGCAAAACAAGAGACAGTGGAAACTGCAAAACTTCACAGGATATTTACACCTGTGACCTAAGACCCGTCGGCGGAAAAATAATTTAATTGGAGGACAAATAAATGACAGTTTCAAACCAAATCATCGCTGTTCTTGATGCCATCTGCGAAAAGTTTGGCATCGTAATCGACTGGACTGCAAGCAACATCATGCCCTATCTGCAAGACCTGTGCAAGCGCATTGTCACCTACGAAATCGCGACCTCTGCTGCGTGGATTATTTTGCAAGTTGTAATCCTTCTTCTTGCATTTTATATCCGAAACAAGAAAATTAAACCGCTCGCCGAAGCGGACGATGACGATTATTGTTTGGTTATCGCCACCACTATTTGTATCGTGATTTCCATAATCGCCACTATTGTTATTTGCGTTCAGGTGGCTGACATCATCAAAGCACTTACAATTCCTGAAATCACGGTCTACTATTTCGCAAAGCCGTTTTTGAAAGGTGGGTGCTGATATGACCATTTTTGAAATTCTATTCATTGTTTTTCTGGTGGTTTTCGTGCTGTGGCTTATTAGCACCCTATTTGATTTTACAACCATTTCGCTTAATGCGAAAACGGCGCGTCGCCTTGGTGATTTAACCATCAAGATGAATGATTGGCAAGAACAGCGACAGGCATACGGCGCGCTGAACTCAAGAATCCACGCCGAAGCAAGTTGTGGTATGAAACGTGTCGAAGTGTATGTTAAACGCCAATATGTTGACCTGTTTGAAAAAAGGCTGAAGCGGCGCGGTTTTCAGGTCGAACGCGAAGATGGGTACGAATGGTCAACCACAGTCAGACTTATTATCACATGGTAAAGGCGGGTTTATCCCGCCTTCTTTTTTACTGTTTACAATTTGTTCATGCTTCTAAATCGCGGACAAATGCGTTCTAAGCACACTTAGAATATGGTGGGTACTTTTACCACCGCGCACATAAAAGCGCGTACAGCGCATTCTACGGGCGTTTATGGCGGTTTTAGCGCGTCTGGTCTGGCAAATCGCGCAAGGCTTGACAAAATATGAATAGAATGTTACAATATAGGTACGGTGGGAAGGATAGTCCTTCAATTTATCACCGCTGGAGTACAATATGAGCGAAATTGATTATGAATATTCGCAGTATCTTCTGCGGTATGGTAAGTTCCTAACCGATGATTTTATCGGCAACGCACGAATCAGAATCATCCGCGCGCCGTTTGGCGGATTGTATTATCATAAAATGGTGAATGGCGAAGTTGTGAAACTGGAAAATCTAAAGTCAGCAGAATAAAGAGGTACACAATGGATCGAAATGAAGCTGTTCGTAGAATCGAAAAAACGTTTTGTGACCAATTTGGCTATTCATGTATGGCGTGCCCACTTAACAACTACCGAATTTTTGTGGGGCATAACAATTTCGCTATTTGCTATTTTGGTCGAAATCCGCAAGATTCAAAACCTGAACAAGTAAAATCGTTTTTAAGTGTCGCACGTGGAAACTGGAACAAACACTGGAAAACAACGCCTGAAATGCGTAAAATTTTGCGCCTAAATGCGAAGGTGGTGTGATTATGACAATCGACCAAATTAAAAATATTATTAGCGACAACGACGCCGTATTGCTGTGGTTCGGCAGCAACTATGAATTTGCACGTGAAGTCGCGGATAAAACGGCTGGACATATTCCGCCAACAAGAAACAAAGACCCGCACGAACACAAAGAATATGTGATGCTTTATCTTCACGGTAAATATGATGGATTCAACCGCGACGACAGCATCGAATTTTTCCATATAGATTTTGCGAACAAGGTCGCGCACTATGCGCCATTCGGCACAACAAAAGTGCTTGATTGGCTTGTTGTTGACATGTCTGGCAGAAAGGGGCGTGTGGTATGATGGATGTTTCTGGCGCTTTGTTACATATCGTCTGCATAGGTGTTCGTTGCGACACCGACGGTTGCGAATGCAACTTGGAAGGAAAAGGATGTGTATATAACGAATTAAACATGCGCAAGCTGGTTGGGATCGCGCGACGCAAATTTGCCATAAAGGAAATGGAATATTACAACAACAAGGCGCGCCTTTGCCAGCTAAATGAAGCAATGGCCATAATCGACAAGGATCATCCACGAAAGGGTGTAGTGCTGTGACAACTGAACAGATTTTACAACAAGTAAGGCGCGAACCGCGCACATTGATTTATTTCGGCGACAATATAGCGCAGTTCCATGAAGTTGCCGAAGCGGTTTATCCCGAATACGCCGACATGCTTATGGGGCAAATCAACGATTGCGACTGCGAAACAAAATTCGAACTTGTTCTTCGCACTTTTCGTGGCAAGTTTGATGGCTGGAACGTGGAAGATAGCTTGGCTTTCTATCACATCCACCTTGAATATGGCATCTGCGACCATCATTATGGAACGTTTATCAACGCGACGCGGGCAAAAAAGGCGGTGGTATTATGACGAAGCGTCAAGCGGCAATATATGTTATTTGCGTCGGAAACTGGTGTTCCAACGGCTGTCCGATGTTCCGTTCCTGCGATTTTAAGTGTCTCGCCAAGGAAACCGCTGACGCAGAACTGATTAAAATTTCCCGTAAAGAATACGAACGAAAATCCAAGAAAAAGGACGGCGCTGATTATATGCGGGCTGTGGCTAAGGAATGGGCGATAATCGGCAAAGGGGCGAAAGTAGTATGAATATGACTCGACGCGATGCAGCAGCCAGCGTCATTTGCTGCTTCAATAATTGTCGCATGGACTGTCCGCTATACAATCATGCGCGTGTCGGTTGTTCTTGTGATAGCTATTCTAACACGGAATTGCTTAGGATTGCCCGTAAGGAATATGTGCGAAAATCGCGCGATGCAAAATGCGGCAAAGAATATCGGCAACTGGTGGAAAAGGAATGGGCGCTGATAGGCAATGCAACGATTCTGTAACGCGCTTGACAAAATCACAACAATCTGCTAATATAATAATAGCAGCGAGGAAACCCCAAATCTATGCCGCGCGGAGTACATTATGAAAAAGTATTATGTTGAACTGAACAACGAATCCTGCATCATCAGCGAAATCGAAGATGTCGTTATCCACGGCGAATATGGTGTGCGCACCGAACGGGTTCGCACCGTTATCGAAAGTGGCGGTCTTAATATTATGTCTGACCTTGGCTTCTATCCAGTCAAGGCCGGCGGTGGTGAAAAGGTGGAATACAATTCAAATTGTATGTGGGCTTATGAAGTTAAGCGCGTAGACTTCAAGTTCGATGTCAAGTATCACGCGGATGGCATCTGGTACGAATTTGACCCCGCACTTGAAATCGCCAGCGAAAAGGACGAAGCCGAACTGCGCGAAGCCTTTGAACGTAACGGCTATACGTTTGAAGTTTATTTCGGCTACGACGGCAAGAAGCACGCAAAGATTAGTAAGTGAGGGGTGCAATATGTTATACGTCAAGTTTGATTTTTCTGGCAATGCCACCATTTACGAATTTGAAAGAAGGGCGGAAGTCATCAACGGAACGCCAGTTTGGATTAACTGCGTTGTTTTATCTGAAACAGGAATTGCATCCAAACTTCTTCCTGAACGCGGTATCATTCTTTCTGCGACTGACGCAGAAAGCGTTACCTTTTCAAACGTTGAACACAATATCGAAGGCTGGTGTGGGTATTACAACGAAGGCTTCTGTGGCACGACTACAATTTCAAATTACAAGCTGAATGACATGTTCCCGGCCAAAAAGACCACAAGAAAGTTCACTGTCGAAGCTGAACCGTTTGGAGTTTATCGCTTTAACCCGCCGCTTGCTGAATTGATGGAAGGCGGTGAATGATATGAACGACATGATTCAATTTGTTATCACCTTGCTGGTGCTTATCCTTATTTGCTGCTTCGTGCTGTGGGTTATCGGCATTGCCGGAAACAGCGAAGAATATACGGTGATGAGTTTGCGGACATTTTGCCGCCTTCTGAAACAGAATCGTGTATTTGACATTGATATGTTGACCGGCATAGGTTATTTTAATGACCATCAGTATCACGAATGGGTCATGCCTCGCTGGACATGGTATCCGATTTTTGCGCTGGCGCTTATTTATACGGCGCTTCACAAAGAAATAATTTAATATGCAAGCGCGGTGGGATAAATACCTGTCGCGCTTGACATTTTTATATGGGCATGTTATAATACAATTACAGCAGGGAAGGGAAACCTTTAATCTATCTGCTGTTGGAATATAATATGGATAATCTATATATTGAATTTCGCGGCGGCGAATGCATAGTTTTTGAAATCCAGCAGAAGGACGTGTTTGCTGAATACAAATGGCATAAGCTGAATCTGCGTATTGAAATCGCGTATATTGGTGTCGACGAACTTGCTGACGCGAAAATCTTCCCGACCAGACTTGGCAGTAATGAATATGTTGAATATCAAACATTTTGTCACACCTGCGTTAATAACACGGGCGTTTGGGCAATCCCTGCGAAGCGCGTTGACTTCGACTTTACCGTCGATTGGGAATATGATGAACAGGATGACGGCTGTAAGTACAAATTCCGTAAGAAAACTGGGAAGGTGATGTAATATGAACAGCTTCATCGCATCTTATAACCGCGCACCAGCGCAGACCGTATCCGATGTCTACAAAAATCCTTCCGAAGAAAAGAAAACCATCGAGCGCATGATTCTTCGTGGAATGTCTGAACGTAATGGCTGGGGCTACAAAGTCATCAATCACACCTGTCGGCATTTTACGGCGGGTTATCTGTTCACGAATCCTGACACTGGCGTAACTACACTACGCATCCATACGTCGCGCCATATCTATGAAACAGAATGGGGTGTGTAACTATGAAATTTGGAACTGCATATATTGGAATGCGGGTTCGTATTATCGGCAACTGTAATAGCCATGGCCTTGAAATCGGAAGCGTTGTTACGCTTTTAGAACAAGCACCATATGCCTATCAAGAAGGCAAGGGGTATTCGTTCTATGTTCCGTCCAGAATTCCGCATCACAAATGGTGTGTGCGGGAAGTCGATATGCAACCAGTTGGCGCAAAGGTGGTGTGAATATACTAAAAGGAACACGAATCCGCGTAACACGCGACTGTATCAATAAATCGACTGGCGATGTTTGGATTAAGCGCGGTTCTACGGGAACATTGAAAAACGTTTTTAACAACGAAGAAAATTTTCCATACGAAGTGTTGCTGGACGATGGGCGGCTAATTAACTTCAGGCGCGAAAGTATTGCACTGGAAAAGAAGGGGCGTATCTGCTGATGAATAGAAAATTACTTTTTTACTGTGCGTGTTATATGCGTTCATGTTCGGGCTGTCCGCTTGACGAATTCGGATGCGAAGAAGCACCAGAAGGTTTGTTGTTAAAAGCCGCGCGCGAAAATTATGTTCATATGAAGAACAGTAAAGATTTCGATTTGTATAATACTGGCATGGTTGAACTATTTGGTGCGGATTATGCAAAGGAATTTATGAAAACAAAAGCGAAGGTGTGCTGAAATGTAAGGCGGGTGGGCGAAAGTTTTTCCGCCAATGTTAATAATTTGTTCACAAAGTGTTTACAGCCAGTTCATGACTAAATTAAAAGGGTGTGCTATAATATGGGTGTTGGCGGGAAACCGCGCTTCAATAATTCAGCTATCGTGATGTAATTAAATGTGGGGTACAACAATGAAAACAATCATTATATACTATGTCGAACAGGCGAAATTTTATATGAAAAATGGCGTCTGGCCTATCAGGATTATTTATTCTGACAGATACGACAAGATTGGATTTGTGTTTAACATCGAAGAAACGAAAACCGTTTGGGAAGAATGGAAGAAACGTTCTTGATGTTATATATTTCTTGAAATGAGGTTATTATTATGGCAAGAGGAAGGTTCCGTTACGAGTATGGTGAAAGGTATAAGAAGTTTGATGAAATAGACCATACTGGATTCAATTCTGGCGAAGCGCGTCCTGCGCTTAATGCAATTAGACGCATTTCAAATGAATATAGCGCAACGTGTGCGCTGGTCTATATTATGACGGTCGCACATAGAAATAACCAGAAGAAAACATCAATAATAACGCACAACCTACTTTCACGCGAAACGGGCATTGGTGAAGATACAATCGGTAGCTGCCTCGATATGCTTTCTATCGCAGGCTATCTGACTTGTTTACAGAAGGGCGGGAAAGACGCCAAGAAGGGAACGGTTAGACCAAGCGTATACGTAATAAACGATGTGGAACTAAAAAGCGGAAAGCTGAAAAATCCAAAAAATCTATATCCAGACTTCGACGTGGAACGTGAAAAATATCTTGATTCACTCAAGTGTAAGATTCCTGTTGATGAGTATATAGGCGCTCGCAATATAGACGAAAAGAAGGCAATCGTCAGAAAGCTGAACGATGAAGAAATCGAACTGTTGATGAAAGAATTGCATGAACGCTTAAAAGGAAGCAAAACAACAATAGCAATGTATGATGAACTTGACCGCTTAAACAAGGATGGCAAGTACGCAAAATACAAGGCACTGTTTGATGATTTTGGATAATCCCTACCAGAATAATTCAAGTAGGTGCTACCCGAATCATTCAGGGTGTACCTACCCGAATTATTCAAGGCTATACTTTTATCTACTTTTATGTACTTTTGTATAGTGTGGAATTATTCAGGTAGTAGTTTGATTGAACTATTCTTTAACAAGAATATTTCAATCTTATACTTATTGTTGGCATACAATCATTCTTGACAGAATGATTCTATGCTATACTTTAATAAGGTTGAATGGTTCAATTAGGGTGTTGGCGGTAGCATGATTTTCGATAGCAAACAGAATGTAACTTCGTTTGGACATATTGGTGGGCGAAACTAAAAAATCAAGGCGGGGTAGTGCTATCGCATATAATCTGACAGAATAATCTATAAGGAAGATACAATATACAAAAAGACGATAGGATTTTTGTTGGCAAGGTAAACAGGTGTCTACCAAATAGCAAATTATCTATGCGAATTTTCTATGGTTCTAAGGAAAAGATAAAATATTTATCTTCTTTTTCTGTAATTATAACAAAAAGAAGAAAATCTACAAGAAAATAGACAAAATAACAAGAAATTTCCAATAATTCTTGACAATTTCGCATAAATATGCTAATATAATACTAACGAAAGGAAGAAGTCTTTTCTTCTTCTGCTGGTGCAACTGTTAGTTGACAGTCTGTAATATATGGTTGGGAAGAACCATTTATTCCTAACGGAACAAAGATTCTTCCCAACAGAAGGAGTACAATATGAGATTTAGAATGCTGCTGGTCTACCAAGATGGGCAAGCAACAACAAGCGTGTTCAATCTAAAGAACACCGCCATGATGGTGTTTGAAAGCGCGAAGCGCCAACGCTACATCACCTATGGCGAAGTGCTGGACACTACTACTGGCGAAGTGATTGCCGAAGTTCATCGCGCATACAACTTTAAGCCGAATACATATCGCCGTTAACGCGGGGATATACATTATATATATAAGGAGTGCTAATATGATTGATTCTAATGCTGCTGGCAAGAACCCCATCGACATTCTTGCCCTAAACCTGCTTCATGCGGGATTCCCTGTTCGTATCAACAATGGCGGCAATGTTGCCGTGAAGATTACCGGCTGGTGGAAGGACGTTCCGCTTGATATCGCTGAATGCGAACATGACCGCGAATTGCTTCGTAATGGCTTCATGGTTACTGCTGCTGGTGACCGCTATCTGTATATGTTAGACGTCGTAGAAGGCGTCTATAAGGCGCAGAATCGCGTTCAGGACGTTGCCAAGACGCACGGGGGTATCGCATGAAGGTAAAGCTTTGTTGCATCGCAGGATGCCTTCTAACGGCTTCTGTTGGCGGTTTGATTCTTCGTACTGCGCCACTGAATGACCCTGCTATCTGGCTTTGTGCCGGTCTGTTAGGCTGTTCTTTCGCTTGCTTCTGGGCTGAACTGAACCGTCCAGACTGACCGTCAACTTTTCTGCGCGACAATATAGGCGGCTGATGGTCAACTTTTCCCCGCTGGAATATAGGGGCAAGGCGGCAAAAAGCCGGAACCGATTCCCTGAAACGTACCATACGTTTGGTTTGTCATTCTGCTGAAAAAGTTTGTGTAATCCGTCATATTCGGGAAAGTGAACAATTCACTGAATGCTTGACAAAAACGTATGGATGCGATATAATAATAGCATAAGGGAAAACGATTAGTTTTTTTAATAGCAACGATGGACGCGGTAAGCGCAGCGCGATTATATATATATAATGTATATCTGCGCGGAAAAAACTTTTTTCAAAAAAAAGTGAAAAAGTGCTTGACAAATAGAAATTAGGTGCTATAATGATAATCAAGAAAGGGGAACACAAAGGCGCAAGCGAAAAATCGCCGCACAAGTCAGACGCGCGAACACGCAAACGCGCGGGCGGTGTGTACCTTGAAAACTGAATCCTTGCACAAGTCTGAACGCAAGCGGCGAAATGACGCATTAAGCGCATCAAGCAAGCGAAACGGCGGAAAAGCAAGATTGTTGTTGACAAATCCGAAACAAGGCGATATAATACAGACAATCCCGAAAGGGAACATTAAATACGCGCGTGGCGGCGATACAGCGCAGAACGGCGAAAGCCGAACGGAGTACAAAATGAAAATCGAAATGAAGAACTACGAAATCAGCATGAGCAAGGCCGCAACGGTCGCAGAAGGCATGAAGTCCCTCCCTGTTTTTCAGACCGTCAGAGGCGCGAATCAGTGGAACGCAGAGAAGCGCGAGCAGCTCATCAATGACCTCATCGCCGGAAAGTATATTCCTCCCATTGCATATGGCTATGTGACGGACGAGGACGGCAACAAAACCCTTGCAATCATGGACGGGCAGCAGCGCGGAAACGCAATCCGCGAGGCCGTGGAAAACGGCAAACTTGACCCCGAAACGGAAGTACTTATCAGCATTGACAAGGCGCGCGACGGCGCGGAACTGTTTCGCGTCCTCAATATCGGTGTTCCCGTTGGTTCCGCCCTCGTGACTGCCGTTTCCCTCGAGGGCGTTGCTGGACAGGCGCTCCTCGCAGTCGCGGAGCATAAGGCGCTTGACCTTGTGCCGTGGAGTGCAATCCAGACAGGGCGCACGGAGCGCGCGGCATTTGCGGCAACATTGATTGCAATCGCGGCGGGATGGGCTATGCCCGAAAGCAGCACAAAGGCGTGTGAAGCGTGGCTCAAGGAGCACGCGGCAGAAGTTGACGGCGAGGGCAAGGCGGCGGCGCTTGCTATGGCTGACCGTATCGCGGCGGCGCTTGCGCCTTATGCCGATACGGTCGCAGGCGAGGACAAGAAGCGCGCTAAAGTTGCTCGCAAGGTTCTTGGCGGTGTACGCAAGAAAAACAACTGGCTCACGCTGTGCCAGCTTGTCAATGACGACTACAGCGCGGAAGATGCCGTGGCGCTGTTTGCGGATGGCGAAGTGTGGACAAAGGGAGGCCGCTATTATCCTACGGCGGTGCAGGGTGGAAAGCGTCTCAAGACTGCTACTACCATTCCAATGGGTGGCGGTTCGAGTGGTAACGCTGTGGACACGGCCAAGCGGCTTGACGCTGCTATCTACTACCTTGCAGAGGGCGGCGAGTTTGTCCGCGATCCATATGCCGCACTTGACGCAGACGCAGACGCAAAAACCGCACGCAAGGCGGCGGAAAAAGCGGCGGATATTGCACCCGATGCACTCGCGGCGGCGCTCGGCATGTGACGGAGGGCGGCTACAATGGCAACGACAACAACGGCGGCGCGGCGGCTTTTGCCGCCGCTGACCGTAGAAGAACAGCAGACACTCGCGGCGGCGCTTGTACGCGATGCAATGCGTATGTTTAGTGGTAAGGCGGGGCAGACACTTGCAATCACGGATGCAAGCGGCGCGTGTATCACGGCGCGGAGCAAACCGCTGGACGTGGTAGCTTTTCGCATGCGGCAATATACGCAATGTCCCGCGCTTTTTCGGTTCTTCCTGTTCAGGCACGAGGGCGATTTATTCGAGCAGTTGCGCGCGCACTATCGCGAGACGTTTCCCGAGTGTATGGCAGATTGACCAATGGTGGCGCGTTAAGTTTGTGCAATCCGTGCATTGCTTTTCCCTTGCAAGGTGATATAATGGTATCATCAAGTAAGGGGAGGAGGTGCTGGACATGGATAGAGACGGATGGCGCGACACGGTTCTCGCGTTGCTTGTGGTTGCGTTGTTTTTCGCGGTTGCATGGCTTGAGGGACATCCGTAACAACGGAGAAAAGGAGTTGCAAATGCAACTCCTTTTTCTTTGCGCGCAACGTGCATAATTATGCGCATATGCAGTATATACAGGGTGGGGTGGTTATGGAAAATTGTTGCATTTGCAACGGCGGGAAGGGTGGGGGTAATTTTTTTCACACACTGGTCAAAATTCCCTTGTAGGCATCCTTGGCACCTTTACGCTTTCCATTGGGTTGATGTCGTCAACCCTGATTACACATCCACCATTTTCATCCGCTTTAAACCAATAACGATACTTCGGTAATCTTCAAAAACATTCCAATCATATTTTCTCATATGTCATTTCAAAGATATCGGCCTTGCACGGATAGTATTCGCCCTTGACCCCGCGAATGATGTAGTCGCCAACCATCGCAAGTTGCGTTCCTTCCAGCGTAAAGACACGAAGCCAGCCGTTGATAATGCTTGCCGCGCCATTGCAGAACGCCAGAACCGCCGCTTCATTTGCGCCAGTCCAGCGAATCGCATCCACTTCCACCGGCTTCTTTCGCCAGCGCTTTCCAGTTTCCATTTTCATCCTTCCATTCGTTTGTTTCTACGTCGAACCAGACCGGTTCGCCATCGTCATCGAAACGACCAATCGTAATCTTCACGCACCGCAATTCCTTTCTTCTACGAACAGTTCTTCAAGTATGCGCGGCTTGTATTCGCGATTGTCCATCCCGCTGATTCGTTTTAGCGTTGTCCCATCCATCAGTCCTTCGAACCCACTGTCTATAATGATGTTGCAAATTGCGATTTGGTCTTTACGCCGTCGACGTTCCATGCGTGCTTCATGAAGCATCTTGTAAAGCTTGTAGCCCTGCGCCGCGTTAAGCGCGTAGAATTCAGCCGCGTGTTCAATGTCAAGCAGTTCTGCTTCTGTCTTTGCAAGTTCCGTCTGTGCATGTTCGCGCATTCGAAAAACCTTTCGCAGTAGCGTCTGTATGGCCATGACGTTTTCTTTGATATTGTCTAAACAGCCTTCGTCAAGGTAGTCGTCAAAGTTGATATTTGGATGCTTTTCGCGGTCGGTTGCTTCCTGAATTGAATAACCAATGTTTTTGAACGATTTTGCAAGGTTGGCGTAAAAGTTTTCGGCTTTGATGCGTTCCGAAAACTTCAGCGCCGATTCTGGATTAGCAACGGTTGTGACGCCGCGTTCATCCTGCTGTATATAACCCGCGCCGTTTGTGATTAACCACACGCGAAATTCCTCCTTTAAAGTTTTGTAAGGTGCTCAATTTCATTTTTGATCGCCGCTTCCTGCGCAGAAGCTATGAACCAGAAAAATAAACCGATAACAATCCAAAACATTGTAAGCCCTCCTTACCAGCGACAACTGTGACGAACCGCTTTTTTGGCGCCACGATAAGCGCCGTAACGGGCGGAACGTGCTTGGGACTTGGTGTAGCCGTTTGGGAAAAAGATACAGCTTAAAATCAACAGAAAGATAATTTCGGCCATTTTGTTTTCTCCATTTCATTTTTTATTGGGTGGGGCTGTTTCCAGCCCCTTTCCCTATCGTGCTTATATCATAGCACATATTTTGTGTTTTGTCAAGTCTTTTAGTAAAAGTTCAGTTCGTCTGCCTTTGTCGAAATCCAACCGCGATGGTTTGTCTTCAGTTCGCAAATCGCTGCCTTTTCTTCGCCCTTGAAGTGCTTGATATACTGTTCGAATCCACTTGCATAACGGTTGGAACCGCGAAGGTCGCATTGACCCGTGTGGCCAATCACGACTACTTTGCAGGTGTCGGAACAGCGTGTAAGTACCTTCTTCAATTCGTCAACCGTTCCGTTCTGCGATTCTTCAACAATGACCACCTTATTTTCAAAGTTGGTGCCGCGAAGAAACGTGCTTGTCAGAAGCTTGATGTATCCGTCGCCGTTCTTTAGATTGACAAGGCTTTCGTCGTTTACAACATGCATTGGGTCGAGGTTGCATTTGATAATCGCCTGATTAATTGGTTCAAAGTAGACTTCGCTTTTTTCTGTGATCGAACCGGGAAGATAGCCCTGTCTACTTTCTTCGCATGGGAACATAATCACGATGATTCCGTCGTAACGACCATATTCGTACATCATATTCGCCGTGCCGACCGCGACCGTTGTTTTACCAGTGCCAGCTCGCGCGTTGCAAAATACAATTAGCTTATCCTTATCCCAAATTGCATCGCGAAAGGCTTCCTGTTCAGGGTCAAGAACCATTCCGTAAAACGGATGGTCTTTAAGTGTATCAGGACAATCCTTCTTGTGCGTAGTTGTTGGTGTCTTTCTTGCCGCCATAGCGATTCTCCTTAGATGATTTCATCCACGCTTTCAATGATCTTATCCGCGACACCGCGCGCAATAATTTCATCTGCGAACATATACCAATCACGACGATAGTTATCTGAATATTCTTTTTCGGTGATGTTGGTGTGACTGGTTACGTAAGCCATCATGCGCTTTTCGCTTTCCTTAACGAAATCCGCGTGGTCTGAAAACTTACCCATGGAATTAACATCGCCAACGGCGCCGTCATGAAGAAGGAACTTCGTATTCTTAAAGATAAATCGCTTATGGCCACCCATAAGAATTAGTCCACCAGCACTATAGCAACGGCTCATGCCAATGGTGTAGACAGGCGTTTTAGATGCATCAATAACGTCCATTACATAGAACGTTGCATCAATTTCACCTCCGTTGCTGTTGATGTACAGCTTAATTGGGATTCGGTCTTCAACTGGTTTGTTGGCGTCTTCTTTATTGTAGCGCATAATCTGATAGGCGATACTGCAAAAAGAATCGTCGATGTTGCTGTTCCAAATAATGATTCTGTCATTACAATTCCGATAGTATTCAAGTAGGTCGGGGTCTGGAAGATGCTTATCAAACAGTCCTTCAATTCCACTAAGATCAACTACGATATCGTCAAGCATGTTTAAATCCTCCCACACATTCCGCACTTCTTCTTGATTTGTGCGGAAAAGTCTTCGCCAATGCACCAATAAGCCACATCATCAGACTTGAATGATTCATTAGTGCCCTCTGCGATAAAGTTCCCACCGACAAAGGCTGCGTTAAATCCATTTGCGTCGTATGTCATAACGCATACCTTTTCGCCTTCATTTGGCAAGCGGTCTTCTGTTTTAATCCAGTTCATTTACACGTTCGACAGTAACATCAATGTACTGCTGATCTCCTTCGTAAGTAATAAGCACGTCTGTGACGAAGTAGCGCAGGTCGTCAACCACAACGTCGGCACCAAGATGCGGAACAATCGCGTTGTGATATGCGAATTCTTCGATAAAGACGCCGCCGTCGTCAAAAAATCTGATAGTGTGCATCATTCAGCATAGGTGTGTAACCCGTACCTCCTACATAGATTTTTGTCCAACTTGATTGGACTGATATGGTATTTCATAAAGAATTCATTTTCTGGCATGGTGTGAATTTCTGTATGATGTTTTCTGCAAAGTGGAAGAACTGACAGCCCTTCATGTATGATTATTCTTCTGTCACGACCCATACCTATGCGCGAACCGTCAATGTTACAATGGTGCAAATCGGACTTCTTTCCACACACACAACATCGCTGTTTCATAAGACAGCTGTAGATATAGCGGTCATTGTCATCGACGTATTCATATAGCGGCCTATCGGTAGGAATGTCATTTTCAACAATAAAGTCAATCAAGAACTTTTGATATTCACAGACGACAGACATCGGTGCATTAGACAGCGAAAATGCGTTTTCGATATCTTCACCAGCCAACGAAAGGAAGTCATACTTCATTGCTTCGTTCACCATCGTCTTCATCGTAGATGATTTTGACTCGCCCTGCCATTCCGCGATATAACCGATTAACGCCCAAACCATTCTTCGTTGATTTGCTGTTATTTGGCGCGTATCGTTCGGTGTTATGAATACTGACTTGCACTTGCCTACAAGCGAAAGATCATCAACCTTCAGTAACACGCGCCCATCATCAGAAGTTCCAAGAACAGTGGCCTTCTGTCTTCCGTATGGATTATACGGAAAAACGTTTGTTTGTTTCATCGTAATGGATGCCGGGAACGTACTGGATTGCAGGCTGATTCCGGTCGACGATAGCCATAATCAGACAGCCAGACGGGAGATTAAGTGCCAGTGTTCCAAGTCCAGTTGCATCTTCCACGCAATACCATAGTTCAGACGGAACTTTGACTTCAACTTTGTGATAGGTTGGTGTAGGGACGTCATTAGAAATTTCAGGAGAAATAGCTGTGGTTGCAGTAGTGCCAGCATTTTTCTTATTGGCCATTGATAATATCCTCCAGAATCATAAGTGCTTGCTGTTTCTTTTCAGCGACATCGGTGGTGTTGATTGTGTAATCAAAACACGGATGGTTGTCAAGTTCGGTTTCAGAGATGTCTTCACGCTGTTCTTTCGTTAGGTTGTTGAAGTAACCATCCCTATTAACACGAATTGCAACAGCATCAAAATTTGCATGGATTGTGTGAAGTTCGCTTTCAAACCGTAAATCTGGAATAATCACATAATCCCAAATATTGCAGACTTTGAGAAGTTCTACAATCCTGTTTGCGAAATAGTTTTCATCATACTGTCTGAACAATCCAGTACCGATGTGCTGAAGAAGCGTTCTTCCTTTTTCGTCCTTGTTACCATCCCAGCTAAAATACTGACGACACATAAATTTTAGATAGTCAGCAAATCTGGCAACAAGAACAGTTTTGTGCTGTTGTTCAAGTTCGTGTTTCATAACATCACAAACAAAGTCTTTCCCGCTTTCAGCCTTTCCGCTAATCATAATAACTTTCAGTTCTATCACCACCTTTATGTGCGTATTATAACACATTTTGTTCGATTTGTCAATAGGTAAATTGTAAACATTTTGTGAACACTTTAAAGACTTGACAAATCGTAATCTTGGTGCTATAATATAATATATATTTATATAC